>Ga0315298_1000221_pt1 | contig 115665 bp, 116 predicted proteins | sample WHS_1_MG_FD_203077 | JGI IMG/M metagenome (GOLD analysis project Ga0315298, IMG submission 203077) | Extremophilic microbial mat communities from Washburn Hot Springs, YNP, Wyoming, USA - WHS_1_MG | ecosystem: Environmental > Aquatic > Thermal springs > Hot (42-90C) | place: USA: Wyoming...
GGCCCGAAAACCGGCCAAATCGAGCCCAAACAGCCCGAAATCGGCCCGATATTCAACGCTGATTTCACGATGTGAACAGGCGCGCATCAACTCGCGTTTCGGCGTGGGTTGTGCAGACCTTCCTTAGGGCCTGTTAACGCTATTGATGCCCCCGCGTTGCCCCCAGACGGGGAGGGATGCAAGGCGGAGGTGCGAGGCAAGGCTGGTTGCCTTGCCTCGCACCGACAACGCCGCAGATGCCCCGCCTGGGGGCAACCCTTCGGGCCGGGGGTCTGGGCGGCGCACTGCCACGTTGCAGTCCGCTTGTGGTGCAAAACACCACGGCGCGGCCTGCGCCTCGCATTGCCTCCGCCCAGGCCCCCTGCGCGGGGGCATCAATAGCGTTAACAGGCCCTAGGGAACGCCCGGTCACTCCGGTCGTCATAAGATGAATCCATCCTTGCCACAGCGAGCACTCTCATGGCGACCAAACCTCTGAAAATCGGCATTTCGGCACGCATCGACCATCCCCAGCCCGGGCAGGCCGGGCTGCGCAGCAAAACGCTGCAATATCTGGAGCAGTCGGTCGCGCACTGGGCCATGTCGCGCGATGTGCTGGTGTTCATGGTGCCCACGGTGGCGACGGGCGGCGGCATTGTGCGCAGCAATATCCGACTGAGCGACTACGCCGACGCGCTCGACGGCCTGATTCTCCAGGGCGGCTCGGACATGAGCCCGCACAGCTACGGCGAGGAACCGCTCAAGCCCGAATGGGCGGGCGACCCGGTGCGCGATGGCTATGAGATGGAACTGCTGCATGAGTTCATCGAAGTGCGCAAACCCGTGCTCGGCATCTGCCGCGGCGCGCAGCTCATCAATGTCGCCATGGGCGGCACGCTCTACCAAGATCTGCCCACGCAACTCACCCACAGCCACACCCAGCATCTCAGCGACGCCTACGACCGCCATTTCCACCCGGTGCGTTTCACCGAAGGCGGCCTGCTGGCCCGCCTCTACCCCGAAGTCGATCCGGGCACGCTCAACATCGTGTCGGTGCATCATCAGGCGGTACGCTCGCTCGGCCGCGATCTGGTGGTGGACGCCATCAGCCCCGAAGACGGCCTGCCCGAAGCCATACGCGGCACCGGCCGCAACTTTCTGCTGGGCCTGCAGTGGCACCCGGAATTCCATCACCCGTCCAACCCCGAGCTGCTCGACTGCACCCCCATCCTCGACGAGTTCCTGCGCAACGTGCGCAAGCGCCGCTGGTAATGCGCAGCGCCTGACAAGCCGGAAAGACGCTCACCATGCAGACGTACACCCTCGCCCGGCTCTGGGTGACTGCCCAGTTCGGGCTGCTCGCCCTGATGTTCGGCTGGCCCTCGCCGCATTGGCGCCTGAGTTGGCCCGCGCTCGCGCTGCTTGCAGCCGGCGCGGTGCTGGTGCTCTGGGTGTTCTGGCACAACCGGCCGGGCAATTTCAACATCGTGCCCGAACCACGCCAGGGCGCGCATCTGGTGACCACCGGGCCTTACCGCTGGATGCGCCACCCCATGTACGTCGCGCTGATTCTGTTCATGGCCGGCGTCGCCACCGCGGCGCACAGCCCGGTGCAGTGGGCGCTGTGGATCGCGCTGGGCGTGGTGCTGAATTTCAAGGCTGCGATGGAAGAGCGCCTGCTCTCAGGCGTCTGGCCCGACTACGCCGGTTATGCGCGCGTCACCCGCCGTTTCATTCCTGGCCTCTGGTAAGGCCGCAGCCAGCAGAAACGGAAACGCCAGCCCGCCGCATACCGCCTGCAGCAACATCGCGCCCAGCGCGCTCCAGCCCGGCAGAAAGCTCCAGCTCGGGCTGAACGCCACCGCCGCCAACGGCAGCAACAGCGCGGCCACACAAAGTTGATAGAAGCGCCAGCGCATCAGGTCTTGTCGCTGCATCTGGGCGCAGCGCACCTGATGAAGCCCGAGCACAAAAGCCAGCGCGGCGGCCAGGGTCAACAGCCCCACCCCGCCTTGCCCCGTCGCCCAGGCCCAGACGGCGAGCAGCGCCACGCTTGCCGCGAAGCCCAGCCGCGATCGCCAGCGCCCTTGCGCCGCAGCCCGCATCAGCACCGCCATCAGCCCGAACAAGAGCGCCACGCGCCACAGCGCGGAGCGGTCTACGGCGAGATACAGGCAGGCCCATTGCACAGTAAACAGCGCTCCGCCCCAGAGCGCGGGCAGCAGCGACGCGCCCTGCGCGAACAGCGCAATGCCGCGCCAGCGCGTCCACAGCCAGAGCAGCAACATGGCCCAAGCCACCGCAATGGCCGCCTGAAACAAGGCTGCCACCTGCCCGGCCGCGTGCTGCACGCTGCCATACTGCAGCAGCCAGCACAGCAAGGCGGCACTCAGCATCCCCAAAGATCGGGGCCTGAACGCAATAGGGGCAGAAACAAACGACATGCGTCCATTGTGACTGAACCTAGGAGCCGGGCTCCCAGCCGACAAACGGCTTGTGAGACACGTCAAACCACGCATCACGCAACTCTGCTGCAATGAAGCCACCTTGCTGATCTGCCCCACGCCATGAACTGGAACTCTCTCGCGCAATTCATCCATCTGCTCGCCGTGGTCATCTGGATCGGCGGCATTCTTTTCATGGATGGCTTTCTGGCGCCCGCGCTCAAACGCGCCATCGCGCAGGCCGAGCCGCGTGCTCGGCTGCTTTATGGGCTATTCCGTAATTTTTTCGCCGTGATCTGGGGCGCGGGCGCGTCGCTGGTCATCACCGGCTACGGCATGGTGTTCTTGCGCGGCGGGTTTGGCGTGCTCAGCTCAGCGCAATGGGTAATGGTGGTGCTGGGCAGCCTCATGGTGCTGCTCGCGCTGTATATCTTTTTCGTGCCCTTCCTGCGCATGCGCAGCGCCGTTGTGCGCAGCGACTGGGGCGCGGCCTGCGCGCAGGCGTCGCAGATTCGCGCTCTGTCTGCGATCAACATCGTGCTTGCCGTGCCCACCATACTGGCGGGCGTCTGGGCGATTTTCGGCGCACCGTTCTGACGCGGTGCGCGGCGGGCCCTGAATCAGCGTTCAGCCCTTTTTCGCCTCGCGTTCGGCCGCCAGGGTGGCAGCCACGCCGGGGCGCGCTTCCATGCGCGCCTTGTAGCGCAGCAAGGCGGGCCAGGGCGACAGATCCACGCCGACAAAACCGGCCCAGGTCAGGATGGTGTAGAGATAGGCATCGGCCACGCTGAAGCCGCTGGGCAGCAGGTAGTCGTGTTGGTCCAAGGTCTGGGCGATCAGGGCGAAGCGCTCGGCCAGCTTGGCCTTCTGCGCGGCGATCAGGTCGGCGCTGCTGGCCGGGTTGAACAGCGGGCTGAACTGCTTGTGCAACTCGGTGGAGATGAAGTTCAGCCATTCCTGCAACTGATAGCGCGCCAGCGTGCCGTTGGCCGGGGCGAGATGCATCTCGGGTTTGCGATCGGCTAGGTATTGCACGATGGCCGGGCCTTCGGTGAGGATGGTGCCGTCGTCGAGTTGCAGGGTGGGCACATAGCCCTTGGGGTTGATGGTGCGGAAGTCGCGCCCATCGCTGGTCTGCTTGGTCTTGAGATCGACCTTGACCACGTCATGCGGCAGGCCGAGCTCGTGCAGAACGATGTGCGGTGAGAGCGAGCAGGCGCCGGGGCTGTAGAAAAGCTTCATATCAGAGTCTCCAGGAAGTGTCGCCGCAGTCTTGTTGCCTTGGCGACGGGGGAACCATCGTAAGTCGGGGCGCGGTTTTCTGCAGGCGCTGCCCAACTCACGCCGGGGCCGTGGTGCGGGCCTGTTTCGCCAGTTCGACCAGCGCCGCACGGGCGGCCTCGGCGTCGAGCACGGGCTCGGGAAAGTTGACGCGCAGCACATGGCCGTCGGCGCGTACGTCGAAGCCATCGCAGTCGATGCCGACCATCGCCGCGTCCAGCACCTCCACGCCATGCACATGGCGGCAGTATTCGCGCAGGTTGTGCGCATGATCGGCGTTCATGTGGGCGAGGATGCCCTCTTCGGCGGCGGCCAGCGCGGGCGCGGCAGGCGGAGCGTAGCGCTCGGGGCGAATCCAGTGGATCTTGCCGAAGCCGCCGATGAAGCGCACGTCTTCCACCCGCAAACGATAGAAGTGAAAGTCGTGCATGGCGAAATAGCTCTCGGCCTGCGGCAGATAGCGCAGGTAGCGCGCGCCGAAGCCCGCCTTGTCGGGTAGGCGTTCAGCGCGGCCGACCAAAGTGACGCGGCCAGCGGCCTGCATGTCTTCGGCGCAGGGATGCACGATGAGGCTCACCCGAGGATCGGCGTCGATGTTCTTGGTGTGTTCGGCCAGGGTGGAAATGAGAATGACGGGGTGTCCCTCGTGGTCGAGCACATAGGGCGAGACCGAGCCGAAGGGAAAGCCGTCCAGCCGCTTCGACAGCGTGGACAGCACGCCATTTTGATGATTGCGAACAAACAGACGAGCCTCCTGGCCCAGGGCAAGCGCGCGTTCGGTATCAGCCATGTTGCCGTTCCTCCATGTTTGTTGATGCGATTGCAGCAGCCTAGCCTTAACCTCGGCTGAATGCGCTCTGAAACGGTCTTTATGACCGTTTGTGGCCGTTCGCGACCGTTTCACCCGCCCGGGTTTTGCACATCGCGGGCTTCGATGATGTCGCGCAGCCAGTAGATCAGCACCACGCCCGGCACGGCTGCGACGACGGTGAAAAGATAAAAGTTCGGCCAGCCCAGCGCATCGACCAGATAGCCCGTGGCCGGGCCGACATACACCCGTCCCACCGCCGACAACGCCGACAACAGCGCAAACTGCGTGGCGGAAAAGCGCACGTCGCACAGCGCCGACAGCAGAGCGACAAACGCCGCCGTGCCCATGCCGCCGGTGAAGTTTTCCACGCCGATCGCCATACCCATGAGCGCCAGACTTTGCGGCGAAATCGCCAGCACCCAGTAGGCCAGATTGGAAGCGCCCTGCAGCACGCCGAACAGCAACAGCGCCCGCCACAGCCCCAGCCGCGCCTGCAAGGCCCCGCCCAGCAGCGCGCCGACGATGGTGGCGACCAGCCCCATGCTCTTGTTCATCAGGCCCACATCTGCCGGGCTGAAACCCACGCCGCGAATCAGAAAAGTGGTGGACAAGGCCCCGGCGAAGGCGTCGCCCAGCTTGTAAAACACGATGGCCAGCAACAAGACCCAAGCCCCCTTGCGGCTGAAAAATTCTTGCCAAGGCTCGACCACCGCCTCGCGCAGGGTGCGCGGCGGTTTGGCATGCAGCGGCGGGCGCGGCGCCCACAAGGTGACGAGGGTGAGCACGAGCATCAGCCCGGCCATGAGGGCGTAGATGCCGCGCCAGCCCGTCACATCGGTGGCGAGCCAGAGCGCCAGACCGCCCGAGACGATCATCGCCAGCCGGTAGCCCAGCACCAGCACGGCGGCCCCGGCGCTGCGCTCGGCGGCGGGCAGCACATCGGTGCGATAGGCGTCGATCACGATGTCTTGCGAGGCCGAGAAAAACGCCACGCCCACGGCTAGCAGCAGCAGCGGCACGGCACGCGCGCTGGCGGCGTCCACTCCGAGCCGCTCGGCGGCATGCACCAGCCCCGGCCAGGCCGCTGCCTGATCGAGGCCGGGCACGCCGACAAAGGCCATCAAACCGAGCATGGCCGCCAGCAGCAGTTGCGCCAGCAGCAGCCAGCCGCGCCGCCGCCCCAGCCAACGCCCCCAGAACGGCACGGCATAACGATCCATCGCTGGCGACCAGAGGAACTTGAACACATAGGCCTGCCCGACCAGGGTGGCAAAGCCGATGGCCTTCAGGCTCAGCCCTTCGACCGTGAGCCAGGCCTGCAACGTACCCGCCGTCAGCGCCAGCGGCAGCCCTGAAGAAAACCCGAGCAGCAAGACCGCGGCGATGCGGCGGTTGCCGAAAACCGCCCAGGCCGAAACGGCGGGCGGCGTGTCGTTCATGGAATCTGCGGGGGCGGACATCGAGGGATGAAAGCGTTGAGCCAGGGCGCAGGATACCCAAGCCCCGCGCTCAACCCGGCGCCATCTCTCCCGGCAGGGGCCAGCCCAACAACTCGGCCAGACGATTGACCACCCATTGCGCCTCCGCAGCGTTCACGCCGGAGTCGGGCGTGCACAGCCCGAGCCACACCCGCGACAGCACGTCGTCGTCGGTGACATGCAGGCTGGACTTGATCTCCGCGGCGTGCTCGGTCAGCATCGAGGCGAGGTCTTCGCAGAACTCGTAGCGCGCGGTGATGACCTCGCGCGGCGCGCTGGGGCGGCTGCGGTGCGGCTCCAGATAGAGCGCGATGAACGAGGGCGGAACGACGAGCTGCGAGTCGTTCAGGCTGAAACCGCCCCCAGACTCGCTGCGCTCGTTTCCCCCCGAGGGGAGGTCAGTTCCTTCGGAACGGCCGTGCGGAACTGACATTACTCGAACCCGACGACCGGATGCGGCTGATACGGCGCCTCCAGCGCCGCCCGCTCCTCGGCGCTGAGCGAGACCGACAGGGCGGCCACGGCGTCGAGCAGATGCTGCGGCTTGGACGCGCCGATGATGGGCGCGGTCACGCCCGGCGTGTCCAGCACCCAGGCCAGCGCAAGTTGCGCGCGCGGCACGCCCCGTCGCGCGGCCAGCTTGCCCAATGCCTCGACGATGTCGCGGTCGTTGTCCTGTGTGCGCGCGAACAGTTTGGCGCCGAACGCGTCGCTGGCGATGCGCGGCGTGAGTTCCCCCCAGGGCCGCGCCAGACGACCGCGCGCCAGCGGGCTCCATGGCAGCACCGCCACGCCTTGATCGCGGCACAGCGGCAGCATCTCGCGCTCTTCCTCGCGGTAGAGCAGGTTGAGTTCCGGCTGCATGCTGACGAAGCGCGTCCAGCCGTGCTGCTGCGCGATCTGCTGCGCCTTGGCGAACTGCCAGGCGAACATGCTCGACGCGCCGATATAGCGCGCCTTGCCCGCCTTGACCACGTCGTGCAGCGCCTCCATGGTTTCTTCGATGGGGGTGTGCGGATCCCAGCGGTGGATCTGGTAGAGATCGACATAGTCCATGCGCAGTCGTTTCAGGCTGGCATCGATCTCGAACAGAATCGCCTTGCGCGACAGGCCACCGATATTGGGCGCCTGCCTCGACGGAAAGCGCACCTTGGTCGCCACCACGATCTCCTCGCGACGGGTGAGCTCGGGCAGCACGCGGGCGAGAATCTCCTCGGAGGTGCCGTCGGAATAGGAATTGGCCGTATCGAAAAAATTGATGCCCAGTTCCACCGCCTGCCGAATCAACGGACGGCTGGCAGCTTCATCGAGCGTCCAGGGGTGATTGCCGCGCTCGGGCACGCCATAAGTCATGCAGCCCAGACAAATGCGCGAGACTTCAAGGCCGGTATGGCCCAGTCGGGTGGTTTTCATAGGGGATTCTTTCAAAGTGTGCGGGCCTTCACATCTATAGCCACCCGGCATTTTGCGGCGCCTGTAAAACCCCCGCACAACGCGCGCAACAAGGGGCCGTCTGCGGCCAGCGGGTGGCGCTCGGAGTCGGCTCGATTATTTGGGCCAATTACTTGGGCTGAGTTGTGTTGCGGTTTGGAGGTGCATAACAGCCCGCCCGAGTTGACCGCGCTGTCGAACAGCTTGGTTATCAAGGATTTCGACGTGCAAGCGGCGGCTTTTTTCGGAAACCTTTTTTTGGAAAACTCTCCCGGCAGTTTCCAGCCAGAAAAAACAGCTTCGATGAGATCCTCCCCAGTACCAACATCCTCGACACGGGTTGTGCCCACTACAGGGCCGCACAAAGGCGGGGCGAAGACATCCAGCGGGATGGTTGCGGCCGGCTGCGTGTCGGGTGCGCCCGTGGGCGACAATGACGACATCAGCGCCCTGGCGGGGTTGGCTGCGGTGGAGTGCGATCCGGCGTGCTGAATCCGCCGATCCACTTGATTCGTCCCTGACTTGCCCCCCTGCAGTCGCGCTGATCCTATTCTTCCAGCCCTCATTCCCGCCATCGCCATGTCCAGACTCCATGTGGAAAGCCACCGCACCCAGCACATCGGCTGGCTGCGCGCCGCAGTGCTCGGCGCCAATGACGGCATCGTTTCCACCGCCAGCCTGATCGTCGGCGTCGCCGCATCCAGTGCGACCCATGGCGGGGTGATCGTGGCGGGCGTGGCCGCGCTGGTCGCAGGGGCGATGTCGATGGCAGCAGGGGAATATGTCTCGGTGAGTTCTCAGTCCGACACCGAGCAGGCCGACATCGCGCGCGAGCGCCAGGAACTGGCCAGCGACGGCGCGCGCGAACACGCGGAACTGGCGAACATCTACGTTGAGCGCGGCCTGGACCCCGACCTCGCACAAAAAGTGGCGGCGCAACTCATGGCCAAGGATGCATTGGCTGCGCACACGCGTGATGAACTCGGCATTTCCGAAGTCGCCAGCGCCAATCCCTTGCAGGCGGCGTTCACCTCGGCGCTGTCATTCACCGTGGGGGCGGCGTTGCCCCTGCTAACCGCAGTGCTCGCGCCAGGCCCGCATCTCTCGTGGTTTGTGAGTGCAACGTCGCTCGTGTTTCTCGCCGTCCTCGGCGGCCTTGCCGCCTACACGGGCGGCGCAAGCGTCATGCGCGGCGTCGCGCGCGTGACCTTCTGGGGCGCCCTGGCGATGGCGATCACCGCCGGTGTGGGCATGGTCTTCGGCGCTTCCTGACGCCTTGCGTGCCGACTTCTGCGCACGCTGCCGGTTCGGCGCCAAACGATCTGGCGTCCTCCGACCTGAGGTATGAACTCAGACGCTCTGTTAGGCGAGGGCTGGTGGGCGGTTTGGAGCGTCTTTGCCCCCGCGCTTCGCGCCCAAGCTCAAGGCTATGGGTTTGTCGCGCAGGGCCAGATCCATCCCTGACCCGCCGTACCATCATCCCGTGTCCCAATGAACAATCCGGGTTGGAATCATCCCATGACAGTTGGCGTCAACGGGCATGCACACCAACTGGCGCTGGCCCGGCGGTTGATCTGACCCAACGATGAAGTTTTAGTATGAGCGCTTGCTCGTCCTGCCCTCGACCATGACCGTCCCCCAAGCCGCCCCCTGCATGCTGCAAGCCTGGCAGTTCGCCGAGGCCGAGCTGCGCGGTTTTCTGCGCCACCAACTGCACGATGCCGACGCGGCGGATGACCTGCTGCACGAGGTGTTTCTCAAGGCCATGCGGCAAGGCGGCCGGTTCTGCCAGATCGACAACGCCCGCGCCTGGTTATTCCAGGTAGCGCGCAATGCGCTGGTCGATGTGCAGCGCGCCACGCGCCCGTCTGATCCGCTGCCCGACGATCTGCCCGCAATGGACGAGGAGTCTGCCCCGGTCGAAGCGCTGGCCGACTGTCTTCCGCTCACGCTGGCGAGCCTGTCGGCCGACGATCGCGACGCCATCGAGCAGTGCGAGCTCGGGGGGCTGTCTCAGGTTGAATACGCCGAGCTGCGCGGGTTGAAGTTGCCCACGGCCAAGTCACGCATCCAGCGCGCCCGCACCCGGCTGCGCGCCGCGCTGGTGGCGCATTGCGGAGTACGTTTCGATGCACAGACCGGCGCGGTGTGCTGTCACGTCCCGCGCGACTGCAGCGTCAAGCCGCAAAATTGACTTCGGCGGGCGAGCCTCGCTGTGAGTCGCATCTCCGGATAAACCCGTAGAAATCGCCAAATCGCTCCATCGGCCTGCATCCTTTTCGGCGCTCGTGCGTCTTCAAGGCGAGTTCCCCATTTTCAGGACCTTCGCCATGAACACCCAAGTGCAAACTTCTCCCGTCACCGCCGCCAAGGTTCCCGCCTGGCGGGCCTGGACTCTGCCCGTGCTGTATGTCGTCGGTTGGTTGGTGCTCTACAGCCAGTTAGAGCCCGCCACCGAGGCCTTCATGCGCTGGCTGCCGGCCGCCACCGGCCTGGCCGCTGCCAGCCACCTCTACGGCGCGGTGAGCTTTTTCGTCTTTGAAGTGCCCAAGGTGTTGATGCTGCTGGCGCTCATCGTCTTTTTGGTGGGCGTCATTCAAACCTTTTTCACCCCGGAGAAGACCCGCGCCATCCTCGCGGGCAAACGTCAGGGCGTGGGCAATGTGCTGGCGGCGACTCTCGGCATCGTCACGCCGTTTTGCTCGTGCTCGGCGGTGCCGCTGTTCATCGGTTTTCTCACCGCCGGTGTGCCGCTGGGCGTGACCTTCTCGTTTCTGGTGTCGGCGCCCATGGTCAACGAGGTGGCGCTGGCGCTGCTGTTTGGCATGTTCGGCTGGGAGATCGCCGCCATCTACCTCGGCCTGGGGCTCGCTGTGGCCATCGTCGCCGGGCTGGTGATCGGCCGCATGAACCCGGTGAACCTGGTCGAGCCCTGGGTGTTCGACATTCCCGCCGTGAGCAACGAAGAGGGCCCGCTGGGCTGGGACGCGCGCTTCGCCCAGGGCTGGAAGCATGTGCGCGAGATCGTGCTCAAGGTCGCACCCTACATCATCGCCGGCGTGGGCGTGGGCGCGTGGATCCACGGCTATGTACCGCAGGACTTCATGGCGCATCTGATGGGCAAGGGCAACTGGTGGTCGGTGCCGCTGGCGGTGCTGATCGGCGTGCCGATGTATTCCAACGCGGCGGGCATCATCCCCGTGGTGCAGGCGCTGCTGGGCAAGGGCGCCGCGCTGGGCACCACGCTGGCTTTCATGATGGCGGTCACCGCGCTGTCTTTCCCAGAATTCATGATTCTCAAGAAGGTGATGAAACCCAAGCTGATCGCGCTGTTCGCCGGTGTGGTGGCGGTGGGCATCATCGCCGTGGGTTATGTGTTCAACGCGGTGATGTGACGCGCCCTTTCACATCGATTTCTCACTATTCATTAGGAGACTCATATGACAGTCAATCGCATGGTCAGCATCATGGCCGGGTTCATGGTGCTGCTCAGCCTGGTGCTGGCGCAAATCACCGGCCAGATCGATCTGTTTCACCCCACTTGGCTGTGGCTGACGGCATTCGTCGGATTGAATCTGTTCCAGATGGGCTTTACCGGCTTCTGCCCGGCTGCCAAGGTGTTCAAGGCGATGGGCCTGAAGGAAGCCGCCAACGCCTGCGGCACCTCCAGTTCGGGCAAAGGTTGCTGCTGATTTTGTGTTTCATTTTGCGGAGTTCACACCATGATCAACATCAAAATCCTCGGCACGGGTTGTGCCAGTTGCAAGTCCACGCAAAGGCTCGTTGAAGAGGTGGTTGCCGCCAAGGGCGTGCAGGCGCAGGTGGAAAAAGTCGAAGACATCCCCTCGATCATGCAATACGGCGTGATGCGCACCCCCGGCGTGGTGATCGACGGCAAGGTGGTGCACAGCGGCGGCGTTCCCAGCCGCGCGATGGTCGAGAGCTGGATCAACGCCTGAGCCTTTTTTCAACCTTTCTCTTTTCACAGACCCACAATCCCATGAACAAAACCCTCATTGCTTTGACTCTTGCGGCAGCCAGCACGCTTGCCGCCAACGCCCAGGCCGAATCGGCCACCTGGACGCAGAAAATCCTCACCCCGGAAACTGCGCTCAAGGCCGCCGAAGCCGCCAAGGCCGAATGCGTCAAGCGCGGCTGGCAGGTGGCGGTGGCCGTGACCGACCCGTCGGGGCTGCCGTTGGTGATGCTGCGCGACCGCTTCGCCGGCTGGCACACCGTGGCAGCCGCGGAAGGCAAGGCGCGCACGGCGGCGAGCTGGCGGGAATCCACCAGCTCCGTGGCGGAGCGGGTGAACAAGCCCGGCTCTGCCGAGCAAGCCATCAAGAACCTGCCCGGCGTGGTGATGATCGGCGGCGGCATGCCGATCGATGCGGCCGGACAGATGGTGGGCGCCATCGGGGTATCGGGCGCGCCGGGCGGCGCCAACGATGACCTCTGCGCCAAAGCCGGGCTGAGTGCCATCGAGGGTGATCTGGCGTTTTGAGCCGTTTTTGACTCTTTTTAACTGACTCAGCGCGCCGCCAGGAGCGGCCCTGCATTTCCTTGAGGTTCGGCGATGTCCATCGACCTGCTGCAAGACCTGCCCAACCTCGATACCGCGCTGCTGCCCTCAAACAGCGCGCGGGCGTTTGAGGCCATCGGGCAAAGCACCCACCCGCCGCGTATCGGTCTGCTGTACGGCTCGGTACGCGAGCGCTCCTACAGCCGCCTCGCCTTGCTCGAGGCGCAGCGCATCCTGCACCATCTGGGCGCGCAGACGCGGCTGTTTCATCCGCACGGCCTGCCGCTGCCCGACGACGCATCGCCCGATCACCCCAAGGTGCAAGAGTTGCGCGAACTGGTGCAGTGGTCAGAAGGGATGGTGTGGTCATCGCCCGAGCGGCACGGCGCAATGACGGGCATCATGAAAGCGCAGATCGACTGGATTCCGCTGTCCATCGGGGCGGTGCGCCCGACCCAGGGGAAAACGCTTGCGGTGATGCAGGTCTGCGGCGGATCGCAGTCTTTCAACGCGGTCAATCAGATGCGCATTCTCGGCCGCTGGATGCGCATGATCACCATCCCCAATCAGTCCTCGGTCGCCAAGGCGTACCAGGAGTTCGACGAGGCCGGGCGCATGAAGCCTTCGGCGTATTACGACCGCATCGTCGATGTCATGGAGGAACTGGTGAAATTCACCCTGCTCACCCGCGACATCTCCGACTTCCTGGTCGACCGCTACAGCGAGCGCAAGGAAAATGCCGCCGCCCTGAGCGCTCGAGTCGACCAGGGCCGGATTTGATCGGCGCCAAAATCGCCAGACACAATTTGCGACACCTTGCCCAGCATCTTTTTGGCTCCTGATGCGTCAACTTCCATGAGGCGCCGATCTACGGCGCCCAGATCCACCCAACCCCAACACAGGAGCTTCGCAAATGACCACCCCGACCCAACAACCCACCGCCCAAGAACTACTGGCCAAAATGCGCGCCGGCATGGGCCGTGTGCCTGCCGCGATCGAAAAATCCACCGTGGTCGATGACGGCCTGATTCAGGAGCACATGCGCTCGCGCATGTACGCCATGCCGGCTGACGGCGCATTGGATGAGCAGACCCGCACGCTCATCTACCTGGCTGCGGCGCTTGCCGGTTCCAGCCCGGCCTGCGTGCGCGCCATGGCCGACAAAGTGGTGCAGCAGGGCATTCCCAAAGCCAAGGTACTGGAAACTGTGCACATCGCCCGCTTTGCCATGGCCACCAAGATGATCGGCGATGCCGAGCCGGTGTTCGACGCGCTGGTTGGCGCGCAGAAGTAATCCGCTTCCAGGATTTGAACCTGTGACCTTCGGGTTATGAGGCCCATCTCCCTTGACGAGTGGAATCGGTACAGCACGATATAAATCGTTATAAAACAATGACTTGAAATCTCTGTTCCGAGCACAGAGCCATTGACTAAGCCCGTTTAGCAGGTCTTTTGATCGAATTACCCCACACATGATGTAAGTTTTATGATTCCAGAAATTTACCTATTTTGACCTTCACGGCAATGTCTTTCAATGTGCCGACGTCGTGCCTGGGCGAGGTTTGCGCCTGCACCATCACCTTCTATGGGGACAGCATTTGCGTCCCCTGTGATTCTGTGAGAACATGCTGTTATTACGGTGGGAGTTGATGATGCAGAAGGTCTTTCATACCCGACAGTTCATGGCAGGCAATTCGCCTGCTGTGCGCATCCCTGTCAGCATGGCTTTTCCCAAACAAACCAAGCTGGTGGTGATTCGAGAAGGAAACAGAATCATCGTGGAGCCTGAAGTGACTTCGCTGGCTTCCCTTCCAGCACAGTTCGCGGCTCTGCGCCCACTGCACACCGGGGAACGTCTAGAGTTTGTCGAGGCGGAAAGAGCTTGATGATGCTGCGGTTTTTGCTCGACACCAATATCTGTATTTATCTGATGAAGGAACAGCCCGAGCCGGTCATTCGACGGTTTTCGGCTTGCAAGCCCGGCGAGGTTGGGGTCAGCTCGATTACTTGGGCTGAGTTGTGTTGCGGTTTGGAGGTGCATAACAGCCCGCCCGAGTTGACCGCGCTGTCGAACAGCTTGGTCATCAAGGATTTCGACGTGCAAGCGGCGGCTTTTTTTGGAAAACTCTCCCGGCAGTTTCCTGCCAGAAAAAACAGCCTCAACCGGATGATCGCTGCTCATGCCATCTCCTTGGGGATCACGTTAGTGACCAACAACGTCGCCGATTTTGCGCTTTACGCCGATGCCGGGCTGGTCGTCGAGAACTGGACGACTTCCGCCTGACGCAGAGGACTTGTGTTGTCGTTCTACTGCACCGAACCTCGGCTGGGTCTGCTGTTGCTTTCTTCGGCGGATCGTTGATAACCAGACGCTTCCAACCGACCGGGCGGGGCCATGAGTGGCTTGCGGCATTCTTGCCGCCGTATTCATATTCATTTATATTGAATACACCAAAAATGACAGGAACCAAGCATGTCCCGAACAACGACCACGACCATGACAGTGCGTCTCAGCGGGCCACTCAGTGAATTCGTCGCCACCAATGTGGGCGAGCAAGGTGATTATGAGAACATCAGCGAATACATGCGCGACCTGATCCGCCGTGACAAAGCGCGAAAAGAGCAGGAGGCTTTTGACCGGCTGAAGGCCGAGCTGGCCCATGCCTTCGCCGCCCCGGAGAACTCTTACCGCCCCCTATCTGCCGCCGAGGTGATCGCGCGCAACCGGGGCTGACGGCGTGGCCCAAATTCGGCTTCAGGAAGCGGCGTCCTGGAGGCTTGACGAGATCTACCGCTACACGCGTGATCGCTGGGGTACGGAACAAGCCGACCGCTACATCAATGGGCTGTTCGAGGCTTTCGACGGCATCGATTCCCACCAGACCCATTCCAAGCCTATTCCCGCCGGCTTTGGCATTGAAGGTTATTTTTTCCGCTACGAACGGCATTTTGTCTATTGGCGCCGCCTCTCGAATGGGGACATTGGCATCGTGACCCTCCTGCATGAGCGGATGCACCAGATCGACCGGCTCCGGGACGATTTCGGCTTGTAGTTGGACTGGGCGACAGAAATCAGCATCACCACAATGTGCCGAAATTCAAACTTGACGCTGCGTGCATCTCGTTTGCCACGGCTTAGTTGCCTATCGGTATGTGGCTTAAATCAGCATCGGCGCCAAGACGCTGGTCTCTGCCGGGCTCCTCACCGTGATCGGGCTGGTGAATCTGGCCCTGTCCCCCGTCTGCTGCGACTACTGCTGCCCGCGCGTCGCGGCGGGATGAGCCGCCTGTTTCACGCGGTTTATGCCCGCATCCGTGCGAGCTGGCAGATGCTGCCGCTGGGTTTTCTGTTCGACCTGGGCTTCGACACCGCGACCGAAGTAGCGGTGCTCGGGCTGTCTGCCGCGTTTGCCCAGCACAGCCATTTTCCGGTGTGGGGCGTGCTGGTGTTTCCCCTGCTGTTTGCCGCAGGTATGAGTCTGATGGATACCCTGGACGGTCTGGCCATGCGTTCGTCCTGGCGCCTTTTTAGCGCGTGCGATAGTGCCGCCAGGCGAACGCCCAGATCGCCAACAGCAGTGCCGCCACGGCCAGTCCGAGCGTGGAGAAGTCAAGCGACCCCACAGTGGCCCACACGCCGCCGGAGGCGCCCGCATGCTCGCCGAACCATTGCAACCACTCCACCCCACCGATGACCAACGCGACCAATACCGACAGCCCGGTGATGACCACGTTGAAACCCAGTTTGCGAGCGGCGTCCTGCATGGCCCAGTCGTAAACCTTGAGCATGGCCAGGCCGTCCAAGGTGTCCATCAGGCTCATACCTGCGGCAAACAGCAGGGGAAACACCAGCACGCCCCACACCGGAAAGTGGCTGTTCTGGGCGAATGCGGCAGAGAGCCCGAGCACCACTACTTCGGTCGCGGTGTCGAAGCCCAGGCCGAACAGAAAACCCAGCGGCAGAATCTGCCAACTCGCGCGGATGCGGGCATAAACCGCGTGAAACAGGCGGCTCATTCCGCCGCGCTGCGCGAGCAAACCCTCCACGGCGGCTTGACTCACGACTTCGCCACGACGCGCGGCCAGCAGCAGTCGCAGCAGACGACGGAACAGGGCCAGATTCACCAGTCCGATCAGGGTGAGGAACCCGGCGGAGACCAGCGTGCCGATCACCCCCCCGGCCACCCCTGCAGACTGGATCAGCGTATGGGCATCGCGCGCCAGCAGCGCCACGACAACCGACAGCAGCACGACCACGCCGCTATGTCCGAGCGAGAAAAACAGCCCCACCGCCACCGGGCGCTGGCCGTCCTGGCGCAGCTTGCGGGTGACGTTGTCGATGGCGGCGATGTGGTCGGCATCGAAGGCGTGGCGCAGACCGAGAAAGTAGGCCAGCGCACCGATGCCCAGCAGCGCCGGATGGCCGGGCAGCAGCGCCAGCAGCCAACCCCACGCCGCGACATGCAGTGCCAGCAGGGTGAGGCCCGTAGCGGTGAGGGCGCGTCGGTCGAGTCGACCCAAGCCCGGTCGGGTGGAGGTCGACATGGTCGGAAGGTGCAAGAGTCAGCCCGCCTGCAGCAAGCCCTTGGTTTCGATGAACTGCACCACAGCGTCCAGTCCGTCCAAGGTCTTGAGGTTGGTCATGGCGTAGGGTCTGTTGGGACGCATGCGTTCGGTGTCGGCGCGCATCACGTCGAGGTTGGCGCCCACATACGTGGCCAGATCGGTTTTGTTGATGACGAACAGGTCGCTCTTGGTGATGCCGGGTCCGCCCTTGCGCGGAATTTTTTCGCCGCCGGCCACGTCGATGACGTAGATCGTCAGGTCGCTGAGTTCCGGGCTGAAGGTGGCGGCCAGGTTGTCGCCGCCGCTTTCGATGAACACGATGTCGGCATTCGGAAATTGCTCCAGCATGCGGTCGACCGCTTCGAGATTGATCGACGCATCTTCGCGGATGGCGGTGTGCGGGCAGCCGCCAGTCTCCACGCCCAGAATGCGCTCGGGCTCCAGCGCGCCAGCCACGGTGAGCAGGCGCTGGTCTTCCTTGGTGTAGATGTCGTTGGTCACCACGACGAGGTCGTAGCGGGCGCGCATCGCCTTGCACAGCATTTCAAGCAGAGTGGTCTTGCCCGATCCCACCGGGCCGCCGATGCCCACGCGCAGCGGCGGCAGGCGCTTGGTGCGATGGGGAATGTGATGCAGCGGCGAGACGTTGGCCGCGGTGGAGGGGTGTGTGCTCATGATCGGAACAGTCGGGAATATTGGGTTTCGTGACGGCTGCTGAGAATGGCCAGCAGCGGAGAAAAGCTCTGCCAGTCGTCCATGCGGTCTTGCAGGTTTCGTGCCTGCTCGACTGCAGCGGGAATATCGGGCAGAAGCGCGGCCAGCAGGCGCTGCCCGCTGCTCTGCCCCAGCGGCACCACGCGCATCGCCGCCTGCACCTGGCTCTCCAGCCAGGAGAAGGCCAGGGCATGCGCCATTTGTTCAGCGTCCAGCCCCAGCGCCAAGCCGCCCAAGGCAAAGGCCAGCGGCCAGGCGGGCGCGGGTTCGAGTTGGGCGGCAAGCGGCAGTGCGGGATGGGCTGGGCGCAGATTGCGCAGCCACTCCAGCATGGAGCGGCCCATCTGCTGGCTTTGCTGGCGCAGCTCCAAGGTTTCGCGCGTGGCCAGCACCCAGGTCTGCACGGCGCGCAACGCTGCGAGGTCGGCTGCAGACCAGGCCGCATGCGCGGCGCAGGCAGCCGGCAGTTCGCTGCGCGCAAGCGTGAGCTGCAACTGAGCGCGCAGCCAGGCCAGCGTCTGCGCTTCGTCGGTGACGAGGCCCGCGTCCACCGCCGCCTCCAGCCCCTCCGAGTAACTGAATCCGCCCACCGGCAAAGCGGGGGAGGACAGCCACATCATCGCGAGTTGCGGGGCGGGGCAGGCTTGCGGCTCAATGCCCATGGGAATGATCGTGACCCTGCACGTGATGGTCGTCGTGCGCATGCGCATGGCCGTGCCCATGATCGTGCCCATGCTGTCCATGCCCGCCGCCCTCGCCATAGGCCCCGGCCTCGGGCTCGAACGGGGCCTCCATCTCGGTGACGATCAGGTGCATGCGGCGCAGCATGTCGGCCAGCACCGGGTCGGGCTCGAACTGCAGATAGTCGGCCTGCACTTCGAGCTGCACATGCCGGTTGCCCAGGTGATACGCGGCGCGCGGCAGATCGGTGGCCGAGCCATGCGCCGGGCAGGCGCGCACTTGCAGCACGGCTTGCGGCGCGGCTTGCACACGGATCATTGAGCCGTCTTCAGCCACCAGCAGGTCGCCGCCACGCAGCACCGTGCCGCGCGGCAGAAACACGGCGAGGTGACGACCGGCGCTGTCGTGCGCGTCAAAGCGGCTTTTGCTGCGCGTGTCCCAATCGAGGCTGACTGTGGCGGCGCGCTGCACCAGCGCCGGGGCCAGGCCGCGCGCGGCGGGAAGATGTTTGTTGACGGTGAGCATGAGGATTCGAAAGGAGAGGTTTGCAGAAATTCGGGGCGCCGCTTAATATAACAACCGTTATAACTTCATCGTCCGACTGCACCAGTCGTCAGGAGAACCGCATGTCCGCCCTCAAACTCACCCAGATCGGCAATTCCGTTGGCGTCATTCTGCCCAAGGAACTCCTCGCCCGCCTCAAACTGGAAAAGGGCGACACGGTGTTCGTCACCGAGGCGGCGAATGGCGCTGTGATGCTATCGCCCTACAGCGCCGAGTTCGAGTCGCAGATGCTTGCCGCACGCAGTGTGATGAAAAAGCGGCGCAACGTCCTGCGTGAACTGGCCAAATGAGCCGCTGGATCTGGCTCGACCCTGCAGTACTGCAGGCCGTACATGAAGAGCAGTTGGCCGAGCATGGCGGCGCCTCAGGCACGCGCGATACGGGGTTGTTTGAATCGGCGCTGGCGCGGCCGGAGAACCTGGCCGCCTACGGCGAGCCCGACGCCGCCGCGCTGGCCGCCGCATATGGCTGGGGGCTGGCGCGCAATCATCCTTTCGTGGATGGCAACAAGCGCACCGCCTTCGTCGCCGCCGAGTTGTTCCTGATGCTCAACGGCCATGAACTCGCCGCCGACGACGCCGCCTGCGTGCTCACTATGCTCGCCGTCGCTTCTGGCGACATGGGCGAAGACGCGTTTGCCGCGTGGATACGGTCGCATCTGCAACCGCGCTAGGCAAAGGGATTGAGCACTCCATGCGGATGTCGGCAGCTGGAGATGACGCACCGATCAGTGGACACAGGCAGTATCCGCAAACAAGCCTACCGGCGCGCCTCAGTGGCTACGCGCACGACCAATGCGGCCAGCACCGTCCCCATCAGCCATCGTTGCACGGTGATCCACATTGGCCGCTGCGCCAGAAAGCTGGCAATCGAACCGGCCATGAGAACAATCAGCGCGTTCACCGCAAGGCTGATCACGATTTGTGTCATGCCCAGCGCCAACGACTGGCCGAGCACGGAGCCATGCGCAGGGTCGATGAACTGCGGCAGGAGCGACAGATACAAGACCGCAATCTTGGGGTTCAGCAGATTGGTGACAAAGCCCATGGCAAACAACTTGCGCGGCGGGTCCACAGGCAGATCGCGCATCTGAAACGGCGAGTGGCCGCCCGGCTTGACCGCTTGCCAGGCGAGATAAAGCAAATACAGCGCGCCGCCAAAGCGCAGCGCGTCATACGCATAGGGCACCGCCAGCAACAGTGCCGTGATGCCGAATGCCGCGCACAGCATGTAAAACCCGAAACCCAGAGCCACTCCCCCCAAGGAGATGAGTCCAGCGCTGCGGCCTTGGGAGATCGAACGTGAAATGAGATAAATCATGTTCGGCCCGGGTGTCAGCACCATGCCAAGAGCAACCAGGGCAAAGGTGAAGAAGTGAGTCAAGGTCGGCATTTCAATCTCTGTTTTGGGGAAGTCAAAACAAGAAATATCGCTGCGCCATCGGCAGCACGGTCGCGGGTTCGCAGGTGAGCAGCACGCCGTCGGCGCGCACCTCGTAGGTCTGCGCGTCCACCTCCATGCGCGGGGTGTAGGCGTTGTGCACCATGTCGGCCTTTTTCACGCTGCGGCAGTCGCGCACGGCGGCGAGCGACTTGTGCAAGCCCAGACGCTGGCCGATGTCGTTGGCCAGCGCGGCCTGGGACACGAAGGTCAGCGAGGTGGCGGTGCGCGCGCCGCCGAAGGCGCCGAACATGGGACGGGTATGCACAGGCTGCGGCGTGGGAATGGACGCGTTGGCGTCGCCCATGAGTGCGGCGGCGATGAAGCCGCCTTTGAGAATCACGCTGGGCTTCACGCCGAACCACGCCGGGCGCCACAGCACCAGATCGGCCCATTTGCCCGCTTCCACCGAGCCCACTTCGTGCGCGATGCCGTGCGCCAGTGCAGGGTTGAGGGTGTATTTGGCGATGTAGCGCTTGGCGCGGAAGTTATCGTTGCGGTCATTGCCCTGGGCGCCACCCGAAGCCGGAGGCGCCAGCCAGCCGCGCTGCGCTTTCATCTTGTGCGCGGTCTGCCAGGTGCGCAGCGCCACTTCGCCCACGCGCCCCATGGCCTGGCTGTCGCTGGACATGATGCTGATGGCGCCGAGGTCGTGCAGCACGTCTTCGGCGGCAATGGTCTCGCGGCGGATGCGGCTTTCAGCAAAAGCCAGATCTTCGGCGATGCCCGCGTCGAGGTGGTGGCACACCATCAGCATGTCGAGGTGCTCGTCGATGGTGTTGACGGTAAAGGGCCGCGTGGGGTTGGTGGAGGACGGCAGCACATTGGCCTCGCCCAGCACGCGCAGGATGTCGGGCGCATGGCCACCGCCCGCGCCTTCGGTATGGAAGGTATGGATGGTGCGGCCCTTGAATGCCGCGATGGTGTCTTCGACGAAGCCGCTCTCGTTGAGCGTATCGGTGTGGATGGCCACCTGCACATCGGTCTCTTCTGCCGCCGAGAGGCAGCAGTCGATCGCCGCGGGCGTGGTGCCCCAGTCTTCGTGCAGCTTCAGGCCGATGGCGCCGGCCTCGATCTGCTCGCGCAGCGCCGCGGGCTGGCTGGCGTTGCCCTTGCCGAGAAAACCCAGGTTCATCGGGAAGGCATCGGCCGCCTGCAACATGCGGGCGATGTTTTCCGGCCCCGGGGTGCAGGTGGTGGCGTTGGTGCCAGTGGCCGGGCCGGTGCCGCCGCCCAGCATGGTGGTGACGCCGCTCATCAGCGCCTCTTCGATCTGCTGCGGGCAGATGAAGTGGATATGGCTGTCGATACCCCCGGCGGTGAGGATCATGCCTTCCCCCGCGAGGATTTCGGTGCCCGGGCCGATGATGATGTCCACGCCCGGCTGCACGTCCGGATTGCCCGCCTTGCCGATGGCGGCGATGCGCTGGCCACGAATGCCCACGTCCGCCTTGACGATGCCCCAGTGGTCGAGGATGAGCGCATTGGTGATGACCAGATCCATCACCCCTTCGGCGCGGGTGCGCTGGCTCTGACCCATGCCGTCGCGGATGGTTTTGCCGCCGCCGAACTTCACCTCTTCGCCATAGCCTCCGGCGCGCAGGGTGTAGTCGTCTTCCACTTCGATGAGCAGGTCAGTGTCGGCCAGGCGTACGCGGTCGCCGGTGGTGGGGCCGTACATCTCGGCATAGGCGCGGCGGGAGATCGTGGCCATCACAGCGCTCCCATCACGTCTTGCCGGAAACCGATGACCACGCGCTCGCCCGCGAAGGCCACCAGCTCCACCGTGCGCTGCTGCCCCGGCTCGAAGCGCACCGCGGTGCCGCTGGCGATGTGCAGCCGCATGCCGCGCGCGGCTGCGCGGTCAAAGCGCAGCGCCGGATTGGTTTCCGCAAAGTGATAGTGCGAGCCGACCTGAATGGGCCGGTCGCCCGCGTTTTCCACCACCACGCTCAAGGTGGCGCGGCCGGGGTTGAGAGCGAGGTCGCCCTCGGCACAAAGGATTTCTCCAGGGATCATTGAAGCGCTCCAGATTGGGGGATTCACGCAATGGGCTGGTGCACGGTCACGAGCTTGGTGCCGTCGGGGAAGGTGGCTTCCACCTGAATGTCGGGGATGAGTTCGGCCACGCCGTCCATCACCTCGTCGCGGCTGAGCAGGGTGCGGCCAAAGCTCATCAGCTCGGCCACGGTGCGGCCGTCGCGCGCGCCTTCCATCACCGCAGCGGTGATGTAGGCAATGGCCTCGGGCACGTTGAGCTTGAGTCCGCGCGCCTTGCGGCGCTCGGCCAGCAGCGCGGCGGTGAAGATCAGCAGCTTGTCTTTTTCGCGGGGGGTGAGGTCCATGGGGCGGCGGATGGAATGGGAATCGTGAGGTGAGCTTAACGCGAGGCCACATCGAAAGCGCAGGCCGGTGCTGCAGCAAAAAGCAGACCTGCCGCCCCTGCTGGAACGGTGTGGGTCTCCGTTTGCCCCGGTTTGGTGCGAACGCACCAAAGACGATCGAGCTGATGCGCGCGGTGGTGCCTCAAGACAGATTGTGGGGCGCGTTCAGGCCCGCGCGGCGCAAGTTCGGGCCAAGTGTCATCGAACTGTCACCCCGTGCTCTCAAGGAAACGCCGGGCCGCCCCAAGGTTCCTTGACCCCCACGGGGGGCGGGCTGGGCGCAGCCCGGCCCTGGGGGCGCACGGGAAGGGGGCAGACAAAACCGTGGCACGCGACTTGCACAACACAGCGTGTCGCACCCCACCACAACCTCTGGAGGAATTTCCAACATGGATCGTCGTACCGCACTCAAGACCGTTGGCGGCGCAGTTGCCGCAGCGGCGGCCAGCACGCTGTCATTCCCCGCCATTGCTGCGAGCAAGAAACCGATCAAGGTCGGCATCCTGCATTCGCTCTCGGGCACCATGGCCATTTCCGAAACCGCGTTGAAGGACGTGGACCTGATGACCATTGCCGAGATCAATGCCGCAGGCGGCGTGGACGGCCACATGATCGAGCCCGTGGTGGTTGACCCCGCTTCGAACTGGCCGCTGTTCGCCGAGAAGGCGCGCCAGCTCATCAGTCAGGACAAGGTGGCGGCCATCTTCGGCTGCTGGACCTCGGTGTCGCGCAAGTCGGTGCTGCCCGTGCTCGACGAGCTCAACGGCCTGCTGTTCTATCCGGTGCAGTTTGAAGGCCAGGAGCAGAACAAGCATGTGGTCTACACGGGTGCTGCGCCCAACCAGCAAGCCATTCCGGCCACTGAATACCTCATGAGCAAAGACGGCGGCGGCGCCAAGCGCTTCTTCCTGCTGGGCACCGACTATGTGTACCCCCGCACAACCAACGCCATCCTGCGCGGCTTCCTGCACTCCAAGGGCGTAAAGGATGCGGACATCGCCGAGGTCTATACGCCGTTTGGCTTCAGCAACTATCAGAACATCGTGGCCGACATCAAGAAGTTCGCCTCGGCCGGTCCGACCTGCGTGATCTCCACCGTGAACGGCGACTCCAACGTGCCCTTCTACAAAGAACTGGGCAACCAGGGCATCAAGGCCACCGACATTCCGGTGGTCGGCTTCTCCATCGCTGAGCAGGAAATTGCGGGCATGGACATCAAGCCCCTGGTCGGCCAGCTCACCGCGTGGAACTACTTCGAGAGTCTGAAAAATCCGCGCAATGCCAAGTTCGTCAAGTCGTGGCAAGACTGGGTGAAAAAGGAAAAGCTGAAAGACTATCCGGTCACCGACGACCCGATGGAAGCCTCCTACATCGGCATCCATCTGTGGAAGCAGGCCGTCGAGAAGGCCAAGTCCACCAAGACCGATGAAGTGCGCAAGGCACTGATCGGGCAGAAGTTCGCCGCCCCTGATGGCTATACCGTCGAAGTGCTGGAGAACCAGTATCTGAGCAAGCCGGTGTTCATCGGCCAGATTAACGACAAGGCGCAGTTCGACGTGGTGTGGAAGTCCAAGGGTCTGGTTCCGGGCGAGTCCTGGAGCACCTACATCCCCAAGCCGAAAAACGCCTGATCGTTCGGCAACGCAAACACTCCCTCTCCCAACCTCCCCCACGCCGTGGGGGAGGGGCAAATCACAGCGTATCGCGATGGTTTGCTCCCTCTCCGCTCGCGGGGAGGGTTGGGGTGGGGAGTCTTGAAAGCATCGACCTTCCCTGTTTCTTTCACGACCATGACCTCTACGCGCTCTCTGTGGGGCCGGCCCGGCGCATGGCTGCGCATGGCGTTCGGCCCGCTGTCGTTCGGTTTACTGCTCGGTTTGCTGCCCGGCCTGACGCCGCAGGCCCATGCCCTCACCCCGCAGGAAGCGCTGGCCATTTCCAGCGGCGACACCGACGCCCGCATCGCCGCCCTGCACAAGGCCGTGGCCAAGCCCGATCCGCAACTTGCCGACTTTCTGCACAAGCTGCTGAATGGCGACGTACAGATCGATGGCGACATGGTGCAGGTGCAAAAAGGCAATGAATGGATCGACCTGGCCACCGGCAAAGCCGTCACCCCCAGCGACAACGCGCAGGGCGTGGTCAACAACAACTATGTGCGTAAAGAGCTGCAGTCGGCCCGCGCCGCGCTCGATCTGTTTTCGCCGCAGCGCGCGCAGCGGCTCAAGGCCGTGCAGCAACTGCAGGACGATCCCACCTCGGTCGATCGCGGTCTGGTTGAACAGGCGCTGAAAACCGAGAAAGACCCGGAGATCGTGCAGCGGCTGCAACTGCTGCACGCCGCCATTCTGCTCACCAGCGCCAGCGCCGCCGACCGTCTGGCCGCGGCCAAACAACTGGCGGCCAGCAACTACCCGGCGGTGCGCGCCCTGCTGCTCTCTCGGCTGGACAAGAAAGACGGCGCCTACATTGAGTCGTCTCCGCTGGTTCGCACGCAGATCGAAAAAAGCCTCTCCGAGATCGACAGCCGCCTGGCCTGGGGCGAGCGGCTGGGCACGCTGTTCTCGGGCATCAGCCTGGGCAGCATCCTGCTGCTGGCCGCGCTGGGCCTGGCCGTCACCTACGGCCTGATGGGCGTGATCAATATGGCGCAGGGCGAGTTCATCATGATCGGCGCCTACGCCACTTATGTGATGCAGAGCCTGTTCCAGCACTATCTGCCGGGCTATGTGCATTACGCGCTGATCGCTGCGGTGCCGTTCTCCTTCGTCGTGGCGGGGGGCATTGGCATGCTCATCGAGCGCACCATCATCCGCCGCCTGTACGGGCGGCCGCTCGAAACCCTGCTGGCCACCTGGGGCATCAGCCTGGTGCTGATCCAGGCGGTGCGCAGCCTGTTCGGGCCGCAGAACGTGCAGGTGGACAACCCGCCGTGGATGTCGGGCGGCTTCAACATCATGGCCAATCTCATCCTGCCCTACAACCGCATGGTGATCATCGCTTTCACCGTGGTGGTGCTGCTGGGCATGTGGCTGCTCATCAGCCGCACGCGCCTGGGCTTGTTCGTTCGCGCGGTCACGCAGAACCGGCCCATGGCCTCCTGTGTGGGGGTGCGCATCGCACGGGTGGACATGCTGGCCTTCGGCCTCGGCACCGGCATCGCGGGTCTGGCGGGCTGCGCGCTCAGCCAGATCGGCAACGTCAGCCCGGAGATGGGCACGGGCTATATCGTCGACTGCTTCATGGTGGTGGTGCTGGGCGGCGTGGGCCAGCTCACCGGCACGGTGGCTGCGGCCATGAGCCTGGGCGTGGCCAACACCTTGCTCGAAGGCGTGGCCGGCGCGGTACTGGCGAAGATCGCGGTGCTGGTCGCCATCATCCTGTTCATTCAGAAGCGCCCGCAGGGCATGTTCGCCCTCAAGGGCCGCAGCGTGGAAAGCTGATATCCAATGGCCGCCATCCTCAACGAATCCGGCACGCTGGTGCCGCCGCCTCGGGTGCAACTGCAATCGCCCACGGCCTTTTTGCCGCTGTGGGGCTGGGCTGCGCTGATCGGCTTTCTGCTGCTCGCCGCCGTGCTGGTGCCGCTGCTGGCGCTGGCTCTGCCGCAGGGCAGCAGCCTGCATCTATCGCAATACTGGGTCGGGCTGTCGGGCAAGATTCTTTGCTACGCCATGGTGGCGCTGGCGATGGATCTGGTCTGGGGCTACGCCGGCATTCTGTCGCTGGGCCACGGCCTGTTCTTCGCTCTGGGCGGCTATGCCATGGGCATGTACCTTAACCGGGCGATGAATGCGGCCAGCGGCAATCTGCCCGACTTCATGCAGTTCATGCAGTGGACGCATTTCCCCTGGTACTGGGTGGGCACCGAACATTTCGCCTGGGCGCTGTTTCTCGCGGTGGCAGCTCCTGGCCTGCTGGCCTTCATATTCGGCTTCTTCGCCTTCCGCTCGCGCATCAAGGGGGTGTATTTCTCCATCATCACCCAGGCGCTCACCTATGCGGCCATGCTGCTGTTCTTCCGCAACGAAACCGGCTTCGGCGGCAATAACGGCCTCACCGACTTCAAGGTGCTGCTGGGCTTTCCCATGGGCACGGCGGGCATGACGGTGTCGCTGTTCGTCGCCAGCAGCCTCACCCTGGTGTTGATGTTTCTCTTTTCGCGCTGGCTGGTGCGCAGCAAGTTCGGCCGCGTGCTCACCGCCGTGCGCGATGCGGAGAGTCGCGTGATGTTCTGCGGCTACAACCCGCTGTGGTTCAAGCTCGGAGTGTGGACGATTTCGGCCATGATGTGCGGCATTGCGGGCGCGCTGTATGCGCCGCAGGTGGGCATCATCAACCCCAGCGAAATGTCCACCTCCAACTCGATCGAGATCGCCATCTGGACGGCCATCGGCGGGCGCGGCACGCTCATCGGCCCCATCGTCGGCGCAGTGCTCGTGAACGTTGCCAAGAGCTGGCTGACCGTGGCCATGCCGCAAGTCTGGCTGTATGTGCTGGGCGGGCTGTTCATCGTGGTCACGCTGTATGCGCCATATGGCATCGTCGGCCTGCTCAAGCAGTGGAGGGCGCGCCGTGGCTAATCTTGACTGGCGGGAGATCGTGTACCAGGAGCCGCAGCCCGAACTCAGCGGTGATGCCACCGCGGGCTACGGCCACGTCATGCAGCCCGGCGTGGATCTGAGCCACGGCGTAGCCCTTTATCTCGACGACATCAGCGTGAGCTTCGACGGCTTTCGCGCCCTCAACAAACTCAGCCTCTCGCTCGACGTGGGCGAGCTGCGCTGCATCATCGGACCCAATGGCGCGGGCAAGACCACCATGATGGACGTCATCACCGGCAAGACGCGGCCCGACTCGGGCACCGCCTTTTTCGGCCAGACCATCGACCTGCTCAAGCTGCGCGAGGCCGAGGTGGTGGCCGCCGGGGTAGGCCGCAAGTTCCAGAAGCCCACCGTGTTTGAAGACCTCAGCGTGCAGGACAACCTGGAGCTGGCCCTCAAGTCGGACAAGCGCGCGCGCAACACCCTGTTCTTCCGCCTGAGCGCGGCGCAGCGCCAGCGGGTGGAAGAAGTGCTGGAACAAATTCGCCTGCACGACCAGGCTGCACGCCGCGCCGGTGACCTGTCGCACGGCCAAAAGCAATGGCTGGAAATCGGCATGCTGCTGATGCTTGAACCGCAACTGCTGCTGCTTGACGAGCCCGTGGCCGGCATGACCGACTTCGAGACCGACCGCACCGCCGAACTGTTCATCTCACTGGCGGGTAAGCACACCCTCATGGTGGTGGAGCACGACATGGAGTTCGTGCGCAAGATCGCCCACAAAGTCACCGTGCTGCACGAAGGCAGCGTGCTCGCCGAAGGCAGCCTGGAGCAGGTGCAGGCCGATGAGCGCGTGGTCGAGGTCTATCTTGGACGCTGAATCTGGACGCTGAACCAGCCACACACCATGCTCAACATCGACACGGTCAACCAGTACTACGGCGGCAGCCACATCCTGCGCAACGTCAGCCTGCGCCTTGAAAAAGGCCAGGTGCTCACCCTGCTCGGCCGCAATGGTGTGGGCAAGACCACGCTGCTCAAATCTCTCATGGGGTTGGTGCCGATCAAGAGCGGCAGCATCACCCTCGATGGCGCGCGCATCGACCCCCTGCGCCCGGACGCCCGCGCCCGGCTGGGTATCGGCTATGTGCCGCAGGGCCGAGAAATTTTCCCCCGCCTCAGCGTCGAAGAAAACCTGCACATGGGCCTGGCCTACAAGCCCGGTGCCGCCACCGTGCCGCAAGAACTGTTCGAACTGTTCCCCGTGCTCAAGCAGATGCTGCACCGCCGTGGCGGCGACCTTTCCGGCGGCCAGCAACAACAGCTCGCCATCGCCCGGGCGCTGGCCGCAGGCCCCAAGCTTCTCATCCTCGACGAACCCACCGAAGGCATCCAGCCCTCGATCATCAAGGACATCGAGCGCGTCATCCGCATGCTTGCCCAGCGCGGTGACATGGCCATTCTGCTCGTCGAGCAGTACTACGACTTCGCCAAATCACTGGCCGACACCTATTGCGTCATGTCGCGCGGCGAAATCATCAAGTCCGGCCAGGGCGCCGATATGGACGTTGACGGTGTCCGTGATCTGATCGCGGTTTGAGGGTGTGCGACAGCCCACCGCACTACACGCGCATCGACCGAGCTGTGGGCTGGCCTGTCCAGCTCGCGTCCACTTTCAGCACAAGGGTGTGGATTACCGTGGTGCAGACGTCCACATAGCTCACTCGGTCTGACCGAGACCATCCTGAACGCGGCCTACTCTCTCCAGCCCTCAACGAGTGGGCGAAGGAGAAATGGTCTTTGAATTTTGCAGGGCCGACCAAGACATATCGGGTCTCTGTTACAAAGCCAATCTGCATTGTGTGATGCTGCTAGACGATATTGTTCGACTTTCTCCTGTTCATACATGACGCCTTGGCACTCCCGCTTGCAATTGCGGTTCTCCGCCGAACCGGCGCGCACGGTGCTGCGCCACCAACACGAGGGCGGCCTGCGCGCGCTGGCCAGCCACTATCCCGAAGACCCTCAAATCTGCCATCAGGTGCTGGTGCACCCGCCGGGCGGGTTGGTGGGCGGCGACATTCTGGACATCGACCTGTCGGTGCAAGAAGGCGCGCATGCGTTGGTCACCACGCCGGGGGCAGGACGTTTCTATCGCAGCACCGGCGCGCCTGCGCGGCAGACCCTGGAAGCCCGGCTGGCGCCGGGCGCAAGGCTGGAATGGCTGCCGCTTGAGACCCTGGCCTACAACGACTGCCTGGGCGAGAACCGCAGCCGCTTTCACCTCGCGCCGGGCGCCGAGCTGATGGCCTGGGATCTGCTCGCGCTTGGTCTGCCTGCGGCAGACGCCGCGTTCCGCTCCGGCCGCTTCACCCAGCACATCGAGCTGCCCGGCATCTGGTTGGAGCGCGGTTGCATCGCGGGTGACGACGACGCGCTGCTGCATGGGCCGGGCGGTTTGCGCGGCCATACCGCGCTGGCCACCCTGTTCTTCGCCGCGGGCAGCCCGCTGGCCTCGCCACGCCGTGAGGCGCTGCTCGATGTGGCGCGGCAGGCGGCCGATGACGCGCAGCAGGCCAGCGTACTTTTTGGCGCTACCGCACCGCATGCGCAGATCGTTGCCTTGCGGGTGCTCGGGCATCGCATCGAGCCGGTGGCGGCGCTGTGCCGCGCGGTGTGGGCTGCTTGGCGGCAGACGGGGTGGGGTGTGGAAGACTGCGCGCCGCGCGTTTGGTCGACTTGACAACCCGTTCAAGGTTGGCGCCGCGCGCAGGTCGTTTGCCATGGATGGGACGTAGGGAAAGAGAAATGCCCCGCCCCCCGGCCTAGGATCACCACAGCGGAAAAGGACACCGGGATCGTTTGTCGCTTAACGCATCCACATCTCCATGGAACCATAAAAAGACTATATTAAGTCTTTTCCAAGTCTGGAGCATAGCCATGCGCTACTCGTCACAAATCAAGCCCATCAGCTATCTCAAAGCCAACGCGGCTGAGGTTTTAACGCGCCTCGCGCAGCAGCGTGAACCGATGGTCATCACCCAAAACGGCGAGGCCAAGGCGGTTCTGCAGGACGTCGCATCGTTCGAAGAAACGCAAGAAACGCTGGCCCTGTTAAAAATCCTGGCGCTTGGCAATCAGGATGTCGTTGCTGGCAAGGTCACACCTGTAGCTGACGTCGTTTCCCGCCTTCGCGCCAAACGCGCCTGAGTCTGATGGCCGACACGCCGACCCAGTTTGAAGTCCTGCTCACTGAGGGCGCGGAACAGGATTTGGAGGCCATCCTCGATTACATCTCCGTACTGGATTGCGTCGCCAACGCCAATCAGGTGTTGGATGACTTGATGGGTGTTGTGCAGAGCCTGTCGAGATTCCCCGAACGCGGCAGCTATCCGAAAGAGCTACTCGGTCTTGGAATCAAGGAATACCGTCAGACCTTTCTCAAGCCGTACCGCGTGGTCTATCGTGTCACAGGCCGCCAAGTCATCATTTACTTGATAGCGGACGGACGCCGTGACCTGCAAACCGTGCTTGCTCGCCGCCTGTTGGGCGCTTGACCCGAAGATAGCAAACCGAGCCGACGCCCGTAAGCTCGACAGGCCAGTCCAAGCGGATTTCCGCTAATTTTGGCGTTGAAGTGAGGGCTGCCGCCTTAAGCTGCTCGCACCTGCTTGGGCGGGCAAGCGCATGCCGTCGTGGTTCACCCGGTCATGCTGACCAAAGACCCTGCGACAACAACGCCGCCACGGTGCGGGTGAGTTGATCGTCCGCCAACTGGCCTGTTAGCCGCTTTGGAGGCGGCAGCCAATGTCATGACCGTGTCCATTCTGGTGAAGAGTGGGCCAAAGACGGCAATGACGCTGTGAGTCGCCGGGGATTTGGACGGTCGCCTCCGCTGTCGCGCTCTCGTGGACTGCCTGCCGTCCGCGCCCCGGTCAACGGCTGCCCACCAGATCCACAGCGCCCATGATCGAAGCGGACTTCCTGTTCGTTGATGCCTGTTTCACCGCCGTCTCACGACGATGGCAGTATCTTCCTCTGCGCAGCTCGCCGTAAAAGGTGAAGCGTTCAAAGGCCCCAGGCACCCGTTCAGCTTGCGCAGGGGTGTTCATCGACGTCGGCGGCGGGGACTCAGCTCCTGGGCGAGGAAGTCTTCGAGCGCAGCCAATGCCTCATCCCAGCTCTCCTCGGCCAGTGCTTGGCTGGAACGCTCTTGCTCACGCAGCCAGGATTTCATGAAGCGCACCTCGGCTTTGCGCGAAAGCACCGATTTCAGTTCGCCCTCGACCATCTCCAGGGCGTCGAGTTCCTGTTCGATCAGAGTGTCGATCGCGCGGGGATCAAGCTTTCCAGCGGATGCGGCGAAGGGCATGTTGATCCGCAGATCCTGCTCGATCAGGGTGATCTCATCCTCCAGGTCGGCAAGCTGGGCTTTGAGCGCCCGGACATAGTCCTTGACCTGCGCGTCGGCCAGAGACGAAAGGTGGGCGGCGTCGACCATGGCGATTTCAAGTTGCAGGCCGAGCAAGGCAAGGAGATCGCCGTTTTTGTAGGACTGATTGGCGCGCTGCAGCAGGGCGGTCTTGCGCGCACGCTCTTCGGGGTCAGACTCGCGGTCAGGATGCAGCGCGCTGGCGAGTTTTCGGTAGATGATGCGCAGGGACGGGGTTTGGGCGTCTCGCGGCCGCTTCTCCACGTCGATCTGATGCCGTCGGTGAAATCCGGCGCTGTCGTCAGCCTCCGCATCGAAGCCATCGACCTCAGGCGCGTCGGCATCCTGAGCTTCAGCTTGACTGAACTCGTCGAAGCCAAACAGGTCACCCATCCCAGATTCGCGTTCCTCACGCGCCGGTGCACGCTGCCGGTTCAGGATCGCCTCGATATCCGCGTCGTGCTGAATGCTCAGGCAGGCATGCGCAAGTACCTCGATCATGGCGCGCAGGCGCTTGTGGTCAGTTTTGTTGTACCAGGGATCAGCTTGCATGACGTCCAGGGCCAGCAAGAGTTCTTTGCGCATCGCGTTGAGATTGCGCATCTTGGGGTCGATCTGCGCAGCCTGTGCCTGGGCCGCACGCTGCATCGCATCGTGCCATTGCTGAAGACGATTGCGGGCGCGGTGAATCTTGCCGACCAGGGTGTTGAAAGCCTTTTGCTGTTTGCTCAGCGGCTTGCCAGAAACAAGGGGCTGCAGGGTGATCGCGGGGACGGACATGGGAACAATCGATTATGGCTGGGTGGCGTCGGCGGTCGTTCAAGGCGGTGGGCGACTTATCCAGAGCGTTGTCGACGCTTGCGGCGAACCGAGCAAGGCGGCGGACAAAGCGGCCTGATACTACCCGATGGCCTGCATGAACCGATGCGCATGGGTCGAACGATGGAATGGCCAGAGCCGCCAACCCCGCATAACTTTCAGAAGTGGGGCAATTTTCCTTCGGCACGAACACTTCAAACCGCTCCGGCTTCGGCCTGAATAGGTTGCGGCGGCTGTGCGGAGTCGTCGTCTGCCCGCAGGAAAGTGAGTAGCCCGAATGACGCCAAGGCCAGACCCGGCAGCACCAGAACCAGCAGTGCTTCTCGCAAGGCAAGCCGTTCGGCCAGCCACCCTGCACCCAGCGCCAGGGTGGACTGCACGAGCAGCACCAACTGCGCGCCCCTCACACTGATCGCCGCGGTCTCCTCGGGGCTGAATCGGCGAAGCCGCGCGGTGTAAACGATGTTGAACACCATGCTCGAACAGGTGTGCGCTAGTGCAACCGCCGCAAGCACTAGCGCGAAGCTGTGCGTGGACATGACAAGCACGTAGTGTGAACAGACGCACATCAACCCGCGTTTCGCAGTGGGTTGTGCAGATCTTTCCTAAGAATCTATCCGTAAATAATATTGACCTGGAGCGGCACCTTCCGGAACGCAATGATCGCTGCGGCGAGGTGGTTGAGCGCGACGAAACTGCGCTCGAGCTTCTCGTAACGCACCAGCAGCTTGCGCAACCGGTTGAACCAGCTATGGCAGACCTCGACGACCCAACGTCGCGCCTTCTTCGTCGGGTCACGCCGCTTGATGTCTGCCTCTTTGCGGCGGCTGACGACGTGGGCGATGTTGTCATGCTTTTCGATGGTGCGAGCGTTGTCGGCACCGCGATAGCCGGCGTCTGCGCACAGGTGCATGTGGCGCCGCGACGGTGGGCTCTCGCGCTTGACCATGATCGCGCTCAGCACCTCGTCCAGGCGCTTGCAGTCATTGACGTTCGCCCCGGTCACGATGAGCAACAACGGGACGCCACGGCCGTCCACCAGCAGGTGACGCTTGCTCCCATTTTTTCCCCCGATCCGTCGGGTTTGGCCCGACGGATTGCTGTGCCAGCGGCGCACGCGTCATCGCGCCGTCCACGCTCTGCCATCGCCACGCAATGCCTTGCATGTCGTCGTACTCGGCCAAGCCGGCCTTCCACAGCGCCTCGAAGAAACCTGCCTTTTCCCACTCCAGGAAGCGCTTGTGCACGGCGCTGGCACTGCCAAATCGCTCCTTGGGCAACGCCTTCCACTGACAGCCCGTGCGCAGCACGTACACAATCGCCTCAAACACCTGCCGCGCTGGCTTCGGCGGTCGCCCCGCCCCGGGCCTGCGCTAATACACCCTGTCGACCGGCGCGACCCGCTGTGGAACCAAAGGCTCCGCCCGTTGCCAGAATGCATCCGTCACGACCCACGACTCCGCTCGCTTGGCCAATGCATTGCTCCGACGCCGCGCATCTCGCGACTCGGAGTGCCATTTTATCTATTTACGGATAAGTTCTAAGTCGAACAGGGGTAAGGTTAATTCCCAAATAGCATTGGCCCGTTGATGGTTCTGCCTTACGTTCAAGCGGCCACATATTGACGCACATGTTCTTCAGCATGCACGGCATCCTCAGACCAGGACGAGTTTTTGGGCGTGTGCAATAGCTGCACAGCTTCCTGCATGGTTTCCCCAATGAGCATCACGCAAGGGGAGCCTACTTCCTTGGTTTGAATAGTTTTGCAGAGGTCGGCTAGACGGGTAGCGACGAGGCGCTCCTCTGTGCAACTGACAGCCTGAACCAGCATCGCAGGTGTTTCGGGTGGAAGCCCCCCCTGCAGCAGTCCCGCTTCGATGGATGAGGCTTCGGCGACACCCATGTAAATGGCTAGGGTCAGCCCTGATTGGGCAAGTGCTGCCCAGCGCAGTGGGCTGCCATCCGGTTGACGGTGGCCGGTGATGAATGCCACACCCGGTGCATGGTGTCGATGGGTAAGGGATGTGCGCGCTGCCGCTGCCGCAGCCACGCCGGCCGTGATGCCAGGAACGATCTCAACTTGGAGACCGGCTGCGCGCAAGGCTGCAATTTCTTCTCCTGCCCGACCAAAAACCAGTGGATCACCTCCTTTGAGGCGTACGACACGCTCGCCACGAAGGGCCTCATACACCATGAGCCGTTCGATGAAGTCTTGCGGTGTGCTGGCACACCCGCCACGCTTGCCTACTGAAACGATGCGGCAGTCCGCCGCGAGATGTTTCAGACAGCCGGGATTGACCAGATCGTCGACCAGGGCCACTGTGGCCTGCTGCAGCACGCGCGCTGCCTTGAGGGTGAGCAACTCCGGATCGCCCGGACCTGCGCCGACGAGGTGGACGGTGAATCGAGAAGGGTCAGCGGGGTTGAGCATGAGGGGCCTCCGCGCGTGAGCAGGTCAGTGGAGTGGCAATCGCTAACGCGTTGGCACGCGTGCTAGCGGGGGCCATGATGGCCTCGCACATGTTGCGGATGCTGGCCATCTGTCGCGCCAAGGGCTCAGGCGGCAGCAAATAGCCGTCGAGCACGGCATGTGTCCAGTCCGCGCTGGCGTTCAGATCGAGTCCATCGGGCATATGCGGGCAAGGAATGAACGGCGCACCGGCAGGCCACTTTTGCACTGCGCCATCGGCATATAGGCTCAGACGCTCCGTGTCGCGGTTGGGATGGCCCACGGCCTCGCCCTCGCAGCCTCGAAGCAGCAAGGCGGGCTGCCGCAAGGCAAGCAAAACCTCTTGCATTAGCTGCGCATACTCCGGATGGGTGTAGGCCGTCACGAGCAGGCTGGGTGACTGCAAAGGATTGAGCATCTTGACTACGGAGTGACCGCCGTTGCGCACGCCGAGCACGTTGCGCCATTGCAGCAATCGGTGCAGCTCTGGGCTGAGGGTGTTCAGCGGCAGCAGCACGGCTTCGTTTTGTTCGAGCCACTGTTGCGCCTGCTCGACACCCGAGGCGACATGCATACCCAGCGCTTTCCATAGGGGTTCGGTGGGCAGGCGTCCGTGCTCAGTGGACGGGGCGTCAATCACCAGAACGGGAAAATCTTGTTCGCGTAGGAGTGCGGCGAGCAAGGGGACCTGGTTGGGCAGGCGGCGAGCGCCGTTCGCGCTGGGAATGACCACGACGGGACGCGCGGTGCGCACCACCATGGGGGCGATGGTCTGCTGCACGGCCAGGGTGAAGCCTTCAAGTTCTTCGGCGCTCTCGCCCTTCATGCGCAAGGCCAGCAGGAGGCCGCCAATCTGGGCGTCAGAGGCTTCACGCCGCAGCAGCCAGCCCATCAGAATGCGGGCTTGTTCGCGGCTCAGATTGCGGCTGCCGTCCGCGCCGCGACCGATGGTGCGCAACATTGACAAAGCCTCGGGATTGAATCGGCCCGGCCCGGTCTCAAGTGCTATGGGAAGCTGGGAAGCGGGGTTGAACATGGCGAGAACCTCCTGAAATGGATACTGCAAGAATCAGGCCGTGACCGGACTGCCGCCGCGCACGATGCGGCGCAACTCGGGCAGGCAGGAGCCGCAGTTGGTGCCGCACTTGAGTTGCTGCTGCAGCGTGGCGAGTTGCGTGTCAGCGTCGCCCCCCAGCGCGGGCAGCAGGGCGTCGATCTGGCTTTGCCACACATCGAAGCAGTTGCACACCTGGTGGCCGGGGCTGGGTAGATTGGCCGGAGGCGTGGTGGAGGGCAGCAGCAGCCAGCGGCCATAGGGCTTGGCACTGGCTTCGCTTTGCAGCAATTCGCGCAGCCAGCCTTGCGCCACCACGCTGTCGGCCGGGCCGCTGAGCAGCGCGGCGTCGATGCGCTCGCCCGCCAGCCGCACGGCACGGTGCACGCTGCGGCCAGGGTCGGCGTAGTGCAGCGCGGCGCTTCCCTGCACGCCGAAATGGGCTTCGATCCGCGCCAGCAACGCGGCAGCAGGCGCACCGCGCGCGGCGGCGCGCAGCAGCAGGCCGGTGCGTTCACGGCCGAAGGGCACGCACATGACGAAGGGCAGTTCGGCCAGCTCCTGCATCAGCGTGGCGCGCAGCGCCTGGGCGCTGTGTTCGGGCATCCAGCCGAAGGCGGCGAGGTGCCAGGTGAGGTTGGCGGCCTCCACCCGCACCGCGCTGTGCTTAAGTTCGGGCTGGAAGGAATAGGGGTCGATGACGGGCAGGGTGAGGCCGTTGACGCCCAGCCGCGCCACGCCTTCGGCATTGCGCCCGCCAAGGTATTCCGCGCCCCAGTGCATGGCGATGAAGGCCTGGCCGGGGCGCACCGTGTCGGTGGCGCGTGCGGGCAGCACGATGTCGCCGCGGCGCGAGGCCACGCGCAGCAACTCGCCGTCGCTCAGGCCTCGCCGGGCGAGATCGCTGGGGTGCAGGTCGATGCAGGGCTCGGGTGCATGGTTGAACAGGCGTGGCACCGAGCCGGTGCGGCTCATGCCATGCCACTGGTCGCGCAGGCGGCCGGTGGTCAGCGCCACGGGGTAGCGCGCGTCGCAGGGTTCGGCCACGGGTTTGAAGGCCTCGGCGAAGAATCTGGCGCGGCCATCTGCCGTGGGGAACTGGCCGTCGTCGTACAGCCGCGCTTTGCCGACGCTCGCACCGGCGGGGTAGGGCCACTGCTGCGGGCCGTCGCGTTCCAGCGTGGTCCACGACAGGCCGGTGATGTCGAGGTCCCGGCCTCGGGTGCTTTCGCGGTGCTCGTTCCAGACGGCTTCGGGCGTGGCGTAGGGGAAGAGCGTGAGCTTGCCGTTCAGCCGTGCAGGCAAGAGGGCTTCGAGCCGATGGGCGAAGTCCACCGCAATCGCCCAGTCGTCGCGCGCCTCGCCGGGGGCTTTGGTTGCGGCGCGCACGCGGCTGATGCGGCGCTCGGAGTTGGTCACCGTCCCAATCTTCTCGCCCCAGGTGGTGGCGGGCAGCAGCACGTCGGCATAAGGCACGGTGGCGGCGGTGGTGTAGGCCTCCTGCACCACGACGAGTTCGGCGGTCTGCAGCGCGCGGCGCACCAGCGCCTGGTCGGGCAGCGACTGCGCCGGGTTGGTGCAGGCGATCCACAGTGCCTTCACCTTGCCGTCGGCCGCGGCCTGGAACAACTCGACGGCGGTCTTGCCGCGCAGCGCCGGAACGTCGGCCACACCCCAAAGTTTGGCCACTTCGGCGCGGTGCGCCGGGTTGGCCAGATCACGATGCGCCGACAGCAGATTGGCCATGCCGCCCACTTCGCGCCCGCCCATGGCGTTGGGCTGGCCGGTGAGCGAAAACGGCCCTGCTCCGGGTTTGCCGATCTGGCCGCAGGCGAGGTGAAGGTTGATGAGCCCGGCGTTCTTCGCCGTGCCGCTGCTCGACTGGTTCAGCCCTTGGCAATACATGGAAAGCGTGGGCTGGCGCGTCTGCAGTGTCGCGTCCGGCGCGCCCAGCGCGAACCAGCGCGCGGCGGTGACGATATCCTGCTCCTTCAGCCCGCACAGATTGGCCGCAACCGCCGGGCTCATCTCCCTCACCCGCTCGCGCAGGGCCGCGTAGCCGCTGGTGTGGGCGGTGATATAGGTGGGGTCGACCAGGTCTTCCCACACCATCACATGCAGCATGGCGTGGAACAGCGCGACGTCGGTTCCGGGCAGCAGTTGCAGGTGCAGATCGGCGAGTTCGGCGGTTTCGGTACGGCGCGGGTCGATGACGATGATGCGCATCTCGGGCCGCCTGGCCTTGGCCTTTTCGATACGGCGAAAGGTGATGGGATGCGACCACGCCGCATTGCTGCCCGCCAGCACCAGACAGGAGGCGTGGTCAATGTCGTCGTAGTTGCACGGCGGCGCGTCAGCCCCCAGCGTGACCTTGTAGCCGGCTACCGCGCTGCTCATGCACACGCGGGAATTGGTGTCCACATTGTTGGTGCCGACCAGCCCCTTGGCCAGCTTGTTGAAAACGTAGTAGTCCTCGGTCAGCATCTGGCCGGAGATGTAGAAACCCACGCTGTCGGGCCCATGCTCGGCGATGATGGCTGCGAAGCGCTGCGCCACATGGTCCAGCGCCTCGTCCCAACGCACCGCACGGCGTGGCGCATCGCGCTGCGTGCGCAGTTCGGGCCGTAGCGCGCGCACCTGCGGCAGCAACTCCGGCTTGGCGCTCAGGTGCAGCGCGCCGCCCTTGGTGCACAGCTTGCCGAAGTTGGCCGGATGATCTGGGTCGCCGCGCACACCCGTGATGCGCCCGCCCTCGGTCTTGATGAGCACACCACAGCCCACGCCGCAATACGGGCAGGTCGAGCGCACCTCGCGCAGCGCGCCTTCGGGCACGATGGCGATGGAGCCTGCGGGCAGGTCGGCGGAGTTCATCAGTCCGCGTTCGCGCAGGCTGCGCCGTCACAGTGCGCCGCGTGCATCTCGGTAATAGACGCGTGCAACTGGTCGCTGCGCAGATAGACCTGTTCGCCCTCCACCTTCACGGCGAAGGCCGGAGTGCAGCCCTCGTCTGGCGCTTGCGCACGACCATCGTCGAGCCGGATGGTCCAGTTGTGTAGCGGGCAGGCGACCGATTCGCCGAACACGATGCCCTGGCTCAGCGGTCCGCCCTTGTGCGGGCAGCGGTCGAGCAGGGCGTAGATGCGGTCGCTGGCGGTGCGGAACAGGGCGATGTCCACGCCGTCCGGGCGGCGCACGCGGCGTGCGCCCAGTGCGGGAATCTCGGACTGGGTGCAGACAGGAGTCCAGTGGCTGGTGCTCATGCCGGTTCTCCTTGTGCTGCGGCAACCGGCACGATGGGAATGAACTGCCGCGTATCCACTTGCGCCTTGTCGAACTCGAACCACGGATCAGGCTCTCCCTGCAGCGCGAATTGCAGCCGCTCCCACAGGGCTTTGCGGCCCTCGGCGTCGGCCAGGATGCGCTGTTTCACAACGTCCAGGCCGACACGGGCGATGTAATGCACGGTGCGCTCCAGATACCAGCCTTCCTCGCGGTAAAGCTGGATGAAGGCGCCGGTGTATTCCAGCACTTCCTCCTGCGTCTTGAGCTTGACCAGGAACTGTGCGACTTCGGTCTTGATGCCGCCGTTGCCGCCCACATACATTTCCCAGCCGGAATCGACGCCGATGATGCCCACGTCCTTGATGCCGCTTTCGGCGCAGTTGCGCGGGCAGCCGCTCACGGCGAACTTCACCTTGTGCGGCGCGTACATGCGCCAGGTGGCGCGCTCAAGCAGCTTGCCCAGCGCCGTGCTGTCCTGCGTGCCGAACCGGCACCATTCGCTGCCGACGCAGGTCTTCACCGTGCGCAACGCTTTGGCGTAAGCGTGGCCGCTGGGCATGCCGATGTCGGTCCACACGGCTTGCAGGTCTTCCTTTTTCACGCCCAGCAGGTCGATGCGCTGGCCGCCGGTCACTTTCACCATGGGGATGTTGTATTTGTCCACGGCGTCGGCAATGCGGCGCAACTCGGCGGCCGAAGTCTCGCCGCCCCACATGCGCGGAATCACGGAGTAGGTGCCGTTCTTCTGGATGTTGGCGTGGCTGCGCTCGTTGATGAAGCGGCTTTGCGGATCGTCCTTCGCCTCGTGCGGCCAGGTGGAAATGAGGTAGTAGTTCACCGCCGGGCGGCAGCTCGAACAACCGTTGGGCGTGCGCCAGCCGAGCTTGGCATACACGTCGGCAATGGTGAGCAAATGCTCGTTCTTGATCGCGTCGCGCACCTCCTGGTGGGTGGAGTCGGTGCAGCCGCACAGCGCCTTTTTCTTCGGTGCGGCGGAGAAGTCGCCTCCCGCAGTGAACATCAGGATCTGCTCGACGAGCCCGGTGCAGGAGCCGCACGAGGCGCTGGCCTTGGTGTGCTTGCGCACTTCTTCCAGCGTGAACAGTCCCCTGTCCTTGATCGCCTTGACAATCGTGCCCTTGCACACGCCGTTGCAACCGCAGACCTCGTCGGTGTCGGCCATCAGCATGGCCTTGCTCTGGCCCTGATGGCCGGCATCACCCAGAGCGCCTTCGCCGAACATCAGCTTGTCGCGGATGTCATGCACCTTGCGGCCTTCGCGCAGCAGCTTGAAGTACCACGAGCCATCCACGGTGTCGCCGTACAGGCAGGCGCCGACCAGCTTGTCGCCCTGAATCACCAGGCGCTTGTAAACGCCGGAAAACGGGTCGGACAGGACGATGTCTTCGCAGCCCTCGCCGCCCATGAAGCTACCGGCCGAGAACAGGTCGATACCCGTGACCTTGAGTTTGGTGCTGATCTGGCTGCCGGTGTAGCGACCTATGCCCATCTGCGCCAGGTGGTTGGCTGCCACCTTGGCCTGCTCGAACAGCGGCGCCACCAGGCCGTAGGCAATGCCGCGATGCGCGGCACATTCGCCCACGGCGTAAATGCGCGGGTCGGTGATGGTCTGCAGCGTGTCGCTCACGACGATGCCGCGATTGCAGTGAATGCCGGCCTTCTCCGCCAGCGCGGTGTTGGGGCGGATGCCTGCGGTCATCACCACCAGATCGGCGGGAATCTCGCTGCCGTCCTTGAACCGCACGGCGCGCACCCGGCCTGATTCATTGCCCAGCAAGGCTTGCGTCTGCGCGCCGATGAGGAACTTGAGACCGCGATCTTCAAGCGACTTCTGCAGCAGCTTGCCCGCCACATCGTCAAGCTGGCGCTCCATCAGCCACGGCATGATGTGCACCACGGTCACGTCCATGCCGCGCAGCATCAGGCCGTTGGCCGCTTCCAGACCCAGCAGGCCGCCGCCGATCACCACCGCGTGCTTGTGCGTCTTCGCGGTCTCGATCATGGTCTCGGTGTCCTTGATGTCGCGGTAGGCGATCACCCCGTCCAACTCCTTGCCTGGAACCGGCAGGATGAACGGCAGCGAGCCCGTGCCCAGCAGCAGGCGGTCATAGGGGGCTTCGAGGCCGTCATCGGTGCGCACCACGCGCTTGATGCGATCGATTTCCACCACCGTCTTGCCGGTGTGCAGGGTGATGCCGTTGTCGGCATACCAGTCCAGCGGATTGAGGATGATCTGCTCGATGGTCTGCTCCCCGGCGAGCACGGGCGACAGCAGGATGCGGTTGTAGTTCGGGTGCGGCTCGCTGCCGAACACGGTGATGTCGTAGAGCTCGGGCGCGAGCTTGAGCAGCTCTTCGAGCGCCCGCACCCCGGCCATGCCATTGCCGACGAGAACCAGTTTGGGTTTGTTCATGATGCGGAGTCCATTGGGTTGCGCGCTGCGCCTCAGGCCGCCTTGGCCTGCGGGTGCGCCTGGCGCTTGTAGAGAAACTCCAGCACTTGGGCGCGCAGATGGGCGTAGTGCGGGTCTTCGCTCAGAGCCAGGCGTTCGCGCGGGCGCGGCAGATCGACCGTGAGAATTTCGCCGATGGTCGCGGCAGGGCCATTGGTCAGCATGACGATACGGTCCGACAGCAGCACCGCCTCGTCCACGTCGTGCGTCACCATCACCACAGTGGCGCCGCTTTTCGCCACGATGCCTTGCAGCTCGTCCTGCAGCCTGGCACGGGTGAGGGCGTCGAGTGCGCCGAAAGGCTCGTCCATCAGCAGCACCTTGGGCTCCATCGCCAGAGCCCGGGCGATGCCCACGCGCTGCTTCATGCCGCCGGAAATTTCGTGTGGATGTTTGTGTGCGGCATGCGGCAGGCCAACGAGTTCCAAAGCAGACTGGGTGCGTGCCTTGAGTTGCGCCTTGGTTTCGCTTGCGCCGAACACGCGCTCCACGCCGAGGTAGATGTTGCCGTAGCAGGTCATCCAAGGCAGCAGCGAGTGGTTCTGGAACACCACGGCGCGGTCAGGGCCTGGCGCGTGAATTTCTCGGCCGTCGCACACCATCACACCCGAGGATGGCAGCGTGAGTCCGGCGATGAGGTTGAGCAGCGTGCTCTTACCGCAGCCGGAATGGCCGATCAGGCTGATGAACTCGCCCTTGGCGATATCGAGGTTGATACCCTTGAGCGCGTGAAAGGGGCCGCGCGCGGTGTCGAACACCATTTCGACGTGTTGGATGACGATGAAGCGTTCCATGATGATGGCCTTTGTGTTTTGCGTGATGGGAAGATCAGCGCGCTTCGTCGTAGCTGAAGCGCCGCGCAATCAGCATCAGCGCGCCTTCGAGCACCATGCCGGTGACGCCGATGACCAGAATGGCGATGATGATGTGGGCGAGATTGAGGTTGTTCCACTCGTTCCACAGCCAGAAGCCAATGCCGGTGCCGCCTGTCAGCATTTCAGCGGCGACGATCACCAGCCAGGCGGTGCCGACCGACAGCCGCACGCCGGTCATCATGTAGGGCATGACCGAGGGCAGCAGAATCTTGGTGAACACCTTCCAGGTGGAGAGGTCGAGCACGCGGGCCACGTTCAAATAATCCGCCGGAATGCGCTGCACGCCGATGGCGGTGTTGATCATCATCGGCCAGATGGAGCAGATGAAAATGGTGTAGATGGCCGCCGCCGGCGCATTGCTGAACACATACAGCCCGATGGGCAGCCAGGCCAGCGGCGACACCGGACGCAGCAGGCTGATGAGGGGCGAGAGCATGCGGTTCAAGAACTGCACGCGGCCAATGGCGAAACCCAGCGGAATGCCTACCAGCGCCGCCAGACCAAAGCCGTAGGCCACGCGCTGTAGCGAGGCCAGCAGGTTCCAGCCGATGCCGACATCGTTCGGCCCGTTGTCATAAAAGGGATGCGCAAACACCTTCTGCGCTGACTGCCAGGTGACCAGCGGCGAGGGGAACTGGCTGCTGTGCTCGGCCGCCAGTTCCCACACCAACAGCAGTAACGCGAAACCCATCAGCGGGGCGATGAGGCGCAGCGCGATCTGGCGGTTCTTCGCGCGTTGCCGCTCTGCCGGGCTCACGGTGCGGATGGCAGTTTGCTTTGCAGCGGCCGGGGGAGCTTCGGGTGAGGCGTCCTCCGTCGCAGAGGCTTCAAACGATCCGCCCGGGGCGGAAAAGACGGCAGTGTTCATGCTGGACTCCTGGTTCATTGCGTCGGCAAGGTCAAACGGCGAGATCGTTGACTTTGAAGCCGTGGGCATAGGCCTTGGGGTCCTTGCCATCCCAGGTCACGCCGTCGATCAGCTTGGAGGTGCGCAGCGTGCTGGCGGGCACCGGCACCTTCAGTTCGGTGGCAACTGCCTGATACAGATCGACGCGGTTCACCGCCTTGGCCACGGCGAGATAGTCGGGGTCGGTCTTGATCAGGCCCCAGCGGCGGAACTGGGTGAGGAACCACATGCCGTCGGACAACCACGGGAAGTTGACCTGACCGTCTTCATAGAAGGTCATCGGGTGCGCGTCGTGCCAGCTTTTGCCCAGGCCGTTGGTGTAGTTGCCAAGGATGCGCGGCAGGATGGTTGCCACCTGGGTGTTGACATAGCCCGGCGCGGCGATGGTCTCGGCCATCTTGGTGCGGTTGGCATCCGAGGCGTCGATCCAGCGGCAGGTTTCGAGCACGGCGGCCATCACCGCCTTGGTGGTGTTGGGGTACTTTTCGACGAACTCGGCGGTGGTGCCCAGCACCTTCTCTGGATGGTCCACCCAGATTTCCTGCGAAGTCACCGCAGTGAAGCCGATCTTCTGGTTGATAGCCACCGCGTTCCACGGCTCGCCTACGCAGAAGCCGTCCATGCTGCCCACCCGCATATTCGCCACCATCTGCGGCGGCGGCACGGTAATCACCTTGTCGTCCTTCAGCGGGTTGATGCCGTAGGTCGCCAGCCAGTAATAAAGCCACATCGCATGCGTGCTGGTGGGGAAGGTCTGGGCGAAGGTGTAGGTGCGCTTTTTCTGCGCAATGGCCTTGGCCAGCGCCGGGCCGGTGGTGATGCCTTCCTTGGCCAGCGCGTCAGCCAGGGTGATGGCCTGGCCGTTGCGGTTCAGGCCCATGAGTATGGCCATGTCCTTCTTCGGCCCGCCGACGCCGAGCTGCACGCCATACGGCAGGCCGTAGAGCACATGCGCCATCTGGATGCCGCCGGTCACCAGGTTGTCGCGCACTGCGGCCCACGAGGCCTGCTTGCTTGGAATGATCTTGACGCCGTACTTCTTGTCGAAACCCAGCACCGCGGCCATGACGATGGGCGCGCAATCAGTGAGGGGAATGAATCCGATCTTGACTTCTTCCATTTCAGGTTTTCCCAGAGTGGCGGCGCGCGCCGTGGGCTGCAGGCTGGGAAGAAGACCGGCAACAGCCACGGCGGCGCCTGACTTGATGAGGGTGCGGCGCAAGGGTTGTGCCGGGTCGTTGCTCGGAGGGGGGGCGTCTTGCTGTTTGCGCATGGCAGTTCCTGAAATAGCGGGCGAAAAAAAGCCTTCGGGCGCTTCACACAAGGCGAAGCACACGAAGGCATCATTGCCGAGCTGAGCGGGGGAGACTCCCGTTCAGTGGGTTCAACATAGACCGCCGTTGGCCTACAGCGCTATTTAAGCAATCAGCGTGCCAACCCTCCACTCGGGAGAGATCAGAGGGAAGCTCCCCGCTGTATCAAATTAGGCTGGTCTTCGATGACGCAAAACTGTGCGTAACGGTTCCAGTCTGGTGCGTGTGAGCACACAAAGCGCGCAGCCGCAAGGCTCAGATCAATCCGACGGTATCGAGAATGCGCTGGGCAACCTCGGAGAGCTTCAAGCCTTTTTCCATCGCCAGCTTGCGCATGCGGCTGAAGGCTTCTTCCTCGGTGCAGCCCTGGCGCTGCATCACAATGCCCTTGGCCCGCTCGATCAGCTTGCGCTCGGTGAGATGGGTGCGCGCCTGGCTCAGTTCCGCGCGCAAACCCTGTTCGCGCTCGAACCGCGCCAGCGCCACCTCAATCACCGGCCTCACCCGGTTGGGCTTGAGGCCGTCCACGATATAGGCCGTCACCCCCGCCGTGATGGCTAGTTGCGCAGTCTCGGTGTCGTCGTCATCGGTGAACAGCACGATGGGTCGGGGCGTGTCGCGCGAGGCCAGCACGACGTGCTCCAGCAGATCGCGCACGCCAGACTCTGCATCCACAATCACCAGATCGGGCTTGAGCGCGGCAATGCGGTCGTCCAGGTCGGGTTTGGCCGGCAGAACGGCCACTACCTGGTAGCCCGCATCCAACAAGGCCTTTTCCAGCATCGCGCAACGCCCTGCCTGGCGCTCATGATTCGCCTGATCGTTCTCCGTCGCCAATGCGGGATCGGGGGAGATGACAGCAACCGTCAGAGTGCTTAGTGGGTTGGGCATATCTCGATTCGAGCAAATTCCATGCCCCAAAGAGTTAGTTCGTTTTCCTGCGATTGATGACAAATCTTGAGGCCATTCAAGAATCAAGGGATGTCATGCTTTGCGTGGCATACGCAGCAAGTGCCGCAATCACTCCAGCATCTTCGCCCGCTGGCTGTGCGAGCACGATTCGCAGCTTCGGATATCGCGCCCGCGCGGCTTGCACCACTTCTGGAATGTCGCGCCGGAGGTGGCCGCCTGCACCAAGGAAGAGGGGCGCGATGTGCACATACTCCGTGCCGTTTTGGCCCGCTTCCTCCAAGGCTTGTTGCAGGGAGGGTTGCATCGACTCCAGAAAAGCAAGGCGGACGGTCAGTTCGGGGTGGCGGGACTGCACCATGCCACAAACGGCCTCAAAGGGCAGAGCCCATTCGGCTAACCGGGAGCCATGGGCCAGCAAGACAAGTAACCTAGGTTCACTGTTCATCGGTATGTAAGTTTGGGTCATGATTAGGGTGCTGGTGGTGCACCCCGGTATTGATCGGCCTGAGATTGTTCGACGCGATTTCGGGATGCGACGAGGCGAACTGCATATAACCGTTCGCTCTGCGGTCGCTGGGTACGTGCTTCAGAAGTGGAATGTAGATTGCAGTCTGGATAGGCGACTGGATCCGATGATCCATCGCTTGAGCTTGAAGAACATTGAATCACTGAAGGACTGCAAGAATGCGGCGATTGCGCCGGGATTTAGCAATCCGGTGGCCACTGGCTAGTGTCCTGTCCCGCTGATACGTGAGCAAAGTCGATGCAGCTTTTCGAGGATGGGGTCGGCAGTAGCGGTCCACTTGAATGGCTGGCAGTTCATGTTGTGGGCAGCGACGAAGTGGTTGATGCGTTGCACGAGTTGTTTGACGCTGGTGAACGAGCCGCGGCGAATGGCCTTGTCGGTGATCAGCGCGAAGAAGCCCTCGACCTGATTGAGCCAGGAGCTGTAGGTGGGGATGAAGTGCAGGTGCCAACGCGGTCGTGCTGCCAACCAGGCTTTGATCTTGGGATGGCTGTTGGGTGGCGTCGTTGTCGCAGATGCAGTGGATGTCCAGTTCGGCGGGCACGGCCTGGTCAATCTCGCGCAGGAAGGACAGGTATTCCTGGTGCCGGTGGCGCGGTTTGCACGCCGCCAGCACCGCGCCGTTGATCATGTTGAGCGCCGCAAACAACGTGGTTGTGCCATGGCGCTTGTAGTCGTGGGTGACCCCTTCGGCATAGCCGAACCCCATGGGCAGCATCGGCTGGGTGCGCTCCAGCGCCTGACACTGGCTCTTTTCGTCCACGCAGATCACCAGCGCGTTGTCCGGCGGGCTCAGGTACAGGCCGACCACGTCGCGCAACTTCTCGATGAAGAAGGGGTCGTTGGACAACTTGAAGCTCTCGGTGCGATGGGGCTGCAGACCGAAGAGTTGGAAGTAGCGCGCGACGCTGCTCTTGGAGATGCCGGTCTCGGCGGCCACCGAGCGCACGCTCCAATGCGTCGAGCCGTTGGCCGGTTTGGTGTGCAGCGTGGTCTTGATCAGGTGCGCAACGCGTTCATCGTCGATTGAACGCGGCTTGCCCGGCCGCACGTCGTCGTACAGCCCGGCGATGCGCCGCTCGATGAACCGCTTGCGCCATTTGCCCACTGTGGCCTGGGTCAGCTTCAAGCGCTCGGCAATGGCGCTGTTCGGTTCACCGTCCGCACTGCTCAGAGCCGCGGGCAGCAAGCGGCTGCGCGTCCGGAGTTTGTCGAGGCCGAAAGAGCTTGGTGATGCTGCGATTTTTGCTGGACACCAACATCTGTATTTATCTGATGAAGGAACAGCCCGAGCCGGTCATTCGACGGTTTTCGGCTTGCAAGCCCGGCGAGGTTGGGGTCAGCTCGATTACTTGGGCTGAGTTGTGTTGCGGTTTGGAGGTGCATAACAGCCCGCCCGAGTTGACCGCGCTGTCGAACAGCTTGGTCATCAAAGATTTCGACGTGCAAGCGGCGGCTTTTTTTGGAAATCTCTCCCGGCAGTTTCCAGCCAGAAAAAACAGCTTCGACCGCATGATCGCTGCGCATGCCATCTCCTTGGGGATCACGTTAGTGACCAACAACGCCGCCGATTTTGCGCTTTACGCCGATGCCGGGCTGGTCGTCGAGAACTGGACGACTTCCGCCTGACGAAAATATGGCTTCTTGTTGGTCGGCCCGCAAACCAAGATGCGATGTCCCTATCTACGCGTTGCGGACCGGGAAGCGCAAAGCAACATCAGCGCTGCTGACTGCAACTGTATGACTGCGGCCGTCTGGGAGACGATCGCGCTCATCCGCGAGGAGTCGCGGTGGATTCCGGTTCATACGAGCACTTGCCGACGTCGATCCGCAAGGGCGCCGGCACGAAGTCCGGCGTTTGCTTTCCAGGCATCTCTCCTCGACTTGCGCTACGCCACGGGTGAGCGCAATCACCAGCGCCAACGCAGTCACGCCGAAAAATCAAAAGTGATATTCCACACGCACCATGGGGGTACTGGCCTTGGCGCCCGGCACGGTAGATGCCGGGTTGCCAAACTTGTTGCGCCAATATTGATATTGCACCCCGGCCCAGAGTTTGTTGGGCACGCTGTAGAGCGCCTTGCCCACGTCATACATGATCTCGGTGGAGAGCAGCGTTTCCGGCGCGGTGCCGTAGCCTTTGGCGCCGATATGGTCGAAATAACCGCTCCACTTCCAGCTGCCGCCGGCAAACGGAATGCCCCAGTCCGCGGCCAGCACGTAGGTGGTCTTGAAGCTCACATCGCCGCCTTGCGGATAAGGGTTAAAACCGTTGTGGTTGCTCTCCTTGTAAAGCTCCAGGCCGACCTTGGCGTAGCCCGGCACGTTCAGACCGAGCATGGGGCCGATACGGAATTTGCGCACGCGCGGCGCAAAGGTGGTGTTTTTGCTGGAATAGTCGAAGCCCATGCCGAGCAGGACATCGTTGATCGGCCCCCAATTGATCTTGTTGCCGCTGATTTGGGAGTAGGAGAAGGTGCGACGGTAGACCGCGTAGATCTCCTGCGCCCCCGCTGCAGCACAACTCGTGCCTGCCGCACAGGCTTCCGGGTCGGAAGAGTCGGACATCAGCACGTCCATATTGAAAAAGTTGGTGCCGAGCGAATCGCCGCTGGCATAGGAAAAGCCGAGGATGCGCTTGGCGATGTCCTTGGGGTTTCCGGGCTCGGCAAATTGCGTGCCGTACTGGCCGTGAACCCAGGCATCGCTCCAGGTGGCGGCCTGGGCCGAAGTGCCTGCGGCACTCAAGCTCGCTGCGAGGATGGACGCGGCTGCGATGGTTTTTCCGGTGTTTCGACCTGTTTTCATGTTGTGTTCTCCCTGTCAAAAAGTTGTCAATCTGAGTGAACTGGAGCGATGTCCAGACGAGTTCCCCGGGTTGAAAAGCGGGTGGCGGATACCGCGCTGCAGAGGCGCGGTGAAAGTGGGGGCGCTGGATCAGCCATAACTGGCGGCGAGCTTGTGCAGGATGTGGTCACGCGCGGTAATGGGCGCATACGCGGGTGGCTGTCCGACAGGCACGCAACCTGCCAGCGGAGACACCAGCACGGCGTCATCCGGATCGGAGAAAAAGGCGATGGAATAGCGGCTGCGCCACGGCTGCAGGGGACGCACGCGGTGCAAGGTGGAGCGAAAGCGGCCATTGCTCCAGCGCTCCAGCAAGTCGCCGGTGTTCACCACCACGGCGTCGGCGTCGGCCGGCACAGGCACCCAGGCCCCATCTGCCGCGCGCACTTCCAGTCCAGGATTGCCATCCTGCCACAGCAGGGTGAGGCTGCCGTAGTCGGTGTGCGCACCGGCGCCCGCGGCAAGATCTCCGCCATGCTGCGGCGGATAGTGCAGAAAGCGCAGGGTCTGGTTCTCTCCCCGGTGACGCTGCGCGAAATAGCCCGGCTGCAGTCCGAGCGCGAGGCCGATGGCGTCGAGCAGACCTTCCGCCAAGGCGCGTGCCGCGGCGAACAAGGCCAGGGCATCGTTGCGAAATGCAGAGCCGGGCCAGGCGGTGACATCGCTTGCTGAACGCAGCGCGTCACGCATGGTGAAGCTCTCCTTGCGATCAGCCGAGGCCAGCGGATCAAGCGCCTCTTGGCCTAGGGCAACATAGCCGTGGTTACGCTGGATGTCGCGGTAGCGCAGCGTCTCCTTGTCTGCATCGGCCAAGGCGAAAAATCGCTTGCTGGAGGTGAAGGCGTTTTGCAGCAGGGCAGCATCCAAGCCGGTGTTGCGCAGGCACATGAAACCGCTGTCCTGCGCCGCGGCGCACAGCGCCTGGCCAAGCGCGCCGCGGTCGGCACCTGGGCGCATGCCGCCGCAATCAATCAGGGGAATGGACGGGCCGGGCATGTCTGCTCAACGATCCATTGCACTCTCGTGCCAGTTCTTCAGCGCCAGCTTGGACAGCAGCACCATCAGCACGAACAGCGCCACGCCGGCAAGGGTCAGCAGGATGAGCGCGGCAAACATCTCAGGAATCTGCAGGTTGTAGCCCGACTGCAGGATTTGATAAGCCAACCCCGAACCCTGGCCGCCCGTACCCGCGACAAACTCGGCAACCACGGCGCCAATCAGCGCCAGGCCGCTGCTGATGCGCAGGCCGCCGAAAAAGTAGGGCAAGGCACCAGGAATGCGCAACCGCACCAACCGCTGCCAACGCGAGGCGCGGTACAGGGTGAACAGGTTGTTGAGATTGCCGCTGACGCTGTTGAGACCCAGGGTGGTGTTGGAGATGATGGGAAAGATGGCGATGATGGTGGCGCACACCACTAGCGCCAGTTCAGTGTTCTTGATCCAGATGATGATCAACGGAGCAATCGCCACAATGGGGGTGACCTGCAACATCACCGCATAAGGAAACAGGCTCATTTCCAGCCAGCGGCTCTGGGCGAACAGCAGTGCCGCCAGCGTGCCCAGCAGCGTGGCAGCAAGAAAGGCGAAGAAGGTGACTTTGAGGGTCATCAGCAGCGCGAAAAACAACGTGGGCGCATGCACCACCAGCGCCTGCGCGATGAGCAGCGGGCCCGGCAGCAGGTAAGAGGGAATGTGGCCGACTTCGACCACCAGTTGCCAAATCAGCAGAAACAGCACGCCCACCCCCAGGGGAGCGGCGACGCGGAGAACGCGCGGTTGTTGAAGCAAGGCAGCTGGGGTCATGGCGTTGCGGTGCAGGAGGTTGGCAGACAAGGCGCTCGATCGCGGGCTTCAGGAGCCGTCGGGTTTGCTGGGCAGGATGCGCAGTTCCTTGATGAACTGCATGTCGTAGGCCTTGCGGTAGTCGAAGTCGGCGGGCAGCATTTTGTTCTGCACCATGTAATCGAACATGGCTTTCCAGCGCGCGTTCGTCATGGCACCAATGCCGAGCGTCTGCGCTTCGTCCCCTGTGACGATCTGGTACTTCTTCATCATGCGGATGGAGAAGTCGATCTGCTCTGTGCTCTGCTTGGGGTTGGCCTCGGTGATGAGCTTGTCACCCGCGGCGGGGTCGGCCAGATACAACTTCCAGCCTTCGAGTGATGCCTTGACGAAGGCGGCCACCCACTGCGGATGCTCCTTGATCAGCGCGGTGCGGGTGTCGATGGTTTTGCCGTAGGCCATCCAGCCGTCATCGGCCAGCAGGAAGACCACGGGCTTCTCGCCACCTTTCTCGATGGCCAGCGGCTCGTTGCCGACATAGCCCTGCATGGACATGTCCTTGTCGTGCAGGAAGGGGGCGACACTGGCGTTGTAAGGCCGCTGCTGCGCCTTGGTGTAGCCAAACTTGCCCTCCAGCCACGGCCACCAGGTGGCGTTGGCGTACTGCGCCACCATGATGGGCTTGCCCTTGAGTTCGGCCAGCGACTTGATGCCCTGGTGCGCAATCAGCGCCTGGGGATCTCTCTGGAAGAACGCGGCCACTGTGGCGACCGGCGCACCGCGCTCGACGGCCTGCATGGTCTGCATCGGATAGCCGGTGTAAAAGTCGCACGAACCGCTGGCGAGCAATTGCTGGCCGTTGATCTGCGGCCCGCCGGGCTGAATGCTCACATCCAGCCCGGCCTTTTTGTAGAGGCCAAGCGCGAACGCCTGATAGAAGCCGCCCTGCTCGGCTTGCGGAAACCAACTGGTGCAGAGTTTGAGCTTGGGCAACGCCTGAGCGCTGGCCGCAGTCAGGGATGCCAGCGCACCCAGGGAAATCAATGCGGCAGAGACGATATGACGAATAGACATGATCGTGGAGACAAGGACAGAAAAAAAGCGGGGTTACTTGAGATCGGCCGCGTCGGGCAAGACCTTGATCGTCTTGATGAACTGGAGGTCGTAAACCTTGCGATAGTCGAAGCTGGCGGGCACCATCTTGTTGTGCACCATGAAGTCGAACATTTCTTTCCAGCGCGCATCGGTCATGGCGCCGATGCCGAGTTTGGACGCCTCCCCGCCGGTGACGAGCTGGTACTTCTTCATCATGCTCAGGCCGAATGCGAGTTGTTCCGGCGTCTGTTTGGGGTCGGCTTCGACGATCAGCTTGTTACCTGCTGCGGGGTCGGCGAGATAGGACTTCCAGCCCTCGGCTGAAGCCTTGATGAAGGCCGCCACGACTTGGGGCTTCTTGTCGATCAAGCTGCGCGTGGTGTCGATGGTTTCGGCGTAGGCCGGCCACCCGTAGTCGGACAGCAGGAACACCACCGGCTTCTCCCCGCCTTTCTCGATCATCAGCGGCTCGGAGCCGACATAGCCCTGCTGCGAGAGATTCTTGTCCTGCAGGAACTGGGCGACGTTGAAGGTGTAGGGGCGCTGCTGCGACTGGGTGAAGCCGTACTTGTTTTCCAGCCAAGGCCACCAGGTGGTGTTGACGTAGGAGGCGACAAGGATGGGTTTTCCCTTGAGATCGGCCAGAGTCTTCACCCCCTGATGCGCGATGATCACGCTGGGATCTTTCTGGAACACCGCGGCAACCGTGACCACCGGCACGCCGCGCGAGGCGGCCACGATGTCCTGCACCGGATAGCCCATGTAGAAATCGCATGTGCCGCCCGCGAGCAGTTGGAGACCATTGACCTGAGGCCCGCCCATCTTGATGGTCACGTCCAGACCGGCTTTCTTGTAAAGCCCGGTGGCAAGCGCCTGGTAGAAGCCGCCGTGCTCAGCCTGCGCGAACCAGTTGGTGCAAAACGTGATTTTTTGTGGCGTCTGGGCCTGCGCAACTGCAAGACCGGACATTGCCAGGGCGACGCCCAAGACCCAGCGCTGCCAACCGTGACCTGTTTCCATTGCATCGATCCTTTTTTTGAGAATTGCAAAATGTTGTATGCAATGAAAATGCAAAACGTATGCCAGCTAATTTCTGCAACCCGCAGAACTGGTACGCAGATGTAACTTCCTGCTTGATATCGGCGGCATGCACCATGGGCGGGGGCATCCTGCATGGATTCAGTGCGCTGCGCACCAGCGTTGTTCAACGGACCCGGCGTCAACCTGATCCGCCATGGCATCCGAATTGCTAGACGCTATGCAGGAGTAGAAGCGGTCAGCGGCGATGCTGCGGGACATTGCTCCCCTGAGACCTCTGCCGCAAGACCCTTTGCAGGCCGGGCCTCATTTCCCGCAACCTTTAAGAGGAGCCGCCATGCTCGTTACACAACAACCCGTCCTGCGCCGTTTTTGGTATGCAATCATGCCTCTACATGATCTCGACTCGGGACCAAAACCATTCACCCTGCTCGGCGAAAGACTGGTGCTGTGGAAGACGCCCGACGGACAGCCTGCGGCATTGCGCGACCGCTGCTGCCACCGCACCGCGCAACTCTCCAAAGGGTTTGTCGATGCCGCAGGGCACATCGTCTGCGGCTACCACGGCTGGACCTACGACTGCAGGGGCAACTGCGTACGCATCCCCCAGAACCCGGACATGGCCATACCCGCCGGAGCGCGGGTGGAGTCGTTTCGCTGTGCGGCGCGCTATGGCTATGCCTGGGTGGCATTAGAGGAGCCGCTGGCGCCCATCCCCGACTTTCCCGAAGAGGGCGCAGAAGGGTTTCGGCGCGTCTTCCAGTTTTACGAGCGTTGGGCCACCAGCCCGCTGCGCTTCATGGAGAACGCATTCGACAACTCGCACTTCAGCTATGTGCACAAGGCGAATTTCGGCATCTTTGAGCAGCCCAAGCCATCGAGTTACCGCATCGAGGCCACCGAAGACGGTTTTGAGGCCGAAACCCTGGTACCCATCCGCAATCCGGCAAGCGGTCACCGCATTACCGGCAGTACCGGAGAATTCACCCAGCGTCACCTGCTCAACCGCTGGTGGCTGCCGTTCGTGCGGCGCTTCGGTTGCGTCTACCCGGAAAGCGGCCTTCATCACATCATCTACAACTGCGCCACACCGATTGATGACGACCACATCATGCTGGCGCAATGGCTCTACCGCAACGACACCGAGGCGGACTGCAGCACACAGGAGCTGATTGCCTGGGATCGGCCCATCGTCGATGAAGACCGCGACATCCTGGAAGCCACCGACCCGGACGCCTGCGTCGATACGCGTCGTCGCATGGAGTTCCACATGGAATCCGACAAGCCGGGCCTGATGATGCGCAAGCGCCTGCTCGAACTCTTGCATGCGCACGGCGAGGAAGAAATTTTCAGGCCCGCCGTGGTGAAGCGCATTCCCATCCAGCCCACTATCTCCTGAACAGGGAAACCCACATGGACATGACCCTCACGTCAACGCCCCCTGACTCGCAAGCCAGCGCACCGCTGGACCAACCCGACGCGCAAACCGCGTTGTTCGCCAACCGGGTGGAGAAGACCTACCCCAACGGTACCCATGCCCTCGATGAGGTGCGCCTGCGCATCCAGCAGGGCGAGTTCGTTTCGCTGCTCGGACCTTCCGGCTGCGGCAAGAGCACACTGCTGCGCATGTTCGCCGGGCTGGATACGCCCTCAGCCGGGCGCATTCTGTGGTGGGGTTCCGAAAAAATGGAAGGCGCCGACGGCAAGCAGTCATTGTCCATGGTGTTCCAGGAGCCGACGCTGATGCCCTGGGCGCGGGTGCGCGCCAACACCCGGCTACCGCTCGACCTGCGCGGCACGCCGCGCGCTGAGGCCGATGCCCGCGTGACCGAGGCGTTGCAGATGGTGGGACTGGACAAATTTGCCGATTCCTGGCCGCGCGAGCTGTCCGGCGGTATGCAGATGCGCGTGTCGCTGGCGCGGGCGCTGGTCACCCACCCCAGCCTGCTGCTGCTCGACGAACCCTTCGGCGCGCTCGACGAGTTCACCCGCAACAAGCTCGACAGCGATGTGCGCAAGCTGTGGGCGCAGCAGGCCATGACCGTCGCCTTCGTCACGCACAGCATCTATGAGGCGGTCTTTCTCTCCACCCGCGTGGTGGTCATGGCCGCCCGGCCGGGCCGGGTGATTGCCGATGTGGCCATCGACGGCCCGGAGGTGCGCGACGACGAATGGCGGGTCAGCGCGCCGTTTCTCGCCTACTGCCGACAACTCTCCGAGCTGCTCACTGCGGCGGCGCAGGGTAGAGTCTGAATGACCCCCGACTGGACCTCTCCCATGCAGCCACCCACTTCCCCTGATCTGCTCATCCGCGGTGCGCTGGCACTCCTGACCGGCCTGCCAGGCGGCGCTGCGCGCAGCGCAGGTGCAGACATGCGTGTTCGAAACGGCATCATCAGCACCATCGGCACGCTCACGCCGGAACCGGGTGAACGCGTGCTCGACGCCAGCGGCTGCGTGATCTACCCCGCCTGGGTCAACACCCACCATCATCTGTTCCAGTCCTTGCTCAAGGGCGATCCGAAGGGCATCGACTGCACCCTCACCCCCTGGCTCGCCGCCGTGCCCTACCGCTACCGCGCCGCGTTCGATGCGCAGCGGTTCCGCCTGGCCGTGCGCATCGGCCTGGTGGAGCTTGCACTCTCGGGCTGCGGCACCGTGGCCGATCACAACTATCTGTACTGGCCCGACATGCCTTTCGACGGCTCGGCCATCGTGTTCGATGAGGCGGAGCAACTCGGGCTGCGCATGGTCTTGTGCCGCGGCGGACAGACCCGTACCCGGCAACTCGATACCAGCCTGCCCAAGGTGCTGCAACCCGAAACACTGCAGGCCTATCTGGATGATCTGTCACGGCTCCAAAAACGCTATCACGACCCCGCGCCGCAGGCCATGCGCCGCGTCGTGGCCGCGCCCACCACGCCGCTGTTCTCCATGCTGCCGCAGGAATTGCGCGACACCGCGGCGCACGCGCGCAGCCTGGGTCTGCGACTGCATTCGCATCTGTCGGAGACCGTCATCTATCAGCAGACCGCACAAACGCAGCACCAGCGCAGCCCCATCGATTTTGCCGCCAGCGTGGACTGGCTGGGCCCGGACGTGTGGTTCGCCCACCTGGTCAAGCTCGACCCTGAGGAGATCGACTTGCTCGGCCGCACCGGCACCGGCATCGCCCACTGCCCGCAGAGCAATGGGCGGCTGGGCAGCGGCATTTCCCCCATCCGTGCGCTCGAAAATGCTGGCACACCCATTTCGTTAGCGGTGGATGGCGCCGCGTCAAATGAGGCTGCCGACATGCTCAACGAAGCGCATGTCGCCTGGCTGATGGCCCGCGCCCGGGGCGGCCACGCGGCACGGCCCGAATACGCCGGAGGGCGTGGTGAAACCGGCGCGGCGGATGCCACTGTGGAAGACGTGGTGCGCTGGGGTACGGCAGGCGGCGCACGCGTGCTGGGCCTGGACAGCGTGGGCACCCTACAACCGGGCATGGCCGCAGACATTGCCATCTACGTCCTGGATCAACCGCGTCACTTCGGCCTGCACGATCCTGCCATTGCCCCCGTGGCCAGCGGGGGCGCCAGCCTGCGCGCCCTGCTGGTCGGCGGCAAGGAGGTGGTGCGCAACGGCGTCATTCCCGGCCTGGACTTGGCCGAACTCGCCGCGCAGGCGCGCGCCGCCGTGCGCACCCTGCAGAGTCTGGCAACGCCTTGAGCCACCATGCGCGTTCTCTTGCTGTATGCCCATCCGGTGGAGACTAGCTTCCATGCGGCGCTGCATGCCCGCATGGTGCAGGCGCTGCGCGCAGCAGGCCACGAAGTCGATGACTTCGACCTCTACGCCGAAGACTTCAACCCGGTGCTGTCGCGCGAGGAACGCTTGAATTACCGCGACACCACCCGCAACACCGCAGCCGTGGCCAGCTATGTGCAGCGCCTGCAACGGGCCGAAGCCCTCGTGCTGTGCTTCCCTACTTGGTGCTTCGGCCTGCCCGCCATCCTCAAGGGGTTTTTCGACCGGGTTCTGGTGCCTGGCGTGGCCTTCGACATCACCAACCCGGCAAAGGTGCGCCCCGGATTGACGCATCTCCGCCACATCGCCGCCATATCGCCGCCGTCGTCACCTACGGCCGCCCCCGGTGGATGGCCTGGGCCATGGGCGATCCTCCGCGCAAAGTCGTCACCCGCTATTTACGCGCGCTGTGCGGGCGCGGCGTGCGCATCCGCTACCACGCGCGCTATCACATGAATGTTGCCACCCGCGACCAGCTCGAACGGTTCGCGCTGCGCGTGGAAGACGCCATGCACAGGCTGCCGCGGTAGCGAAAACCCCCTCCGGGGCGCAGATGCAGACGCGGCAGGCCTGGGGGCGCTCTCAGGCCGTGCGCCAATGCACCGCAGCCGGTCGTCCTGGCAACTGCAGCTCGGCCACGGCGGGCTGCGTGCTGGCGATGATCTGGCCTGCGCGCAGCACCAGCAGGCGGGTGGCGCGCAGGCGGATGGCCTCGACTGGGTCACCTGCCTGCAGCAGCACCAGATCGGCGCGGCAGCCCACGTCCAGGCCGTAGCCCTCCAGCCCGAGAATGCGCGCCGGGGTGGTGGTCACTGCGTCGAAGCACTGGCGCATCGCCGCCTGCCCCGTCATCTGCGCCACATGCAGGCCCATGTGGGCGATTTCTAGCATGTCGCCGCTGCCGCCCGCGTACCACGGGTCCATCACGCAATCCTAGCCGAAGGCCACGGGCACACCCGCGGCCAGCAGCTCGGGCACGCGGGTCATGTCGCGGCGCTTGGGATAGGTGTCGTGGCGGCCTTGCAGGGTGATGTTGATCAGCGGGTTGGCGATGGCCGCCACGCCGCTCTCGGCCATCAGCGGCAGCAGCTTGCTGACGTAATAGTTGTCCATGCTGTGCATGGAGGTGAGGTGCGAGCCGACCACCCGTCCTTGCAGCCCAAGGCGCTGGGTGTGGAAGGCCAGGGTTTCGATGTGGCGACTCATCGGGTCGTCGGACTCGTCGCAATGCATGTCCACCGGCAGGCCGCGCGCGGCGGCGAGTTCGCACAGCAGCTTCACGCTCTCTGCGCAGTCTGCCATGGTGCGCTCGAAATGCGGAATGCCGCCCACCACGTCCACGCCCAGGTCAAGCGCGCGCTGCAGGTTGCGCAGCGCGGTCGGTGAGCGCAGCACGCCGTCCTGCGGGAAGGCGACGAGCTGCAGGTCGAGGTAGGGCCTGACGTGCTCGCGCACTTGCAACAGGGCTTCGACCGCCAGCAGACGGTCGTCGCATACATCGACATGCGAGCGGATGGCGAGCAGGCCTTTGGCCACCGCCCAGTCGCAATAGGCCAGGGCGCGCTCGATGAGAGCGTCTTGTGTGAGCTGCGGCTTCAACTCGCCCCACAGCGTAATGCCTTCGAGCAGGGTGCCGCTCTGATTGACGCGCGGCAGGCCGTAGCTCAGCGTGGAATCCATGTGGAAATGCGCGTCGACGAAGGGCGGGCTCAGCAGCTGCCCGGCGCAGTCGATCTCGCGTGCGGCTGGACCGCGACGATGCGCCCGGCTTCAATGCCGAGGTCGATGTCGGTGCGGCCATCGGGCAGAGTGCCGCGGCGAAGAATGAGATCGAGCATCAGGCGTGTTCCTGCGGCAAGGGCTGCATGAGCGCCGCAGAGTAGCGGCAGCGCGCGCTCATCGTAAGCCGCTGCCGCGCAGCACCATGTCGAGCACATGGCGGGTGGCGCGTTGTTGTTGCGCTGCGTCCATCTCGGGAGCGCCCAGCACGGCCTGCACCTGCACGGCGAAATCCGCATAGGTCTGGGTGGCGGCCCAGATGGTGAAGAACAGGTGGGTGCTGTCCACCGCGTGCATGCGGCCCTGGGCGATCCATTGATCGATCACCGCAGCCTTCTCGCGCACCAGCGGGTTGAGGGTGGTGGCGAGCATGTCGCCAATTTCAGGGGCGCCGTGCAGCAATTCGTTGGCGAACACCTTGGAGGCCAATGGACGCGCGAAGGCCATGCGCATTTTGTCGCGGATATAGGTCTCCAGCGCGGCGCGCGGGTCAGCCTCCAGAACGATGCCATGCACTGGAATCAGCCAGTCGTCTAGGATGCGCGCCAGCACCCTACGGTACAGGGCGCGCTTGTTGCCGAAGTAGTAGTGCAGATTGGCCTTGGGCAGGGCCGCCGCCTCGGCAATCGCAGCCATGGTGGCGCCGCCGAACCCAGCGCCCGCAAAAACGCGCTCGGCGGCGTCGAGGATCAGCGCCTCGTTGGCTTCACGCATGAGCCCGCGCATCCGCTTCTTCCCGCTGGATGAGCCGCGCCCCGGCACCGAGCGCGCTACTGTCTCTGCGGTGCTGGCGGGTGCCAGGGCGGCGCTCATGGGTGCAATGCCCGAGGGGTTACTTCGCCGGTGGCCAGGGCAGTTTGGCAGCGATGTCCCAGATCGCGTGGCTGTACCCTGCCCTGCCGGGATCGGTCTTGATCACCGGATCGCTGCCGCCTGACAGCAGCACTTTGACCGTGCGCGCGTAGTCAGCCGGGTAGAGATAGCCGATCTTGGGGGTGTTGGCGTCGGTGATGAGTTCGGCCATGCTCTTCATCTGGCGCTCCTGCACGGCCACCGTGGCGCTGCCGCTGGCGTCCTGCGCCACCACGATCTTGGCGGCTTCTTCAGGGTGCTTCACCGCGTAGTTCCACCCGGCGAAGGAGGCCTTGAGGAACTTGGCCATCTTCTCGTCGAAGGCCTTGTCCTTGAGCTTGGGGCCCATGACATAGAGCCCGTCTTCCAGCGTGGACACGCCTTCCTTCTGATAGGAGAACACCACCAGATCGCTGGGCTTCACCCCGGCGTCGATGATCTGCCAGTACTCGTTGTAATTCATCGCCGAGATGCAGGCGGCCTGGTTCTGCAACAGCGGATCGACGTTGAAACCCTGCTTGAGCACGGTGATGTCCTTGCCCGGCTTGTAACCCAGTTTGCTCATCCAGTTGAAGAAGGGGTATTCATTGCCGCCGAACCAGACGCCCAGCGTCTTGCCTTTGAAGTCTTTCGGGCTGGTGACGCCGCTGGACTTCTTGCACACCAGCAGCAAGCCGGAATGGTTGAACACCTGGGCGATGTTGACCAGCGGTACGCCCTTCTCGCGCGAAGCCAGCGCGTCGGGCATCCAGTCCACCACCACGTCGGCGCCACCGCCAGCGATGACCTGTACTGGCGACACGTCCGGCCCGCCCGGCTTGATGGTCACGTCCAGACCTTCGTCCTTGTAATAGCCCTTGGCCGCAGCCACGTAATACCCGGCGAACTGCGCCTGCGGCACCCACTTGAGCTGCAGCGTGACCTTGTTGTCCGCGGCGAGCGCGGCGTGGCTTGTGCCAAGGCCGATGAGGGCGGCGGCAGCCCAGTGGCGGATGTATCCAGACAGCAATTTCATGATGCGCTCCTTGCGAGGTGGGTGAAATGGGATTAAGAAATTCCGGCAGCGCTGCGCACCGACGGATGCCAGAACGCGGCGCGGCGCTCCAGCAGTACCAGCGCGGCATATGCAACTGAGCCAGCCACCGAGGCGGCGGTGATCGCGGCCCAGACCAAGCCCATATTCATGCGCGCCGCCTCGGTAGAAATTCGAAAGCCCAGCCCGACCGTAGGCGAGCCGAAAAACTCGGCGACGATGGCGCCTATCAGCGCCAGGGTGGCGTTGATTTTGAGCGCCGTGATCATCTGCGGCACGGCAGACGGCAGCTTGAGCAGCCATAGGGTCTGGCGGTGGCTGGCGCCGTAGGTCTGCATCAGCTCGGCCTCCAGCGTGCCCGCTGCGCGAAGCCCGGCCAGGGTGGAAACCAGCATGGGGAAAAAGGTCATCAGCGCCACTACGGCGGCCTTGGATTCCCAGCCGAAGCCGAACCACATCACGGCAATAGGGGCGACGCCCACCAGCGGCACGGCGCTGGTCATGGAAGCGATAGGCAGCAGGCCGCGCTGCAGAAAACTGTGGCGGTCGATGGCGAGCGCCACGCCAAAGCCCAGGCCGCAGCCGATGAGCCATCCGGTCAGCGCCTCGCGCACCAGGGTCTGCATGGCATCTTGCACGAGCGTGCCCGCGCGCTCCACCAGCGAGGCCAGCACCCACTGCGGCGCGGGAAGAATGACGCGCGGCACATCGAATGCCGTCACGCCCAGTTGCCAGAACAGCAAGGCCCACAGGCCGAGGACTGCGGCGGCGGACTGTGCGTCCAGGCGCGAGCCGTCGAGATGCGCGCAGCGATGCACCGTGAGCAAACCGATCAGCCCCAGTGCGACGCAGCCCAGCCAGAAACCGCTGCCTGCCTGGACATCGCCCAGAGCCGGCGGCACGCCCAGCCACAGCAGCCCGGCAGAGAGCGCCAGCAGGGTGAGGCCATAGGTCATCCAGCGCCCGCTGGGCCAGAGCAGGCGCACGGCGGCGAGCAGCAACAGGCCCAGCGCAGCCAGCGCGCGCGGCTGCTGCGCGGCGTCGAGCACCAGAGCGCCTGGTGCATCGGCCAATAAGGGCATGGCGGCGCTCAGCGCAATGGCCAGCAGGGCGCACAGCGCCAGCACGCCGCCGGGGGCGCGGCGGCGCGGCGCCACTGCGCCACCCGCCAGCGAAGAAGGGCTAGCGGCCATGGCGATTGCGCTCATTGCACCCTCCCGCCGCGTTTGCGCAGCACCACACGCTCCAGCACCGCCACCGCCGCAGTCAGTCCCAGTCCCAACAGCGCGGCCATGACCAGCGCGGCCCACATCTGCAGGATGTTGCCGTAGTAAGACGCGGTGAGCAGGCGCGCGCCCAGGCCGCCCTGCGCGCCGGTGGACACCTCCGCCACCATCGCCCCCACCAGCCCCGCGGCCACGGCGACTTTCAGCGCCGGAAACACATAGGGCAGCGCCGAGGGCATGCGCAGTAGCCAGAACGTCTGCCAGCGCGAGGCGGCATAGGTCTGCAGCAATTCGGTTTCAATGCGCTGCGGCGCGCGCAGGCCCTGCACCATGGCCACCGTCACCGGAAAGAAACAGAGATACATGGCGATGACCGCCTTGGGCAGCAGCCCGCTCAGCCCCAAGCTGCCAAGGATAATGAGCACGATAGGCGCTAACGCCAGCACCGGCACCGTCTGCGAGGCCACAACCCAGGGCATCAGCGCCCGCTCGGGCGTGCGGGCATGCACCATCAGCGCCGCGAGCACCCAACCAAACAGGCCGCCGAGCACGAAGCCCAGCAGCGTGGCCTGCGCAGTGATCCAGGTCTGCAGCAGCAGGCTGCGCGGCGAGTCGACGGGCCAGTCGAACACGCCCTGCCACAGGGTGATGGCGATCTGGTGCGGCGCAGGCAGCACCGGGCGCGGCGTCGACCAGGTGGCCAGCAGCCAGTCGCTCCAGGTCCACGGCTTGTTCAGCGGCGCGAGCACTTGCTGCTCGGCACTGTGGCCGTTGAGCAGCACAGCCAGGCCATACCAGAGCAGCACCAGCACGGCGCCTACCGCCAGCACTGGCAAGGTCCTGCCCTGGGACGCGGGGCGTGCGCGCGCTGCGGGTTCATGCGGCGCCAATCGGATCCCGGGGATGGAGGCCATGTGTCGGTCAATGGTGGCCGTCGCTGAGCGCCTTGCGCACGGCCTGCACCAGCGCGGCATATTCCGGCGTGTCGCGCAGTTCCAGGGTGCGCTCGTCGGGCAGGGTGGACTCGATCACCTCGACGATGCGCCCGGGCCGAGGCGACATGACCACAATGCGGGTGGACAGGTACACCGCCTCGGCGATGGAGTGGGTGACGAACACCACGGTGCGGCGCTCGCGCTGCCACAGCGCCTGCAACTGGGCGTTGAGATCATCGCGGGTGATTTCGTCGAGCGCGCCGAAAGGCTCGTCCATCATCAGGATGCGCGGCTCGAAGGCCAGAGCGCGGGCGATGGACACGCGCTGCTGCATACCGCCGGACAACTGCCAGGGATACTTGTTCTCGAAGGCGGCCAAGCCCACGCGCGCCAGGTGCTCACGCGCCACGCCGACAGCCTGCTCCTTGCGCATGCCCTGGATGCGCAGCGGCAGCATCACGTTAGCCAGCACCGTGCGCCAAGCGAACAGCGCCGGTGCCTGGAACACATAGCCGTAGGCGCGCGATTGCCGCGCGTCCCGGGGGCTCAGGCCGTTGACCCACACCTCGCCAGCGCTGATGGACTCCAGATCGGCAATGACCCGCAGCAGCGTGGTCTTGCCGCAGCCCGACGGACCGATGAGCGAGACGAACTCGCCCTGGCCGATGCGCAGATCAATGTCCTTGAGCGCCTGCACCGGCGCGTCGGCCGCGGCATACACCACGCTGGCGCCGCGCACCTCGACGGCAGGTTTGATGGAGGCGGCGAGGCGCGATTTGGCGAACGGATCAATCAGGGCAGACATGCGGAGGCGGCGAGAAGAACAAATGGACCAAATGGTCAGAACAGTTGCAAGGAGTGTGCCCGTGCCGCATCACTGCACCACGCCCGCACGCTCGAGCATGGCGTGCAGCAGCACATTGGCCCCGGCGGTGATGTGCTCGGGCTTGGCGTCCTCGATCTCGTTGTGGCTGATACCGTCTTTGCAGGGGATGAAAATCATCCCGGCGGGGGCCAGGCGCGCGGCGTACACCGCGTCATGCCCGGCGCCGGAAACTGCAGGCATGTGCGAGTAGCCCAGTTGCGCGGCGGCACGCTGCACCGCGTTAATGCAGTCTGCGTGAAAGGCCTGTGCTGGATAGCTCGACACCAGGTCGATCTGGATGGACAGGCCGCTGTCATCGGCCAGCTTGCGGGCGTAGGCCTTGACCTCGTCGGCCATCTGGTTGACGGCGGCGTCGCTGCCGTTGCGCAGGTCGATGCTGAACTTCACTCGCCCCGGAATCACGTTGCGGCTGTTGGGATGAACCTGCACCATGCCCACGGTGCCGCGTCCGTGCGGCGCGTGGCGCAGGGCGCAGGCCACGACCTCCTGCATCAAGTGCGTGGCCACTTGCAACGCGTCCTTGCGCAGGGCCATCGGTGTCGGCCCGGCATGCGCCTCCATGCCAGTGACGGTGCAGTCGAACCAGCGGATGCCGAGCACGCCTTGCACTACGCCGATGGTCACCTCGGCATCTTCGAGCACCGGACCTTGTTCGATGTGAGTCTCGAAGTAGGCGCCCAGGGGATGATCGCCCGGCTCCTGCTCACCGATATAGCCAATGCGCTCCAGTTCGCCCCGCACCGTCTTGCCCTCGGTGTCGGTGGCGGCGTAGGCGTGCTCCAGGGTGAAGGCCTTGGCGAACACGCCAGAGCCCATCATCACCGGCACGAAGCGCGAACCTTCCTCGTTGGTCCAGAACGCCACCTCGATGGGCGCTTCGGTTTGAATGCCGTGGTCATTGAGCGTGCGCACCACCTCCAGCCCGGCGAGCACGCCGTAGTTGCCATCGAACTTGCCGCCTGTCGGCTGGGTGTCGATGTGGCTACCGGTCATGATGGGCGGCAGCGCGTTGTTGCGGCCGGCGCGGCGCATGAAGCCGTTGCCGATCTTGTCGATGGTCACGCTCATGCCGGCCTCGCGCGCCCAGGCCAGCACCAGATCGCGGCCCTGTTTGTCGAGATCGGTCAGGGTGAGACGGCACACGCCGCCCTTGGGCGTGGCGCCAATCTGCGCCAGTTCCATGAGCGATTGCCACAGGCGCTCGCCATTGACGCGCAATACGGCGGCAGCGGTCTGCGACGGAAGATCAGTGCGGGTGTTCATCAGGTCATCCTCCAGAGAAAGCGGAGCATCAGCGTTGCACGGCCACCGGCGCGTGCTGCTTGCCCCAACGGGCCATGGCGTCGAACTGCGGGCTGAACGCCGGGCGTTGCACATAGCGGCCGGCGCCACGCTCGGCGCGCAGGTCGCCGTCGACATAGACCACCTTGCCTTGGCTGATGGTGGTGGTGGGCGCGCCGGTGACGGTGCGACCCTCGAACACATTGAAGTCGCCCAGCGACTTCTGCGTCTTGACGGACAGAGTGCGGGTCGCGGCGGGATCCCACAGCACCAGATCGGCGTCGGCCTCGGGGGTGATGCAGCCCTTGCGCGGGTAGATGTTGAACAGCTTGGCGGCATTGGCCGAGGCGATGGCGACAAACTCGCTGGGAGTCAGCCTCCCGCTGTTTACCCCGGCATCCCAGATCACCATCATGCGTTCTTCCACCCCGCCGCAGCCGTTGGGAATGCGGGTGAAGTCGTCTTTCCCCGCCGCCTTTTGCGCGGCGCAGAAAGTGCAATGGTCAGTAGCCGTGGTGTGCAGGTGCCCGGCCTGCAGGCCGCGCCACAGCGCCTCCTGATGCGATTTTTCGCGGTAGGGCGGGCTCATCACATGGCCTGCGGCGGTGGCGAAGTCGGGGTTGCGGTAGGCGCTGTCGTCGACCGTCAGATGTCCGGCGAGCACCTCGCCAAACACCCGTTGGCCGCGGGCGCGGGCGCGGGCGATGGCTTCTGCCGCCTCAGCGCACGACACATGCACGATATAGATCGGCACGCCCAGCACGTCGGCGATGGCGATGGCGCGTTGCGCCGCTTCGGCCTCCACCGCAGGCGGACGGCTCAGCGGGTGGCCTTCCGGCCCGGTGATGCCCAGCGCCTTCATCTCCTGCTGCAGCAGGAACACCAGTTCGCCGTTCTCGGCGTGCACCGTGGGCATGGCGCCGAGCTCCAGTGCGCGGCGGAAGCTGCGCACCAGGGTTTCGTCGTCGCACATGATGGCGTTCTTGTAAGCCATGAAATGCTTGAAGCTGTTGATGCCTTCCTCGCGCACCAGCGTGCCCATGTCGCGGTGCACGCTGTCGTCCCACCAGGTCACGGCGACGTGAAAGCTGTAGTCGCTGGCGGCTTTTTCGGCCCAGCCGCGCCACTTGCGGTAGGCGTCCATCAGCGGCTCTTTGGGGTCGGGGATGACGAAGTCGATGATGGTCGTCGTGCCCCCGGCCAGCCCCGCTGCGGTGCCGCTGTAGAAGTCGTCCATGGTGACCGTGCCCATGAAGGGAAGCTGCATATGGGTGTGCGGATCGATGCCGCCGGGCATGAGGTACTGGCCGCCGCCATCGATGACCGTGGCGCCGGCCGACACGCCCAGATCGGCGCCCACTGCGACGATGCGGCCGTCGTGGCAGAGCACGTCGGCACGTTCGGCGCGGTCGGCGTTGACCACGGTCGCGCCACGGATGAGCAGGGATGAGGGCATGGGGTATCTCCTTGAAACGGCGGGGCTGTAGATCGGGCGGCTGCGTTCAGGCTGCACTCAGGCAGGCGCAGGCGGCGTTGTTGGGATGCTCGGTCCAGTTCAGCGGCTGGGCGCTGACCGCCTGGCCGGTGCGCAGGTCCACCTCGCCCACCGCTAGGTCGCGCAGGGTGATGCAGTCGGGCACCGGGCAGACGTTGACGCAGAGGTTGCAACCCACGCAGTCCTCCTCTTTCACCACGAAGCGGCGCTGGCCGTCCACCGTGGCGGTGATGGCCTGATGCGAAGTGTCTTCGCAGGCGATGTGGCAGCGTCCGCACTGGATACACAGCGCCTGGTCGATCACCGCCTTGGATATGTGATTGAGGTTGAGGTATCTCCAGTCGGTCACGCTCGGCAGCGCCTTACCGGTGAGCTGCGCCACGCTGGAAAAGCCCATCTCGTCCATATAGTTGGACAGGCCGTCCGTCATCTCCTGCACGATCTTGAAGCCATACACCATGGCGGCGGTGCAGACCTGCACACTACCCGCACCCAGGGCGATGAAGTCCAGCGCGTCGCGCCAGTTGCCGATGCCGCCGATGCCGGAAATGGGCAGCCCGGCGGTCTTGGGGTCGCGCGCAATGTCGGCCACCATGTTCAGCGCGATGGGCTTGACCGCAGGCCCGCAATATCCGCCGTGCGAGCCCCGACCGCCGGTCGACGGCGTCATGGTGAGCGTGGCCGGATCGACGCCGATGATGGAGTTGATGGTATTGATCAGCGAAACCGCGTCGGCCCCGCCCGCCCGGGCCGCGCGCGCCGGTTGGCGCACGTCGGTGATGTTGGGCGTGAGCTTGACGATGACTGGCAGACGGCTGTAGCGCTTGCACCAGGCGGTGACCATCTCGATGTATTCGGGCACCTGCCCCACCGCGGCGCCCATGCCGCGCTCGCTCATGCCGTGCGGACAGCCGAAGTTGAGTTCGATGCCATCGCAGCCGGTGTCTTCCACCCGGGGCAGGATGGCTTTCCACGCTGCCTCCTCGCACGGCACCATGAGCGACACCACCATGGCGCGGTCGGGCCAGTCGCGCTTGACCTGGGTGATTTCGCTCAGGTTCAGCTCCAGATCGCGGTCCGTGATGAGTTCGATATTGTTGAAACCCAGCAGCCTGCGGTCGGGCGTGAGCAAGGCGCCGTAGCGCGGGCCATTGACGTTGACCACGGGCGGACCAGCTTCACCGAGCGTCTTCCACACCACCCCGCCCCAGCCGGCCTCGAAGGCGCGGTTGACATTGACGGCCTTGTCGGTGGGCGGCGCGGACGCCAGCCAGAACGGATTGGGGCTGCGGATGCCCGCAAAGTCGATGCGCAGATCAGCCATGGGAAAGTCCTCGATGTTGGACGGCGGCAGCTCCCGCAGCGCTCAGTTGCGCGTGAATGGAGTGCGCCGCGCGCTTGCCGTGTTCCACCGCCTCGACGGTAAGTTCCAGACCGCCAATGCAGTCTCCCCCCGCCCATACGCCGGGCAACGCCGTGCGGCCCTGCTCATCGGCAACGATGCGGCCCTGCGCCAGTTCCAGCCCGGCGTCGCGCAGCCAGGGGTTGCCCAGCGTCTGGCCGATGGCCTTGAGCACCATATCGGCCTGCAGCATCTCGGTCTCACCCGTGGATGCCAGACGACCCTCGCGCAGCGTCTGGCGCGCGAGGCGCACCGCCTGCACCTTGCCCTGCGCGCCCAGAACTTCTTCCGGCGCCAGCCAGTGGCGGATGGTCACACCATGCGTCTGCGCCCAATCCTGCTCCTCCTTCGACGCGGACATGCTGGACGCGCCCCGGCGGTAGACAATGGTCACCTGCTCCGCCCCGAGCAGGCTGGCCTGCACGGCGGCGTCAACCGCCGTCATGCCGCCGCCGATGACCACCACGCGGCGGCCGATCGGGATCTGCTCCAGATGCCTGGCCTGCCGCAGCGCGGCGATGAAGTCCACCGCGTCGTCCACGCCATACAGCGTCTCGCCAGGAATGCCGAGCGTGTGCGTGTCGGCCAGGCCGATGGCGAGGAATACGGCGTCGAACTCCGCGCGCAAGGCCTGAAGTTGCAGCGCCGATTCAAGGCGCCAGCCGTTGTGCAGCGTGATGCCGCCAATGCTCAGCAGCCAGGCCACCTCTTTCTGTGCGAAATCGCCTGTGGTCTTGTAGGCCGCCAGACCATATTCATTCAGGCCGCCGGGTTTGGCGCGCGCATCGAACATCTCCACGTCATAGCCCTGGCGCGCCAGCGTGTGGGCGCAGGCCAGGCCAGCAGGCCCGGCGCCAATCACGGCAACGCGCCGACCCACAGGTGCCGCGCGTTGGAACACCTGCGGCCGCGGACTGCGCATCAAGGCATCGACCGCGTGGCGCTGCAGTCGGCCAATGGCCACGGGCACGCCCTGCTGGGTATTGCGCACGCAGACCTTTTCACAGAGGTCTTCGGTCGGACAGACTCGCGCGCACATGCCGCCCAGCGGGTTGGCGTCGAGTATGGCTTGCGCCGCGCCACGCAAATTGGCATCCGCAATGCGGCGGATGAAGGAGGGGATGTCGATCTGCGTCGGGCAGGCGCGGGCGCAGGGCGCATCAAAGCAATACAGGCAGCGCTCGGCTTCGAGCAGCGCCTGCGTCGCGGTCAGCGGCGGAACGGCATCGGCAAAGCGCGCGGCAAGTTCGGCGGCTTGCTCGGCGGGCAAAAGAAGAGAGGACACGCTGACGACTCCGGCTGGCTTCAAGTTCAAACCTGATCAAACGGTCAGGATATTGAGCTTGATGCAATCTGCGTGCCAATGCGTACGCAATGTCCAGCCCTCGGCGGAACTCTGCCGGGTTGATCGCAGCAAGCCAGCACCTCACATCCATACGCTCGATTGCGGTGCGTGCATGCTGCCTGCCAGTGCAGGCGCACCAGCACATGACGCCCCATCAGGGCCAAGATGAGTCAGCTACTTGGCTCAAGTCGCCGGATGACCGGTTTGCGCTAATTCATGAACGACCTCGACGGCGTTGAACCCGGGTTGCCGTTCTGGAGACGCCGTGAAAGTTTCCAATGCGTATCGTGATTCGCACCTGCGGCACCTTTTGGCAAAGCAGCCATCAGCAGCAACCCAGAAAGGCCCTGCTCTCGTAGAACGGCCCTAAGTCTTCTGCCATCATCATGACAACTTCGCGCCAGCGTCCGCATTCGGCATGACTTCCAAGGCGCGAGCGCGCCTGCGCAAGAAGTTCGGCATAAAGAGCCGGCTCGTCGAGACTGAGAACCTTGCCCCGATGGACGATGGTCCGCCCATCAATGATGACCTGCTCGATGTGGCGCCCCTTGGCGCGTGCCAGCACGTAGTCCAGTGGGTCGATGTCGGAAAACAGGGCATCATCGTCCAGATCGGCGTGATCCAGAATCAACAAATCCGCAGGGGCGCCTGGCGCGATGCGCCCCGCCAGGGATTCGCGCCCCGCATCGGGGCCGCGCACCACGCGGTCGCCATTCGCCGCAGCAAATGCCCAGAGCTGGGCCCGCGTCATGGTGACGTCATAACCCCAGCCGCGATGCAGCGCGTAGGCCAGGCGCATTTCGCGCAAGGCATCGTCGTCCTCATCCAGCGCCATGCCATCCAGCCCCATCGCCACGCGGCAACCGGCACGCAACATCTCCGCGACTGGCGCCACGCCCGATTTCAAGCCGAGGTTGGAACTGGTGTTGACTGCTATGGTGACGCCCCGCTCGGCAAGAAGCGCCAATTCCTGCGGCCGCGCCCAGGTGCAATGCGCCAGCGTCAGGCGCGGGCTCAACAGACCGATAGCATCGAGATAGGTCAAGATGCCCTGTGGATAGGTGTGGTCGGCCCATTCGCGCTGGTAGCGGGTTTCGAGCAAATGCATGTGCACGGGACGCCCGGTGTCGCTCGACGCCTGCGCGATGGACTGGAGCAACGCATCGCTGCACCACTGCACCCCGGTGGGGCCATACTGCACCGTGACATGCGAACCGTAGCCGCCTTGCGCCACCATGTCCGCGACCGCGTCGACCAGCGCGAGCTGACCCGCAGGGTCTGGACTTGCATGCATGCCCAGGCGTTGCGCCACCAGGGACCGAATCTCAGGCCGCAGCGCGTTCAACGCGGCGTCATCACTGCTGTAGGCGATGCCCTGGCGGTCGCGCAAGGCAATGGCGAAGCCGATGTGGATCCCAACGTCGCGCGCGGCGCGCGCAACAGCCTGCGCCTCGTCCACGTAGGACGAGAGCCCCTGAACACACGTGTAGTGCACCATCAACCGAGCCACCCCATGCCGCACCGCGCGTGCGAAACAGGTGGCTGCGGACAGATAGGGGTCGACTCCTGGCACCAAACCGAGAAACGGCAACCAGCTCTCCAATGGTTGCTCGAACGCGCCGAGTGACGCGCTACGGAAGGTGCGCGCATGGTCGTGTGCATTACTCAGCGCGGGCAGTACAAGCTTGCTGCAAGCCACGTCCTCTTGCTGTTGCGGCACGATGTCCTGAATCTTGCCCCGTGCGATGTGAATGCGCATGTGCGACTGTGCGTCCTCGCTTCCGGGCGAGGCTAGCAGCCAGCGACAATCCACCAGTGAGGCCAATTGATGCAACGGTTCGTCGGCCATGCGCGTCATCTCGCCGTCACGATACGCCGCGCAACACCGCATCAAGCTTGCAGGTCCAGCCGACGATGCCACCCTGCGCGGCGATCATCTCCAGCGTGGCCTGCTTGAAATACGGGAAATAGCTGGCCGTGGCCTCTTCGACCAGGAGGCAGTCATAGCCCCGGTCGTTCGCCTCGCGCATGCTGGTCTGCACACAGACCTCGGTGGTCACGCCACCGAAGATCAGGTGGGTGATCGCACGGCGCTGCAGGATCTCCTGCAGTCCGGTGTCGTAGAACGCGCCCTTCCCGGGTTTGTCGAGCTCCACCTCGCCTGCGATAGGTTGCAGCGCATCGATGATGGCGTTACCCGGTTCACCGCGAACCAGAACGCGCCCCATCGGCCCCATGTCGCCGATTCGCAGGCTGGGCTCGCCCCGGCAGCGCTTCGCGGGCGGGCAGTCGGACAGGTCGGGCGCATGCGACTCACGCGTGTGCACCACCAGCAAACCATACGTGCGCGCCCAAGCCAGCAGCCTGGCGGCGGGCTCCACCGCCTGCGCAAGTTGCCCGACGTCGTTGCCAAGGGTTTCGCCGAAGCCGCCGGGCTCGATGAAATCGCGCTGCATATCGATGAGCACCAGCGCCGTGTTGCGCAGATCGCAAGCGAACGGGCCGGGACGTGCCCGCACGCGCAGGGTCATCAGGGTCGTCTCGGACGCACTCATACCTTCTCCCAGACTTGCAGCAAGGTGGCGGCATCGCTGACGGCGCCGAACACGCCACCCTGCATGGTGACCATCTTGATCGCTGCTGCGTGATTTCCGGCGTCGGTTGCGCCGCAGCAGTCGGTGAGCAGCAGACATTCGAAGCCGCGGTCGTTTGCCTCGCGCATGGTGGTGTGCACACACACGTCGGTGGTAATGCCGGTGAGCACCAGATTGCGGATGCCCCGCGTGTGCAGAATCAATTCCAGATCAGTGGCGCAGAAACTACCCTTGCCCGGCTTGTCGATGACAATCTCGCCCGGCAGCGGCGCCAGTTCGGGAATGATCTCCCAGCCAGGCTCTCCACGCACCAGAATCTTGCCGCAGGGCCCGGGGTCGCCGATGCCTGCACCGATGCGCTGGCTGCGCCAGCGTTTGTTGGCGGGAAGATCCGACAGGTCTGGACGATGTCCTTCGCGTGTGTGAATGATGGTGCAACCCACGGCGCGCATCGCCGTGAGAACCTTGCGGATGGGCTCGATGGGCGCACGGGTCAGGGAGAGGTCGTAGCCCATGGCGTCGACATAGCCGCCGACGCCACAGAAATCGGTTTGCATGTCGATGACCACCAGAGCCGTATTGCCGGGACGCAGGTCACCGTCGAAGGGCCAGGGATAGGGATGCGACGCGATTGACGGCATCAGACCTCCGGCTCGAAAGGGTTGGGCTCGGGGCCGCGATAGCTTCGGCTTGGTGCGGCGAAACCACAGGGCGTGCCGTCGCGCACTTGGACTGTGCCATCCCACGGCAGTTTGTAGCGCCCCGCGACCATGTCGTGCATGAAGGTGTAGGGGCAGTCCTGTGCCCCGCCCTGCACCGCAACGTAGCCGCGGTGATAGAGCTGGTAGGGATTGTTCTCCACGCCCCAGACCGCGCGCGCCTCGCGCACCAGATCCGGCCGTAGTTCGGCAGTGATGATCTCGTCGGGACGATTGCCGCCGACGGTGATCACCGTCCCGTCGAAGTTGCAGAACATGCCCTCACCCATCGAATCGAAGTTGCCGTCACTGCCACAAAGACAGACGCTGGCGGTAATGGCGAGGTTCTGGAACGCATTAGCCTGGTTGGTAATCGTCCAGGCGTGGCGAATAGGCGCGGTGTAGCCGGCTGTGCGCAGAATGATTTCCGCTCCCTTGTAGGCTGCCTCGCGCGCCATTTCGGGAAACATGCCGTCGTGGCAGATGATCAGTCCGAGTTTGCAGCCCTTGGGACCGTCGCACACCGGGATGCCCACATTGCCGGGCTCCCAGGCTTCCACGGGAACCCAGGGGTGCAGCTTGCGGTAGTACAGCCTGATCTCCCCCTGATCATCGATGATCAGACCCGTGTTGTACGGATTGCCGTGCGGGTTGAACTCCATGATGGAGAAGCAGCCCCAGATCCGATGCGCCACACAAGAAGCCTTGAACGCAGTCACTTCCGGCCCATCCAGCGACACCATCAACTCGGGCGCCGTGCTCATCGACAAGCCGTGCAGGGCGTACTCCGGGAACACGACGAGATCCATCGTGCCCAAGTTGCGCCGCGCCTTGCCGACCAGGGCACAGATGCGCTCAGCCTGCGCGGCGAGTTGCACGGGCGTCTCCACCACAGGCAGTTGCAATTGCACCAGGCCGACGACTACCCCATGCGGAGACTTGTTCAGACCGCCGAGTCCACTCACGTTCAATACTCCCTGCTTGGAGGATGCTGTTCAGACTATGCCGGGCGTGCAGGCAATCACTTGGTATTGCCAATCACGCCCTTGACAAAGAAGTCCATCGACGCGATTTTGTCCGGGCTCAGGCTCTGCCCTTTGGCGGCCAGTACCGTGCCATCCTGCGCCTCGATCGGGCCGGCCCACACATGCAGCTTGCCGTCCTCGATTTCCTTCTTCTTCGCTTCGATCAACGTGCGCGTGGCCGCTTCGACAGACGGCCCAAACGGCGCCAACTGGGTGGTTCCGGACTTCAGATTGCCGTGAATGGCCTCGGACTTCCAGGTACCGGCCTCGACCTGCTTGACCACGTCCGCCATGACCGGTCCCCAGTTCTCGACTACCCCGGTCAGCCAGCCCTGCGGATCGAACTTCATATCGTTGAAGTGGTAACCCACCACCTTGATGCCGCGCTTCTTCGCCGCCTCGATCACCGGAATCGGCGAGTCGACGTGCGACGCAACAACATCCACGCCTTGGTCGACCAAGGCATTCACCGAAGCCACGTCTTTGGCCGGATCGTTCCACGAGCCCGTGTAAACAACGGTCACTGTCGCTTTGGGATTGACCGACTGCGCACCCAAAGCCAAGGCATTGATGTTCTGCAGCACTGGCGGAATCGGGTGCGCCGCTACAAAGCCGATCTTGCCGGTCTTGGTCGCCTTGCCCGCCGCGATGCCAGCCAGATACATGGCCTCGTAGGTTTCAGCGGAATAGGTGCCCAGGTTCGCGGCGCGCTTGTCGCCGTAGCAATGCATGAAAGTTACCTTGGGGTATTTCTTCGCCAATTCGAGTGCATACGACAGATAGCCATAACTCGTAGCGAAGATGATCTTGTCGCCGGCGCCGATCATGCGCTCCATCGCCTGGGTTACCTGCGCATTCTCGGGCACGTTTTCTAGGAAGTTGGTCTTCACGCCCGGCACATCTTTTTGTACATACAGCCGACCGGCGTTCTGCGCTTCGTTATAGCCGCCGTCGGTTTTGGCGCCGACGTAGACATAGCCCACGGCGATGTCGGCCAGGGCTGGTTGGGCTGAGAGGGTGGTGGCCAGACCGAGGGCTGCAGCTAGGGCGAGAAGACGAGATTTCATGTTGTTCTCCAGTGCAAAGGGGACAAGAAAGTAGATGGAAGGACCAGTCAAGCCATGCCACGAAACACGCCGACGAGTTCTTGTGGCATGGACGTTCCGCGCTGGCTGGCCCGGTAGCTCAGCAGCAGAACAACGAGCGGCACCAGGTACGGCAAGGTGCCAAGCAGGTACGGTGAGATGTCGGCCCCCATGGACTGCAGCCGTAGCGCCAGCGCTTCCGACAGGCCGTAGATCAGCGCCACCGGCAGCGCCAGCCAGGGGTTCCAGCGTGCAACGATGACCAGACCGACAGCTAGGAGGCCGCGACCCGCCGTCATCTGCTCGACCCAGGTGCGGGTGTAGTCCACCGACAGCGCCGCTCCCGCGAGTCCGGTGAACAAGCCGCCGGTAAGAATGCCCGCAATGCGCAGCGCGACGGGCTTCTTGCCCAACATACGCAATGCGTCGGCCGACTCGCCAGTGGCGCGCCACACCAGGCCCCATTGCGTGCGGTAGAGAAACAGGCCGCAGAGCAGCACCAGAATCAGCGCCAGATACACGGTGGACGTGAGCTGGCCGAGAAAGCTGCCAACTATGGGCAAGTGCCCCAGCCAGCCGTGCGCGAGGCTGTGAAAACCGGAAATCTGCTGTCCCACCAGTGGTGCGCCGTAGAACGCTGACAGGCCGTTGCCGAGAAAGAAAATGGCCAGCCCGCTTGCTATCTGGTTGACCCCCAATCCAAGGCAAAGCAGCGCGTGAACCGACGACAAGGCCATGCCTGCCAGCGCCCCCACCAGCATCCCCAACCAGGGGCTGCCACTGGCGTAGGTGACTGCAAAGCCTGCGGCGGCACCCACCAGCATCTGTCCCTCGACGCCTAGGTTGACGATACCGGTGCGCTGCGTCAGCATTTCGCCCAGCATCGCCAGCAACACCGGCGTGGCCATGAGCAAAGCGATGGACAAGAGCCCAAACCAGGCGGCAATGTTCATGCGACGCTCCTGTGTTTGGCGCGCCAGGCCCCCACGCCGAGCACGCTGATGAACAGCAACGCCTGCATCACCAAGGTGTTGGAAAACGGCAGTTGGGCGAAAAGCTGCAAGGCATCGCCCGAGGACAGCAACCCGCCCATGATCAACGCCAACGGAATGATGCGCAGAAAGTTTTGCCCCGCCAGCCAGGCGACCAGAAAGCCGATATAGCCGTAGCCAGACGAGATGTCGGGCTGCAGGTGAGTCTGCACATTGGCCGCCTGCACCCAGCCCGCAAGGCCGGCAAGACTGCCCGCCAGCGCCATGACGGCAATCGCATGGCGGGTGTAGGAGAGCCCGGCCATGCGCGCCACGCGCGGGTTGCTTCGAAGCAGCGACAAGCCCGTGCCCCAGCGGCTCTTTTCCACCAGCACATGCAGCACGATGGCGAGCAGCACAGCCAGCACCAGCGCCCAGTTACTGGACAGGGCGCCGAGATGCAAGGACGGAAACTTGGCAGCGTCAGGAAAGGCGATGGTGGCCGGCCAGCCGAGATTGGCCGCATCTTTCCACGGCCCATACACCGCGTATTCCACAATCTTGATGGCGATGTAGTTCATCAGGATGGTGACGATGGTTTCGTTCACGCCCAGCGCCGCACGCAGCACGCCGGGAATGGCGCCCCAAAGGGCGCCGCCCAGCAGCGCCAGCAGCAGTGCTGCGGGAAACAGTTCCCAGAAGGGTGCAGCCGTTATGGCCAGCACTACCGCGGTGCCGGTGAGCGCGCCGAAATACAACTGCCCTTCGGCCCCCACGGACACCAGGCCCATGCGCGCGGGCAAGGCCGTGGCCATGGCGCAAAACAGAATGGGGATGGTCTTGCTCAGCGTGGTGTTGGTGGAGAAGGCATTGCCGAACGCGCCCTGCACCATCTGACTGAAAATCTGCAACGGCGCATAGCCGTTGAGCTGGAAGAACACCGCCGCCAGCAACAGAAACACGAGTGTTCCAGCCACCGGCACAAACGCCCGATCGACCCACGGCAGTGCCAGAAACGATTTCATGCAGCCTCCCCATGCGTCATCAAATGGCCAAGGCGCACGCGGTCGGCCTCCCCCGCGGTCAGCACCCCGGCAATGCGCCCGTGATACAGCACAGCAATTCGGTGGGCATAGCGCAGCAGGTCATCCAGGTCTTCGGATATCCACAGGATCGCGGCGCCAGCAGCAGCTTGTCGGAACAGCTCGTCATACACCGCCTGCGTCGCATGCAGGTCCAACCCCATGGTGGGATAGCACGCGACGATGAACTGGCGCGGCTCCGACAACTCGCGTGCGATCACCAGCTTCTGCAGATTGCCGCCCGACAGGCGACCCGACGCCAGGCCGCTCTGGCGTGGGCGCACGTCATACCGCTCCATCAGCGCATCAGCGCGTGCATCCAGCTTGGCCCAGCGCGGAAACAGCGGCAAGCGCAGCAGGCCACGCAGCGCGAGATTCAGGCTGTTGCGCATCTCTGCTGCCACGGCGTTTTTCAGCGGATATTCCGGGATATAGCCCTGGCGCGCATCGTGCGGCTGGCGAGTGTCGCGGCTGTGAAGCACTTCGCCGTCGAGCAGCACGTCGCCCTCTTGCAAGTTCACCATGCCGGTGGCTGCGTCTGCCAACAGATCCTGCCCATTGCCCGACACCCCGGCAACCCCCAGCACTTCGCCCGGGGCGATGTCGAGGTCAATGCCCTCCAGCGACAACGATTCCGTGCTGCAGCGCAAGTTGCGCAGGCTGATGCGCGCCACCGCACTGGCTGGCGGCGCGGTCTGCGCCACCGGCTTCAAGCTGGCATCACCCACCATCAGCGTCACCAGTTTGGCGGCGTCCATACCGCGCGCATCGGCCTGCGCCACCAGTTTGCCCACGCGCATGACCGCCACACGATGCGCACAGGCGCGCACGTCCTCCAATTTGTGGGTGATGAACACCACGCTGCGCCCGGTATCGGCCAGCTTGCGCACCACAGCGTGCAGACGCTGCACCTCTTCAGGGGCCAGGACCGATGTGGGTTCGTCGAGGATGATCAGACGGGCGTCAAGATTGAGCACCTTGACCAGTTCCACCTGCTGCCTCTGCCCCACCGACAACTCCGAAACCAATCGCTGCGGCGCCACCCCCGGAGCAAACTCGGCCAGCAGTCGCAAGACCTTGGCGGTATTGCCGCGGCCATGCCACAACGGTGCATCGGGATAGGCCAGCAGCAGGTTATCCAGTACCGTAAGCGCGGGAATGACGCTGAACTGCTGGAACACCATGCCGATGCCCAGGGCCATGGCGTCGCGTGGTGAAGCAATGTCCACCTCTCGTCCGCCCAGCAGCACCTGCCCGCTGTCAGCGCGGTAGTAGCCATAAAGCACCTTCATCAGTGTGCTCTTGCCCGCGCCGTTCTCGCCGAGCAGCGCCAGCACTTCACCTTCGCCAATCTCAAGCGACACGGCATCATTGGCCTGCACCGGGCCAAAGCGCTTGCTGATGTCGATGAGCTCGACTTTCATTGCACGCGCCCGAACTCAACTGGCCGGCACGTCCAACTAGGCACACTCCCCCATCCGGACGTCCGACTCAACGGCTTAGGCTGAAAGTGACCCAGCCCGCTCACATTGACTTGAATAGTTATGCACATGATCTTTTCCTGCGAACCTCATGCCTCAAATGTCACGGTCACTGAGCCCCACTGAGCCCTTCGGCGCCCCACCCTGCTCGATCCGCCCGCGTAGTTCGGCGAGGAACGGAATGTCACGATATTGATCGGGTTCAACCTGATCCCAGGCCACCCCATGGGGCTGTGGATAGGGTGTGTCGGTCCGAATGCTTTCTTCCTCGGTGAAGACCCAGTCCAGCGCCGAATCGTGGCCGAGCATCACCAGACGCTGCGCTGCCACGACTTGGCAGGAATGCACCGTCGTGACGATTGGGGTGCCTGCAGACAGCTTGCCAAGTTCTCGGAAGATGCCAAGTTCAAGGTCAGCGAAACCGCCGCCCTTGCCGGTGCGCCCACCGAGACGGGTTACCGCCACGCAGCCCACCACCACCAGATCGAGAGTCGGCAGTTCCTCGAACTGCACCGGCACGCCATGAGCCACGCCTCCCTGGGAGGTTGCGGCAAGCTCGAATGAGACCTGGCGCGCGGCAAGCTGCACCGGGTCGAGCAGTACAAAGGGATAGGGACGCTCCAACTCAGGAACCGGCATATAGAGTTGCTTGCCGGCGTAAAGCGCACGCAGGCGCAGAGGAATCTGTGGCGGGTCCGGGTTGCACTTGACCACCCCTGCGTCGCGCCACATAGGGGTGGCGGCTAGGCGCCAAGCGGCTCTGTCTGCGCCGACGAAATTCGGAATGCGGCTACGCACCGGCCCCACGCCAACCTCCATACGCTCAAGCGCGAACCAGATCTCGTCACGCAAGGCGTCTTTATCACGGTTGCGGCCCGCCCAGCGCGCCGTGTCGTCTATTGATGCTGTGGATGCGATGCTTTCGGACATATTCGTCATTCCTTGGAAATACGCAAGCAGCTCTTTGCAGGATCGCCGACCTGCGTCGGCGATTGCGCTGGGCTTTGTTTGGCAGGTCTGGATTCACCATCCTTGAGCGCCAGACCGGGTGCAAATAGCCTTGCCTCCAGCCTCGAACTCAACCCACCCTGACAAGTCAACCGCAACTATCTTGTGCACAAGATGCCATGCAAGATGTGTGCCATTGCCCAGTAGCAACTGCGCGGTGCGTGAAGCAAACAGCACACTGCTGCTTCCCAGTTGACTGAGTAATTTTCCCAACCCGCTTCGGCCTGATTGGCACATCCATTGCATATCATGATGCATACAAGTCTGGGGCTCGCTGTCATGCTCCGTCTGTCCAGCACCCACCCGAACCCAAACACAAGTTGGAATGCATTCCGTGGCAATTGGCGCCACACGGCAGCAGTGCGCAACGGGCACCGCACTGGTGCAAGTTGCACCAAACCCGCCAGATCAATCCAGTCAACATTGAGGCAAACCATGCAACACACACCGACACCCTCCGCCGACGCACCGTCCCACATCGACACGGTTCGATGCGCCGCGACACAACTCGACCTCGTGCTCACGGACGATGCCCTGCAGCGCGTCGCCGACCAATGGGCTCGCCTGCAGACCATGGCCTCCGCGCTGACGCAAGAGCCTTTGGGCATTGCAGATGAGCCCGCGCCGGTCTTTACGCCCTGAACCCTGTCACATAGCCCGACCCAACTGTCCTTCCGCCGAGAAGACCTTCCATGACGACCTCCAATTCATCCCTTGCGCTGCAAGTCGCCGGCCCCCTGGCTCAGGCCATTGCCTCCGGTGAGATCTCCGCCTTGGAAGTAACCGAACAGGCCTTGGCGCGTATCGCCGCAGTTGATGGCGCCATCAACGCCTTCACCGCCATCACGGCGCAGCGCGCACGCGACGAAGCGCGCAGAATCGACGCCCTGCGTGCGCAAGGCGCCCCGTTGCCGCCACTGGCCGGCGTGCCCTATGCGGTAAAGAACCTGTTCGACATCTTCGGGCTAACCACGCTCGCCGGCTCGAAACTACTGGCGACGCAGTCACCCGCCACAAACGACGCTGTGCTGGTGCAGCGCATGCAGGCCGCAGGCGCCGTCCTCGTAGGCGCGTTGAATATGGATGAATTCGCCTATGGCTTCACCACCGAAAACAGCCACTACGGACCGACGCGTAACCCGCATGACCCAACACGCAGCGCCGGTGGATCCTCGGGTGGAAGCGCCGCAGCGATTGCTGCGGGCATGGTGCCTCTCGCACTGGGTTCAGACACCAACGGTTCGATCCGCGTACCGTCCTCGCTATGCGGCATCTTCGGCATCAAGCCCACGTTTGGCAGGCTGTCACGCAGTGGCAGCTACCCCTTCGTCTACAACCTCGACCACCTCGGCGCTTTCGCGCGCAGCGTGGACGACCTTGCCCTGTGCTACGAAGCGCTTTGCGCGGGCGAACCGCCTCGATCTGAAGCCTTGCTGCGGCAGAGCGACACCCCTTTGCGCGTCGGTCAGCTCGGCGGCTATTTCGACGATCACGCCGGACCCCAAGCGCGTGAGGCCGTAGGCATGGCCGCCGAGGCCCTCGGCGCACGCGACCCAGTGAACTGGGTTGGCGTGGAAGCCGCCCGTTCCGCAGCCTTCCTCATCACAGCAGCCGAAGGCGGGCAACTGCACCTGGACCATCTGCGCACCCAGTACGACCTGATGGAGCCCCTTTCACGCGACCGCCTCGCGGCCGGGTCCATGCTCCCCGCCGCCTGGTATGCACAGGCCCAGCGCGTACGTGCTCGCTTTCATGCCCGCGCTCTGGAACTTTTCAGTCGTTACGACCTGCTCATCGCTGCGGCGACGCCGGTCTCGGCACAGCCCCTGGACAGCGAGGGCTTCGAACTCGACGGCCGCATGCTGCCCACCCGCGCCAATATGGGTCTGCTCACCCAGCCCATTTCCTGCATTGGCCTGCCCGTGGTCGCCGCTCCGATCCGGCATGCCCCGGGAGCCATGCCTATCGGCGTGCAACTCATCGCCCCGCCCTGGCGCGAGGACATCGCCCTGCGTGCAGCGAAAATACTTGAATCTGCAGGCGTGGCCTTCGCCACCCCCGTTCCAATCTGACAGCACACCAACCGCCAATCTCGACATGACCCCATCCGCGATCAACCTCCCCGACGTCCTGGCCGAAGTCGAGGACATGTTCGCTCGCTACGAACAGGCGCTGGTGAGCAACGACGTCGCCAGCCTTGACGCCCTGTTCTGGAATTCGCCGCATACCCTGCGCTATGGTGCAACCGAGAACCTCTATGGATTCGACGCCATCGCGGCGTTTCGGGCCCAACGTCCGGGCCAAGGACTGGCGCGACGCATTCGCCACCGCTCCATTACCACCTTCGGCCGTGATTTTGCCGTGGCGAACGTTGAATTCGAACGCAGCAACAGCCCGCGCGTCGGACGCCAAAGCCAGACCTGGGTGCGCTTTGAGCAAGGGTGGCGCGTGGTTGCCGCGCATGTGAGCTGGATGGACACATTATGACAACTGCCGCAGCACGCACGAGCCACGTTGCAATCAAGGCCAAGCCCGCGCCCAAGGCGGCGTCGCGCGCAGAGGAAATCTACGCCCGCTTGCGCGAAGAAGTGTTTGAGTTTCACCTGTTACCCGGCCAGCGCTTCACGGAAACGGAGTTGGCCGAGCACTATGTCGTATCCCGCACCCCGGTGCGCGAAGCACTGCTGCGCTTGCAGGCTGAAGGGTTGGTACGCGGCTATTTCCGCAGCGGCTGGGAAGTCGTGCCGATCGACTTCGCTCGTTTCGACCATCTGTACGAATTGCGCAAGCTCGTTGAAGTGCACGCCGTTCGCAAGCTTTCCATGCGTGAACTGGCCACTGAAACGCAAACCATGCTGGATGCGCTGGCAGCATCCTGGATCGTGGACAAATCGGCGCGTCTGAGTGATGCCCGAAAGATCTCATTGCTGGATGAGGCCTTCCATACCAATCTGGTGGCTGCCGCGGGCAACCCAGAGATTCTGCGCGTGCATGCGGAAATCACCGATCGCATCCGCATCATCCGCCGCCTCGACTTCACCTATACCCATCGCGTCAGCACCACCTACGACGAGCATGCCGCCATCCTGCGTGCCATCCAGCGCCACAAGCCCGACCAGGCCGAACTGCTGATTCGAGCCCACATTGATCGCAGCCAGATCGAAACACGCAAGATCACCTTGCACCGCTTGCAAAACATACGCACCGAAACACAACACGACGCTGCGCTGTAGTGCGTCCACCTTGTTATTTCTCTTCGCATGGTCGGCAGGCACGTTGAGCGCCGTCTTTGCTTAGGGCGAAAGACGATTCTGTTTTTCATGCCCCACACCGTGAAAGATGAGGGAGCTAACGGCCTTATTTTGCAGCGCTTGAAGCAGGCATGCATCTTGCATTTTTTCTTGCACACAAGATGCTTCCGACCTATCTGCATCGAATCTCAAGGGGCTGCTATGAACGAAAAAATTTCTCGGGTTTCCAGCTTGGCTGACGCGTCACGCCGCACCGCACTGAAAGCTGGGCTCGCCGCAGGGCTTGTCAGTGGGTTCCCAGCGCTGGCGCGTGCGCAGGACAACACTATCCGGATTGGCTACTGGCCCATCGCCGCGGGGATTCCGCTGTATGCGGGCGTCAATCATGACGTCTTCAAACAAGCAGGACTGCAAGTCGAGGCCGTGAAGTTTGCGAGCGCCCAGCAGGTCGTCGAGGCCATGATTGCTGGGCGCATTCACGGATCGGCCAACGGCACTGCATCTGCCGCGCTCGGTCTCGGTGACATTGCTGAACCCGGCCTGTGCAAAATCATCGCAGCCAATCCATCAAACGCCAAACTGGTGCTCGACGAAGTACTGGTGGCGGAGAAGAGCGATTACAAAACCATCGCGTCTCTCAAGGGAAAGCGCATTGGCTGCGGCCCTGGCATTCAAAACGTGACCCTGGCGAAGATCATTTTTGAAAAGAATGGCTATCCAGAGGTCAAGCCAATTGAAATGCCTGTCGGCCAACATGTCGCCGCGCTTGCGGCGGGGCAAGTCGACGCCGTCTATACGCTCGAGCCCACGGGCACTGTGGGTCGGCTGAAAGGCTTGACCAAAATCCTCGAAACCGGCGTGATCTCAAAGTACGTTCTGGGCAATCCGATGGCCCCGTGGTACGGCGGCTCGGCCTCATTGACCGCCGCCTTTCTCAAGGCACAGCCAGAGCTGGCCAAACGCTACATCACCGCCTATCTCAGCGCAATTGACCTCGTGCTCAAGGAACCGGCCAAAGTCCGCCCCGACCTGGTGGGCTACACCGCCATCGACGCCAAGCTGGCTGAAGCCGTTCCCTTGCCGGGCTTCACGACCTACAGCCAGTTCACACCTTCCGATATTGGTTATTTCCAGAAATTTTTCGACGTATTCACCGAGCGCAAAATTTTCACACGCAAGGTTGATGTCGCCTCCATGTTGTACCGGGCCTGAGCGTCATCACTATGCAACGTCTGCTTCCTCTCACGGGACCATTTCTGCTCCTGCTGCTGTGGCAAATGGCAGTGTCCGCGCACTGGGTCAACCCGGTGCTGCTCCCCTCGCCCGAAGACACGCTGGCGACGCTCTGGACCAGCCTGATTGATGGCAGCATGTGGCCGGATTTTCAGGCCACTGTGTTGCGCACCTTCTACGCCTTTGCCATTGCAGCAGTGATTGGCGTGCCACTGGGCGTTGCGCTGGGCAGTTCGCCTGCCATTTATCGCAGCGTCGAATTCTTGGTCGATTTTTTCCGCTCCACGCCATCTTCTGCACTGATTCCCTTGTTCATGCTGCTGTTCGGCCTGTCCGATCTGAACAAGATCGCGATCGCGGCGTTCGCCGCCGTGCTGCTCATCTTGTTCAACAGCGCCTATGGCGTGATGAATGCGCGCAAGACCCGCGTGCTTGCCGTCAAGGTCATGGGCGTCTCGCGCTGGCATGTGTTCAAAGATGTGCTGCTACTGGAGAGCCTACCGCAGACCTTTGTCGGTCTACGAACAGGCGTGAGCATGGCGCTGGTCATCGTCATCGTTGCGGAGATGTTCATCGGCTCGGATACCGGTCTGGGACAGCGCATCATCAACGCGCAACAAGTGCTCAACATCAAGGGCATGTATGCGGCCATCCTGCTCACCGGCATCCTGGGATATGCCCTGAATCTGCTGTTCTCGTTGGTGGAAATACGCTTTGTTCACTGGGGTGGAAAATGAACGCACTTGCAAAGCTATTCCAGGGCGGACCCAAGAAGACGGGAACGCCGGACGGCCTCCCCGAACTGACGCGGCTCCCAGCGGCGCCAGAGACGCATGTGACGATCCGCGGACTTAACAAGCAGTTCGGCGGCGTGCCCCTCTATCAGGGGTTTGACCTGGATATTCCACGCGGAAAGATTGTCTCCATCTTCGGCCCGAACGGCTGCGGAAAATCCACGCTCATCAATATGATTGCAGGACTGCTGCCCGTGGATGGCGGCGAGATTTTGTTCGACGGAAAGAGCCTGCGAGAAACGGTCATCGGCTATGTGTTCCAGAACTATCGCGAGGCGCTGCTGCCCTGGCTGTCCGCGCGGCGCAACATTGAATATCCGCTGATCCGCAGCGGGATGAAGCCCGTGCAGGTGAAGGCGCGCGTGGACGAACTGGTGGCCGCTTTCGACATCCGATTCGACCTGGAACGACACCCCTATGAGTTTTCCGGGGGACAACAACAACTCGTGTCCATCATGCGCGCCCTGGCGCCGCGCCCCGAAGTGCTGTTTCTGGACGAACCCTTCTCCGCGCTCGACTATGAAATGACGCTGTTCATCCGCGACAAGCTGCAGGAGGTGCAACTGCAGGACCGCACCACGACGCTGATTGTCTCGCACGATCTGGAGGATGCCGTGTTTCTCGCCGATCGCATCCTGCTGCTCACGCGCCGGCCAACACGTGTTGCAGCCGCACTGAATTTCGAACTTGCACGACCGCGCGGCCCAGAGTCAATCGCGGACGCCCGGTTCATTGAGGTGAAATCCAACGCCCTGGAAATTTTTCGCCGTGAGCTAGCCTCTTCATGAGCGCGAAGATCACCCAAAAGCGCCCCATGCATCTCTATCGTGGGATGGACAAGGCAACTCTTGATGCCGCCTACAACAACAGCGCCGCGGTCACCGACAGCGCACAAATTCTCATGCGTTGGGAGGACCGCAGCATGCAGCTCCGATCCTCCCGGGCCTCTCTCCTCGTCTTGCACTACGCCACGGGTGAACGCAACCGCATCGATTGCTTTGATGCTGGCCCTGGCACGCCTTGGCTCGCATTCATTCATGGCGGCTATTGGCAGATGCGCGCCAAGGAAACCTTCCACTTCGTCGCTGCGGGCCCTCTTGCCCTTGGGATCAGCGTGGCATTCATCGGCTACACGCTGGCGCCAGAAAAGAGGCTGGACGGCATCGTTGCGGAAATCTCCGCAGCGCTGGATATATTGACGCAACGGGTCGGTGCCATCCATCTTTCTGGCTGGTCGGCAGGCGCTCACCTCGTAGCCATGAGCATGGGCCACCCGGCAGTGAAGAGTGGGCTGGCCATGAGCGGGATTTACGACCTTGAGCCCATGCGCCTGTGCTATGTGAATGACAAGCTGGGGCTGGACGAAGACGAGGTCGTGCGCAACAGCCCGATTGCGCTTCCTGCACCCAGCAAACCCCTGGTGATCGCCTACGGCGGAAGCGAGTTGGCCGAGTTGCAGCGTCAGTCTGTCTCCTACTTTCAGACTCTTCAAATACAGCGCACGAACTTGCACGCATTGGAGCGCCTTGACGGCCATCACCATTTCTCCATCCTCGAAGAATTAGCCTCGCCGACCGGCGCGCTTGCGCTTGCCGCAGCGCGCCTCACGGCTGTGCGTTGATTGCCCCAACTGTGGGCGCCCTGCACTACATCGGCATCACAGGGCGACGCAACATGCCGCTTTCCTGGCGGTTTTTCTGGGGAGCAAAGCGTGCTGAAGATGGCATGAACTTTGCATATAACCCCCTGCACGGAATTGGTGGTGGCACGCCAATTGTTGATTTGCGTTTGACAGGGTAGCTAGGGTTCCGGCTTCTGCACGAAGCGTCTGGTCCAAGAGCTGCCCGGCCTCTCAAAGAGGCTCCACGGAGGGATAAAAGCCCGGGAGATAAGCGACACCGCTTACTTCCGTGCTTTGCCATTTTTCCCTCACCCTCGGAGCCCGCATCATGATGTCTACACGCAAAGCTGTCATCCGCAAAGCTGTCATCCGCACTTTTGCAAGCCTTGCCGTATTTGCTTCCATTGCAGTCGCCAGCAGTCAGGTGGCCCAAGCGGCCCCCAAGATGGTCATTGGTACTGTGGTCTGGATTGGCTACGGTCCGTTCTATGTTGCTGATGCCAAGGGTTTTTTCAAAAAATACGGTCTCGATGCGAAGCTGCAGAATTTCAATGATCCTGCGGTGATTCCCTCGGCCATCGCCAGCGGTGCAGTTGATGGTGGCATGTTGACCTACGACCAGGTGATTGGCACCGACGCTAAGGGCTTGGGCCTGCAGGTAGTTATGCCCATCGACTATTCCAATGGCGCCGATGCCATTGTGGCTAAGCGTGACATCACGACGGTGAGTCAGTTCAAGGGCCAGAAGATTGGCTACAACCCGCTGTCACCCTCCGATTTCCTGCTCACTTATGCCTTGATGAAAAACGGCATGGGAGAAAAGGATGTGCAGTCCGTCAGCATGACGCCCGAGTCTGTGCCCGCCGCCATGGCATCGGGTGGAATTCCGATCGGGGTCACCTACGAACCGAGTCTGTCGCAGATTGTGGCCATGGATGACGGCAAAAAATTCCATGTGGTGTTCTCTTCAAAGGATGCGCCGGGTCTGATCACGGATGTGCTGGTCTACAACAAGTCCTACATCCAGAAGCATCCCGCTGAAGTGAAAGCAACCATTGAGGCCTATCTGGAGGGGCTGGCCTACATGAAGAGCCATCCGGAGGAAACAGACGCGCTCATCGGCAAAGCCATGGGCATTTCCGCAAAAGACGTGAAGGATCAGATGTCCGGCGTGTTCAACATTCCATTGGACGGCATGGTGAAGTCGTTCACCAAGTCCACTTCGACGACATCGTTCTACGGCAGCGGCCCCGTCATCGGCAAGGTGCTCATGGGCAAAAAGCAGATCACCGCAGTGCCTCCGATTGAAAACACGTTCGATGCGTCCTTCGTGATGGCACTCAGCAAAAAGTAATTCAATTGGTGTCGCCCTGTGTTGCTTTGGAATGCAAAAGCAGAGCGGCGCCAGATTCAACACTCTGGGGGCTCCCATGGCTTCTTCCATCTTTCGCTACAAGGGCGGCGCACTACCCAACGTCGTCGCCTTGACCTACACGGTGCTGGGCTACGCAGGCGGGCTGGCCCTGATCACAAGCAGCTCTTGGTGGATAAACGCGCTCGGCGTATTGCTGTTGGCGCATGCGCTGATCTATTCCGCCTATTTCCTGCATGAATTCGCCCATGGCACGGTTTTCAAGACCAATGCCGCCAACCAGCGTGGCGGCATCGCAATGAGCTGGATCAATGGCAGTTGCTATGCGCCGTTCACGGATCTGCGCCGCAAGCACATGCGTCATCACATCGACCGTGCAGACGTGATCACATTTGACTACAGGCAGTTCCTGCTCGCGTCGCCACGTTGGCTGCGCGGAACCGTCGTGGCGCTGGAGTGGGCGTATCTCCCGGCTGTGGAGTTTCTGATGCGGGCTTATGTGATGTTGCTGCCGTTCATCGAACCGGAACGCGCCGCCGCTCGCAAGCGCATCCTGGGCGTTTTCACTGTGCGCGTCCTGTTCTTCGCCTTGCTCGCCTGGTTTTCACTCAAAGCCCTCCTGCTGTACTTCCTGGCCTATGTGCTGTTCATCACCGCTTTGCGCTTTGCGGATGCGTATCAACATACCTATGACGCCTTCGCCATCTTGTCGACGGGGGGCATTCCGGACGAGAAGCTGCGCGACCACGATTACGAACAGCACAACACCTATTCAAACCTGGTCTCTGTGCGATTTCCGTGGATGAATCTGTTGCTGCTGAATTTCAGTTATCACAACGCGCATCACGAGAAGCCCACTGCGCCATGGCATCAGCTTCCCGCATTGCATCGCCAGCTCTATGCTGATGAGCACTCTCAGGTGATCCCGATGGCGTCACTGCTACGTGGTTTCCATCGTGATCGCGTCCGGCGGGTGCTGAGCGATGACTATGGTGTTGTGACCACTGGCCCCGACAAGGCCGAGCGTTTCTATGGGGCGGTTGGCGTGTCTTTTCTGACCGCAGTCTGAAACCTGTGGCCGCGCTCGATTTTTCTGGTAAGACGGTTCTGGTGACAGGAGCGTCGGGCGGCATCGGACTCGCCATCGCCCAAGCCTTCGGCGCGCATGGCGCGACGCTTGAACTGGTTGATCGCGTCTTGCCCATGCAGAGTTCCGAGACCCGTCGTCTCACTGCTGCAAGTGCGGTGACCTGGCATGCGGCAGACCTCGGCGACGCCTCGGCCGTGGAAGCGCTGGCGCAGGCCCTGCAGCAGCGCGGCGTTTCCGTCGATGTGCTGGTCAACAACGCCGGAGCGGAATACCTAACCCCTCTCGATGACGAGGATCCGCTGGCTGCCAGCCGCTGGTCTGCCCTGCTACACAACAACGTCACCAGCATGTATCTGCTCACCCGCGCTGTGCTGCCCTTGATGGTGCAGGACACAGCGGTCATCAATCAATCCTCCATCTGGGGCAAGACAGGCGTGGCGCACTTTTCAGCTTATGTCGCCAGCAAACACGCGGTCATCGGCTTGACGCGCGCCTTCGCCGCCGAACTCGCACCTCGCGGCATCCGGGTGAACACGGTCTGTCCGGGCTGGGTGCGGACTGCGGCAGCCATGCGCTCGCTCCACGCGATGGCTGCGCGCAGAGGCATGGAGGCCTCCGCGCTGCAGGCTGAAATCCTCAACGGCCAGGCCATTGCCACCTTGCTGGAGCCGGAGGACATCGCAGGCACTTTCCTGTTTCTCGCATCGTCCCTGGCCAAGGGCATCACCGGCCAGAGCATCGTCGTGGACAACGGCGAATTCATGAACTGAGCCACAAGCCCATGACATTTTCACTCGCAGGAAAAACCGCGCTGGTCACCGGTGCAGCGACGGGGATCGGTCGCGCCATCGGCATCGCCTTGGGGCAGGCCGGAGCCACGGTCATCGTCAACCACCTCGGCCGGCTGGAGCAGGCACAGCAGACCGTCGCGCTCATCGCTGCCACGGGTGCGAAGGCCTGGGCGATCGAGGCCAACGTGGCGGATGCCGCTTCCGTAACCCAAATGGTGGAGGCCGTGCTGCAACGTCATGATGCGCTCGACATTCTGGTCAACAACGCGGGCATCCTGCTGGAAACGCCCTTTCTCGACACGAGCGAGGCGGAGTGGGATCAGGTGATCAATACGGATCTCAAGTCGGTCTTCCTGTGCTGCCGGGCGGTCCTGCCGTCCATGCTGAGCCATGGAAGCGGCTGCATCATCAATATCGCTTCAGAGCTTGGTTATCTTGGGCGCGCTGGGTTTACCGCGTACACCACGGCGAAAGCCGGCGTCATTACCCTGACTCGCTCACTCGCGCGCGAGTTCGCCCCCACAGTGCGCATCAACGCCATCGCCCCCGGACCGGTGGACACGGCCATGCTGTCGCTGCATCAGATGAGCCCGGAATGGGTGGCCAAGGAGAGCGCCATCCCCATGGGCCGTGTCGGTCGACCAGAGGAAATCGGCGGGACCGCCGTCTTTCTCGCGTCCGAGCAAGCGAGCTTTTACTGCGGTCAGACCTTGAGCCCTAACGGAGGGGCGCTGATGGCGTGACCGGGCATGACGACACAACACACTCCGTCTGCCGCTGCACCCGTGCTGGCCCTGCTCACCGGCGCCCTGCTTTGGGGGCTGGCATGGTGGCCACTGAAGTATTTTGGAAGTGCGGGAATCAGCGGCAATCTGATGGTCAGCGTCAGCTATGGCCTCGTCGCCATACTGGGCTTGCCTGTGTTGTGGAGGCAGCGGCGGCAATGGCAGAGGCAGGCCGGCCTGTTCCTGCTGATCGCTGTTCTGGGGGGATGGGCAAACACCTCGCTGGTCAATGCGCTGATGAGCGGCAATGTGGTGCGCGTCATGCTGCTGTTTTACATGGCCCCTGTCTGGGGCGTGCTCGCAGGCCGGCTTTTTCTCGGCGAGCACATATCGCTGCATCGCGGCGCCGCTTTGGCATTGGCACTCGTCGGGGCGTTTGTGCTGTTGGGTGGACAGGCGGCCTTTATAACGCCGTTGTCCCCGATCGACATGATGGCGCTTTCCGCCGGACTGGCGTTTGCCCTGACCAACGTCACGACGCGTGCAGCCCATGCCATACCGCTGGCCAGCAAGACCTTGGTCATTTTCCTGGGTTGCACGGTCACGGCCACGACGGCGGCGTTGACCATCGGCCAGACTCTGCCCGCGTTGCCAGCGAGCGTCTGGGGACTGATTGGACTGTTCTCGCTCACTTGGCTGGCGCTGGCAACCCTGGCCACGCAATACGGCGTCACGCACATGCAGGCTGGGCGTGCTTCCGTGCTATTGATTCTCGAACTTGTTGCTGCGGTCATATCCGCCATGCTGATCGGCGGTGAAACGCTCAGACCGCAGGAATGGATCGGCGGAGCGCTGATCGCCTGCGCTGCGCTGTTGGAAGCCCGCACCCCACAACTTTTGCCTGCACGCTGAAAGGATTTGGAATGAACCCTGTGATGATGGAACGGATGAGCTGGATGGCGTATCGCGACCGGATCGCCGAGGACGACCCGGTGATGTTCCTGCCCTGCGGTGCACTCGAACAACATGGCCCGCATCTTCCCCTGGGCACCGATGCACTGCTCGCCACCGCCGTGGCAGCAGGCGCTGCAGCCCGGCTTGAAGGCCTTGTCGCCCCAGCACTGAGCTATGGCTACAAATCGCAGCCCAAATGTGGCGGCGGTCAGCACTTTCCCGGCACGACCAGCCTGGATGCCACCAGCCTGATTCAGATGACGCGCGATGTCATCCGCGAACTCGCCCGGCACGGTATCAAACGACTGGTCGTCGTCGTCGGCCATTATGAAAACCAATGGTTCGTCACCGAAGGCATCGACCTTGCCTTGCGCGAACTCGGCCCGGCTTGCGCCCTGCGAGTGATGCGGCTCGAATACTGGGACTTCCTCACGGAACAAACCCTTGCGCGGGTCTTCCCAGAGGGCTTTCCTGGCTTCGCTCTGGAACATGCCGCGGTCATCGAGACTTCGCTGATGCTGCATCACCATCCTGAACTGGTGCGCATGGACCTGCTGCCGGATGATGGCCCCGCACAGTTCCCGCCCTACGACATCTACCCTCTACGTCCCGAATGGGTGCCACCGTCTGGCGTGCTGTCATCCGCTCGCGGCGCCGATGCGGCCAAAGGTGCGGCAATGTCGCAGGAATTGACTGAGCGCTTTGTTGCGGCCATTCGCGCTGAGTTTGGCATCTCCGGAAAGGCAAAGATATGACCCAGGTCCTCAGAATGTGGCCGCTTCTTACCGCCACCCATCGCTATGACAAGTCCCTCTCCACGCGCAATCGGGGAAATGGGCAGATCATCGAAGCGCCCATCCTTGCGTATTTGATCGAGACCACGCAGGGACGCATCCTGTACGACGTGGGCTGTGACTATCGCAAGATTGAGAGCAAGTCTCTGCGCGAGCGGTATTACGACCCGCAGACCTTCGCCTTCGGCGCACCCGACATGCAGGAGGAGCAGCGCCTGCCACATCACCTGCAACGGCTCGGCTTGACCATGGCTGACATCGACCTTGTCTTTCTCGGTCATTTGCATTTCGACCACGCCGGAGGATTGTGCGAAATCTGCGGCGCCGAGGTGCATGTGCAGCATGACGAGATGGAGGCCGCGCGCAGCGGCCTGGACCCAGCGTATTTCCCTGATGACTTTGCTGGAAATCATCGCTGGAAAATCATGCAAGGAGAGTATGACTTGGTGCCCGGTGTACGGGCGATTTCCAGCCCGGGCCACACAGCTGGTCATATGTCTCTCTGGGTCGAACTCCCGCGGGGTGCGCCTGTCATTTTGTGTGGCGATGCAGCCGATCTGGAAGAGAACCTCCGTGATGAAATCGCCCCTGGCATCTGCTGGCAGGAGCGGGACGATCAAGCCGTGCAGAGCATTCGCAAACTCAAAAACCTCGCAGCAAATGAAAAGGCCCAGCTCTGGCCCAATCACGACCTCGCGTTCTGGAAGAGCTTGTGCCAGTTCCCGGAGTTCCACGATTGATCGAGCACATCGTTCCTCAGCGCTACCAGGGCGTTTGGCGCCGAACGCTGCTGACCGCTCCTGAGGTTTATGACGACAGAACCCTGGTGCTGTGGATGCAGACTGCTCGGTGGCATGCCGATCTGCGCATTCCGGCGGATCGGCCGGATTGCTCCGGCTGCACCTCGCTCGCAGAGTGCAGCCGTGCGCAGTTGCTGTGTCTATTGAAGCAAGAAGGGTTTGCTGGCATCACGACTGTCAACGGAACAAGCTGCGAGTGGCGCCGCCAGATGGACTACCACCCCAAGGGATGGCGCGACAGAGGAGAGATGGCCTTTTCGACATGCGCCAGAGCGCTGGATGAATATGGCATCGAGGCGGACTATGCTGAACGCTGGGAACGCGATCCGGCCAGTGATCAGTCCGGCTGGGTCGCCCGCAGCAGCAGCGCGGCAGGTCCGGTTCTCTGGCTGCGCTCAGGCAAGCGTTTCATGTTGGCTCGACCGCGTGCAATGGACGCCACGGAAACCCTGGCGATCTGGTCGCGTGCGTCTGCCAACCGGGCCAGCATCGAGGAACTCAGGCGACTGGCTGACTTCGAAATCTCCTATGGAGTGATCACCGGAGACGATGGTTGCATCCTGCACAGCACCCTCCCCTGGCGCGAGTTGCAAAGCGTTGTTCTGCCTAAGAACTGGTCGATCGACTGCGCAGTGGGGGATCTAGCCTCCGGTGCGTGCCTCGGCTGAAGCCACCAATCAATACATCTTGTAGGGCAGAAACTTGCCGCTCATCGTGATGTGCACGCGGTCGCCCTTGGGGTCGGGCTCGCGGGTGAGGTCCATCTTGAAGTCGATGGCGCTCATGATGCCGTCGCCGAACTCCTCGTGGATCAGCTCCTTGAAGGTCGTGCCGTAAACGTTGATGAGCTCGTAGAAGCGGTAGATCAGCGGATCGGTCGGCACGGCGGTGGGCAATGCGCCTTTGTACGGCACCACCTGCAGCAGCTTCACGGCCGCGGCGTCGAGGTCGAACAGCGCGCCAATCACAGCGGCCTGTTCGGCACTGAAGGTCATTTGGCCCAGGCATCCGGCGGTCACACACTCCTTGCTCTGGCCCACGGCCTTGGCCACGTCCGACCAGTTCAGGCCTTTGGCAATCTTGGCAGTGATGATGGCCTCGGTCACGTCGTTGCGATTCATGGAAGCTCCTTGTTACTTGGTCGTAGATGGAAGAGCGCTCAGGTCTGCAAATAGGCTTTCCAGCCAGCCAATGCAGTAATGTCCTTCGCCCCTTCGATGCCGATGCCTTCGCAGATGAACCCGGCAACGCTGCTGCCATCTTCAAGCTGCACGCTACCGATGCCCAGCGGCGCTGGAATGCCTGCAACGAAGGAACCGAAAGCCGTGGCGGGAAGCTCCCACACTTCGCAGGCGATGGAGGCGCCACCGCTAACAACGCGAATCAGCCCGGGGCGCTTGCCGTCGGGCAGGGCGTAGAACTTGTAGTGTGGCGCGGTGCGAGTTGCACGCAGCAAACGTGCGCCGCGCGAAGTGAGCTGGCCATTCAGCGGCAAACCACTGAGATGCGCGCCGACCACGGCCACGCGCACCTGACCACTGGGGATAGCAACTACAGGTGAAACGGGTTTTACGGGCGGTTCGGTTTCCACTGCGCCGCAGGGCAGCGCGCGGTCGTCCTGCCAAAGATCGGCCAGATGCAGCAGCGGCACGTCCTGATGCGCCGGGGCGAACAGGGTGATGCCCAGCGGCAAGCCGTCAGCCCGGAACCCTGCCGGCACGGCGATGGCGGCGTAGTCCAGCAGGTTCATGAAGTTGGTGTACAGGCCAAGATCGGTGTTGCGGGCAAGCGGCTCGGCCAGCATCTCGGCGCGGGTATAGATGGTGCCTGCCGTGGGCGTGACGATGCAATCCACCACGTCCCACACCGGTGCGCACTGACGCTGCAAATCGCGCAGGCGATATTGCGCGGCGAAGGCATCGGCCGCCAGGGGCTTGGCGCCACCCAGGGTGATCTCACGGGTGACGGGGAACAGCGCCTCGGGCTTGGCGTCGACAAAGGCGCGGATCGCCTGGTAGCGCTCCGCGACCCAGGGGCCGCCGTAAAGCAGGCGTGCGGTGTCCATGAAGGGAGCGAAGTCGATCTCCACGGCCTCGCCGCCGAGACGCTTCAACCGCTCCACCGCAGCGTCGAACAAGCGCTCGGATTCGGCGTCGCCAAAGAACTGCAGGTCTTTGCGCGCAGGCACGCCGAAGCGAAACTGCGCCGCGCGACCAAAGTCAAAGCCATGCGGCAGCGCCGCGCGAGAGTATGCGTCAGCGGCGTCTTCGCCCAGGGCCACGGCAAAGACCTGCTGTGCATCGGGCGCAGAGAGGGAGAAGATGGACACCACGTCGAGCGAGCGGCAGGCGGGCACCACGCCGTGGGTGGAAATTAGTCCGCATGTGGCCTTGAGTCCGACGAGGTTGTTGAACGCCGCGGGCACGCGGCCCGAGCCGGCTGTGTCTGTGCCCAGTGAAAAGCTTGCCAGCCCCAGCGCCACGGCCACAGCCGAACCGGAACTGGAGCCGCCGGAGATGTAGTCGGGGTTGAACGCATTGCGGCACGCGCCATAGGGTGAGCGCGTGCCGTTGAGCCCGGTGGCGAACTGGTCGAGGTTGGTCTTGCCCATGGCGATGGCCCCAGCGTCCAGCAACTTCTGCACCACGGTGGCCGACTGCTGTGGCGTGTAGGCGTAGTCCGGGCAGGCGCAGGTGGTGGGCACTCCAGCGAGGTCGATGTTGTCCTTGATGGCGAAAGGCACACCGTACAAGGGCAGGTCGTCCATGCCATGCGCCTCCAGCTCACGAGCGCGGTCCAGGAGACGCGCACGCTCCGGCGGCGTGATCCAGATGGCGTGATCGGGATAGCGTGCGCTGCGCGCCAGCAATTCTTCGATCAGTGCCGTGGGGGTCAGACTGCCGTCGCGATACGCGGCATGCAGAGCGGGGATGGTCAGGCTGATGATCATTCAGGTCTCCGTCAGGATGATGAGGTTTTGTCCGGCACTCACCGTGCCGCCCTCGCGGCACAGCAGACGCTCCACAATGCTGCGTGAGGGAGCAGCCACGTTGATTTCCATCTTCATCGACTCCAGGATGCACAGCGCCTCCCCCGCCTCGACGGTCTGGCCGGGCTGCACCAGAACCTTCCACACACTGCCCGCCACCGGGCTGGCGACCGGGCGAGCGCCTGCGGGCAGGTCGAGTTCGCTGTCGCTGCCGGCGCTGGCGATGTCGGCATCACTGCTCCAGTCGACCTGCCCCGTCTGCTCCCAGCGCTGGCGCTCGGCGGCAAAAGCCTGCTGCTGTGTGGCGCGGAAGGCGGCGATGCTCTGCGCCTGCGCTGCCAGAAAACGGCGGTAGTCGGCCAGGCGGAAGCGATCTTCACGAATGTCGAGTGGATAGCGACCATGCAAAAAATCGGCCCGGATGGACTGCAACTCTTCGGTGCTGACGGGGAAAAAACGCACCTGGTCGAAAAAGCGCAGCAGCCAGGGCTTGTCGTCCTTAAATACGGGCGTCTGCCGCCAGCGGTTCCACATCTGCAGGGTGCGGCCAACGAACTGATAGCCGCCCGGCCCTTCCATGCCGTAGACGCACATATAGGCGCCGCCAATGCCCACGGCGTTTTCCGGCGTCCAGGTGCGCGCCGGGTTGTATTTGGTGGTGACCAGGCGGTGGCGCGGGTCGAGCGGCGTGGCCACCGGTGCGCCCAGATACACATCGCCCAAGCCCAGCACCAGATAGCTGGCCTCGAACACCGTGCGCAACACATCATCCACGGATTCCAGCCCGTTGATGCGGCGGATGAACTCGATGTTCGACGGGCACCAGGGCGCATCCTTGCGAACCCCGGCCATATATTTCTCGATAGCCAACCGGGTGGCGGGATCGTCCCAGCTCAGGGGTAGATGGACGGTGCGCGAGGGCACTTCCATGTCTTCAGCCGGTGGCAGCGCCGCCTCGGCTTCTTGTAGCGCCAACAACAGTGTGGGCAAGGGCAGCACGCGGTTGTCGTAGTGAATCTGCAGCGAGCGGATGCCGGGGGTGAGGTCGATAACACCAGGTAATTGGCGCTCTTCGATCCACTGCATCAGCGCATGCACCCGCAGGCGCAGTTCCAGGTCGAGCACCAGCGGGCCGTATTCCACCAACAGGTTTTTGTCACCGGCTACGCGGTAGATCACGCCAACCGGATGATCGGGCACAACCCGCTGCCCAACGATTGGCGACTCCAGCACGGGCGCGGCGGCGAGCGGTGGGTCAAGGGGATGGACATGCAACGCAGTATCGGGCGCACCTAAGCTTTGAAGCGCTGCGTCCTGCAAGGCTTCGAGTCTGGCCGCCTCATCCAGGCTCACCGGCACAAAGCGCACGGTATTGCCCGGACGCAGTTGGCCGAGCTTCCACAAGTCTGCCGCCACGACCACGCCGGGGCAGACAAAGCCGCCGAGGCTCGGGCCATCAGGACCGAGCAGGATGGGCATGTCGCCGGTGAAGTCGATGCTGCCTACGGCGTAGGCGTTGTCGTGGATGTTGGAAGGGTGCAGGCCCGCCTCGCCACCGTCGCTGCGCGCCCAGCGCGGCTTGGGGCCAATGAGGCGCACGCCCGTGCGGTTGGAGTTGTAATGCACCTCCCAGGCCGTGGCGAACAGCATGTCCACGTCATCATTGGTGAAAAAGTCCGGCGCGCCATGCGGGCCGTAGCGCACGGCGATGTCCCAATGCGCCGCGTACATCGGCAGCATCTCGCCTGCAACTTCATGCCCTGGCTGCGACCGCGCGTTGCTCCCCAGATGCAATACATCCCCCGTGCGCAGCGTGCGTCCGGCATGGCCGCCAAACTGGCCGAGGGTGAACGTGGCACGGCTGCCGAGGTACAGCGGAGCGTCGAAACCACCAGCCACCGCGAGATAGGCGCGCGCGCCCCCGGTGCCAGACGCTGCATTGCCGAACTGGAGCACCTGCCCAGCCCGCACCGCATGGCTGCGCCAGTTGGGCAGAGGCGCACCGTCAAGCGTTGCCGCCATGTCGGCTCCAGCCAGTGCGATCACGGTGTCAGTGTTGAAGCGCAGCGTGGGCCCGGCAAGGAGGATCTCCAGGGTGACGGCGTCCGTCGGATTGTCGAGCAGGCGGTTGGCGGCGCGATGCGCCAGCGCGTCCATGGGGCCGGAGGGCGGCACGCCGACGTTCCAGTAGCCCAGCCGACCTGGCCAGTCCTGCAGGCTGGTCTGCACGCCAGGTTCCAGCACGTCCAGCGTGCGCGCCTGTGCAGGCAGGCCTTCCAGATAGCGCGTGGTCTGTCTGCCCTGTGCAAATGTGGGGTCAGCCACGATCTGCCGCAGATAGCCAAGATTGGTCTCGAAGCCATAAAGCCGCGTGTCGGCCAGGGCGGTCTGCAGGCGCTTGAGCGCATCCGCGCGGTCACTGCCGTGCACGATGAGCTTAGCCAGCATCGGGTCGTAAAACGCGCTGACTTCCGCCCCCGTCTCCACCCAGGTTTCCACCCGCATATCGGCGGGAAAGCGCACCTCGGTCAACAGCCCCGTGGCTGGCTGGAAGTTCTTGGCCGGATCTTCGGCATACACCCGCACCTGCATGCTGTGGCCGTGCGGCTGGTGCACATAGCCCGCGCTGGGCGCCTCGCCCGCGGCCAGCCGCACCATCCACTCCACCAGATCGACACCGCTGACTTCTTCGCTGACCCCATGCTCGACCTGCAGCCGGGTGTTGACCTCAAGAAAGTAGAACGCGCCGGATTCCGCGTCGAGCACGAACTCCACCGTACCCGCATTGCGGTACTGCACACCTTGGGCTAGGCGCACAGCGGTGTCGCACAGTGCAGTGCGCACGGCATCGGCCAAATGGGGCGCCGGTGTTTCTTCTATGACCTTTTGGTTGCGTCGCTGCACCGAGCAGTCACGCTCGCCCAGATGCACCACGCCGCCCGCTCCATCGCCGAACACCTGCACCTCGATATGGCGCGCCGCCTGCACATACTTCTCAAGATAGATGCCAGCTTCCTTGAAGTTGGCTCGCGCCAGTCGGTCCACCCGGGCGTAGGCCGCGTCCAACTGGTCTTCGCTCCAGATGAGTTGCATGCCGATGCCGCCGCCGCCCGCCGTGCTCTTGAGCATCACAGGAAAGCCGATGCGCCGGGCTTCAGCCAGCGCGTGGCCCGCGTCCAACAGCAGCCCCGTTCCGGGCAACAAGGGCACGGCGTTTTGCTGCGCCAGTTCGCGTGCGGTGTGCTTCAGGCCGAAGGCGCACATCTGCGCGGGCGTCGGCCCAATGAAGGCAATGCCAGCAGCCTCGCAGGACGCCGCGAAGTCCGGGTTTTCCGACAAGAAGCCATAGCCGGGATGGATCGCCTGCGCGCCGGTCTGTCGCGCAGCCTCCAAAATGGCATCGGCCCGCAAATAGCTTTGCGCGGCAGGCGCCGGGCCGATGCACACCGCAGCGTCCGCCATGCGCACATGGGCGCTGTCGCGGTCGGCCTCGGAGTACACGGCGACAGAGCGCACACCCATGCGCTTCAGGGTGCGGATGATGCGGCAGGCAATGGCGCCGCGATTGGCAATCAGAACGGTGTGGAACATGGCGGGCTGGGTTGGGTCGTCCCATACTGTCGCAAAACCAGCCGGGCCGTCCCGGCGGCGCGGTTAAAGAGCGATCAGTTCCAGATCAGCAGGCGTACCGGGGTGGGGTTGTAGGCGTTACACGGATTATTGAGCTGCGGGCAGTTGGAGATCAGGCAGAGCACGTCCATGGCGGCTTTCATTTCCACATACTTGCCCGGCGCGGAAACTCCATCGGCAAACTCCAGTCCACCCTCCGGAGTGACAGGCACGTTCATGAAGAAGTTGATGTTGGCAGTGAGATCACGTTTGGTGAGCGCCCCCGGGGCCGAGCCGGGCTCGGCCCGCCCCCCGCGGGGGTCGAGGGCATTTGGGGCGGCCCGGCATTCCCTTGAGAGGCCGCCGTCGTATTGCCACAAGCACTTGAGAAAGGTGTCGCGGCAGGAATGCATGGGCTGCTTGTCCAAGGCGTATCGCACCGCGTTGCTTTCGGCGGAACAAGCGCCGCCCAGGGTGTCGTGGCGGCCGCATGTGTCGGCGGTGATCGTGAGCATCTCGCGCCCACGGCTGGACATGAGGCGACTGCCCGCGGTGAGGTAGATCGCTCCCGCTTTCAGGGTTTCGGTGGCGCTGTAGCGTTCGGTGAAATCGCTTGCGCTGTAGAACAGCGTGTCGACGGCCTGATTGCCTTCGAGGTCGAGGATGCGCAGTGTCTGCCCTGCACGCACGGGATGCAACCAGCCTTCACCAGCGGGCAGCACATGGTCATAGATCGCGTGCGCGGGATCAAGCGGGCTTTCAACAAGATTGAATGAACTCATGATGGTCAACGGTAGAGCAGTTCGGTGCGATAAAAGCCGCGTTGGTTTTCCGGGCAAGCGTTGCGGCAGTCGTCATGGGCATCAGCCGGGCCGCAACGCCAGGCAGTGAGATGCACATCGCTGGGGGCGTAATCCGGGCGTGGGTCGAGAGCGTGTGGCGCGGCGGAAAACACGGCCAGCACGTCCATGTCGAATCGCAGATCCAGCCACTGTCCTGCCTTGCCATGTGTGGTGTCGAACTGCAGCAGACCGGCTTCGTCGACCGTCAGCTTGCTGAAGAAATTGACGTTGGGCGCAAGATCTGCGCGTCCCAGTCCGTGCTTGAACAGCTCGATCAGCAAACCATCCTCTGCGCTGCGATGCATGGCGTTGCGCGCGGTCTGATAGCGCGATGCACCGTACCTGCCCATGATGTCGGCGTCGGTGGACACACCACCAATGGTGTCATGCCAGCCTGCGGTATCGGCGATGATCGAGCACAGGACACGGCCCATATCCGAATACAACGCATGCCCTCTGGTCAGCATGGCGGTGTGCTGTGCCTTGAGGGTGTCGGGCATGTTGTAACGCTCAATCGGCGCGTCTGCGCGAAAAAACAAGGCGGACAGATTGGCACGTCCCGTGTGGTCGGCAATACGCAATGCTGTGCCGCGCCGCAGCACGCCAGACCAGTGACAGCCTCCCGGGATGAGGTCTTCCCACAGAAACGTCTCTGCAGGGACAGGATGAATGGATTGGGCCATGGGTTATAGGATGTTTGCAGGGTGAAGTGAAATGCTTGCGCGCAATACGCCAGAGATGCTGTTCGAAGTCAGTTCTGGGAACCTTGCTGGCTCAGTTGTTCGAGCATGTCCCGGTTCGTTTTCATGCCTGAAGTCTCGCGGATGCGGTGCAGGATCTGGCGCTTAAGGCCGAGGAAGTCCACCGTGGCTTTCAGGTCCTGCTCCCGCTGGCGCCCAAAAGGCACGCTGACCACACTGTCGATCCGACCTGGCCGCGGCGCCATCACCACCACACGGTCGCCTAGATAGAGCGCCTCTTCCACGTCATGGGTGACGAAGACGATAGTGGTTCCTTCAAGCTGATGCACATGGCGGATCAGGTCATGCATCACCTCGCGAGTCTGTGCATCGAGCGCGCCGAAAGGCTCGTCCATGAGCAGCAGTTTGGGGCGGTTCATCAGCGCACGGGCAATCGCGACGCGTTGCTGCATACCGCCAGAGAGCTGATTGGGGTAGTAGTCTGCCGCATGGGACAGCCCCATCAGACTGAGCAGCGCATCGGAGCGGCCCGAGGCAGCCTCCACATCGCTGCTAGTCAGCTGGTCGCGCACCACCCGAAGCTGCCGGCTGAAGCGGATGTTGTCCTTCACGGTCAGCCAGGGATAAAGGCTGTAGTGCTGAAACACCATGGCGCGGTCGGCGCCAGGGCCATGCACCGGCTGTCCGTCCAGAATCACCCGGCCGCTGTCATAGGTTTCCAGCCCGGCCAGAATGCGCAGCAGCGTAGATTTACCGCAACCGGATGCGCCCACCAGCACCAGAAATTCGCCCGGCGCGACATGCAGCGATACTTGGTCGAGCACCAGCAACGCAGACTCGTTGCGCCGCTTGAAGCTTTTGCTGACCGTCTCGAAATGGACTTCGGATTGGGACATGGCAGGCATCTTCATGCGCGCTTCCAGGGAAAGGCCAGGCGGTAGATCCAGCGGAAGGCTAGGTCGAACAGCAGGCCGATGAGGCCGATAATGAAAATGCCGACGAAGATTTTTGGCGTGTTGAGAAAGCGCTGGCTTTGCAGGATTTGGAACCCCAGGCCGCTGTTGGCCGCCACCATCTCCGCCACCACCAGGTAGGTCCAGGCCCAGCCCATATTGATTCGCAGGATGTCGAGCAACTCCGGCAGAATGCCGCGCCAGATCACCAGTTGCATCACTTCGCCTTGACGCGCGCCCATGGTGTATGCGACTTCGAGGTAATTCTCCGGCACACGTCGCACCGCGTCGGCCACCATAACGATGATCTGGAAGATCACGCCAATGAAAATGATCGCAATCTTCGAGCCCTCGCCGATGCCCACCCAAAGCAGCACCAGCGGAATGAATGCCGAGGCCGGCATGTAGCGCACGAAATCATTAACGGGCTGCAACAGCGCCTCGAACCATTTGTACGCACCGATGTAAATGCCCAGCGGCACGCCGATGGCTGCCGCCAGAACAAAGCCCATGACCACGCGATAAATGCTGATCAGGGTGTCATTGGACAAACCGTTCTGCGTCCAGTCCACGAAGCTGTGCACCACATCAAGTGGCGACGGCAGGAACAGCGATCCCACCCATCCGCTGGCCGCGACCCACTGCCAGGCGATCAGCGGCAGCACAAAGCCGCTGATGGACAAGGCGATATAGACCCAGCGCGGAATGGCCGCTCTGATACGCAGGCGACTTTGCCAACGTTGTCCGCCAGGCTGGGAAGGCTGCGCGGCAAGCGGCACGCTGCCGCCCGCATCCAGAGGTTGTGCGCTCATGGGATCTCCGTTAACGGGGACTTAGCAGAGTTTTTTTCAGGGTTTCATCGCGTCTTTGACGATCGATGAATCGATGAAACTTGCCGGATTGGGGCTGGCATCAATCTGCTTCTGGCTTACGAGAAACGCGCCGGTGGCTGCCGTGCTGGTGTAAAGCGAGACGGGTGACGCACTCTTGCTCATCGCTTCCTCATTGAGCTTGGGCCCAAACAGCTTCGTGCCTGCCAGGCTCAGTGCATATTCCTCAGGTTTGAGCCCGACATGCGGCGCCATGATGGCTGCCGCCTTGGCCGGATTGGCATCAATGAACTTCACCGCATCGAACCAGGCCTTGGTCATGGCAACGAAGTCCTTGCGGTGTGCGGCCAGTGCAGTGTCACGTGCATACACCACATCAGGAATCAGGCCGGGGGCGGATTTGCTGGTAAAGAGTGGATGTCCCGCCTTATGCGTCTGAATGCGCTGGATCCAAGGATTCCACACCCCGGCAGCAGGAAGTTTCCCGGCGATCAATGCGGCAGCGGCATCCCCCGTGGACATGTTGACGAAGTTCACGTCCTTCTCGCTCAGCCCGTTTTTCTGCAGGCCGGTCGCCGCGAGATAGTTTTCAATCGACCCGATCTCCAGGCCGATCGTTTTGCCTTTCAGTTCCGCAAACGACTTGATGTTGTTGCTGACCATCAGGGCATCGTTTCCCGCCGAGTTGTCGGTCACCAGAATGACCTTGGCTGGCACCTTCTTCACGGCAGGTGACAAGGTATCGATCAATGCCTGGCAATTGGCATCGATCTGCCCGGCAGAGAGCGCGTTGACCGAGGTCATGTAGTCTGGAAACCAGACCAGCTTGACGTCTGCGCCATATTTCTTGAAATAGCCTTCCTTCTCTGCGACGTACCAAGCCACCCAGCCCGGCCAGTCGGACACGCCCAATGTGACTTGAGCAAAGGAGGGCACGGGGTGCAGCGCCAGCGTGAGCATGCCAGCAGCAGGAAGAACTTTGCGAAGAAGCGTTTGCAACAGGGACATGGCGGGCTCCAGAATGTCGGGGATGAGTCGGAGGCGCGCCATTTGGGCGTCCTCCCGGGCTTTTATCCCTCCGTGGAGCTCTGCAGTTGCAAAGCCGACAAGCTCTCGGACCAGGCATCGCAACCAACGAAGAGCGACCGGAACCCTAGCTCACCTCAGTGCGCACTCAACTGTGCGCCTCCTAACTCGTACAAAGCAGGAACCATGCCAAACAAAGCCCCTCATGATCAGTCGTTCTAACGAACAGATGCCCTCCTCAACACGCACCATTCATGAGCACTATGGCACTGGCATGGTGCGGATTGCACATTGAGCATTGGTTCAAGCATCGGCTACGGTGACGAGTGAAGACAGGGCCAAACCAAGTGCAGCGCGTCTGCAATCACGCAGACCTGGTCGCGCTCCTAGCATTCACGCATCTCAATTGGCGTGTTGACGCCGACCGAAAACTGACCACCGGTCAGTTTTGAATCGGCACCAACACCTTCGAGGCAGATCGTCGCGGCAGATCCCCACCTATGCCATTGCCTCGCATCCTGAGTTTGGCTGACAATTCAAGCAAACCCTGCGTTCCATGCATTTCCATCAGGATCAATCGACGTGCTGATCCCTCAACGCAACTTGATCTGGACCGATTGCCCCACTCTGGCGCCAACCCCTTCCCCTCTTGCGACGCTGCCGACCGACCTTGGGCAGGACTTGGCCGCGCGAGTGGCGACTCATAGGGACTCGTCGTGACCGCCTCCCCTGCTGCAAGCCCTGCGCATCCTGAACGTCGCGGACGCCCCCCCGCCGGATTGCTGGCAGGCGGTTCCTGCGAGTCCATTCTCCTGCCCCAGATCCGGGACGAACATCCGCTATTGCAACAAGCGCTGAGCGCACTCCACCCCCGGCCGATCGACGATGTGCTGACCTTCACTCCCAAGGCGATCCACATCCTCTGTACCTTGCATCCGCTGGTCGTCCGTCCCGTGGGGGGCAGGCAGAGCAAAGGCTATGAGGTGCTCGCCGGGCTGCTGGCCTGGCGCGCGCTGCGTCCCCATCATGCACTCCACCTCGCCGCACAAACCGCATCCGCTGCCGGGAAACCCGCGGTCACGGCGCCGCTTCAAACCGAAGAATCGGCGGCCCCGCCCGCACGCGCCAAACAGCGAAAGCGTGCGCCGCCCACTGCGCTGCCTGCCGCGTTTGCTGTGCCCGCGATGGTCTTGCCAAAAGACACGCATGACGACGACATCACCGCCTTGCTCTGCGCTGAACGCTGGCTGCTGATCACCAGTGTCGGCCCGCTCAAGGCCTTGCAAGCCGAACTCGTGCAACTGCACGATCAGGCGCGCAGCCACGGTTGGACTCAAGATCTCACCCCGCAGATCAAGAGTTTGAACGCCTTGGCCCGCGTGCTGGACGTCACCCGTCAGACGCTGTCCACCCGCCGCCCCACCCGAGCCGACGCGGACGATGCACACCCCAACAGCGCAACAGACCGTCCTTGACACGCTGCGGCAACTCAGCGGCGATGCCGACGCCGCGGGCGCGGCACTGCAGTGGATTGAAGCGCCCGACACGGCACTGGCCCTGGCGCTGGTCATCGAAGGCACGCAATTGCTGCTGCCGACCTTGGGAAATGTCGCTGCAGATTGCGCCACTGCACTGGGCGCCGTGGCGCCGTCTGCCCAGGTCATTGCCGGACTGCAGGCGATGCAGAACGTGCTGAACCCCTCGTCGTCCAAGAGCCCGCCTGCCCTCAAACCGTTGCAACGTCCTGCCGCTACCCGCCTGCAACCGTTTCGCGGGGCGATGTCCTCGCACCCCCTGTACACGCTGCTGGGCAGCTGGCACTGGCGAAATGCAAAAGCGGCGCACGATCCCGTGATCCTGAAAGCGGTCGCGATGGTCGTGCTGTTTGCCAAGGCGCGTGCGCTGCAACTCGCAGCCGAGCAGGCCGGATCCTCTCCGATTTACGACGCCTGCACAGCCTTGCGCGAGCTGGTGCAAAGCCACCCTCAGATCCTGGCCGAGCGCCCCCTGGCAAACGACTGGATCCGCATCCCTACATCGAGCGAGCGTGAGTCGCAGGTCGATGCCATTCGTCGCATCATCGAGCCGGTGCTGCGCCACCACGATCTGATCAAGACCGCCGCACAAGACGACGAAAACGATGAAGACAGCGGCGAGACCTACAGCCCACCGCCCCAAAAACTCCGGCTCGATCTCGGCGATGCGCTGCAGATTCAATCCGTGACGCGGCTGCGCACCACGACGGTGGAGGCGCTCAAGCGCAGCGGGCTGAGCCTTGCCGAATTCGACCCGCAGGAAGAATACGTCGAGTGGACCGAAACTGGCGAAGACGACCCGCTCGATCTCACCCCGCCTGTGCCCAAGGAACGCAGCCTGGCCGAACAGGTGCTGCGCACCCGGGCGCTCATCGCCCGCCGTGAGCGGTCGATGCAGTTGCTCGCCGCGGATTGGACGCGACTCACCGAAGCGGAAGTGGCGCGGCTGTGGCAGGCCCTCTGCGCCGACAGCAAAAGCCAAGACCCGGCGACACGCGAGACGGCCGCCCTGCTGGGACTTGCGCTGTGGACGTCCCATCCGCTGCAGACCGAAGACGGCGGCCTTTGCGCATTGAAGATATTCTCGTGTGCTCAGGATGCACCGCAGGCCGCCCCGCGGTATCCCTTGTTACTGCTGGATCGCTGGGTATTGCGCTTGCCCGTGCGACGTCCTGCAGGTCAACCGGGCTACCACGGCGTCGACCGGAGCAAAGCACGGCCTTGTGCGGACGCCATCGACGTTCCGCTTCCCGTCGTCCTGCGTCCCGTGATCGACGCCCTACCCAGCGTGCAGCGCTTATCCACCCCTCCGTACAAAACACGGATTGACGCGTTTGTGCTCGAGCCCTTGCAACAGCAGGCGACTGACTGGCTTCAAGTCCATGCGCAGCAAACCGCGGGGCGTCTCACCCTCAGCGCCGTGGGGCAATGGATGTTTCGTCGGCTCGTCGAACAGCGGCGCGATCATGCCCTGGCCAGTCTGGCTACGGGACGACCTCATCTACTGGCCGACACCGGGCTGCACTATCTGCACGTGCCCACGGGTGACCTCGTGCGCTGGATCCGCCAGGAGCAGGCTCGGGCCTGGAGGGCGTTGCAGCAGGCCGACCCGAGCTTGGGCGAGAACGGCGATGCCCATTCCACCTCGGCAATCGAACCTGACGCATCGGACATCGGTGTGGGCGCGCCCATCGTCCCGCTCGACCGGACGGTGCAGGCGCTGGCCCACAGCCTGGACCAAGCGCTGACGCATGCGCGGTCCACTCCCTTGGCCGACGACGCTTTACTGATTCTGCACAATGCTTTCACGCAGTATGTGCATGCCCTGCTGCGATTCAGTCTGGGGTTGCGCGATGTGGGGCAGCCGCTGCCCCACTGGAATCAGATCGATGGGCATCACGGCGTGGTTCTCCTCAGCGACAAGGACGATACTGCCGCATCCGCCACCCGCCTGGTGCCGCTTTGCACGACTGCGCTGGAGCAACTGCGCGTTTACGCCCGGCACGCCCGCGCCACCCTGACTCGCCTGACGCCTGAGACCCTGATCTCACCACCGCCGGTGCTGTTTTATCTGCGGCGTGTCCGCGGCCGACTCGAATGCATCGACCGCCCCACGCAAGAGATGCACGCCGCGCTGGAGCAGGTCACCGGCTATACCCTGCCGCGCAATACCAGTCGGCATTGGCTGCGTTCGCGTCTGGTGCAAATGGGGTTGTCGGGCGAGCTCATCGAATTCTTCATGGGGCACTGGCAGCGCGGCGCCGAGCCCTGGGGACGCTACAGCGCCCTGCCCGCGCGCAGGGTCATCGAGTCTTTGCGCGACCCGATCGAACAACTCGTGTGCGAGGTCGGCTTTCACGTGGTTCGGGGCTGGGCTTGAGCGACTGGAAAGGATTCGCCGTCGCTGCGTCCGAGCCGCAGGCCGCAGAGGACGGCTTGCAGCAACGCCGCGCGAACGCAAAGCACCATCGGGCGCGTATTCAGGCGCAGGTGCGTGAGTGGATCGCGCAGCAGGGGTTGCAGGATTGGCTGCAGGGCTGTCCCGATCTGGTCATTCCCGATGAAACGGTGCAAGCGCTGCATCAACGCATCGATCAAACCTTCACCGGGGCGGAGCGACGCTGGGCGACCAACTATCTCAGCGCCGGGCTGGAGCGCGGGCGGCTGGAACGCGGCTGGAGCGTGCGTGTTCCCCCGCGGATTCTGGTGCTGCGCGGGCCGACCCCGCCGCTCAACGCCCTGACCTTCCCGGCCTTGACGCAGGAGGGCTTGATCGATCAGGCGCTGCAAGCCCATTGGCAGCGAAGCGCCCAGACTGGCGCCGAGATCACTTTCGAGCAGATTCTCATCAGCGCCATTTGGTCGTCGGCGCTGATCGGCGAAGACCGCATCCGGCAAGTCGCCGCCGCGCTCATGGCCAACACCCTTCGCGTCAGCCCAGATGGTCGCAGGGTTTGGACGGAGTGGACTGACCGCAGCGGCAACTGGCAGCGACATCTGTTCGATCCGTTCACCGCCCAGCTTGCGTTGCGCTGGCTCGACCAACGCCGCGACAGCCCGCCCCTGAGCGGAGAAGCCGACTCGCCCCCGTCTGTGGCACGTCCGATTTGGAAGGCACTCAAACGCTTTCTGGATGTCCAGTCCCTGGGTTTGGACAGCTATACCGACTTCGTGCGCTGCGCCCAGGCGAAGTGGCACTATCGGCTGCCCCCGTTTCTGGCGCAGGCAGCCCGCGGCCTTGTCGCCAACGCGTGTCTGCCGCCGCACGCCTGGTGGCGTCTGTTGATGGGCCAGCGACTGGTCCCCGAGCCGATCCCGGCGCCAACGGTGGAGCGCACCGGGCCGGGCCGCGCCTCTGAAACGCCGCTTTCGCCCGATGCCATCGTCCCCCCTCCCGAACTCCGTCGCCTGCTGCGCACCCCGCCGCAACAGACTCCGCATATCGTGCGCGTGCTGCGCAACTTCGTGCGCCAGCATGCAACAGACCGGGACCGGCTGGACATGGTCATGGCCGGATGGCTGATCGGACTGTTGCAGCCCTCTGGCCGCAAGGGCATTCGCCTGAGTTCGGCGCGCGAGCTACTCGCCCGAGTGGATCGCAAACTCGCTGCGGTGCTGGGTACGCATCTTCCCGACAAGGTCGCAGACTGGGACGATGCCATCCAGTCCATCGTGCAGGCCACGGGGGAGCGTCATCGCAGCAACATCGCCACCGCACTCCAACAGCTCGACACCTACGTGCGTGCGCACAAACGGTGGGATAGCCCGGCGCCCGACCTGGACGAGGGTGTGGGTTCCGGCGTCGACGCGCAGCTGATGACCGAACTGGAGTTCGAAGAGGTACTGGCAACACTGCGGCGCAGCGCCCAGCCACGCCACAGCCAGGCGGCGGCGATCCTGGGCTATCGCTGCGGCCTGCGGCGCACGGAAATCCGCGGGCTGCGCTGGATCGATGTGCAATGGCGCCCGCAGCCCCTGCTGTTCGTGCGCAGCCATGCCGGACGCGCGCTCAAGCGCGACAGCGGCCGCCGTGTGCTGCCGCTGAGCGCGTTCTGCACGCAGGAGGAACTGGATCTGCTGCGCCGGATCCATGCAGAAACGGAACGACTGCTACAAAACAGCCCAGACTTCAGGCAGACGGCCTTGTTCCTGCCCGATCCGCAGGCGCCGGACCAGCCCCGGCCCGAGGATGCCCTGTTCAACCCGGTACAAGCGGCGATGCGCGCGGTCTGCGGGGAACCGTCGCTGCGATTCCACCACCTGCGGCATAGTGCGGCCAATGCGCTGCTCGCCCAGTTCATGGACGACCTCACCCCGGGAGCCGCCGCCCTGCTCGGCGTGAAACCCGAGTCCATTGCGCCCAAGCGCCAAGCCCTCCTCGGACTGGGCGAAGCCCAGCGCCCTTTGTTGTGGGCTGTGGCCGCTTTCATGGGGCACGCCACACCGCAGACCACTTTGGGCAGCTATGTGCATCTACTCGACCTAATGCTGGGCTTGGCCGTGCAACATGAGGCGTCACCACCGCCTTCGAAGGTCATCGCCTGGTTGACAGGCTCCACGGTCAATCGGGTCGACGTACAACAGCACCGTCTGGGCCCAAGCAGCAGTTGGGTGGTTCGCAGCGCACACTGGGTTAAAAAGTTAGCGACGCCCTCAGCCCACGCGCAGTCCCTGCGTTGTCCCTGGCCCGCGGAGCCCCCGTCTGGCGGGGCACCCAGCGCTGGCCAGCCCTCTCCGGCCGATTCGGCGCTGATGAACATCAGCGATGCGCTGGCCTTGCTGGCTGCTTTACGCCGCGATCCCTATGACACGTGGTCGGTGCGCCCAGTCAGCGGTGCTGTGGCACAGCGCATCCATCAAGCCATGGAGCGGTGGGCGCAGTTGCGCGGTACCAGCCCGGCACGACACACGCGAACCGAACGCCCTGTCGCGCCGATGGTCGTCGGTCATTTGCGACTCGAACGGCCTCGCACCCTCAAGCAACTGCGCTCGCGGCCGCTGCGCACCACGGCCCAGGCCATGCTTGAGGCCTTGCGGCAATGGTGGCGGACGGACGCGGCAGCGGCCGAGCAGGCGCTGAGCCTGCACTGGCGCTTGCACGACAGCGATGATCATGCCGTGGCGTTCACCGCACTCGAGGATGCCCGGCGGTGGAAGCAGATGCTCGATACCCTGTCGATGCACTCCCCGGCGCTCCAAGCCCACGTGCTGTCATGGCAGCTCCAACCCGCGTTGCGCAGTGCGCACACGGCAACCGAGCAGGTGCATCATTGGGCGACGGCACTGGGCGGCGCGGTGACGATCTCGGTTCAAGCAGCGCGGTCATTCCACCCCTCGCATCCTTCGCCGCCGGATGGGCAGTTGCGGGTGATCGATCGCGCCCACGGCAAGGCCCGTCCTGGCGGGCTGATCGCCGCTCTGGATGCCGCCGCTTATGTGATGACGATATCCATACTGGTGAGAAAAGGGCCGGCTTGAAGGACAAGCAGCGCCAGACGCAGCGGTTGGCACCGTGCGAGTCGCCCTCCGCGGGCGATATGCTGATGCGCTGGAGTGTGGAATGCTCACCCGGCGCATCAGGGAGAGCAATATCACCTGACCCCAAGCGATCCGCTGGCGCTGTACGGCGTTGAGAACGCAAAGCTCGCGCCGGGGTATCAAGCTCCGGCAGCAAAGACATCACGCAAAGGATAAGAGCACGATGGCACAGAACCACACCGTCCCGAAAAACGAAAAGCAGACCGGCAACGGTGCCAGCCTCGGCTTCGAGGCCGAGCTCTTCAAGGCCGCCGACAAGCTGCGCGGCAACATGGAGCCCAGCGACTATAAGCACGTCGCGCTCGGGCTCATTTTTCTGAAGTACATCTCCGACGCCTTTGAGGCTAAGCACAAGGCGTTGCTGGCCGAAGACGCCCAGGCCGCCGAGGACAAGGACGAGTACCTCGCAGACAACGTGTTCTGGGTGCCCAAGGAGGCGCGCTGGTCGCATCTGCAGGCCAACGCCAAGCGGCCCACCATCGGCACCTTGATCGATGACGCGATGCGCGCCATCGAGAAGGACAACGAGTCGCTCAAGGGCGTGCTGCCCAAGGACTACGCCCGGCCCGCACTCAACAAGGTGATGCTGGGCGAGCTGATCGACCTGATCTCCGGCATTGCGCTGAGCGAGGAAGGCGACCGCTCGAAGGACATTCTCGGGCGCGTGTACGAGTATTTCCTGGGTCAGTTCGCCGGTGCCGAAGGCAAGCGCGGCGGCGAGTTTTACACCCCGCGCTCGGTGGTGCGCGTGCTGGTTGAAATGCTGGAGCCGTACTCGGGCCGCGTGTACGACCCGTGTTGCGGTTCGGGCGGGATGTTCGTGCAGTCGGAAAAGTTCGTGCAGGAACACGGCGGCCGCGTTGGCGACATTGCGATTTACGGGCAGGAGTCGAACTACACCACCTGGCGGCTGTGCAAGATGAACCTGGCGGTGCGCGGCATCGACGCCGACATTCGCTGGAACAACGAAGGCAGCTTCCACAAGGACGAACTGCGCGACCTCAAGGCCGACTACATCCTCGCCAACCCACCGTTCAACATCTCCGACTGGGGCGGCGACCGTCTGCGTGAAGACGTGCGCTGGAAATTCGGCGCGCCGCCTGTGGGCAACGCCAACTACGCCTGGCTCCAGCACATTTACCACCACCTCGCCCCCAACGGCACCGCGGGCGTGGTGCTGGCCAACGGCTCCATGTCCTCGCAGCAGTCGGGCGAGGGCGAGATCCGCCGCGCCATGCTCGAGGCCGACGTGGTGGACTGCATGGTGGCGCTGCCCGGGCAGCTCTTCTACTCCACGCAAATCCCCGCCTGCCTGTGGTTCCTGGCTCGTAACAAGAACCCGGGCAGGGGCTTGCGTGACCGCCGCGGGCAGGTGCTGTTCATCGACGCGCGCAAGCTGGGCGTGCTGGTGGATCGCACCCGGCGCGAACTGACAGACGATGAAATCAAAAAGATCGCCGACACCTACCATGCCTGGCGCGGCGAGAAAGACGCGGGCGAATACCAGGACGTGCCCGGCTTCTGCAAATCCGCCACGCTTGACGAGATCCGCAAGCACGGCCATGTGCTGACCCCGGGGCGCTATGTCGGCGCGGCAGAGCAGCAAGACGACGGCGAGCCGTTCGAGGAGAAGATGGCGCGGCTATCTGCGCTCTGGCGCGAGCAGCGGGCGCAGGCGGCCAGGCTGGATGCGGCGATTGAGGCCAACCTGAGGGAGCTTGGGTATGGTGAGTGATTGGGGATCAGTGCCACTGATTGAGCTGACAGCCACACCGCCAACTTACGGTGTAGTTCAGCCTGGACAAAACCTACAAGACGGCGTGCCGATGGTACGTGTGAATAATTTTCAGGGCCATTCTCTCAATCTCACTGAAGTGATGCGCATTGCGCCAGAAGTTGAGTCGAAATACATGCGAACTCGCATACGGGAGGGCGATGTCCTAATCACGATTGTTGGTTCCGTTGGGCAAGTTGCCATTGTTCCCAGCGAATTAAACGATTGGAATATCGCTCGTGCCGTGGCGATGGTTCGCCCAAAAGAACCAGAGCTGTCTCGGTGGATTGCGCTCGTGCTTCGCTCACCGGATGCGCAGTACCAACTCGGCGTCGCAGCGAACACAACGGTTCAGACCACCATCAACTTAAAAGACTTGCGAGAACTCCGAATTCCGTTTCCAGATGAGTCGGAGCGGCGCGCCATCGCCCACATCCTCGGCACGCTGGACGACAAGATCGAGCTGAACCGGCGCATGAGCGAGACGCTGGAGGCCATGGCGCGGGCGCTGTTCAAGGCGTGGTTCGTGGACTTCGAACCCGTGCGCGCCAAGATGGAGGGCCGTTGGCGCCGCGGCGAGACCCTGCCCGGCCTGCCCGCGCACCTTTACGACCTCTTTCCCGACCGCCTCGATGATGAGGGCAAACCGGAGGGGTGGGAGGTACGGCCACTCAGCGAACTGCTGACGATCATTGGTGGCGGGACTCCCAAGACATCTGTCGACGAGTACTGGGACGGAGACATACCTTGGTTCTCGGTGGTGGACACACCTTCCGCCAGCGATGTATTCGTCGTCGCTACGGAGAAGACCATCACGGCTCAAGGCTTGTCTGGCAGTTCTGCACGATTAATTCCGAAAGGCACAACGATCATCTCGGCACGAGGCACTGTGGGCAATCTTGCCATCGCGGGGCGAGAAATGACCTTTAATCAGTCTTGCTATGGCCTGCGCGGAACTGGCGTTGCCGGTGATTATTTCGTTTACCTCACAGCGCAACAGATGGTCGATCAGCTTAAATCTATGGCGCATGGCTCGGTATTTTCGACCATCACGCGCCAAACATTTGAAGCGATCCAGCGCCCTGTGCCGCCACCTGGTGTCCTCACAGCATTTGAAGGACAGATCAGCGGATGGTTTGACGTCATCTTGTCCAGCGTTGAGGAATCCCAAACCCTCGCCCAACTCCGCGACACCCTGCTGCCCAAGCTGATCTCCGGCGAACTGCGCATCGCGGATGCCCAGAAGTTCATGGAGCGCGCCGGGATATGAACCAGACTTCCGCGAGGAACCTCAGTGAAGGGCTCAAGACGGCACGGCTGCTGATGGTGCTGAGCAGCATCTCGCCGCTGTTCATTCTGTGGGCCATTCGCGGCAACAGCCTGATTCCGGATCATTACTTCATCAGCATCTGCGCGCTGATGGTCCTGCTGCCCAACGCTTTCCTATGGCTGCGTATCCGCACGGCCAAGCGCAACAGCGATCGGCGTGAGGTGACTGTCGGCACCGCCGATGATCACCGCGACCATATCCTGGTCTACCTGTTTGCCATGCTGCTGCCCTTCTACTCGGAAGACCTCGGCACGCTGCGCGATCTGGCGGCAACCCTCGCCGCACTCTCGTTCATCGTGTTCCTGTTCTGGCACCTGAATCTGCACTACATGAACCTGGTGTTCGCCGTGCTCGGCTACCGCGTGTTTACCGTCTATCCGCCAGCCGATGGCAACCCACTGACCGGAAGGACGCGATACGCCGTCATCACCCGCCGTGTCTGCCTCTCGCCAGGCGAAACGATCACCACCTATCGCCTGAGCGATACCGTGTACCTGGAGGCTGAATGAAGCTTGCGTTTGATCTCAACCAAGTAACGCTCGTCGAATTCGGTGTCGGCCGAGACGACGGTAATGGACAAACCTTTGTTGCCGTGCCGGTGGACGGCAAGGTGCAGACGGCCTTGCGCGAAATGACGCAGGCGACCTGGCAGGCCATGCAGCAAGATGAAGACGGTCCCACGAAATATGAACCCTCGGACAAGCACGGCAGTGTGGCGTGGCTCTATCTCCCGTTGGCCGACGACATGGCCGCCGGTGTGCGCGATTTGCATCAGGCAGTGAACCTGCCCATGGACGCTGCGGCCCTCACTTCGCCCGCTGATGTGTTCTGCTATTTCGTGCGGCTGACGGACAACCAGCAGCGCAAGCTCACCGCCTTGCGGCGAGCGACCCAGTTCAAGGGCATCGTCAAGAACAGGGGCCGCCTGATCCGCCTGCTTGACGACACCCTGCACATTGTCGAAGACACCCTTTTCAAGCTGGACAGTGATTTCGATCTGCTCATTGATAACCAGAATGTGCACATCCTACGGCCGAGCGGCTTCGAGTTCGCTGGCAAGCTGCAGCAGGCCATCCTCGATGCGGTGCCCGGCAATATGGCGGCCATCAAAGCAGAACTGACCTTCATTGAATTCGACCGAATCGAGCAGTACTCGGCCAAACATCCGCGCGCCGCACGCTATCTCGCCTCGATTCGCGGGCAAGAGGAAATGAAGAACATCGACAAGGCCGCGCTCAAGAAGCTCTGCAAGAGCACGGGCGTTGACGTCTCCGAATTGAAAGGCAAAGTGATCATTTCTGATGGCCATGAAATGGCGTTTCTGCAAGTGCTGGATCGCCGCCGCTATCAATTAGAGTTGGTAAAAGACAAGCCGGAAAAGTTTGTGGCCGCCAGCAGGAAGCCGATCAAATGACCCGCATTGATATAGACAGGATCAGTCGAGCTATTGCTTGCGCTTTGTACGAAGCCTTTCGAAATCCGGCAAGTTTGGAGCCGCAATTGGTTGCAAATTTGGTTTTTCAACTTCCAAAGTTTATCAATAATATCCAATTCTCTGGGGCAACCAAAGTAGCGGCGGGCGGTGTGTTTGTTCACGCACGACCTTTCGTCACTTGTGCATCGTTTCCGAGTGCATCGCCCGCATCTGTCGAGATTGGTGATCTTTTGCTCATTCGAACCTTGGTTGTGAACGGTAAGGTCGAGGAAAGGAGGGCGCTGCTTCTGCAGGCCAAAAAAACTGACGGCATTCCTGCAGCGCCTGATAATAAAAATCAGTGGCACCTCTATGAACAGTGGCCGGGGTTCACTTACGCAGCAAGGTCTGGCGGCCTAAACGGAAAGAAGCGGCACATTAAAGAACCGGATATGTATGAGGCTGCAAAATATCTCTTGATCGGCTCGGACCTCGCCGCGAGTTGCTGGAGTCAAATGTGTCCTGTGGGTTGGCTATGCCACCTGTGCTATCACAGACTGGGGATTTGTGCTCATTACACGGCGCAGCCCACAACATCAGAACTAAGTCAATATCGGTGTTTCGCCAGTGAGCTTGTTGATTTTCTGGCTGGTAATGCAGGAAAGATTTTTGACAAGCCAAAGGCGATGACACGAGGATGGAATCGAGTTATTCAAGACTTGATCGATGAGACTGCCAAAGCGCAAACCATATTCATGGGGCGAGCAGCAGGGCAGACCAAAAAGTCCACAAGGGGGAGCGGCTTGTTGTTTATATCATCGACTAAGGACTCAAAATTTTTCTCGGCTCTTGGTGGCATCAAGGTGGAGGACTCAAGAAAGCCGCCAGATGTACCGGACAAATGGGGTGATGGTGATGGCGGTGGAATATCAATAATTGAGTTTGTTATTGAACAGGGGGAAAGCTAAGGAAGGTCTGCACAACCCACGCCGAAACGCGAGTTGATGCGCGCCTGTTCACATCGTGAAATCAGCGTTGAATATCGGGCCGATTTCGGGCTGTTTGGGCTCGATTTGGCCGGTTTTCGGG
>Ga0315298_1000222_pt1 | contig 115374 bp, 105 predicted proteins | sample WHS_1_MG_FD_203077 | JGI IMG/M metagenome (GOLD analysis project Ga0315298, IMG submission 203077) | Extremophilic microbial mat communities from Washburn Hot Springs, YNP, Wyoming, USA - WHS_1_MG | ecosystem: Environmental > Aquatic > Thermal springs > Hot (42-90C) | place: USA: Wyoming...
CCACAGAAATCAACACGCTGTTGCCATGGAACTGGAAGGCCGCACGCGCCGCGACGGAAATCGCTCAGGCCGCCGCATAGCTATCCAACCAAAATCCTTCAAGAAGGTCGACAAAACAACGCTTACCATTATTCGAGTATCGAAGCCCGCCTTAGCGGCGTCTACCAACTGGAGTTGTACGGAATGTCCGACGAGCGTCGAGCTGTGAACATCAAGCGTGACGATTACGCAGTCCCTGGTCGAGAAGTCCAGGACTTCATCGCGCGCAACCCAAATATCGTCGGGTGCGCCGATATCTTCAACTTGGACTTCGGTACGCCGATCATCCGTGTCGGCATGCTGGCGTCTGTGCTCACTGGCTTGTTCGACAAAGAGCGCCGACCCGCAGTACGTCGATGGGTTGTGATCGCCGATACGATCTCGCCAGCATGATCCCACGGCTCGGATACGCCGTCGTCCACGCCCCGCCACTGCATACAGACTGCTGAAACTGGCGGAGGTTTATGGGTAAGCAGGTAGGGCTTTGGTAATTCCGGCCTGCGCCGTTTAACCGCCGGTGCGTCGGCGGGCCGAGTCCATGATTGCGCGCATCCGCCGGATCGATTCCGCCAGCCCGATGAACACGGCCTCACCCACCAGGAAATGCCCGATATTCAACTCCCGCACCTGCGGAATCGCCGCCACCGGCCCGACATTCCCGAAACTCAGCCCATGCCCGGCATGAACCTCCAGCCCCAGCCCATCCGCCAGCCGCGCCGCCTCGATCAACCGCGCCAGCTCGCCCTCTTTGCCCTCGGCATAGGCCCCGGTATGCAACTCCACCACCGGCGCCCCCAGCGCCACCGCCGCCCGAACCTGCCGCTCATCCGGGTCGATGAACAGCGAAACCCGAATTCCGGCATCCCGCAACCGCGCAATCCGCGGCCCCAGCACCCCGGCATTTCCCGCCACATCCAGCCCGCCCTCGGTCGTGACCTCCTCGCGCCGCTCCGGCACCAGGCACGACGCATGAGGCCGCAACCGCTCGGCAATCCCCACCATCTCCTCGGTCGCCGCCATCTCCATGTTCAACGGCACCGGCAAACCCCGCGCCCGCTCGATATCCCCATCCCGCACATGCCGCCGGTCCTCGCGCAGATGCAGCGTGATCCCGTCCGCCCCCGCCTCGATCGCAAGATGCGCCGCCCGGATCGGATCGGGATAATCCGCCCCCCGCGCATTGCGCAGCGTCGCCACGTGATCGAGATTGACCCCCAGCCGCTGGCGCATCACGCCCGCCGCCCCGCAATCGTACTTGCCAGCCGCAACGCCGCCATCAGGCTCGTCGGGCGGGCAATCCCCTGGCCCGCAATATCGAACGCGGTGCCGTGGTCGGGTGAAGTCCGAATAATCGGCAGGCCGAGAGTCACGTTCACGCCGGTCTCCATATCGAGTGTCTTGAGCGGGATCAGAGCCTGATCATGATACATGCAAATCGCCGCATCGTAACCCTGCCGCGCCGGTGCGGTGAACATGGTATCCGGCGGCAGCGGCCCGAAAGCCGCAATCCCCTCCGCCCGCAACGCCTCGATCGCGGGAGCAATGATCCGCGTCTCCTCATCGCCCATCGCCCCCGCTTCCCCGGCATGAGGGTTGAGCCCGGCCACCGCGAGCCGCGGCGCGGCAATCCCGAAATCCTGCATCAGCGCCGCATGGGTCACCCGCGCCGCCAGCACGATCGCCTCGGTGGTCAAACTCTCCAGCGCCCGCCGCAACGACACATGAACCGTCACCGGCACCACCCGCAGGCTCGGCCCCGCCAGCATCATGACCGGATGCGAAACCCCGGTCAGCTCGCCGATGAACTCGGTATGACCCGGATGCGCGAACCCCGCCTGATACAACACCGATTTCGCAATCGGATTGGTCACCACCGCCCCCGCCGACCCGTCAAAGGCGAATTGCACCGCCCGTTCGATCGAAGCGATCACCGCCCCCGCATTGGCCGGATCGGGCCGCCCCGCCACCGCCGGAGCCGCGAGCGCCACCGGCAGCACCGGCAAGCCCCGCCCGAACGCCGCAACCGCCCCCGAAGGATGCTCGATTGCCTCGACCGGCACACCGAACCCGCCCGCCCAGCGCAGATCCGCGATCAGAAAAAACGGCGCGACCACCTGCCCCTGCCGCGCCCCCAGCCACGTGGCTGCCGCAATCTCCCCGCCGATCCCGGCAGGGTCGCCCATGGTCAAGGCGAGCGGCAGACTCATGCCTGGTGCTTCGCCCCCTCGCGTTCCAGCACCACCTGCTGCCGATCCAGCCGGTACGCCTTGGTGAACAGCGCCTCCAGCGCGGTGCGGTCCTTCACCGGATACCACACCCGGTCGAGCGACAGGGTCTGATCCAGATGCAGCGTATGCCCCTTCATCGTCGCGGTCTGCACGAAGCGCCCCGCCGAGGTGGTCACCGTCCCGCTCTCCGGCGTCGCCAGCACCTTGTACCCGTCGGGCAAGGTCAGGCTGGTCACGAAATGCATGGTCCCGATCTCGCGCTTCACCGGATAGCGCTTGCTCGGCGTCGCATTGCTCGCAAGATAATGCCCGACCGTGGTGAAGCCGAAGCCCTTGTGAACCCGCAGCACCACGATGTGACCGGCATTGTAATACCCCGGCGCCTGCCACTGATCGGTCACCTTGAACGGCTGCGCCAGATCGTCCGGATGCGGCGCGCTGAACTGCCCCGACCCCACCAGCCCCTCGCCCGAAAGCACCTGCTTGACCACATGCCCGTCATCCGCCTTCGGCAACTGATCGAGCAGATCGCGCATCATCCAGTCGGTATAGCCGGTGGCATGGATCGTGCCATGCCCGTACAGCCCCCCCTTCGCCCCGATCGTCTCGACGGTATCCTGCACATACGAAGCCGGGCCCGAGGGCGTGCGCGAAACCGTCGAATGGTCCGAGGCCAGGATCACCGGCTTGTCGACATCCCCGGCCGGCAATTCCCCCGGTGTCGCAAACCCCGAGGTCGGGTCGAGGAACAGATGATATTTCGGCACGTAAACGATCACATGGTCGATGATCCCGAGATTGACCCGATGGGTCAGTTGGTAATCCGCACTCCCGCCATCGATCAGCGCCGGCACCGCATGGATGCCCTTGGCCTTGAGCAACGCGACCAGCAGCGTCTCGGACGCCTTGCAATCGCCGTAGCGACGGGTCAGCGTATGCCCCGCCGAAGCCGGAATCCACCCCGACAACCCCGGCTCGATCCCGACCCAGCGGATCCGCGTGGTGGTCCAGTCATACAGCGCATCCATCGCCGCCCGCCCGGTCTTCGCCCCGGCGATCTCATCGGCGAGTTTCTTCACATCCGGCGTCACCTTGGTCTTGGCCTTCGCCCGCGCCCAATAGGCATCGCCCAGCGCCGGCCAGTCGGGAAACGTCGTGGCCACGAACATCGGCTCGAACTGCCCGGCACTCACCGCATCCCCCGGCACCGCATGATAGGGCGGGTCGATCAGCGTCGCGGTGATCACCTGGGTCTTGCCATCGACCGTGCGGGTCATCCTGTAGCCACCCCGGACCGAGGTGAACAGTTTCAGGCTCGCCGGTGCCCGCACCTGCACCTGCTCATGACCGGTCAACTGATCCGGAGGCACGGCATCGATCCCCGAAAACTCGTTGGGAAAATAGGGCTGGAACCGATGCATCGTGTAGGTGATGTCGAGCTTGCTGCCCCGCTCGACATGGGGAAACTCGATACTGACGATCTTCGCGTCGCTGAAGGTCGGCGCATCCACCGCCGAAGGCGCGGTCTGGGTGTGCACATCCTTTTTGGTGACGGCATAAACCTTGCCATCGGGCGCGATCGTCTTCGCCGAAACCAGATGGAAATGCTCCATCGCGGTCGCCACCACCTCCTGGATCTGCCCGTCGCTCTGCACCCCGTTCTTGGTCAGCGGCTCGATGATCTTGTGGACCGTGCGGGTATAGGTTCCGTTCGCCGCGAGATCGAACGTGTCGCTGTAGGATACCACCTTGAACGGCGCGCCCGCTCCCGGATTACCGGTGGGGGCCGGCGCGGTGGCGGCGTGGGCCACCCCGGCGGCACAGGCCGCCAGAACCCAGGGTGACGCGGTGCGGAACAGACGCGAAGATGCCATTATCGACTCCGTGAACGATCAGATGCCGGTGATCACATGGGGAGGTGCGAGGTTTTGACTGCCCCCGCAAGGCAAACTTACCGTGATCACCCGGTCCGCCAATCCTCCACCGCGATCCGCTTCATGTCGAACCGCTCGGTCGTGGTCGCGTACCAGCCGCCGCCATGCATCCGCCCGATCAGGTCGAGCTTCGGGGTATCGATATGGCACCGCCCGGCATCCAGCACCGAATCGTCGCGCACATGCATCGCCAGCACCTCGCCGATCACCATGGCCCGGTCCGGCCCGAACTCCATGACCGAATGGAGCCTGCACTCCATCGCGACCGGACTTTCGGCGATCCGTGGCGGGCGGATCTTGGTCGAGGGCAGGGTGGTCAGCCCGGCCTCGGCCAGCTCATCCACCTCCGGCCCGAACTCGATGGCGGTGACATTCATCGCCTCGGCGTTCCGCTGCCCGACCAGATTGACCACGAACTCCCCGGTCGCACGGATATTCTCGCCGGTATCCTTCGCATCCCCCGGCTTGCGTGCCCCGATCCCGATGCACAGGATCGGCGGCCCGGCCCCGAACACGTTGAAAAACGAGAATGGCGCGGCATTCAGCCGCCCCGCCGGGTTGATCGTGACCACCCAGGCGATCGGCCGGGGCACCACGGTCGAGGCGAGCAGCTTGTACTGGTCGAGCGGCGGCAGCGATGTGAAATCGAAAAGCATGGCCCATCATCGCGTCTCGCGCCCCGCCTGTCCATCGTCCGCGTCAATTAACCCGGCGTTCACCGCGTCCCGCTATGATGCGCGGATGAGCCAACTCCTCGCCGCCCTAGTCCGACCCGACCCGACCATGGACGCGCTGAGGGCCCAGTCCCTCTTCGAAGCCGGGGATCATCGGGGCGCCATCCGCGCGGCGGATGCTGTGCTGCGCGCCGACCCCGACGATCTGGTCGCCCGCATGACCCGCGCCGCCGCGCTCAATGCGCTCTGCCGGTTCAGCGAAGCGGCGTCCGACCTTGCTGTGGTGGTCGCGGCCCGGCCCGGTCGCGCCGGTCTGCTGATCGGCCTCGGCACCGCCCAGGCCGAAGCGGGCAACGCCCGCGACGCCATCGCCACCCTCACCGCCGCCATCGCCGCCGATCCCGCCAGCGCGGATGCCGCCGCCGCCCTCGGCGCGGTGTGCGCCCGCACCGGCAACACCGCCGCCGCGATCACCGCCTGCCGCTATGCGCTCTCGCTCGATCCGGGGCAGATCGCGGCGCACCAGAACCTCGCCGCCCTTCTGCCGCCCGACGACCCAGCGACCCTGCGGCACCGCGATGCCGCCTATCGCCAGCGCCCGATCATCACCATCCCCGGCCCGCCCGCCGCGCCGACGATTCTGGTTCTGACCTGCGCCGCTGCCGCCAATATCCCGCTCGATCATCTGCTGCCCCGCCGCCACGCCACCCAGATCCGCTGGTTCATCGACTATGCGGCACCGAACCAGATCCCCCCGCCTCACGATTTCATCCTCAACGCGATCGGCGATCCCGACCTGATGCCGCCGCTCGCCCCCTCGGTCCGCCACCTGCTCGACACCACCGATCGTCCGGTGCTCAACCACCCGGACCGGATTGGCCTGACCGGTCGCGCCAACCTGCCGGCCCTGCTCGCCGGCATCCCGGACATCGTGGTGCCCCCGGTCAGCCGGGTCGCCCGGAAGGCGGAGGGAGAAGATGGGCAGGGAGGCTGGCGACGCGGCCATCGGCTTCCGGTCATCGTCCGCCCGGCGGGATCGCATGGCGGCACGGATCTGGTCCTCGCCGAAACCGAACCCGCCGCCGATCGCGCGATCGGCCGCGCGCCGTATTCCTACGTCACCGACTTCATCGACTACCGCTCGCCCGCCGACCGGTTCTACCGGAAATACCGCGCGATCTTCGTGGATCGCATCGCCTACCCCTATCATCTCGCCATCGCGCCCCATTGGCTGGTCCATTACTGGACCGCCGGGATGGAACACGATGCGGCACGCCGCGCCGAGGAAGCGGCCTTCCTCGCCGATCCCACCGGCGCGCTCGGGCCGCGTGCCATGACCTGCCTCGGTGAAATCGCGGCACGGCTCGACCTCGATTACGGCGGCATCGATTTTTCTATCCTACCGGACGGGCGGCTTCTGGTGTTCGAGGTCAATGCGACCATGCTGGTCCACCCCGAAACCGATCCGCTCTTCGCCTATAAAAATCCTGTGGTTATCGCCATCCAGTCCGCCGTCGCGCGGATGCTGGACCGGTTCAGGGCGTGAGGTGGGCCGCGATCCGGTCCGCCAGTTGGCCGAGCGCCACGCTCATCGCCTGCGCTTCCCCGGCCGGCGTCGCACCGGATGGCACCCTGATCGTCGCACGCCCCTGGCCGATGCTGCGATGATGGTGCCGCGACATGATCCGCCACCCGGCATCGAGTTCCACGAGGCCGGAAGCGGGCAGAAACCGCGTCACGTTCACACTCACCATCCGCTCGCCGCCATGGGGCGCCGGATCGCCGGGGCGCAGGACGGTGGTGTCCGGCAGGCGTTGGGCGAGGTCCGCAGCCAGAACCGATTGAGCCTGGCCGCCGAGCGGGGCGACCCATCGGGCATGATCGGCCACCGCCATGGTCGATGGGCCGGTCGCGCTGGTGAGGTAGAGCCGGTCGATCGCGGCGGGCATCCGTACCCGGGCGATGCCGAGCGGCGGGCTGACTGTCGCGGCGGTCGGGCCGGGTACCGGGGCGAGCGTGAGGTAGGTGGTTTTCGGCGCCGCGCATCCGGCCAGCAGAGCGAGCAGCACGAAACCGGCGGCGGCGTGTTTCATCGATCAGCGTCCCTTGCCGAATATGATCGCATTGGGGTGGCCCGACAAATAATCGGTCAGTTCGCGCAGCGAGCGGGCAGCGCGGGTCAGCTCGTACAGAGCACGCGGCAACGACTCCGATTCCGGTGCGTTGGCCGCCGTGCCCTGCTGCGCGACCAACCCATGGACCGAGCGCAGCGCCGCATCCGCGGCATGCATGCTCTGCCGCAGGCTGGCGAGGAGTTGCGGCAGCTGCGCGCTGGTGGTGCGGGTGATCGCATCGACATGGGTGATCGTGCGGTCCAGCCGCTCCAGCGTCCGCCTTGTGCGCGGCGAACGGCTGACCGCGGCGATCCGGCTGGTCGCGTCATGCACATTCGCCAGAATCTCGCTGACCTGCGCCATGATCGCCTTGACCGAGGTTGCGGTGGTCGAGGGGATTTCCGGCACCGTCCCGGTGCCGAGGGTTGCGGCGGGAGCCTGCTTGACCAGATCGAGCGCGATCGTCTGCGCGCCGATCACCGGCGTGGCACGGTCCATCCGCGCGCGTAGCCCCTGGCCGATCAGCGTGGCGAGCATCGCGTTCATTTGCGGCGCGGGATCGGCGAGGTGCCAGCGATGCGGTGCGGCGAGCGGCAGGTCGTGCGGTTCGAGGGCGAGATCGACCCGGGTGACGAGTTTTCCGGCATCGGGGTCGAAGCGCATCGCGACGTGGGTGACCACCCCGGCATCCGCCCCTTCGAGCGTCACCTTTGCGCCGGATTTCAGCCCGTGCGGCCCACCCGCGAGGATCACCCGATACGGCACCGCGTGCGGCCCCGGCGCGGACAGCGCCGCCGCGCGGCCCGAATAAAGGTGATAGATCGTGCCTTTGTCCGGATGACCGCCGCCCGGCGGGGTCTCAACCCCGAGGGCACCCGAGACCAGCGCGGGGATCGACTGCAATTCCAGCTTCGGTCCTGAGCCACCGGTGCTTACGCTCACGCCGCCGGCATTCCAGAACCGGCTGCGCGTGGACACCAGATTTTCATGGGCGCGCTGGATGAAGGCCGAAATGTCGAAATGCCGCCCGTCCGGCCGCATCGAGACATCGACGACCTGACCGATCTTGAAATGGTTGAAATAGATCCCGGCACCGCGCGACAGATTGCCGGGGTGCGCCGCGACGATCCGCAGCATTTCGCCCTTCGCCCCGCTGTGCAGCACCGGCGCGTGGGTCAGGCCGGTGAAGTGCCGGGCAAGCTTTCCGGCATGGGGTTCGACGCCGATGTAAGGTCCGGCGATGATGGTTTTCAGCGAGGCGAGATTACCGAAACTGACCTTGCGCCCCGCGATCCAGAAGCTGGTGCCGCGACCGAGATGGCCCTTCATGTCTCCCATGAAGCGCATCGTGACCTTCATGGTGTTCAAGGTTTTGGTCAGCCGCACGGCATCCACATGCCCGACCGTGACGCCCCGGTATTTCACCGAGGTCGATCCCGGTTTCAAACCGCCCGAGGTCGGGAAGTCCACGGTCACTTCCGGCCCGCGCTTGGCCACCGCTTCCAGTCCCAGCCAGATCACGATGCCGGCCGCCGCCACCGGCACCGCCCAGATCATGCCGGGCCAGCGGGTGCCGCGAAAACGCGCCTTGGGGGGTTCGGGAGATTTATCCGCCATTTCGCCCCATCATTTATGTCCCTCGTGGGCGGCAATCCAGATATGGCGTGGATCGAGCACCCGGGCCGCCATCATGGTCAGCACCACCACCCCTAGAAAAGCCGGCATCCCGTCCGCCACCTGCACGCTCAGCAGGCCGGGCAGCCGCATCAGCGGCAGGAACACGGCGACGGTATAGACATCGATATGCGACCACCGACCGGCCCCGACGATGATGCGGTAAAGCTTGCCCTTCAGCCGCAACCGGCTGGTCGAATGCTGATAGGAGGACAGGATGAGCCAGGAGATGCCGAACAGCTTGAACAGCGGAATCCCGACGCTCGCGACGAAAATCACCAGCGCCAGCGGCCAGAGATGCGCCTGGAGCAGCTGCATGATGCCCGTGATGATCGAATGGGCATGGGCCTTGCCCGCCTCGATATCGACCTCCATCGGGAACAGATAGGCGATCGGGTAGAAGATGAACCCGGCCAGGGTGAAGGCGAAGGCGCGCATCGTGGCATAGGGGCGCTGCCGCCATAGATGCGCGTTGCAGCGCGGGCAGTGGCCGCCTTCATCGGCGAGCGGCGCGATATGGTCGCAGGCGCCGCAGGCGACCGAAGGACCATCCATTTCCGAGGCGTCCGGCCCGATCATCCGCCAGATCGCGCGGCGTTCCAGCGTGGCGCGGGTGATCATGGTCATGAAGGCGGCGGCGAGCACGCACCAGCCGCCCGGCCCGATATGCACCGGCAGGAACGGCGCGACCCGGGAATAGCCGATGACGCAGCCGATCAGGAAGACATCGAGCGTCGCCCATTCATCGAGCCGTTCGGTGATCCGGAAGGCGGGGCCGAGCCAGTGCGCCCGCCGCCCGAGGCGCAGCATCAGCAGCACGGCGGTCAGCAGCCCGAACCGCAGGATCGGCACCGCGATCAGTTCCGCGCCGATCACCATCGCCATCAGCGGCCAGCCCTGCGACCAGATGCCCGCGACGCCATCCCCCACGGTGCTCTGATTGATGGCCCCGAGGATCGAGACCTGCATCAGCGGCAGCACGATCGCCGGGATCAGCAGAACCATCATGGTGATCGAGCAGGCCAGCGCGGCATCGATGCTGCGGCCGCTGGTCCGTTCCAGCCCGGCATCGCAGCGCCGGCAATGGATCACGCCGCGCCCGGTCTGCTCCGGCAGGCGCTGCACCAGCCCGCACCACGAGCACCCGATCACCCCGTGCGGCGGGTCGATGACGGCATCCGGCGTGCCGGTGATCAGCGAGGTCAGGGTCATCGGCAGCGCGCGCTCATGACCCCCAGATAGGAGCCGAGCAGGCGATCCGGCCATCACGTCATCGTGACGGTCCGCTTCAGCGCCGTACCCGGGCGAGTGCGAGGCCGAGTCCTGCGCCCGCGAGCACGCCGCCGCTGAGCCGGTTGGCCCATCGCCCGGACAGGCGCAGCCGCAACCGGTGCGCGGCGAGGCACCAGAGCGAATCGATCACCAGCGCGATCGGCAGAGCGGTGAGCGCGAGCACCAGCATCTGATGCGCGACGCCGCTGCCCGTGATGAATTGCGGCAGCAGCGCCCCGTAGAACATCAGGGTTTTCGGATTGGTCAGCGAGACCAGGACGGCCCGCCCGAGAATCGCCCGCGGCGTCGATCGTGTCGCGGCGGGAGCGCCGGGCGCCAGCGGCGGCGCGAACCAGGCGCGGACGCCGAGATAGATCAGGTAGGCCGCGCCGATCCAGCGGACCCAGGCAAACCATGCCCCGAGCCCGGCCAGCAGGGTGGACAGGCCGAGGCCGGTGAGGGCGAGTTGGCACCGCCATCGCCGCGGTCGTGCCGGCGACGGTAAGCAGGCCGTAGCCGATGCCGTAGCGGATGCTGTTGGCGACGATCAGCCCGACATTGGGACCGGGCAGCAGCATCAGCAGCGTCACGGTCGTCACGAAGCCGAAATACAGATGCGGATCGGGCATGAAATCTCCTCGTGCAGCGGCACGATCCGGTCTGCCGAAACAGCCGGGTCAGGGCTCCGCCGTGCCATGGTGATACGGTTCATCCGGCGTGACCATACGGGGATCACCGTAGCGGCACCGGGCAGGAAGCGATCACGAAATCCGGAGAAATTCCGCTTGCGTTCCTTTTGCAGCCCGCTACTCTATGCGCGTCTGACGCATAAAAACAACATGGATGGGGCTCATGATGATTTCACGACGACTGGCGCTGCGCACCAGTGCCGCCACTGCCGCCCTTGCCGCCGCCGGGCTCAACGTCGCGTTTGCGGCGGACAAGGTCTACCGGATCGGCATCACCTTGCCGCTGACCGGCGCGGATGCCGAAGCCGCACATCTGATCCTGAACGGGGCGTTGCTCGCGATCAAACTTGCCAATGCCAGCGGCGAACTCAAGGGCATCACGCTGGAGCCCATGGTGCTGAACAACGCGACCGCGACCGCCGGCCAGTACGACCCTGCCCAGGCCGCGACCAATGCGCGCAAGCTGGTGGGCGACAAGAAGGTGCTCGCCAATGTCGGCCCCGAGATGAGCGGATCGGGCAAGGCGATGGCCCCGATTCTGTCGATGGGCATGTTGGCGACGATCACGCCGAGTTCCACCGCACCCGACATCACCAGCGCCCAGTATGCCGGCGAGTTCGATCCCGGCGGCAAGCCGATCTATTTCCGGACCGTCACGACCGACGCCTATCAGGGTCCGAACATGGCGAATTTCTACGCCGAGACCCTCAAGACCCCGAGTGTGTACGTTCTCGACGACAGCGGCGCTTATGGCGTCGGGCTCGCTGATGCCTTCGAGGCGGAGGCAAAGAAAAAAGGCATCAAGGTGCTCGGGCGCGACCGGCTCGACCCGAAAGCGGCGGATTATTCGGCGGTGCTGACCAAAATCAAGGCGACCGGCACCTCCTCGCTCTACTACGGCGGGACGATGCAGGCGGCGGTGAAGCTGGTGAAGCAATCCTACCAGATCGTGCCGAAGATCATCAAAGGCGGCGGCGACGGGATTTTGAGTCCCGAAATGATGACCGCCGCCGGGTTTCCCGCCGCCGAGGGCTGGTACGCGACCAACGCCTCGCCGCATGTGGTCGACGATCCGAAACTGGCGAGCTGGGTCGCGCTCTACAGCAAGACCTATAATCTCCAGCCGGACGATTATGCGATCACCTCGTATGATGCCGCTCTGGTGGCAATCGCGGGGATCAAGGCGGTGCAGGCGAGCGGCAAGCCCCTGACTTCCGCCAATGTGCGCGACGCGATCCAGACCGTGCATGTCAACGGGCTGCAGGGGCCGATCTCGTTCGACAAATACGGCGATCTCGCAACCCGGGTGGTCGCGGTGTTCCAGTTCAAGCAGAACAAATCGGCACCCCTGGCCGATCTGAACAAGCAATCGGTCTATATCGGGGTGGCGCCGCAGAGCTAGGCCGGATCATGACCGGGGCCGCGATTTTTTTCCAGCAGATCATCAACGGTGTCAGCCTCGGAGCGGTGTATGCGCTGCTCGCCCTGGGGTTCACCCTGGTGTACGGCATTCTCGAACTGATCAATTTCGCGCATTTCAGCGTGTTCATGGTCGGCGCGTTCATCGCCCTCGTGGTGCTGCAACTGTTCGGGTTGCAGGGCCAGTCGGTGATCCTGCATGGCGCGGCGCTGGTGATCACGCTGCTCGTGGCGCTGGCGATCACCATGGTGCTGTCCGGGGCGCTGGGGGTCGCGATCGAGCGATACACGTTGCGGCCGATGCGCAATGTGAAGGGGCCGATGGCGATGATCACCACCATCGGCGTCTCCTACATCCTGTTCAATCTCGTGCTGCTCGCAACCAACGCTCAGGCGCTGAACTACCCCGACCCGATGCCGGAAGTGGCGTACCATGTCGGCGGCGTGGTGATCCGGCTCAAGGAAATCCTGATCTGGATCGTTGCGGCGGTGCTGATGGTCGGGCTCAACCTGTTCGTCAAACGCACGAAAATCGGCAAGGCGATGCGCGCGGTCGCGCAGGATGCCGAGGCGGCGCGCATGATGGGGGTGGATGTCGACCGGGTGGTGATGATCGCGTTTTTCGCGGGCTCGGCGCTGGCCGGGGCGGCGGGGATGATTTTCGGCCTCTATTACAATTTCACCCAGTACAGCATCGGCTACACCGCCGGGCTGCGCGCCTTCACCGCCGCCGTGCTGGGGGGGATCGGCAATGTGCCGGGGGCGATGCTCGGCGGCATCGTGATCGGGCTGATCGAGACGCTCGGCAGCCAGTATATCGCGGCGCGCTGGGCGGATGTGATCATTTTCTCGATCCTGATCGGCACGCTGGTGTTCCGCCCGGCCGGGCTGCTCGGCATGCTGGCACCGAACCGCTCATGAAACGCCTCGGGCTCCGGCGGCTGGCCGGTCTGCCGCCGCGCACCCGGCAGGGGCTGTTCGGGGCGCTGCTGATCGTGCTGCTCGCCTTTCCGTTTCTCGATACCGGGCAGGCGAATATCGATATCGCGGCGAATTGCTGCGCCTATGCCGCGCTCGCTCTGGGGCTGAACATCGTGGTCGGGTTCACCGGGCTGCTCGACCTCGGCTATGCCGCGTTCTTCGCGATCGGGGCTTATGCTTACGGCATATTGAACTCCTACCAGCTTCATCCGCCCTGGAGTTCCGCGTGGCAGCAGCTCGCCGCGATCGGGTTCGTGACCAAGCTTGGCGTGGGGGCGGCGGCGACGGTGCATTTCATCGTGCCGTTCTGGGTGATGCTGCCGGTCTCCGCCGTCATCGCCGCCGGGTTCGGTGTCGCGTTCGGTGCGCCGACGCTGCGGCTGAAGGGCGATTACCTTGCCATCGTCACGCTCGGCTTCGGCGAGATCGTGCCGATCGTGGCGCGGAACTGGACCTGGCTGACCAATGGCGCGGAAGGGCTCAACGGCGTCGGCCCGCCATCGGTGCTCGGCCACAGTTTCGGCATCAATTCCACACCCTATTACTATGTCGGCCTTGCGCTGGTGCTGTTCCTGCTGTTCGTCAGCCTGCGGCTGAAACCCTCGCGGATCGGACGGGCATGGATGGCGGTGCGCGAGGACGAGATCGCCGCCTCCGCCATGGGAATTCATACCACGCGACTGAAACTGCTCGCTTTCGCGATGGGGGCGGGGTTCGCGGGCATGACCGGCACATTCTATATCGCGAAACTCCAGACCGCGACGCCGGATATGTTCGATCTGCCGGTGTCGATCATGGTGCTGGTGATGATCGTGCTCGGCGGCCTCGGCAGCGTGTGGGGGGCGATCATCGGCGCGGTGCTGCTGCAATTGCTGCAGGCGTGGTTTCTGCCGGAACTCAGCGTTGTCGTGCAGTCCCTCGGCACTGCGCTGCGCTCGCCGTTTTTATCCAATCTGCAGCTCACCTCGGCCTCGGAACTGATATTCGGGATCATTCTGGTCACCATGATGCTCTACCGGCGGGAGGGGCTGGTGCCGGCCACGCGCAACGAGGTGAAACTCTCCTTCGCCCAGCAGGATGCCGCGGTCTCACGGGGGTCGGCCCCCGCCGTGGCGCGGCTGAGCGCGGTGGCGGCGAAGGCTGCCATTGCCGGGCCGCCGGCGGCACTCGCGGTGCGCGACCTCACGGTGCGGTTCGGCGGGCTGGTCGCGCTCAAATCGGTCTCGCTCGATGTTCCGGCGGGCGGGGTGGTCGCGGTGATCGGGCCGAACGGGTCGGGTAAATCGACCCTGTTCAACAGCATTACCGGGCTGGTCACGCCGTCGGGCGGGTCGGTCGAATTCGCCGGTCAGGAACTGCTCGGCCGGCGGCCCGACCAGATTTTGCGATATGGCGTCGCCCGCACCTTCCAAAACATCCGCCTGTTTCCCAACCTCACGGTGATGGAAAACGTGCTGATCGGCCAGCACAGCCACCTCGCCGCAGGGCCGGCGAGCATCGTGCTCGGCCTGCCGCATGTCCGCGCCGAGGAGCGCGAGGCCCGCGAATTCGTGCTCGAACTGCTCGGCCTGTTCGGCAACCGGCTGATCCCGCGGATCGATCAGGGGGTGGCGCAATTGTCCTACGCCAACCGCCGCCGGGTCGAGATCGCGCGGGCGCTCGCCGCCCACCCGCGTCTGCTGATGCTCGATGAGCCGACCGCCGGGATGAACCCGGCAGAGAGTCTCGAACTCGCCGAACAGATCGCGGGATTTCGCAAACTCGGCCTGACCGTGCTGCTGGTGGAGCACAAGCTCGATGTGGTGACCCGCCTTGCCGATAATGTGGTGGTGCTCGATTACGGCGAGAAACTTGCCGAAGGGCCCGCCGATGAGGTGCGGCGCAACGAGGCCGTGATCGAAGCGTATATCGGGCGGGGCACGGTCCATGCGTGACGAGACCCCGCTGCTCGAATTCGACGCGGTGCACACGCATTACGGCGATCTGCACGTGCTCAAGGGTGTGGATTACACGATGGGCCGCAACGATATCATCGTGCTGCTCGGCGGCAACGCCTCGGGCAAATCGACCACGATGAAAACGATCATGGGCACGGTGACGCCGACCTCGGGCACGGTGCGGTTTCGCGGCGAGGTCATCAACCGGCTCAGCACGGCCGAGCGGGTGAGGCGCGGCATCGCCCCGGTGCTCGAAGCGCGGCGGCTGTTTCCGCGCATGACCGTGTTCGAGAATCTGGAAATGGGTGCCTATACCCGCAAACGCGATGCGAGTTTCAACGACGATCTCGAACGGGTGTATGAGTTGTTCCCCCGGGTAAAGGAACGCCGGACCCAGCTTGCCGGCACGCTTTCGGGCGGCGAGCAGCAGATGGTCGCGATCGGCCGGGCGTTGATGGCCCGCCCGGTGCTGATCTGCATGGATGAACCCTCGATGGGCCTGTCGCCGCGCTTCGTCGAAATCGTGTTCGGCATCATCCAGACGATCAACCGCCAGGGCGTTGCCATTTTCATGGTCGAGCAGAACGCCAATATGGCGCTGCAGATCGCCACGCGGGGTTATGTTTTGCAAACCGGGCAGGTCGTGCTCGCCGGACCGGCAGCGGAACTCGCGGCGAACCCGGCGATCCGCGAGGCCTATCTCGGCGAATTGCAGGTTGAGGCGTGAGCCGGGAGAGATTAACCGCTTTTACATTGCAGAGGACGTCGCGGATCGCCACCTAAGAGGGATGAGCGCATCCGGTCACCCTGTCGGTCTGTTCGATCCCGGAGCCGATCGGTCGTGACCCGCCGGGGCCGGATCAGTCTGATCGCTACGGCGGTGCCGGTCGTCATCATCGCGCTGCTCGTGATTTTCTGGAACTGGGACTGGTTCATCCCCATCGTGGACTCCCGCGCCTCCGCCTCGCTCGGTCACAAGGTGACGATCAAACATCTTCATGTGTCGCTCGGGCGGGTCACGACCGTCCGGGCCGATGAAGTCGTGTTGGCCAACCCTGCCCATTTCCCGAAAGCGGCGCCGCTGGCATCGATCCACCGGCTGACCGTCAGCCTCAACATCATCGACTACATCTTTCACGGTCGCACCGTGATCCCGGCGATCGACCTCGACGGGCCGGTGATCGACGCGGTGGCGACGCCGCAGAAACAGACGAATTACGCATTCAAACCGACCAAGCCCGCCGCCAAACCCGCGCCCCCGCCCCAGATCGGGGCACTGACCATCGAGGATGGCAAGGTCCATTTCGTCGATCCGGCGCTCAAGGCCGATGTTCATCTCGCGGTGCATACCGAGGCGGCCACCGGCATCGTCGCCGCGCAGCACCAGCCGAGCCAGATCGCGGCGACCGCCAAAGGCACCTACAATCATCAGCCGATCACCGGCACACTCACCGCCGGGGCGCTGCTCAATCTGCGCAACACCACCGCGCCCTATCCGGTCGATCTCGCGCTGGCCAACGGCGCCACCCATGTCACCCTGTTGGGCACGGTGCAGAACCCGCTGCATTTCGCCGGGGCCAATCTACGCCTGACCCTCGCCGGGGCCAGCATGGCCGATCTTTACGCCCTCACCGGAATTCCGATCCCCGCGACGCCGCAATACCGGATCACCGGCAACCTCGCCTACGCGAAAGGCGATATCGACTTCACCGATTTCCACGGCGTGGTCGGCGACAGCGACCTCGAAGGCAACATCCGCGAAAATCCCGGCGCGGTGCTGAGCAATGGCAAAGCGAAGCCGGTCGTCCATATGGATCTCACCTCGCACCACGTCGATCTCAACGATCTCGGCGGGTTCATTGCAACCAAACCGGGTGGGACGCATGAGCCGGGGATCAGCCCGGCCCAGCGCGCGGCAGTGGCGAAATCGGAGGCGACCCACGCCAATCTGCTGCCCGACAAGCCCTTCAACCTGCCCAAGCTCAACGCCGCCAATATCTATCTGCACTACAAAGCCGATAGCATCGTGGGCAAATCGATGCCGTTCGACACGCTCACCGCCAACCTGACCATCGTGAACGGCGCGATCAACCTGCATCCGGTCAGCTTCGGGATCGGCACCGGCCGGGTCTCGGGCGATATCGCCCTGACGCCGCAACCGGACAAGCTGATCCACGCGGTCGCCACGATCGATGCGGATAACGTGAACATCTCCAAACTGATGAACGCGACCCACGTGTTCAAAGGCGACGGGTTGCTGCAAGGCAAGGCGAGCCTGAACGCCACCGGCAATTCCATCGCGAGCTGGGCCGGCAACGGCACGGGCGGGCTCGCGCTTTACATGACGGGCGGCAATCTGAGCGACATTCTGGTCTCGCTTTCGGGGCTCGAATTCGGCAATGCCCTCGTCGCCGCACTCGGCCTGCCGCGCCAGACCGACGTGCATTGCTTCGTCGGCGACTTCGCGCTCAATCAGGGGCTCTTTTCGACCCGGACGCTGCTGCTCGATACCGGCAGCTCGCTGGTTCGCGGCGGTGGCACCGTCAATCTCAAGACCGAGGCGATCAATTACCGCATCGATTCCAAGCCGAAGCATTTCAGCATCGGTTCGCTCCCCGCGCCGATCAATATCGGCGGGACCATGAAAAAGCCGAGCATCGGGCCGGCCAAGGGGCCTCTTATCGAGCGCGGTGCCGCCGCCGTGGCCCTCGGCATCGTCGCGGCCCCCCTCGCGCTGATCCCGACCATCCAGTTCGGCGCGAAAGACCCGCACGTCTGCCAGGCGCTGGTCTCGGAGGCGGAAACTCAGTCGCGCGACGGCCGACCCGGACAGGCCCCGCTCGGAACCACGCCCAAGGCGGCACGCGCGCTGAAGGTGCCCGGCGCAAAGCCTGGGGCCAAACCACATGCGCCCACCCTGACCACCCGCCAACTCAACCAGCAGCAACTCCAGCGGAGTCACTGACCCCCCCTGTTGTCACGCTTCGTTCACTGATATGTCATCCCGAGGTCATCAAGCCGCGCTAAGCGGCGTGCTTCGTCACAAGGGGATCTCACCATGAAACGCCGCGTCCTGCTCGCCGCCGCACCCGCCACCATGCTGGCCGCCCGCGCCACCACCGCCTCCGCCGGCGCACCGCAAACCCCGATCCCGCTCTGGCACGCCATGGCCGGCGCATTGGGCGACGATCTGCAGGCGCTGGTCGAATCCTTCAACATCAGCCAGGCGAAATATCTGGTCCAGCCGGTCTACAAAGGCACCTACCCGCAAGTGCTGACCGCGACCATCGCGGCGTGGCGGGCGGGCAAAGCCCCGGCGATCGCCCAGGTGTTCGATGTCGGCACCGCCGACATGCTCGCCGCCGGACGCGCGGTGGTCGATGTGTACGAACTCGCCAAAACCACCGGCGTCGATATCAACCCCGCCGATTACATCCCCGCGGTGCGCGGCTATTACAGCCTGAACGACGGCAAAATGGGCGCGGCACCGTTCAACTCCTCGACCGCGACGATGTGGATCAACGAGGATGTGTTCGAAAAAGCCGGACTCGACCCCAAAACCACCCCGCTCGCCACCTGGGACGACGTGATCAAGGCGGCCCGCGCGATCAAGGCGAAAGGCGCCGCGCCGATCCCGGTGATGACCTCGTGGCCGACCTGGGTGCACTTCGAGCAGTTCGCCGCGATCCACAACGTCGAATACGCCACCCTCAACGATGGCTTCGGCGGCCCGAAACCCACCCTCAAGCTCGACACCGCCCCGTTCGAGAAAAATCTCGGCACCCTGCTCGCCATGCAGAAGGAAGGCCTGTTCAAATACGAAGGCCGCGACGGTGCGCCCAGCCCGATCTTCTACTCCGGCAAAGCCGGCATCACCTTCGATTCATCCTCGATCTACGGCCAGCTGAAAAAATCGGCCACGTTCAAATTCAACGATACCTACCTGCCCTACCACCCCTCGATCATCAAATCGCCGATCAACTCGATCATCGGCGGCGCAGCCTTCTGGGCCATGACCGCGCCGGGACGCACCACGTCCGACTATACCGGCGTCGCCGAGTTCTTCCGCTACATCAGCCGCCCGAGAAACGATGCCGGATGGGCGAAAGCCACCGGCTACGTCGCCGTCACCACCGCCGGTAACGAACGGATCGAGAAACAAGGCTTCTACGCCGCCAACCCCGGCACCGATATCGCAGTCAAACAACTCACCCGCAGCCAGCCGACCAAATACTCGCGCGGCATCCGCCTCGGCGGCATGCCGGAAATCCGCGTGATCATCGAAGAAGAATGGGAACGCGCCATCGCGAACAATACCCCGGCCAAAACCGCACTCGCCCGCGCCCAACACCGCAGCCAGGCCGTGATCGACCGCTTCGCCCGCTCGATCCACGGCTGATGCACCGGGTTGCGGGTCGGGACGGCCAGCAGGTCAGGGGGCGCTGCCCCCTGAACCCCCGCCAAAGGCGGAGCCTTTGGAATCCACTAGTTTTAGGGGGAGGAGGGCGATGTCCTGGACTCTCGACGGATCTGGCCTGGACCGCCCTCCTCCCCCTAAAACTCAAGGGTTCTAAGGGCCGCGCCCTTAGCGGGGTCCAGGGGCAGAGCCCCTGGCCTGCTGGCCTTCCTGACCGAAGCGCCGGAGCATAAGCGGCGATGGAGCGGCGGACGTTGTTTGGGGGGTGGGTGTTGCCGGCGGTGTTGGTGGCACCGCAGTTGGCGATCACCGTGTTGTTTTTTCTGTTGCCGGCGTGGCGGGCGTTTGCCGAGAGTGTGCGGGCGACGGATGCGTTCGGGTTGAACACGAGTTTTGTCGGGCTGGCGAATTTCATCGAGTTGTTTCAGTCGGAGACGTATCGGGAGGCGTTGCTGCGGACCGGGGTATTTTGTGTTGCGGTGACGGTGCTGGCGATGGGGGGTGGTCTGGTATTGGCGGCGTTTGCCAACCGGGCGATCCGGGGGGCGCGCATATACCGGATTTTGTTGATCTGGCCGTATGCGATTGCGCCGGCGATTGCCTCGGTGATTTTCGTGTTTCTGATGCAGCCGCAGATTGGCATGGTGACCAATGTGCTGGCGCGGTTCGGGCTTGATTTCAATTATGCCACTCATGCCGATCAGGCGTTTCTGCTGGTGGTTCTGATCGCGGCGTGGAAGCAGGTGAGTTATAATTTCATATTCTATCTGGCGGGGCTCCAATCGGTGCCGCGTTCGGTGATCGAGGCGGCGACGCTGGATGGCGCGCGGGGGTTTTACCGGTTTCGCACCATGATCTGGCCGTTGCTGGCGCCGACGACGTTTTTTCTGATCATCGTGAATGTTGTGTATGCGGCGTTCGACACGTTTGCCCTGATTTTCGCATTGACCGCGGGCGGGCCGGGAACGGCGACCGAGACGCTGGTGGTCAAGGTGTATCGCGACGGGATTCTGAACCTCGACATTGGCGGGTCGGCCGCGCAGTCGGTGATTTTGATGGCGATCATCATTGCGCTGACTTCGGTGCAGTTTCGGTTCACCGGAAAGCGCGCGGCATGAACCGCAGGCCGGATTATCTGGCGCATATCGTGCTGCTGATCGGCGTTGCGATTTTCGTCTTTCCGTTATGGGTGACGTTCGCGGGGGCGACGCAGTCGGCGGGGGCGATCAACCGGGGCGATATTTCGTTGGTGCCGCATCTGGCCGGCCTGGGGATTTTTTTCAGCGCGCTCGGCTTCGGCAATGCGGCGAAGGGCGGGGTTGCGGTCTGGCACATGCTGATGGTCAGTTTCGGGATGGCGATGGTGATTGCGATCGGCAAGATCGTGATCTCGGCCTTGTCGGCGTTTGCGATTGCGTTTTTCCGGTTTCCGTTCCGGATGGTGGCGTTCTGGCTGATTTTCATCACGCTGATGCTGCCGGTCGAGGTGCGGATCATTCCGACCTATTCGGTGATGTCGGATTTTCATCTGATCAACACGTTCACCGGGCTGACCATGCCGTTGATCGCTTCGGCGACCGCGACATTGCTGTTCCGGCAGGTGTTTCTGGCGATACCGGATGAACTGGTCGAGGCGGCGAAGCTGGATGGCGCGGGGCCGATGCGGTTCTTTTTCGATATCCTGCTGCCGGTTTCGGCGCCGAATCTGGCGGCGCTGTTCGTCATTCTGTTCGTCTATGGCTGGAACCAGTATTTGTGGCCGTTGCTGGTGGCGACCAATGGCCGGCTCGATCCGATCGTGCTCGGCATCGTGCAGATGATCACGACCGATCAGCTGCCGCAATGGAATCTGGTGATGGCAACCACGATTCTCGCGATCATTCCGCCGGTGGTGGTGGTGGTGGCGATGCAGCGCTGGTTCGTCGGCGGGCTGACCGAGGTGGATAAGTAATGGCGACGCTTCAGCTTGAGGGGCTGGCCAAATCCTTCGGAAAATCCACGGTCCTGCATGGGATCGACCTGATGTTGGCCGATGGCGAGATGCTGGTGATCGTGGGCGCTTCGGGGTGCGGCAAATCGACCTTGCTTCGGCTGGTCGCGGGGCTGGAAGTGCCGAGTGCCGGGCGGATTCTGCTCGATGGGCGGGACATCACCGATGTCGAACCGGCGCGGCGCGACATTGCAATGGTGTTTCAGAATTACGCGCTCTATCCGCATATGAGCGTGTTCGACAACATGGCCTATGGGTTGAAGCTCAAGGGGGTCGATCGCGCCACGATCAGGACCAAGATCGAGACGGCGGCGGCCACGCTGGGGCTCACGGGTCTTTTGACCCGCAAGCCGCGCGAATTATCCGGCGGGCAGCGCCAGCGCGTTGCGATGGGGCGGGCGATCGTGCGCGAGCCGAAGCTGTTCCTGTTCGATGAACCGCTCTCGAATCTCGATGCGAAATTGCGGGTGCAGGTGCGGGCCGATATCCGCAAGCTGCAGAAATCCCTCGGCATCACCAGCCTGTATGTGACCCATGACCAGATCGAGGCGATGACCCTGGCGGACCGGCTGATCGTGATGCACGAAGGCCGTGCCGCACAGATCGCGACGCCGATCGAGGTGTTCGACCGGCCGGCGACGACTTATGTCGCGAGTTTCATCGGCGAGCCGGCGATGAATTTCTGTGCCGCCACTCTGGCGCAGGGCGGCACGGCGGCGGTGCTGGCGGCGGGTCCGACGCTCGTGTTCGCCGATGGGCGGCGGGATCTGCCGGATGGCAGCAAGCTGATCATCGGCATCCGCCCCCAACATGTCACGATCGGCACCGGCCCGCAGAGCACGCTGCTGGCGATCGATCTGGTCGAGCCGCTCGGTTCGGAGACTCTGCTCCATGGCACGAGGCCGGATGGCAGCGTGTTTCTCGTCCGGGTGGCCAGCCCGGCAACCGGCGAGGCGGTGGTGCCGGTGATTCTGCCGCCGTCGCATCTGCACGTGTTCGACCCGGTAACGACGCATCGGATCGATCCCACAATTTCGTGAAGTCGAAAACCGCGTTTTGAGCCGGTGCCGTGCCCATCTGTGCGCGGCAACCAGCTTCGCGCGAAAGGATCGGCATGACGCAGGACCATTACGACGTCATCGTTATCGGCTCGGGACCGGGCGGAGCGTCGCTCGCCCAGCGCCTTGCGCCGACCGGCAAGCGGATTTTGATTCTGGAACGCGGCGGCTATCTGCCACGCAGCCAGAAGAACTGGGATTCGCAGACCGTCTTCGTCGATGGCGCGTATCAGACCAAGGACGTCTGGCATAACCGCAAGGGCGATACCTTCCAGCCCGGGTTGCATTATTATGTGGGGGGCAATTCGAAGGTTTACGGGGCGGCGCTGTTTCGCCTGCGCGAGCGGGATTTCGAGACCATCGTGCACAAGGATGGCATCTCCCCGGAATGGCCGCTGAAATACGATGTGTTCGAGCCGTATTACGCCGAGGCCGAGCGGCTGTTCCACGTCCACGGCAAGCGCGGCGAGGACCCGAACGAGCCGTGGTCGAGCGGTGATTTCCCTTATCCGGCGGTCAGCCACGAGACGCGGATCGAGGAGCTTTCGGCGAGTTTCACCCGGGATGGTCTGCACCCGTTCCATCTGCCGCTCGGTATTCTGCTCGACGAGAAAGACGGCAAACCGACGCCGACCAGCACCTGCATCCGCTGTGATGCGTTCGACGGGTTTCCCTGCCTGCTGAACGGCAAGGCGGATGCGCAGGTCATGTGCATCGACCCGACGCTGGCGATGTATCCGAACGTGACGCTGCTGACCGATGCCTATGTCGATACGCTGGAGACCGATCCGAAGGGGCGCAGCATCACCGGCGTCAATCTGGTCCATCAGGGGGTACGCCAGCGACTATCCGCCGATATCGTGGTGAGCGCGTGCGGCGCGCTGAGTTCGGCGCTGCTGTTCCTGCGTTCGGCGAACGATGCGCATCCGACCGGTCTTGCCAACGGGTCCGACCAGGTCGGGCGCAACTACATGCGGCACAACCAGTCGGTGCTGATGGCGCTGCTGCGCGAGCCCAACGACACCGTGTTCCAGAAGACCCTGGCGGTGAGCGACTATTATTTCGGCGCCGATGACTGGGATTATCCGCTCGGGCTGATCCAGATGTGCGCAACCTCGCATCCTGATCAGATCAGGGGGGAGTCGCTGCCGTCCTGGCTGAGCTTCCTGCCGGAAATGCCGTTCGAGACCATGGCGCGGCATTCGATGGATTTCTGGCTCTCGAGCGAGGATCTGCCGCGTGGCGAGAACCGCATCACGATCGACCGGGGCGGCAAGGTGTTCCTCGATCTGGTGCCGAACAACATGGAGGCGCATCACCGGCTGAAAAAGAAACTGGAGGCGGCGATGGCCAAGGCGGGTCCGAACTTCGCGATGATCGAGCGTTCGCTCTATTTCGGCAAGAATATTCCGGTGGGTGGCACGGCGCATCAGGCGGGCACGCTGCGGTTCGGCACCGACCCCGCGCAGTCGGTGCTCGACCTCGACTGCAAGACCCATCAGATCGACAATCTCTACGTTGCCGATGCCGGGTTTTTTCCTTCGATCGGTTCGGTCAACCCGACGCTGACCATCATCGCCAACGCGTTGCGGATGGCTGACCGGATCAAGGAGCGGCTGGGCTGATGCTTTCGATGAAATGCCCATCCGGGTCGCGGGTGAGCGATGGCGCGCCGTTCACGACGATGCGGGTTGCCGCAACATCGGCCTCGCTCCAACTGCCGGTTGCGGCAGCCGGGCTGAAATAATCCAGCAATTCGAGGTGCGGGGCGGCCTGACCCGGAATGCCGATGGCGGTGACCAGTACCTGCGGTGCCGCCAGCCCGTCGAGCGCGGCCTGGGCCGGGCCGTGATTATGGGTCTGCGCGATCCGCTCGAAGCCGAGTGTGCGGTAGAAGGCCTCGCTCGCGAGCGTGTTGGCAATCACGATGGCGGTGTGGTCGATACCGAGGAAGAGCCCGCTGCGGTGTTGCCAGTGCGCTGGCGTGGCATCGGGCGGAAATTGCAGGAATTCGAGCGGATGACCTTCGGGATCGCGGAATTTCCAGGCCGTCACGCCGCCTGAGGAAGCGGGCAGAAGCTGGGGGCCGGCGGTTGAAATCGCGGTTGCGCCATGGCGCGAGGCATGCTCGAACGCCGCGCGGATATCGCTGACCACGATGGCGAAGTGCTGAAACCACGGGTCGTTGCTGGCGTGCGGTTGCGGATAATCCGCGCCGGTTGCCACCTCCAGCCAGATCTGCTGCTCACCGAGGCGGAGCCCGTCCCGATCGGCGGAACAGCCGAGCGCTGTGCAATAGAAGTCGGTGCAGGCGACCCTGTCGCGCGTCATCAGCCGCATGCCGAGCAAGACCGGTTTCATGGCTGCTGCACCCCGCGCGTGTTGAGAAAAATCGCAAGGAGCGTGTGCGACGCACCGATGAACAGGCGGTTCTTGTGCAACCCACCGAAGGTGAGGTTCGAGACCCGATGGGGCAGGCGGATCTTGCCCAGCAGCGTGCCGTCCGGCGCGATGCAATGCACCCCATCCGCTGCGCTGCTCCACAGATTGCCATCCTCATCGAGGCGGAACCCATCGGCGTAGCCCGGTGTGACCTGATGAAAGAACCGGCCTTCGCCGAGGGATCGCCCGTCCGGAGCGACATCGAAGGCGCGGATGAACTGTCGGGGCGCCTTCTGGGTCTGATCGCCGGTTTCGGCGATGTAGAGGATGCGCTCATCGGGCGAAAAGGCGAGGCCGTTCGGCCCGTCGAAATCATCGGCGACGACGCGGATACCGCCGCGTTCGGGATCGAACCGATAGACCGCCGGGGGTTGTTCCGAGGTCTGGCGACCACCCTCGTAATCGGTGAGCAGGCCATAGAGGGGGTCGGTGAACCAGATGCTGCCGTCCGATTTCACGACGACGTCGTTGGGGGCATTGAGCCGCTTGCCCGCGTGATGCGCGACCAGTCGGGTCACGCGCCCGTCATGCTCGGTCCGGTACAGGCACCGGCCATGATGCGAGCAGGCAACCAATCGCCCCTGCAAATCCCGCGTCTGGCCATTGGCGTAATCCGAGGGGGCGCGATAGACCGAAACGCCGTGATCCTCGCTCCAGCGCATCGTGCGGTTGCGCGGGAGGTCCTGAAACAGCAAGCAATCGGCGTCGCCCATCCAGACCGGCCCTTCGATCCAGCGAAAGCCGGTGGCGAGCACTTCAAGCTCGGCATTATCGAGGATATAGCGTGAAAATCGCGGGTCGATGATTTCGATGGCGCTCATGCGAAGCGGCAGGGTTGCCCGACGGTTGGGGGTGAATCGAACTGCACCACCATCAGCACCGCCGGCTGATCGCCGATGGTGCCGGATTTATGCCCGGTTCGTCCGTTGGTTCTGGTCGTGTTCTGATCCTCGCCGAACGAGATTTCGCCCGCGCCCATCTCGACCCTGGTGCCGTCCATCGATTCGACGAACCAGCGTCCGGACAGGGGAATGATCCATTGCGGCCGCGGGTTCTCATGCCATTCCCCGACCCAGCCGACCGGCTGGACGGTGACCATCACGGTCATGCCATCATGGGTCCGGCTGCCCTGCCATTGGGGCGCGGCACCCGCGCCCATCGCCTTCATCTCGAAATGGGTCAGGGCGCATTTCGTCTGGTGGCTGATGCCGTCTGCATCGGTCCAGAGGTGCCAGTAGGGAATGGTGGGGGCGTCATCCGACATGGTCGGCTCCTCTCAGGAGCGGCTGACAGCCGCATAAGGGTGGGTCGAGCCGAGCGGATGGGCAAGGATCGCGCCGGTGCCGTGCATCGTCGTGCCGAAGGTGATCAGCAGAAACCCGCCGGCGAGCGAGAAATTCTTGAGAAAATCCCAGAACAGATCGCGCCCCTTGCTCTCGCCGCGATGCCAGAAATCGCCCGGAGCCCAGAACTGCTTGAACAGCACCGCAGTCGCCATGCAGTAGAGCGCCAGGACCAGCGCGGCCAGACGATCCGCCACGCCGGTGATCACCCCGAGCGACATCACGATCTCGATGAACAGGCCGATCAGGATCGACAGCGTGGCGAGCACATTGCGCCCGAACAACTGCTGCGCCTGACCGACCGCCCCCTTGAAGTTCAGCATCTTGTCGAGCGCGCTGAAGGGAAAAAACAGCACGACCAACAGAAACCGCACCGCCAGGGTTATCAACATGATCGTTCATCCTTCACCACTCTTCCGAAGGATATGGCCAGCCGCGCAGTCGGGGACAAGCGAGGCTGCGATCACGCCGCCTTGCGCACGCCACGATGTTCGAGCACCTCGATGAACGCCTTGTTGAAGGCGGGCAGATCATCGGGCTTACGAGAAGAGACCAGATTTTGATCGACCACGACCTCCTGATCGACCCAGCGGGCTCCCGCGTTCAACAGATCGGTCTTGAGCGAGGGCCATGAAGTCATGTGACGGTCCTTGACCACATCGGCTTCCACCATCGTCCACGACCCGTGGCAGATCACCCCGATCGGTTTGCCGGCATCGGCAAAGTGCTTCACGAACGCGACCGCGCGCGGCATGGTCCGCAACTCATCGGGGTTGGCGACGCCGCCGGGCAGCATCAGCGCATCGAACTCATCGGGGCTGGTATCGCTCAGGGAACGATCGACCTTCACCTTGTTGCCAAGATCATGATGGTTCATGCCCTGAATCTCACCCCCATGCGGTGACACGACCGACACGGTCGCCCCCGCCTGTCTCAACGCTTTCAGCGGTTGTTCGAGCTCCGCCAGTTCGAACCGGTCGGATGCCAGAATAGCTACTTTGATCGAATCGAGAGACATGTGATTCTCCTTTGCAGTTAGTTCGATCGAAAGGTCATGCGTTGGTGTGACGTGTGCAACCCGTATCGCCCCGCATGTCTCATTCTTCACCCGCCCGATGGAAACCGGCATGGACCCGACCCCCGCTGCGGTCCGCGAGATCGCCCTGCTCAATCCGGTCAACCGGACGATTCTCGAACGCATGCCCGAACTCGCGCTCGATCAGGCCTATCTCGTCGCCGGGTCGGTGTTTCAGGCAGTCTGGAATCATCGCACCGCCGCCGATCCGGCGCATGCTGTCGCCGATTACGATATCGCCTATTTCGACCCCGACCTGTCATACGAGGCGGAAGACCGCCACATCCGCCGCGCCGCGAAACTGTTCGTCGACCTCCCGGCCCGGATCGAACTGCGTAATCAGGCGCGGGTGCATCTGTGGTACCCTTCCCGGTTCGGCAGCCCCTATCCGAGGTTGACCACCGCTACGGACGGGATCGACCGGTATCTCGTCGCCTGCACCTGTATCGGCATTGCGGCAGCCGATCGCGCCGTCCATGCCCCGTATGGTCTTGCCGACCTCTGGCGGGGCATCCTGCGCCCCAATCCTCATGCGCCGAGCCTCGATCGGTACATGGTCAAGGCGCAGTCCTATCAGGCGCGTTGGCCCTGGCTGCATATCGAGCCGCGCTGGCCGATCCGGGCGAGGACCAACAAATCGTGATGCGGATCGGGGGGTGGCCGCCACCATGTTCATGAGCAGTCATTTCCCCATCGTCACAACCATCAAGGAGCGTTCATGAGCGATCTGATCGTCATTGCCTTTCCCTCCGAAGCTCAGGCCGAGGAAACGCGCCTCAAGGTCATGTCACTGCAGAAGGAATACCTGATCGAACTCGGTGACGCCGTGGTTGCGGTCAAACAGCCGGACGGCCATGTCAAACTGCATCAGATTTTCCATCCCTCGGCGGTGGGGGCGGCCTCGGGCGGGTTCTGGGGCCTGCTGATCGGGCTGCTGTTCCTGATGCCGCTGGTCGGCATGGCGATCGGGGCGGGTGCCGGCGCGCTCGGCGGCGCGTTGGCCGATTTCGGGATCAACGACCGGTTCATGAAGGATCTGTCCGAGGCGTTGCCGCCGGGCGGGGCCGCGCTGTTCCTGCTGATCCGCAAGATGACGGCGGACAAGGTGTTCGCCGACCTTCAGGGCGCGGGCGGCACCGTGCTGCGCACCTCGCTCGATCACACCAAGGAGACCGCGCTGCGCGACGCACTGGCCGGCCACCGCGCGACGATCGACGTCGGCGCCTGATCGAACACCTGGCGACGGGCTGTTCAGCCGAGCAGATGCGAGACGAAATGGAACAGCCCGACATGGGCCAGATCGTGCCAGGTGACGAACACGATCAGGCTGGCCAGGATCGCGGCCCCGATCTGCAGGCCGATTTCCTGTGCCTTGCGCGGCAACGCGCGGCCATACAGGCCTTCGGCGGCGTAGAACAGCAAATGGCCGCCATCGAGGATCGGAATCGGGATCAGGTTGATCAGGCCGAGATTGACCGAGAGCAGCGCGATGAAGGACACGAAATCGGCGAGGCCGAGCGAAGCCGCCTTGCCTGAAATCTGGGCGATCCGGATCGGGCCGCCGAGATTTTTCACGCCTTTCTGGTAAGCGACGAGTTTCCACAACCCGTCGAGCGTCGCGGCGGTCGCGGCATAGGTCTCGATCGCCCCGGCGCGCATCGCGGCAGGCGGGGACAGGCGGCGGAACGCAACATCGGCACCCACGATACCAAGCTCGCCGATCCGCTGGCCGTGATCCATCCGCGAGGCCGTTGTTAGGTTAGCACCCTTGGCCACGCCGTCCCGGGTATAGGTAATCGCGATCCGGTCATCCGGGCGAGGCGCGATCAGGCGCTCGATCTGCTCGAAACTCGAAACCTTCTGCCCATCGACGCTGGTGATCCGGTCGCCCTTGACGATGCCGATCGCCGCCGCCGGCGTGTGCGGCATCACCTGACTGACCACGGGCAGAACGGTGGGCGCGCCGGAGGTCGCGAATATCGCGCTGAACAGCACGAAGGCCAGCACCATGTTCGCCGCCGGCCCGGCGGCGACGATGGCGGCGCGCGAACCGAGGGATTTGGTGCGGAAACTGTCCGGTGCGACTTCGCCCTTGGTTTCGCCACCCAGTTCGGCCCAGCCTTTCATGCGGACATAGCCGCCGAGCGGGATGGCCGAGAGTTTCCAGACCGTGCCGTGCCTGTCGGTGCGGGAGAGCAGCGCCGGGCCGAACCCGACCGAAAACGTCTCGATCGCGACCCCGCGCCAGCGCGCGACCAGATAATGCCCGAGTTCGTGAACGGTCACGAGCACCCCGAGCACGACGATGAAGGCGACGACAGCGCGGAAAAATTCGATCATTCCTCCGCTATATAGGATGTTCAGGCCGCGCGGGAGGCGAATTTCGTCGTGAGTTCCGATTCCGTGATGGCGCGCGCCTCGGCATCGAGCGCGAGCACCGCCGCAAGGTCGGCCAGAGGCGGCGCGCCGAGGCGTTGCATCACCCGTTCGACCAGGGTGGCGATGTCGAGAAACCCGATGCGTTTGGCCAGATACGCCGCCACCGCGATTTCATTGGCGGCGTTCAGTACGGTCGAGGCGCCCTCGCCGGCTTCGAGGGCTTCGCGTGCGAGGCGAAGGGCGGGAAACCGGATCGGGTCCGGCGCGAAAAAACTCAACTGCCCGGCGGCGGCCAGATCGAGCCGGGGCGAGGTGGTGGCGACCCGCGCGGGCCAGGCGAGGGTGTGGGCGATCGGGATGCGCATGTCCGGCGCGCCCATCTGCGCGAGCACGCTGCCATCGCGATAGCAGACCATGCCGTGGATGATCGATTGCGGATGGACCAGCACCTCGATTTCATCCGGCGCGAGCGCGAAGATCCGCGCCGCCTCGATCACTTCGAGCCCCTTGTTAAACAGCGTGGCGGAATCGATGGAGATTTTGGCGCCCATCGACCAGACCGGGTGTTTGAGCGCCCGCTCGGGGGGCGCGTCGCGCATTTCGGCGAGGCTCGCATCCCGGAACGGGCCGCCCGATGCGGTGAGAATGATCTTCTCGAGCGATGCGCGATTGCCGTCGGCGAGGGACTGGAAAATCGCGTTATGTTCGGAATCGACCGGCAGCAGCATCGCCCCGGCATCGGCGATGGCGCGCAGGAACACCGCCCCGGCGGAAACCAGCGCTTCCTTGTTCGCCAGCGCGATCGCCCTGCCATTGCGCGCGGCGGCGAGGGTGGGTTCCAGCCCCGCGGTGCCGGTAATCGCCGCCATGGTCCAGTCGGTCGGCACCGCCGATACGGCAATCACCGCCTCCCGCCCGGCTTCGGCACGGATGCCGCTGCCAGCGAGAGCATCGCGCAGGGCGGGGTAGCCCGCTTCATCGGCGATCACCGCGACATCGGGGCGCAGCGCGCGGGCCTGTTCAGCGAGCAGGGCCGCATTACGCCCCGCGATCAGCGCGTTGACCCGGTAAAGGTCCGGCTCGGCCATCAGCAGGTCGATCGTCTGGGTGCCGACGCTGCCGGTCGAGCCGAGGATGGTCACGGTTTTCACCGCCATAGCGGTAAGCCTCCCTGGGCCAGTGCTGCGAGCAGGGCGGCAACCGGGGCCGCCGCGAGAACCCCGTCCAGCCGGTCGAACAGACCGCCGTGGCCGGGAATGGTGTTGCCGGAATCCTTGACGCCAAGCCGCCGCTTCAACGCGCTTTCGGCCAGATCGCCGATCTGCGAGACCACCGACAGAACGGCGGCGGGGAGAATGCCGAGCGGCCCGCCGGCAAAAACCATCCCGGCGAGGCAGCCGATGACGAGGCCGCCGATCGCGCCGCTGAGGGTTTTGCCCGGCGAGATCGCGGGGGCGAGTTTGCGGCCGCCGACGATGCGCCCCACGATATAGGCGCCGATATCGGTCAGCCACACCACGAGCAGCAGGAACAGCACATCGTCCAGCCCGGTATCCGGCTGCATCCGCAGCCAGAGCAGCGACAGTGCCGGCACGATGGCGTAGGGCAGGCCCGCGAGGAGGAACCGCGCGCGCGGCGGCGGCACATGATGGCTCAACGCCCGCCACTCGCGCAGCATGCCCACAACGAATACCAGAATCAGCAGCGCCCAGACCCAGCCGCCCATGATCAGCCCGAACAGCGCCACCGGGATCAGCACCGCCGCCGAGGCGGTGCGGATGCCGAGATCCTGGAACTTCGCCTTGCGGGATACGGGGGCGGTCAGTTGGGCACTCATCGCGCCGCGACAGGGGCGGGCCGCGCGCCGAACCGGCGCTCGCGCCGGGCGTATTCCGCGATCGCGGCGGCGAGATTGGCCGGGCCGAAATCGGGCCAGAGCGTATCGTCGAAAATCAGCTCGGCATAGGCGGCCTGCCAGAGCAGGAAATTCGACAGGCGCTGCTCCCCGCTGGTGCGGATCACGAGGTCGGGGTCCGGCATGCCGGAGGTCGCGAGATGGGCAGTAAAACCTTCCTCATCGAGGGCGGCGGGATCGAGCGCGCCGGCACGCGCTTCGAGCGCGATGCGCCGCGCCGCCGCGACGATCTCGGCGCGCGCCCCGTAGGACAGGGCGATCACGAGGTTCAACCGCTCATTGCCCGCCGTCCGCGCCTCGGCATCGGCCAGTTCCTGGTCGAGCGCCGGGCCGAACCGGTCGCGCTCGCCGATCACATGGAGCCGCACCCCGGCCTCGGCCAGTTCCTTGAGTTCCGAGCGCAGATAATGCCGCAGCAGAAACGTCAGGTCGGTCACTTCGTCCACGGGACGCCGCCAGTTTTCCGAGGAAAACGCGAACAGGGTGAGCCACCGCACGCCGTGATCGATCGAGGCCTCGATGGTCCGCCGAACCGCGCGCACCCCCTCGCGATGGCCCGCGGCGCGGGGCAGGCTGCGGCGCGTGGCCCAGCGGCCATTGCCATCCATGATGATGGCGATGTGGCGCGGGATCAGCGGCGGCGGCTGGCTGGACATGTCGGGGATCAGACCTGACGGATATCCTTGTCCTTTTCAACCAACAATTCGTCGATTTTCCTGATCATCGCATCGGTGAGCTTCTGCACCGCGTCCGACCAGTCGCGCATCTGGTCCTCGCCGATCTCGTGCTTCTTTTCGAGCGCCTTGATGGTTTCCATCCCGTCGCGCCGCACGCCGCGCACCGCGATGCGGGCTCCCTCGGCATATTTGCCGGCGGCCTTGGCAAGTTCGTTGCGGCGTTCCTCGGTGAGAATGGGCAGCGGCACGCGGATCATCTGGCCGTCCGGCTGCGGGTTGAGGCCGAGGCCGCAATCGCGGATCGCGGCGACGGTCGCGTTCACCATGGAGCGATCCCAGACCTGCACCGTCAGCATCCGCGATTCCGGCACAGCGATGGTCGCAACCTGATTGAGCGGCATCATGGTGCCGTAGGCTTCCACCTTGACGGGTTCGAGCAAGGCAGGGTTGGCCCGCCCGGTGCGCAGGCCGGAAAATTCGCGCTTGAGCGTGTCCATCGCACTGTCCATTCGGCGGGACAGGTCCTGGGTGATACTGTCGAGATCGACGGGCATGGGCGGCTTCCTAGTGCTGTTCGAAGATGCGGGTGAACTTGCCCTCGCCGCGCATCACGGCGGCGAAGGCGCCCGGGGCGCGGATGTTGAACACGATGATCGGCAGGTCGTTCTCGCGGGCGATGCTTATGGCCGCCGCATCCATCACCGAAAGATCGCGGGACAGGACTTCCAGATACGTCAATTCGTGATAGCGCTCGGCATCCGCGACCTTGCGCGGATCGGCGGAATAGACGCCATCGACCTGGGTGCCTTTCAGCAGCACGTCGCATTTCATTTCGGTGGCGCGCAACGCCGCCGCAGTGTCGGTGGTGAAGAACGGATTACCGGTGCCGGCAGCGAAAATCACCACGCGGCCCTTTTCCATATGGCGCTCGGCCCGGCGGCGGATATAGGGCTCGCACACCGCCGACATCGGGATCGCCGATTGCACCCGGGTCGGCACGCCGCATTTTTCGAGGGCGGATTGCATGGCGAGCGCATTCATCACGGTGGCCAGCATGCCGATATAATCGGCCTGGGCGCGATCCATCCCGCCGGCGGCCCCGGAAATCCCGCGAAAAATATTGCCCCCGCCGATCACGAGGCAGACCTCCGCCCGCGTCGCCACCACATCGGCCACGTCCTGCGCGATGGCGGCGACGGTTTCGGTGTCGAGCCCGTAGTCGCGCTTGCCCATCAGGGCCTCGCCGGAGATTTTCAGCAGCGCGCGACGATAATGCGGTTTGGCTTCATGGGTGGTCATGGAGGCGTTTCATCCGATTCCGGCCGCCGGCGCAAGCCGGTTGGCCGTGTTGTGCGCGGGGCCATCGGCGTGACGGGCAAACAGCTCGAACAGGCGCGCGGTGACCGGACCGGGTGCGCCATCGGCGACCGGTGAGCCGTCGAGCCTGACGATCGGTTTGACGAACGAGGTGGCGCTGGTGAGGAATATCTCGCGCGCGGCGCGGAACTCCGCCTCGGTCAGGCCGCGCTCCTCGAAGCCGATGCCCGCCTCGTCCAACAATGTGGTAAGGGCGGCGCGGGTGCAGCCCGGCAGGATATGGTCGTCGAGATGCCGGGTCCGCAGCACGCCCGCCGCATCCACCGCCCACACCGTGGTCGAGGAGCCTTCGGTCACCATGCCGTCGCGATCGATCAGGATCGCCTCGTAGCATCCGGCCTCGCGCGCCTTCTGCTTGGCGAGGCAGTTGGCCAGCAGGTTGACGGTCTTCACGTCGCAGCGGCCCCAGCGGATGTCGGGCACCGTGATCGCGCTGCCCGCCCAGGACGCCAGATCGCGCGGAAATGCCGCACCGTGACGCGCGGTGATCACCAGCGCGGGCCTGACATGGCGCGGAAACGCATGATCGCGCCGGGCCACGCCGCGCGTGATCTGCATATAGACGATCCCCTCATGGACCCGGTTGCGCCTGACCACCTCGCGCAGCACCACCAGCAATGCGGCATCGTCCATCGGCGCGGGAATCGCGATTTCGCGCAGGGAGCGCGCCAGCCGCGCGAGGTGCAGGTCGGTATCGACGAAGCGCCCCTCATGAATATGGATCACTTCATAAATCCCGTCGCCGAACTGATAGCCCCGGTCCTCGATATTCACCGACGCCTCGGACTGCGCGCAATACCGTCCATTGACATAGGCGATCCGGCTCATGGCTTGGTCGCCTCCGGCGGCACCGCCACCGGGTTCATCGGGCCGCTATCGCGAATGCCGAGCACGGCGATGCCGAAAGCCGCGGCGAGGATACCGATCACGATCACCATGAGGCGGATGCGGTAGGACACGAGGTTGCTTGCCTGCAAGGTCGCGTGGTTCAGCACCACCGCAGCCCGCGCCATGCCGGCTGGGTCGGGGGACAAGGTTGCCAGGGTCTTCTGCCCGTTGATCCCGAGCAGCGGCTTGGTCGCCACCAATGCCGCCCGCATCGTGCCCGCATCGCCCGAGGCGGCGGCCTGCGCGAGCTGTGCCTCGACGATCACGCCGCGCATTCCGGGGATCGGCGACGCATAGGTCGCAAACACCCCGATCAGCGTGATCATCAGAAATCCGGTCAGCATCATGCCGATCCGCTGGCCCGAAATTCGCTCGCGCGCCGCCATTCCATCGCTCCATCGGTAAACGCCATTCCATGCGACCCCGTGCCCGCGCCGTCAATCCGGGGCAGCCGGTCCCAGCCCGCCCGGTTGACAGATCGGCCCCGTCTTTCCATAAGCCGCGCAACCCGAACGCACAGACCCGAGACAGATATCATGAAAATTCGTAACTCCCTCCGTTCCGCCAAGGCCCGCGACAAGAATTGCCGCGTGGTCCGCCGTCATGGTCGCGTCTACGTGATCAACAAAAAGAATCCCCGGATGAAAGCCCGCCAGGGCTGAAGACAGCGCGGCGTTCCCTGCGGACGCCGCATCGCGACCGGCTGGACTTATGCGCCGGCCGAAGTTCGGGAATGCTTTGCGTTACACGTTGTGGATGATACAACCCTCGTTTGAAGGGTGGTCCCAATGATTTCGCTACCAAAACCCAAGGCTGATGTCCTCGCGCGGCGCGATGCCGTGCATCAGGGTCTTCGTGCCATAATGCGCGATCGTGGCGTGATCACCGACCCGACCAAGCTGAAACCCTACGAAACCGACGGTCTGTCCGCCTATCGCCAGATGCCGCTCGCCGTGGTGCTGCCCGAAACCACCGAGGATGTCGCGGCGATCCTGCGCTTCTGCCACGAAAACGGCGTCCGCGTGGTGCCGCGCGGGGCAGGGACCTCGCTCGCCGGCGGGGCGCTGCCGCTGGAGGATGCCGTGGTGATCGGCATGATGCGGATGAACCGGATCGTCGAGGTCAATTATCGCGACCGCTACGCCGTGGTGCAGGCGGGGGTCACCAACCTCGGCATCACCAAGGCGGTCGAGGCGGATGGATTTTTCTACGCACCCGACCCGTCGAGCCAGCTCGCCTGCATGATCGGCGGCAATATCGGCATGAATTCCGGTGGCGCGCACTGCCTGAAGTATGGCGTGACCGCGAACAACGTGCTCGGCATCAAGCTGGTCACCATCGAGGGGGAGATCCTCGAACTCGGCGGCACCCATCTCGACACCGCCGGGTATGACTGGCTCGGCATCGTGATCGGCAGCGAAGGTCAACTCGGCATCGCCACCGAAATCACCGTGCGCATCCTGCGCGCGCCGGAAGGCACCCGTGCCATGCTCGCGGCGTTCGACGGCAACGAGGTCGCGGGGGCCTGTGTCGATGCGATCATTTCCTCGGGCATCATCCCGGTGGCGCTGGAATTCATGGACCGCCCGGCAATCCACGCCTGCGAGGCCTTCGCCCATGCCGGATATCCGCTCGATGCCGAGGCGATGCTGATCATCGAGGTCGAGGGCTCGGTCGCCGAGCAGGACTGGCTGCTGGGCCAGATCAAGGAAATCTGCGCCCGCTTCAACCCGATCAGCCTGAAAGTATCGCAATCGGCCGAGGAGTCGGCGGCGATCTGGAAGGGCCGCAAGGGCGCGTTCGGCGCGGTGGGACGGATTTCGCCCGATTATCTGTGCATGGACGGCACCATCCCGACCAGCACGCTGCCGCTGGTGCTGCGCCGGATCGGCGAGATGAGCGCGCAATACGGCCTGCAGGTGGCGAACATCTTCCACGCCGGGGATGGCAATCTTCACCCGCTGATCATGTTCGACGCGAACGATCCCGCCAGTATGCACAAGGCCGAGGCGTTCGGTGCGGACATATTGTGCCTCTGCGTCGAAGTTGGCGGCTGCCTGACCGGCGAGCATGGCGTGGGCGTCGAAAAACGCGATCTGATGCGGGTGCAGTTCACCGAAATCGAGCTCGAACAGCAGCGCCGGGTCAAATCGGCGTTCGACCCTGAATGGCTGCTGAACACCGCGAAGGTCTTTCCCCTGCAGCCCGGCACAGCGTCCGCAGGGCCGGATGCCTTGCCCCAGGCCGCATGATCGCCCCCGGGGACGAGGCGGGTTTCGCCAGCGCGATCGATGCTGCGGCGGCCGCGCGCACGCCGCTCACGATCGAGGGACTCGGCTCGAAAACCGGCTTCCTGCGTCCGACCCAGACCGCCGACACGCTCAGCACGCGCAACTTCGCCGGCATTCCGCTCTACGCGCCGCAGGAACTCATCATCACCGCCCGCGCCGGCACCACGCTCGCGGCGGTCGAGGCGAAACTCGACGAGGGCGGCCAGCACCTCATTGCCGAGCCGCCTCAGTACGCGTTTCTCGACGCACCGGACCAGACGGTCGGCGGCATCGTCGCAGCCAATCTGTCCGGACCGCGCCGCATCGCCTGGGGCGCGATGCGCGATCACCTGATGGGCATCCGCGCGGTCACCGGGCGCGGCGAGATCATCCGCTCCGGCGGGCGGGTGCTCAAGAACGTCACCGGTCTCGATCTGTGCAAGCTGTTCGCCGGCTCCTACGGGACGCTCGGCGTGATCACCGAACTCACTCTCAAAATCCTGCCGAAGCCCGAGGCCACCGGCACGGTGATGATACGCGGCCTGCGCCCGGACGATGCGGTACGCGCCCTGTCGGTGGCGCTTGGATCGCCGTTCTCGGTCTCCGGCGCCGCCTACCTGCCGCAGGAAGCCGCCATGGCGGTCGGGTTCGAAAACACCGTCACCATCGCCCGGATCGAGGATTTCGCCGCCTCGGTCTCCTACCGCACCGAGGCGCTGGCAGGATTGCTGAAAAAGTTCGGCCCCGCCGACATCCTCGACACGCCGGCCAGCCTGACTCTCTGGCGCGCGGTGCGTGACGCCGAACCTTTGCCGATCCAGCCCGGCGATGCGGTCTGGAAAATATCGGTCCGCCCCTCCTACGGGGCCTCGATCCTCCATGCCGGTCACGCCGCCGGGTTGTTCGGCTATCTCGACTGGGGCGGCGGCCTCGTGTTCCTCACCGGCCCTGCCACCGATGAAGCCCATGCCGCTGTGATCGCCGCCGCGCGCCGTGCGAAGGGCGAATGGTGGCTATTACGCGCCCCGGAGCGGCTGCGCCTGAGCGAGGATGCCATGCCGCGCATCTCACCCGGGCTCGCCGCGATCCGTCAGCGGGTCGTCGCCGCCTTCGATCCCGCCGGCATCCTCAACCCCGGGCGCATGTTCGCGGCCTGAAACCGGAATCCGATGCAGACCAATTTCTCCGCCGCCCAACTGGCCGACCCCGAGATTGCGGTCGCCGATAAAATCCTGCGCTCCTGCGTCCATTGCGGCTTCTGCACCGCGACCTGCCCCACCTTCGTCACGGTGGGCGACGAGGATGACAGCCCGCGTGGCCGGATCTACCTGATCAAGGACATGCTCGAAACCGGCGCCCCGGCCAGCACGCCGGTCGCGTTCCATCTCGACCGCTGCCTGTCCTGCCTCGCCTGCATGACCACGTGCCCCTCGGGCGTCGATTACATGCACCTGATCGACCATGCGCGCGTCGTCGTGGAAACCACCTACCGGCGCCCGCTGCACGACCGGCTGCTGCGAGCCGTCCTTGCCGCGATCCTGCCCTATCCCGATCGTCTGCGCCTCGCGCTTCGGGGTGCCGCGATCGGCGGTATCGCAGCCGGTTTGATCGGCGGGAGCAGCGAGATGAGCCAGCGGCTCCGGGCGATGTTCAAACTCGCGCCGGGTCGCCTGCCCCCGGCGGGCGCGACCGAGCGGCCCGGCGTGTTCCCGGCGATCGGGGAACGCCGCGCCCGGGTCGCCCTGCTCGCGGGATGCGCCCAGCAGGTGCTCGACCCCGGAATCCACGACGCCACCATCCGCCTGCTGACCCGCATGGGGATCGAGGTGGTGGTGGCCAAAGGGGCCGGGTGTTGCGGCGCGCTCACCCATCATCTCGGCAAGCATGCGGCGGCGCTCGATTTCGCCCGCGCCAATGTCGCTGCCTGGACGCGCGAACTCGACACCACCGGCCTCGATGCGATCGTCACCGACACATCGGGCTGCGGCACCGTGCTGAAGGATTACGGCTTCCTGCTGCGCGAGACGCCCCTCGCCGCCGAGGCGGCGCGGATCGCCGCCCTAGCGGTCGACATCACCGAACTGCTCGCAAGGTTCGATTACCAGCCGAGCCGCGCGATGGAGCGCCCGATCGTGATCGCCTATCACGCCGCCTGCTCGCTGCAACACGGCCAGCGGGTCACGGATGCGCCGAAATCCCTGCTGCGGCGGGCCGGTTTCACCGTTGTCGAGCCGCGTGATCCGCATCTGTGCTGCGGTTCGGCGGGAACCTACAATCTGTTGCAGCCTGAAATCGCTGACCAGCTGCGCCAACGCAAACTCGATACCATCATGCCGCTGAAACCCCACGCGATCGCGGGCGGCAATATCGGCTGCCTCACCCAGCTCGGCGGAGCCGGTCTGCCGACGATCCATACCGTCGCGTTACTCGACTGGATGGCCGGTGGCCCCCGTCCCGCCGCCCTGCCGAGCGATGCGGCGATCGAGGCGACCCGCCCGGTTGCCGCGGCCTTCACGGATGAGGAATCGACCTGGACCTGAGGCGGGGTTAACCCCGCCTCAACCTGTCGGTGACAGACTGGGCCGATGGAGAGGTCGCCGCCCCGAACAGCATCCGGAACAGTATCCGGAACAGCATCACGCGCAAATGCTCGCGCTTACGGGCAGCTCGCGCTCATCGCGGTCGCGATCAATCTGTTGACCAGCGCGCGCTCGATCCCGGCGATCCTGCGCGGCGGGCTGATCGACCCCGACAGTTTCATGCGCCTCGTTCGCATCGAGCAGGGGCTTCGCATCGGGCATCTGGTCAACATGGTGCAGCGCGACGATCTCGGTACACCCCTGCTGATCGAATGGTCGCGCCTGTTCGATGCGCTCATCGTCGGTCTCGCGGCGCCGCTGGTGCAGTGGCTGGGGTGGCACCGGGCGTTGTTCGTCGCAGGTGTCGCCACGGGACCGCTCTCGGTCGCCGCCCTCGCCGTCAGCATCGCCTTTGCGGCGGCGCCACTCACCCGGCTGCATGGCCCCCGCGCCTCATTTCTCTGGACGGTCCCGATCATCGGCCTGCTCCTGCCGGGACTCCGCAGCTTCGCCACGTTCGGCACCATCCATTACCACATCGCCCAGATCGCGCTCGTCGCCCTGACCGGAGGATACGCACTGCGACTCGGCCAGTCGGGAACTGCCCGTTCCGCCGCGAGCCTGAGCGGTGGCATTGCAGGCGGCTTTGCCATCTGGATGATGCCGGAGACCATGCCGTTCGTGCTCCTGATCTTCGTGGCACTCGGCTATCTGTGGCTGTTCCGCCCGATCGGCGGGGCGATCGCTCGGCTCGGCGGCGGGTTTGCCGCCACCCTCGCGCTTGCTCTGGTCATCGATCCACCCCATGGCGGTCCGCTGGTCCCCGAGATCGACCGGCTCTCGATCGTCTATGCCGCGCTCGGCATCGCCGTTGCCCTCGCCGGGCTCTGGCTCGCCTGGCTCGATCGCCGCAATCACCCGCCGTTACCCCGCGAGATCCTCGGGATCGGCGGTGCCTTGCTCGCCTTCGCCCTCTGGCTCGCGCGGTTTCCGACCGTCGCCCTCGGGCCGTATGGGTTGATCCCCGCCGATCAAATGCGCGTCTTCTTCGGCAACATGTCGGAAACCCAGCCGGTGCACGGGTTCGGCCAGGCGGCGATGCTGCTCGGTCCCGGCGGCCTCGCCCTGGCCTATGCGCTCCTGAATGTGGCGCGCAACCGGCATTCACCTGCCGCCTGCGGTGTCTGGCTGATCGGCGCCCTCGGCACCGGCCTTGCCCTGGGATTGACGGCGCGGTTCGTGATCTTCGCGCCTTACCCCGCCGCTGCGGCTGCTCTACTCCTGCCCGTCGCCCTCGCGGACGCCTCGGCCCGCTGGTCGCGCCAGCCTCGCCGCGCCGCTTGCGCCCGGGTGTCGATGATCGCGGTCACCTTGTTCGCTCCCTACACGCCGGCTTTCGCCAGCATCCCACCCGCTGCGCCGGTGAAGGCCTGCCATCTCCGACACATCGGCCCGTTGCTCCGCCCCGCAGCGGGAGCGGTGGTGCTTGCCCCGGTCGAGGATGTGCCGGAACTGCTCTACCGAAGCCGGATCATTGGCGTCGGGTCGCTCTATCAGCATGGCGTGGCGTTCTATCTTCTGGCGTATCACGCGTGGCGCGCCGATGCGGCGGGGCGATTGCCCGCTGCGGTTCGCGCCACCGATGCCCGCTTCGTCCTGTTCTGCAACGACGCGCCCGACCCGCCGCCGCTCAAAGGCGCACCGCGATCGGCCCTTTGGACGATGCTCGCCCATCATCACATCCCGAAATGGCTGAAACCCGCCGGGACCAACCGCGCCACCGGCTTCACCCTCTACCGGGTCCGCACCCCACCGCTGCGCTGACCACGCAAAAAAACCGGTCGCAGCCTGCGCCACGACCGGTCCTTTGCCGTACTGCCGTAGGATTATTGAACTTCCTGCGGCGGGGATTGTTCTTCCTGATCGCTTTCCGGCTTCGGCAAGGCCGCCTTCGGTGCCTCGGCGATATCGAATGCCAGGGCGCCGTCGCGGAAACTCACCTTCACCGCGCCACCGCTCGCCAGCTTGCCGAACAGCAGTTCCTCCGCCAGCGGCTTCTTGATCAGCTCCTGGATCACCCGGGCCAATGGCCGCGCGCCGTAGAGCGGATCGTAGCCGCGTTCGGCCAGGAATTCCTTGGCCGCGGAGGAAAGCTCGATCGTCACGTTGCGGTCGGCCAGCTGGGCCTCGAGCTGCATGACGAATTTCTCGACGACCTGCGCCACAATCTCCGGCGTCAGGCCAGCGAACGGAATGATCGCATCCAGCCGGTTGCGGAATTCCGGCGTGAACATCCGCTTGATCGCCTCTTCATCCTCGCCCACGCGCACCTCGCGCCCGAACCCGATCGCGGCCTTGGCCATATCCGCCGCCCCGGCATTGGTGGTCATGATCAGGATGACGTTGCGGAAGTCGACATTCTTGCCGTTATGGTCGGTCAGCTTGCCGTGATCCATCACCTGCAACAGGATGTTGAACAGGTCCGGATGGGCCTTTTCGATTTCATCGAGCAGCAGCACGCAGTGCGGATGCTGATCGATCGCATCGGTCAGCATGCCACCCTGATCGAACCCGACATACCCCGGCGGTGCGCCGATCAGCCGCGAAATCGAATGCCGCTCCATGTATTCCGACATGTCGAACCTTGTGAGTTCGATCCCAAGCGTACTCGCCAACTGCCGCGCCACTTCGGTCTTGCCGACGCCGGTGGGGCCGGAGAACAGATAGCACCCGATCGGCTTTTCGGCATCGCGCAGCCCGGCGCGTGCCAGTTTGATCGCGGCGGAGAGCGCCGAAATTGCAGAATCCTGACCGAACACCATCGATTTGAGGTCGCGCTCCAGAGTCCGCAGCGTCTCCTTGTCGTCCGCCGAGACCGATTTGGGCGGAATCCGCGCAATCTTGGCGACGATTTCCTCGACATCGCGCAAGGTCACGGTTTTGCGCCGTTTGTTTTCCGGCAGCAGCATCCGCGAAGCCCCGACCTCGTCGATCACGTCGATCGCCTTGTCCGGCAATTTGCGGTCGTGGATATATTTCGCCGAAAGCTCGACCGAGGCACGGATCGCATCGTCGGTATAGCGGACCTTGTGGTGTTTTTCGTAAACGCCCTTGAGGCCGCGCAGGATCTTCACCGCATCGTCGATCGAGGGTTCGTTGACATCGATCTTCTGGAACCGCCGGACCAGCGCCCGATCCTTCTCGAAATAGGTCCGGAATTCCTTGTAGGTGGTCGATCCGATGCAGCGCAGTGCCCCGGACGACAAAGCCGGTTTGAGCAGGTTCGAGGCATCCATCGCCCCGCCCGACGTGGCACCCGCGCCGATCACGGTGTGGATTTCATCGATGAACAGCACCGCCCCCGGCAACGCTTCGAGTTCGGACACCACCGCCTTCAGCCGCTCCTCGAAATCGCCACGATAGCGGGTTCCGGCGAGCAGGGCGCCCATATCGAGTGAGTAGATCGTGGATTTGGCCAGCACCTCCGGCACATCGCCATCGACGATGCGCTTGGCCAGCCCCTCGGCGATCGCGGTCTTGCCGACACCCGGATCGCCCACGAACAGCGGATTGTTTTTCGAGCGGCGGCACAGGATCTGGATGGTGCGCTCGATTTCCATCTCGCGCCCGATCAGCGGATCGATCTTGCCGGACTGGGCCTTCTTGTTGAGGTTGACGCAGTAATTGGCCAGCGCGTCCTGCCCGCGCTTGGGCTTCTGCTCGGTCTCGGCCTCGGGATTTTCTGCACTGCTGCCCGAAGGCGTGCGCGGCACCGAGCGCCCCGGCGATTTCGCAATGCCGTGGCTGATGAAATTCACCGCGTCGAGCCGGGTCATGTCCTGCGCCTGCAGGAAATAAACCGCATGGCTCTCGCGCTCGGAGAACAGCGCGACCAGCACGTTCGCGCCGGTCACTTCGTCGCGGCCGGAGGACTGGACATGGATGGCGGCGCGCTGGACCACGCGCTGGAAGCCGGCAGTCGGCTTGGGGTCACCGGCACGGTCGGTCGCCAGCCCGGCAAGGTCCTTGTCGAGAAATTCGATCGTCTCCCGGCGGAGGCGTTCGATATCGACACCGCAGGCGCGCAGCACGGTGAGCGCATCGGCATCGTCGATCAGGCCGAGCAGCAGATGTTCGAGTGTGGCATATTCGTGGCGCCGCTCGGCAGCAAATGCCAAAGAGCGATGCAGGGTTTGTTCCAGGTTGCGAGACAGCATATCCAATTCACTCCTAGCCGGGCTTCCGGCAAGCGGCCCATGCCGCCTTGGTCAAGCCCGATACGGCGGGTCCGCCGCGAAATCACGAGTCGTTGTCGGCAGTCGTGTCAGCGTATCAGAACAGACACATGATACCGCGCAAATCTTTCGCAATGATGACCAAACCTGGATCACATCTGCAAAAATATCGGCGGTCGCGGTCTTTTCCAAAAGTCTATTCTTTTTCAATGGTACATTGCAGCGGGTGCTGGCTCTGCCGGGCCAGATCCATCACCTGGGTCACCTTGGTCTCGGCGATTTCGTAGGTGAACACCCCGCACACGCCCACACCCCGGCGGTGCACATGCATCATGATCCGTGTCGCTTCCTCGCGGCTCTTCGAGAAAAACCGCTCGAGCACATGGATCACGAATTCCATCGGCGTATAGTCGTCATTGAGCATCAGCACCTTGTAGAGGGCCGGTTTGCGCGTCTTGGTCCGTGTCCGGGTTGCCACCCCGGTTCCAAGACCATTCCCAGTGCCACGACGATCAGAGCCAGACATCAACCTTATCTCAATCCATACCTGAACGCAGCATATCCACACCTCGCCCCGATGGGGAAGGGGAAATTTGCGCATGACGCTCGATTATCCGTGAACGGGAGCGCCACATCCGGCGGGATCTGCCGGCCCGGGCCTCAGAATTTGGCCGAAACCGCGAGCGATCCGTACTCGTGGATGCCACCGACCTGACCGACATAGCGCCGGGTCTGGAACACCTGAGTGTAGCTGAACCGCACCCCATGCCAGATCACCGCAATGCCGGCGTCGAGCTGTCCCACCGCATGGGTCGGGTTGACCGCGCGACTCGACTGGAAATCCGCCCCCGACAGGAACGTGTCATGCCCGACGAACTTGCCCGCCACGCCGCCGAACACGTACCACACCAGAGGCCGGGTCTGACGATACGCATCCGAGCCCGAAGGGCCGGGACGGAGCAGCGGCGCGCCGAAATCCGAATTCAGCCCCTCGCCGATCCGCAACGTCATGGCCGGTTCGATATACGCCTCGGTGGTGCCCACCTCACCGGCGAGTTGCGGCAGGGCGTCGATTTCAAGCCCGTTGCCGAATTTCGCCATGCCCACCCGCCACGTCCGCGAGGCGAGCACATCGAACGCCGGTTCCGAAGGCAGTTGATACGCCCAGCCATGGGTGCCGCTCTGCCCGATGATCGAATGGAACCCGTTCTGGACAATCTCGCCGCCGGCATCGCGCCCGACCACCCCGGCATCGAAGCCGAGAACGGTGCGGCTGCCGGAAGTGTCCTGAATCAGTTCGAACGTCCCGAGCAGCGAGCCGCCATACGGCTCCTGATTGGTCGGCGGATCGATCAGATTGGTCGAATTGGGCGTGAACAGCTTCTGCGTCAGGCTGATGCTGATCCGCTGGTCACCGGCACCGAGCAGATCATGCCCGAAATTCGCCACCGCACCCGGCACATCGCCGACATGCGAGGTGAACCCGATGTGCAATCCATTGACGTAATAGCGATCGGTCAGGCTCTGGGTGCTGATCGAGGCATTCTCATCCTGGATCGTCCACGTTCCGGAAGGAAACCCCGAGGCCGAAGAGGGGGGGGTCTGCGCCGCAGCCGAAGCCGCATAGCAGAGCGAAGCGGCGCACAGGGCAATCATCGGCAGCGATCGGGTCATACAGGACGTCCTAACTGATATCGGACGCCGTCGCCCGAAAAATGGAGATGCGGTTAGCTTTATTGGTCCGCCAATGGCCGGAAGCAAGCCCGTCTGTGAGGATTCTGCAACAGCGTGATCGAAACCTCCGCAAGGAATGCATGGAACCCATGAGGTTTGCATCCGTTCCAATTCGTCGATCGTAGAGTAAGTTATCATTCGAAAGCGAAGTTAACTCAGGTTAACCCGACGCTCGTCCACTCTTTCGGACGGTTTACAGGAATAACGGACTTTAGTCATGAAACGCTTGCTCGCGACTGCAACATTCATCCTTGGCACATTCTGGGCTGGTGCCGCCCTCGCAGCCCCGGCCCCGGCGAACTCCCCCGTCGGCGACTGGCTGACCGGGCGCGGCGGTGCCGTGGTCCAGATCGCGCCCTGCACCAGCCAAGGCGGCCTCTGCGGCCATATCGTCGGGCTGATGCTCGATCATGGCGCGGCAATCCCGACCGATTACCGGGGCCAGCCCCAATGCGGCTTCGAACTGATCCGCCCCTCGGCCCCGCGCGGCGCCACCTGGCACGGCGGCATCGTCGATCCGCGCAACGGCAATCAATACCACGCGGAATTTCACGTCACCCGCGCCGGTGAACTCGCCTTGCGCGGCTATCTCGGCCTGCCGATCTTCGGCCAGACCCAGCACTGGATGCGCTATTCCGGCACGGTCCCGGCCTCATGCCGGATCAATCAGGCCCAGATGGCCCAGTCCAACCAGCCCGTCATCGACGGCAACGACTGAACGAACGTACCGATCGGGACGCCCCGCCGCTCAGGCGTGGATCAGCGTCCCGATCCCGCCTTCGGTGAACAGTTCGAGCAGGCAGGCGTGGTGAACCCGGCCATCGAGAATGGTCGCCCCCTTCACCCCGTCGCGGATCGCGGCGATGCACGTCTCGACCTTCGGGATCATGCCGCCGGAAATGGTCCCGTCCTCGCGCATCGCATCGATCTGCTCGACCGTCAGATCCGCCATCAACCGGCCATCGCGATCGAGCACACCCGGCACGTCGGTCAGCATCAGCAACCGGTTCGCGCCCAGCGCCCCGGCAATCGCCCCGGCCACGGTATCGGCATTGATATTGTAGGTCGCCCCATCCGCGTCCACACCCACCGGCGCGATCACCGGGATCAACCCGGCCCCGGTCAGCGCATGGATCACCCGGACATCGACATGTTCGGGCTCGCCCACGAACCCGAGATCGAGCGCATGCTCAATCGCCCCCTCCGGCGCACGCCGGTTGCGCGTCAGCTTGCGCGCGCGGATCAATCCGCCGTCCTTGCCGCAGATCCCCACCGCCAGCGCCCCGGCCCGATTGATCAGCCCGGCAACCATTTTATTGACGGTCCCCGCCAGCACCATCTCGACCACCTCGACCATCGCGGCATCGGTCACCCGCAAGCCATCGACGAAGGTGGACTGGATTTTCAGCCGCGACAGCATCGCATTGATCTGCGGCCCGCCGCCATGAACCACGACCGGATTGATCCCGACCTGCTTGAGCAGCGCGATATCCCGCCCGAATTCATCGGCCAGCGCCTCCTCGCCCATCGCATGGCCACCATATTTCACCACGATGGTGGCCCCGGCATAACGACGCAGATAGGGCAAAGCGAGAGCCACGATCCGGGCCTGTTCGGCGGCGTCGGCGTGGCGGTCGGTATTGATCATCGGCGCGAGATCCCAGAGGTTCGGGGCCGTCTATGGCGGGCGGCGCCTGAGGTCAAGTGTGGTGGGGATGGGGGAAGGAAGCGCTTCTTTTTTGTAAAAAAGAAGCAAAAAACTTTTTTGATCTGGGGCAGGGGCGTGTTCACGAGTACGAACCAAACGAATAAAAGTTTTTTTGCTTCTTTTTTACAAAAAAAGAAGTCCTTACCTGCCCGGCGTCAAACCACCAGCGCGGCGATCGACGCCCGCAATTCGGCAATCCCCAGCCCGGTTTCGCTCGATGTCACGATGACATCATTGAGCGCCGCCGGATGCTTGCGCGCAATCGCAAGGATCGCCTCATGCTTGCGCGCCAGTGTTTCGGGTTTCATCTTGTCGGCCTTGGTCAGCACGATCTGAAACGCGACCGCCGCCTTGTCGAGAATGCCCATGATCGTGTGATCCGCCGGCTTGTCCTCGATCCGGGCATCCATCAGCAGCAAGACCCGGCGCAGGTTGGGCCGCCCGCGCAGATAGCGGAACATCAGCCCCTGCCAGTCCCGCTTCACCGCCTTGGGCGCCTCGGCATAGCCATAGCCCGGCATATCCACGATCGAAAGACGCCCCTCGCCGACCTGGAAAAAATTGAGCTGCCGGGTCCGCCCCGGCGCCTGGGCGACGCGCGCAAGTGCCACATGTCCCGTGATCGCGTTGATCAGCGTCGATTTACCGACGTTGGAACGCCCCGCGAGCGCAACCTCGATGCCGCGTGCCTCAAGCAGCCCTTCGACCGTCTGGGCAGCGTGAACGAACTGGGTGTTCTGCGCGAACAGCAGCCGCCCGGCTTCGAGCGCCTCGGCATCGGTGATCGCAGGGTCGGGCGGGGCGACATCGGGCATGGCGATGCTCAGGCCTTCGCATCGGCGGGGCGGCGCGGTCTGGTGTTGGTGCTGCGCATGATCAGCCATTGCTGCAAAATCGTCAGGCTGTTGTTGACGCAATAATACAGCACCAGGCCCGCGGCGAACCGGCCCAGCATGAAGGTGAAGATCACCGGCATGAACTGCATCATCTTCGCCTGGGTCGGGTCCGGCGGCGGCGGGTTCATCTTCTGCTGGCCCCACATCGTGAGCCCCATGATGATCGGCAGCACGCCAAGATGCAGGAACGGCGAAAACCGGCTCGGATGGAACGGCAGCAGCCCGAACAGGTTGAAGATATTGGTGGGATCTTCCGCCGAGAGGTCGTGAATCCACAACACGAACGGCGCATGCCGCATCCCGATCGAGATGAAAATCACCTTGTAGAGCGAAAAGAAAATCGGAATCTGCGGCAGCATGGGCAGGCAGCCTGCCGCCGGGTTGACGCCCTCGGACTTGTAGAGCGCCATGATCTCCTTCTGCTGCTGGACCGTATCGTCCTTCAGCCGCTCGCGCAGCGCCGCGACCTTCGGTGCCACCGCGCGCATCCGCCCCATCGAGCGGTAGGATTTCGCGACCAGCGGAAACAGCACCAGCTTCAGCATGACGGTGAACACGATGATCGCGACACCCATGTTGCCGAAAATCGAGGCCAGATAGTCGAGCGCAATGAAAATCGGCTTGGTCAGGAAGAAGAACCACCCGAAATCGATCGCCCGCTCGAACAACGGAATGTGATATTTCCGCTCGTAGCCGTTGAGAATATGCAGCACCTTGGCCCCGGCGAACACGTGCAGCGTGGTCTCCGCCGCCGCGCCGGGGGCAGCGTCGATCGGCTTCGCCGTCATGTAATCGACCTGCCACGCGCCATGATCCGGATGACCGGGCCGGGCGAGATACCGATAGGCGCCGGTCATTTCGGTGCCCTGGCTCGGGATCAGCGCGGTCAGCCAGTATTTCCCGGTAATCCCGGCCCACCCGCCCAGATTGGTCGCCTCGAACGCGGTGCCCGGTGCGCGCCCGGCCTCGGGGTGCTTGCCGCCCGATTTCACGCCGTCGTAATCCATCTCGTGCAGCGTGCCCTTGAACACGCCGATCGGCCCCTTGTGCAGGGTGAACGAACCTTCGACCGCCGGCAGATAATCCCGCCGGATCCGCGACCATGGAAACACCGCGATCGGTGCCTTCCCGTCATTGACCACCCGCTGCTGCACCGTGATCATGTATTCGGTATCGACCGCGAGGAGCAGTTCATAGGTCACGCCCGCACCGTTGTTCCACGTCAGCGTGACCGGATGATTGGGCGAGAGCGCCCCGCCCGAACTTTTCCAGAGCGTCTGCGGTCCCGGCACGGCAAGGGCGGAGCCGGGGGCGGCATCCCAGCCGAACTGGACGTAATAGGATTTTTTGCCGGTCGGGCGCGACAGAAGCTGCACCAGCGGCGAAGTTTTCGACACGGTCTGGTGATAGCTGGTCAAAACCAGGTCATCGAGCCGCGCGCCGAGCAGGCTCATCGACCCCCTGATCGCCGGTGCATCGATTTTCAAGCGCGGCGCTGCCGCCGCCGCAACCGTGGTCACCGCAGCGGGCGCGCCCGGTGCCGCGACATTCGCGGCAGTGGCCGCCGAACTCTGGGCCGAACGCGGGGCCGAGATCTGGGCATGCTGCACCAGCGGCTTCGGCGGCGGCTTGGGCAGAAAATAGCCGCCCACCACCTGAAAGATCACCAGGATCGCCAACGAGATCGAGATTGCGAACAGCAGCCGGCGATTATCCATGAAGCGTCATTTCGTCCTTTTGAGGGTCGGCTGGAGGCACCGGATCGATGCCGCCGGGATGCCACGGATGGCAGCGGAACACCCGCTTCGCCGCGAGCAGACTGCCGCGCGCCGCGCCGTGAACCGCCAGAGCTTCCATCGCATAGGCACTGCATGAGGGATAGAACCGGCATTGCCCGCCCAGCACCGGCGAAGCGATCAGTTGATAGGCGCGCACCGCGCCGCGCAACGCCCGGGTCTGGGGGTTCATGGCGCACAATCCCGTGGTGCGGCCCGCATTTCGGCATGGCGGTCGAGAATATCACCGAGCTCGGCGCGCAACCGCGCGAAATCCACGCTGCCGCTGTCCTTGCGCGCGATCATCACGATATCGACACCCGCAATCTCGCGCGCCGCGAGTTCCAGCCGCGCCGCGGCCCGAAGCCGGCGGCGGGCGCGGTTGCGGTGAACCGCGTTACCCACCTTGCGGCTCGCGGTCAGGCCGAGCCGCACCGGCGCATCCGGCGCGGTCGCGAGCAATTGAACCACGAAACCCGGACGCGCCGATTTGCGCCCCCGCGCGGCGGCGCGCAGGAAATCGGCACGTTTCGGCAGGGTTTCAGGTTTCGCGCGCGGCATGGGTCAGTATGGAACCCGATGGTGAAAAACAGGCCACCGAACAGGGTGCCAGTGGCGAACGACGATCAGGCCGAAAGGCGCTTGCGGCCCTTGGCGCGACGGTTGGCGATCACCTTGCGACCGCCGACGGTTTCCATCCGCGAGCGGAAACCATGGCGGCGCTTGCGAACGAGTTTGGATGGCTGATAGGTGCGCTTCACGATCTCTGCTCCAACAATTCCGGGTATGACGATGCGTCATGAATATTACGACAACAGACACGCGGCCGCGTTCCGGGAGGAGCAGCCTGCGTCTCGCGGTGTCTTAAGCATCACACGCCGCCCGCGTCAATGAAACCGGAACGGGTCAACCGCGCGCCGGCCCCGCCTTGCCGAATCCCCGCCCGCCACGCACACTAGGATCATGACGATAACGCCATCAGGTCACGCAGGCACCGTGCTGGCCCTCCAGGGCGGCGGATCGCACGGCGCCTACGCCTGGGGCGTGCTCGATGCCCTGCTCGCCGATGGTTTCCGCTACGATGCGGTCTGCGGCGTCTCCTCCGGCGCGATCCTTGCCGCAATGGCGGTGCAGGGACAGGTCCGCGCCGGGGCCGAGGGTGCCCGCGCCGCCATGGCCCAGTTCTGGGACCGTCTGGTCGCCACCAACATGTTCGCCCCGCTCACCGGCCATTTCGACCGCTGGATGCCCGGATTCGAAATCGGCCGCACCTTCGGCAACTCCCTCGCCATGCAGGGCATGTCGGCCATGGTGAACCTGTTCGGCGCCGGTGCGCTCAACCCGCTCGGCCACAACCCGCTGCGCCCGATCCTCGAAGACCTGCTCGACCCCGCCGCCCTGTCCGACCGGCGCGCCCCCCGCCTGTTCATCGCTGCAACCGCCGTCGAATCAGGCCGGCCCCGGATTTTCCCCAATCGCGACATCACGGTCGATGCCCTGCTCGCCTCCTCCTGCCTGCCCATGCTGTTCCCCCCCGTCACGATCGACGGTATCGCCTACTGGGACGGCGCCTATTCCGGTAACCCACCCCTCGCGCCGCTGCTCGCCCTCGATCCCGTCCGCCTCGTCCTGATCCGCGCCCAAAGCCGTCTGCGCGCCGGCGTGCCCGCCCAACAGAACGACATTCTCAACCGCGTCCAGGAAATCGCCTTCCAGACCGCGATCGACGCGGAATGCGCCATGCTGCCCGCCAGCCTCGATTTCATCGAATACGCCGCCGATGACGCCCTCGCCGGCCTCCCGCCGGAATCCCGCGCCAATACCGACCGCGCCTTTCTCGACCGTCTGTTTGCCGCCGGGCGCGCCGCCACGCGCCGCCCGAGCGCGGCATGACATCCGCCGCGTGATGCCCGCGCCGAACCAGCGCCCGCGCCGGGTCCGCCAGAGCCTGTCCGCCCGGCTGCTCTGGCTTACCGTCGCGGTCACCCTCATCGTCGAAGTCATGATCCTGCTGCCCAGCCTCGGGCGTGAGCGCATGGCATGGCTCACCAACCGCGTCACCGAAGCCCACCTCGCCGCCCTCACCGTATCCACAGCCCCGCACGGCGTGGTCGATCTCTCGACCCGCAACGAATTGCTGCGCCTGTCGGGCACCGAAGCGATCCGCCTGGTCGAAGGCGGCCGCAGCATCCTCGTCCTGCCCCCGCGCGGCATCGTCCGGGCCGAAGGCCATATCAACATCGCCCACGAAACCCTGATCGGCTCCATGCTCCGCGCCGTCGCGGTCCTGCTCGGCATGGAACCCGACGATATCCTGGTCACCTCGCCCAGCCCCCTGCAACGCGGCGTGATCGTGCAGATCGTGGTCCACAACCCCACCCTCGCCGACCACCTGCGCCGCTACGTCGAACACATCGCCGCACTCTCGCTCGCCGTCGCCCTGCTCACCGGCCTGATGATCTACCTCGCCCTCGACCGTATCCTGGTCCTGCCGATCCGCCGCCTCACCGAAAGCATCACCACCTTCCGCGCCGACCCCGAACACGCCGCACCCCTCGCCCTTCCGCGCCGCAAACGCGCCCGCGACGATGAAATCGCCCTCGCCGCCAGCGAACTCGCAACGATGCAAACCGAACTGCGCGCCGCCCTCTGGCGCAACGCCCGCCTCGCCGCCCTCGGCACCGCCGTCGCCAAAATCAGCCACGATCTGCGCAACATCCTCTCCTCCGCCCTCCTGGTCGCGGACCGTCTCTCCGGCAGCGAAGATCCCGCAACCCGCCGCGCGGCCACCACACTGGTCACCGCCGTCGAACGCGCGACCGACCTCGTCACCCGCACCCTCAGCTTCGCCCGCGAAGGCCCGCCCCCCGTCCTGCGCGCGGCCTTCCCCCTCGCGGACCTCATCGCCGAAGTCGCCGACCAGCTCAGCACCCAGTCCGAAACCCTGCGAATCGAAACCGTGGTCACCCCAGGCCTCGCCATCCCGCTCGACCGGACCCAGATGTTCCGCGCCCTGTTCAACCTGATGCGCAACGCCGCCGAAGCCGGCGCCAGCCTCATCACCGTCCGCGCTGCCTGCGCCGAAGGAACCACCACCATCGATATCGAGGACAACGGCCCCGGCCTGCCCGAACAAGCCCACGCCAACCTGTTCCGCCCCTTCACCGGCTCCGCCCGGCGCGGCGGCACCGGCCTCGGCCTCGCCATCGCCCGCGACCTCGTGCGCGCCCACGGCGGCGAACTCGACCTCGTCGCCACCAGCGTCCGCGGCACCCTGTTCCGCATCACCATCCCCCAGGACCTCACATGATCCCGCGTTCGGTGATGTCGGAGTGGGGACGAGAAGGCGAGGGGCTCTGCCCCTCGACCCCGCTAAGGGCGCGGCCCTTAGAACCCTTGAGTTTAAGGCGAGAGGAGGGCGCGGCCCCGGTGGTTCCGTCGATCTCGCCTGGACAGCCCTCCTCTCGCCTTAAACTAGTGGATTCCAAAGGCTCCGCCTTTGGCGGGGGTCCAGGGGGCAACGCCCCCTGGCCTTGCCCTCCCACCTCGAAATCACCGAACCCGGGAGCGCGTCGTGATGCGTGAGATGCGGGATTATCCGATTGCGGTGGTTGATGACGATTATGGGGCCGAGAGTGCGGCGGGGCGGGTGATCCGGGCGTTGGTGGCGTCGTTCGAGGCGCGGGGTCATGCGGTTCTGGCGGGATTGACGGTGGAGGATGCGCAGGCGGGGAGGGTGCTTTATACCGGTCTCTCGGCGGTGCTGGTTTCGATCGACGGGTTTGCCGACCGTGAGGCGTTGATTGCGGCGCTCGACCGGATTGTGGCGCTGGCTTTGGCGCGCGCGCCGGATCTGCCGGTATTTCTGTATGGCGAGCGCCGGATGCCGGATGATCCGCCGGTCGAACTGATGGAGCGGATCGACGGGTATTTATATCTGCATGAGGACAGTCCGGCGTTCATGGCCGGGTATGTGTCGAGTGCGATCCATCGGTATCTCGATGCGATGTTGCCGCCGTTCTTCAAGGCGTTGGCGCGTTATACCGATGCGGCGAAGTATTCCTGGCACACGCCCGGTCATGGCGGCGGGGTTGCGTTCATGCGCTCGCCGGTGGGGCAGGCGTTCCACCGGTTTTTCGGCGAAACCGCCCTGCGGGCGGATTTGTCGGTCTCGGTGCCGGAGCTGGGATCGCTGCTCGATCATGCCGGGCCGGTGCGCGAGGCCGAACGCGAGGCGGCGCAGAGTTTCGGCGCGGATTCCACCTTTTTCGTCACCAACGGCACGTCGAGCGCCAATAAAATCGTCTGGAGCGGGCTGGTCGGGCCGGGCGATGCGGTGCTGGTCGACCGCAACTGCCATAAATCGCTGGTCCATGCCCTGATCATGACCGGGGCGCGGCCGATCTATCTGCGGCCGAGCCGCAACGCCTACGGCATCATCGGCCCGATATCCAGCGCGCAGTTCGATGCCGCCGATGTCGCCGCGCAGGCGGGCGGGCGGGTGCGGATCGCGACGATCACCAACTCGACCTATGATGGCCTGTGCATCAATGCCGACGCGGTGAAGCAGGCGCTCGCTCCGGTGGCGGATGCGATCCATTTCGACGAGGCGTGGCTGGCGCAGGCGCATTTCCACGAATTCTATCGCGGTTTCTATGCCATGAGCGGCGGGGCGGGGCCGGTCGAACCGCTGGTCTTCTCGACCCAGTCGACCCACAAGGTGCTCGCCGCGTTCTCGCAGGCCTCGATGGTGCATCTGCGGGAAGGGACGGTGCATAAACTCGATCCCGAGCGCTTCAACGAGGCGTTCATGATGCATTCGAGCACCTCGCCCTGGTATGGCATCATCGCCTCGTGCGATGTCGCGGCGCGGATGATGCGGGGTGCAGCGGGGCGCACCCTGGTCGATGAAACCCTGCGCGAGGCGGCGGCGTTCCGGCGCAGCATCGCGGCGCTGGGCGCGAGTTTCGCGGACCGGGGAGAGTGGTGGTTCCGGCTCTGGGAGCCCGAGGGCGCCGGGCTGGACCAGGCCGACTGGGTGCTGAAGCCGGGCGATGCGTGGCACGGCTTCACCGATGTCACCGCCGGGTTTTCCCTGCTCGACCCCATGAAGGTGACTATTCTGTGCCCGGGTCTCTGCCCCGGTCTCAGCCCCGATCGGGGCGACGATGAGGGCATTCCCGCGCCGATCGTGGCGAAATTCCTGTGGTCGCGCGGCATCGTGGTCGAAAAGATCGGAACCTATCATTTCCTGATCCTGTTCACCCTGGGCGTCTCGCGCGGCAAATGGAGCAATCTGGTGACGGAGTTGCTGGCGTTCCGCGCGCATTATCAGGCCAATACCCCGCTCGCGGATGTCATGCCCGAACTGGTCCGAGAATCCCGCGCCTACGAGCGGATGGGCCTGCGCGACCTGTGCGAAGCCCAGCACCGCGCCTACCGCGAGGGCGATGTCCTCGCGATCCAGAACGCGATGTTCGAGACCCTGCCCGAACAGGCGATGACGCCGCAGCAGGCCCATGCCGAACTCGCCGGCGGGCGGATCGAACTGGTCCCGCTCGATCAGTTGCAGGGCCGGGTGCTGGCGCGGATGGTGGTGCCCTATCCGCCGGGAATTGCGCTGATCGTGCCGGGCGAGCGGGTCTCCTCACCGCTGATCGTCGAATATCTCCGCTTCGCATCGGCATGGGACCGCAAGTTTCCGGGCTTCGAGACCGATATCCACGGCGTCCGCAAGGACGAGGCGGGGGATTACTTCCTCGACTGCACGCTGGACTGAACGGCGGCGAGATTATCGAGGATCGGGCAATCGGGCTTGTCGTCGCCGTGGCAGTTGGCGGCGAGATGGCGCAGCTGGCGGCTCATCGCCTGCAAGGCGGCGGCCTTCTCATCCAGTTCCGCGATATGGGCGAGAGCGATGGCCTTGACCTCGGCGGAGGGGCGCTTGCGGTCGCGCCACAGCGAGAGCAGCGCCCGGATATCGGCGATCGAAAAGCCGAGATCCCGGCTGCGGTGAATGAAGCCGAGTTCGTGGATCAGGCGCGGGTCGTAGAACCGGTAATTGTTCTCGCCGCGCACCGGCGGATCGATCAGGCCGATCTGCTCGTAATGCCGGATCATCTTCGCCGACACGCCGCTGCGGGCCGACGCTTCGCTGATCGTGATATGCGCACCCATGGCCACAGATTATGCCTGCCGCGGCGGGCTGACAACCGCCATCGCAACGCAACATTGTTCCGTCTCCCGCACTCCGCATGGCTCACAATTGCCCGGACCCGGTTGCAAAACCGCCGGATTTCGCTCATGCGATCGCCCATCACAGATCGACGCCCAAGGGAGACCGAACATGCGGGTTTATTACGACAGCGATGCCGATGTTAATCTGATCAAGGCCAAGAAGGTCGCGATCGTCGGCTATGGCAGCCAGGGCCACGCCCATGCGCTCAACCTCAAGGAGTCGGGACTCAAGGAACTCGCGGTGGCGCTGCGTCCGGGATCGTCGGCGATCGCCAAGGCCGAGGCCGCCGGCCTGAAGGTCATGACCCCCGACGAAGCCGCGAAATGGGCCGACGTCGTCATGATCCTGACGCCGGACGAAGGCCAGGGCGACCTCTATCGCGACAGCCTCGCCAAAAACCTCAAGCCGGGTGCGGCGATCGCCTTCGCCCACGGTCTGAACATCCATTTCAACCTGATCGAGCCGCGCGCGGACATCGACGTGTTCATGATCGCACCGAAAGGCCCTGGCCACACGGTGCGCTCGGAATATCTGCGCGGCGGCGGCGTGCCCTGCCTTGTCGCGGTGGCGCAGGACCCGTCGGGCAACGCGCTCGACATTGCGCTCTCCTACGCCAGCGCCATCGGCGGCGGCCGTGCCGGCATCATCGAAACCAGCTTCCGCGAGGAATGCGAGACCGACCTGTTCGGCGAGCAGGCGGTGCTGTGCGGCGGTCTGGTCGAATTGATCAAGGCCGGGTTCGAAACCCTGGTCGAGGCCGGCTACGCGCCCGAGATGGCCTATTTCGAGTGCCTGCACGAAGTGAAGCTGATCGTCGACCTGATCTATGAAGGCGGCATCGCCAACATGAACTACTCGATCAGCAACACCGCCGAATACGGCGAATACGTCACCGGCCCGCGCATGGTCACCGCCGAGACAAAAGCCGAAATGAAGCGCGTGCTCGACGATATCCAGAAAGGCCGATTCACCCGCGACTGGATGCTCGAAAACCGGGTCAACCAGACCAACTTCAAATCGATGCGCCGTGCCAACGCCGCCCACCCGATCGAGCAGGTCGGCGAAAAGCTGCGCGCGATGATGCCCTGGATCAAGCAGGGCGCGCTGGTCGACAAGGCCAAAAACTGAGCCTACGCCGTTCGACCAAAAGTCTGCCGGTCCTTTTTTGCAAAAAAGGACCGCTTACTTTCCGCTCCGGAGGGACAATCGATGAGGATTGCCAGGGACGCGACCGAACTGGTCGGCAACACGCCGCTGGTGCGGATCAACCGGCTCGCAGCCAACCTGCCGGGCCAGATCGTGGCGAAGCTCGAATTCTTCAACCCGGCCAATTCGGTCAAGGACCGCATCGGCGTCGCGATGATCGATGCCGCCGAACGTGAAGGCCTGATCGACCAGGACAGCGTGATCGTCGAGCCGACCTCCGGCAATACCGGCATCGCGCTGGCCATGGTGTGTGCCGCCCGCGGCTATGGCTGCATCATCGTGATGCCGGATTCGGTGAGCCGTGAACGACGGGCGGTGCTGCGCGGCTACGGCGCTGAACTGGTGCTCACCCCCGGATCGGAGGGCATTTCCGGTTCGATCCGCAAGGCCGAAGCCATCGTCGCGTCCGGGCCGCAATATTTCATGCCCCAGCAATTCACCAATTCCGCCAACCCCGCGATGCACAAGCGCACCACCGCCGAGGAAATCTGGCGCGATACCGATGGCACCGCCGATATCCTGGTCGCCGGCGTCGGCACCGGCGGCACGATCACCGGGATCGGCACAGTCCTCAAATCCCGCAAGCCCGGTTTCCGCTGCATCGCGGTCGAACCCGAAGCCTCGCCGGTGCTCTCCGGCGGCGCGCCGGGATCGCACGGACTTCAGGGCCTCGGTGCCGGTTTCGTGCCGGAAATTCTCGATACCGGTATCTATGACGAGATCATCCGCGTCAGCAACGACAACGCCTACGAAACCGCACGCCGCGCCGCGCGCGAGGAAGGGCTGATGGTCGGCATCTCCTCCGGCGCCGCCCTCTGGGCCGCGATCGAGATCGCGAAGCGGCCCGACAGCGAAGGCAAGCTGATCGTCGCGATCATGGCCTCCTACGGCGAGCGGTACCTCTCCACCCCGCTCTTCGCCGGATTGACCGATTGATCGCAGCCCTCGCTCACCTCGTCATCGCGACCATCTCATCGCTCGGCTACGCCGGGGTCGCGGTGCTGATGGCGCTCGAATCGGCCTGCATCCCGATCCCCTCCGAAGTGATCCTGCCCTTCGCGGGATATCTGGTCTCGACCGGACGCTTCGATCTCTGGATCGTCGCCATCGTCGGCGCGATCGGCTGCAACATCGGCTCCACCCTCGCCTATGCCGTCGGCTACGCGGGCGGGCGGCCTCTGGTCGACCGGTTCGGCCGCTACATCCTGCTCGACCAGACCGAGCTTGCCCGCGTCGAAACCTTCTTCGCCCGCTACGGCAGCCTCACCGTGCTGATCAGCCGGATGCTCCCGGTCATCCGCACCTACATCGCCCTGCCCGCCGGGGTCGCGCGGATGAATATCTGGAAATTCGAAATCTACACTTTCGTCGGCTCGCTTCCCTGGTGCCTCGCCCTCGCCTATATCGGTCTGCGCCTCGGCCGCGCCTGGGAAACCAACCCGCAGCTCCACAGCGTCATGCACATCTTTACCCTGGCGACCGTCGCGGTCCTCGCGGCCTTCGCCGCCTGGTACGCGCTCCGGCTCTGGCGCCGCCGCCCGGCACGCTGAGCGACCACATTCAAACGCGCATTGCCTCCTGCGGCGTGGTGAAGCGCGCGGCGGTCTGGTCCGATGTGCTCAACGCCAGATAAGCGACCGAGGCGACCACAGCGGAAACCGCGAACGAAATATCGCCATACCCGGGATGGGTCGCCGCGAAAGCGCCCACGAACAGCGGATACTGGTTGAAAAACGGCACGCTCGCCGCAATCCCGATGATCCAGGCCAGAAACCCGGCACTGACCGCATTGAGCCGCGAATGACGCCGCCCGAAATGACCGATCAGCGTCACCGCAATCCAGGGCGCGGTCCAATAGCCGAGAAAGAACAGGAAATCCTGATAGTTCTTGATAAAATTGGTCGCCGCGAGCACCGAGATCACCGTCCCGATCGCCCCGCACACCAGTGCCGCCTGCCACTGCCGCAGCCGCACCCCGAGGGCGAGCGAAGACAGCGTCGCCGAATAGATATTCAGGATATTGGCGCTGATCGTCCCGATCACGATGGCAATGATCAGCGGCGCATGAAACCACCCCGGCATCCAGCTGGTGAACAGGTCGGATGGCTTGCTCAGCGCCACCGTCGCGCCGATGATCGCGCCAAGCACTTCCATCCAGATGCACGAGATCAGGGTACCGGCAAACGCATTGACGAACACCGCCCGCTTGGTCGCGCCGATCTCGCCCTGATGCTTCAGATAGCGGGTATAATCCGATGAATAGGGAATCCAGCCCAGCACATAAGCAACCACGACCGAAAGCGTGAGAATGAACGCCCCCGAAGTCCCGCCGACGTTTTTCAGCAATTTGGGCTGTGCCGCCGGCAGATGGCCGATATGGGTGGCGGCGATCACGCTCAGCACCACGAAGATCGCGACCAGCAGATAGAAAAAATACTTCTCGGCGGCATGGATCAGATCATGGCCGATCACCGCAATCGCCACCTGCACGACGCAGAGCACCAGAATATCGGGGATCAGCGGCGTATGCAGCATGTATTGGAGCGCGTAACCGCCGATGATGGTATTGACCCCGAACCACGAGAACCCGCCGAAAAAATTCAGAAACGACGGCAGCTTGTTGCCCTTGCGCCCGAACCACGCCGCGCCCTGGATCATCTGCGGCAGCCCGTATTCCACCCCGAAGGTCGAAAACGCGGCGAGCAACACGGCCCCGATGATATTCCCGAGCACGATCGCGCTGATCGCATCGGTGGCGGAAAGCCCGAACACCCCGGTCGCGAGCGCTCCGGTGGTAATCGTCGCGAATTCCACATTGGCCGCCATCCACAACCCGAATAACGCGCGTGGCCGGCCATGCGATTCCGCAGCGGTCACCGGCATGATGCCCTTGGATTCGACGGTCAGGGGTGCGGTGTCTGCCATGATTGATCCTTGCGACGAGGGTACGAGAGCGCGATAAAAATCCAGAAAGTCCAAAGCAAAAATCGTGCCTGCCAATCTGCAGCCCGCGCGGCGGAATCGGCCCCCGATCATGACAAAATGGCTAAACCAGCGCCAGTCCCTGCGCGGAAATTGCTCAGATCCATCCCGCCGCCCGGTCCGGCTTGTCAGGATTTTTTACACCTCCTCCCAGCCGAAACTGCAAGACACTGAATTGGCGTGATATTTATTTTGGCACAATTATTGCTTTATGATCACAAAGACGGACTATGGACAAGACTATTCGGTTCGTGACTCTCGTACCATTTCTACAGACCACCCCAAGGAGCGGCAAATGAACTTCAAACCAGTTTTGGCGATTGTCGCCGCCGGCACCATCGCCGCGCTGGCCGGCATGTCGAGCGCATCGGCAGGGCCGCTGAATTTCGCCTTCTCGATCACCGGCACGGGCACACATCCGGGCAGCGTGACCGGCGAAATCGAAGGACTGACCAACAACGCCATCACCGCCGCAAGTGCCGTGATCATCACCTCCGACACGATCGGCTTTCCATTCATCCAACCGTACAATACCGTCGGTGACGTCTTATCCGGACTGAATTCTTTCCAGGTTACAAGCGGCAGCATCACGGATTTCATATATTTCGCCGGCACCGCGGATAGCAGCTACGATCTGCTCTTCAACTTCCTCGGTCTCAACGGGCTCACCACCGAGACCGGCTCGGTCATAAACGACGGCAGCCTCAGCGGCGTCACATTCACCCCGCTCGATGTTCCGGAGCCCGGCTCCCTCGCCCTGCTCGGCACCGGCCTGCTCGGCCTGGCGCTGATCCTGCGCCGCCGTCAGGCTAAGGTGCCGCCCCGCGCCTGATCGGCAGGTGCGCTGCCTCCCATGCCGCAATCGAGCCGGGGTAATAATCGACAGTGCCCCGGCCGAGCAGATACCGCGCCACGAACACCTGCTCGGCGCTCAGCAGCCCCGAGCCGCAATAAAACATCACGGTCCGCCCGCGCGTAAGCCCATGCGCCCGGTAGAGCGACCGCAGCGCAGCGACCGGCCGGTACGCATAAAACGTCGGAAACGTCTGGTCGAATGTCGGCTGCTCGTCGAACAGTAACCCGCTCGGAACATCGATCGCCCCCGGAATATGCCCGGCGCGATACCCCGAACCCGCCCGCGCATCGACGAACAAAACCCGATGCGCCTGCCAGATCCGGTGCACCCGCGCCGTCCCATCGATCCACCCCGGCACCGCCCTCGTGTCGCGAAACCCGCTCGGCGTCACCGCCGGCGCCGCCGCATGGCTGAGCGGAAACCGCGCCTGCACCCATCCCCCCGTGCCGCCATCGAGCAGCGAAACATCGCCGAACCCCGCAGCGCGCAGAATCAGAAACGCCCGCGCCGCCAGCCCCGCACTGTAAATACTGTCATCGGCCGTGGTGAGCACGACATGATCGGACGGGCTCAACCCCAACCGATCCACCACCGCCGTCACCCCCCGATCCCCCGGCCAAGCCCGACGACCCCCCGGCAGATCGACATAACCCCCCAGCCGCGCCGTATCCCACAACCGCGCCCCCGGAATATGCCCCCCACCCCGATAAGCCGCCGCACTCGCAGCGATACTGACAACAACAACCCCCGCATCCCCCTCATGCGCCCGCAGCCACCCCGCCGAAACCAACGGCTGCTGAGGCACCGCCGCCTCCGCCCCCAATGGCAGCAGCGCAATGGCAGCAAGCAGAACAACAGACATAGACTCTAAAAGGGACAAGCACGTGACTCCCGGTTGAACGCTCCGATTAAATAGGCCGTCGCGTCCGGGCATCGTCAAGGCGTGACCGAAAGAATTTACGTCGATGAGCTTTAGTGCGTCTCTCGACAGCTAACTTAAAAATGTGTCATAAAACTATGCTAAAATCGCGGGAGGATATGTTATTCCAAAAATAATCATAAACCCGATGGGCGGGCTCGGTAACAGGATGATGCAACTGCTTGCAGGCTATGGCATCAAGGAATGTTGCCCAGACGCTCAATTAGTTCATCCAGAGATGGACGAATGGCAAATTGAAGCTGTGGAATCGAAGACCTCGAATGGACGTTCAGTCAGCTTCGGAAGTCAACGCAACCGACTAGGGGTACGTGGATTAGGGAATTGTCTGTCGCGAGGTATAATAGATAGTGTGATAATTGATAGTTACGCACAGCATTTTGACAATTTTCCAGATATTGACTCTGCGCGTAAATTATTTGTAGCTTCAGAAAAACACAATCAAATTAAGGGATTCGGAACGAGTGAACTTGTCATCAGCATCCGCGGGCGAGAAATTCTAAGCGGAATTCATCCCGATTATGTTGTTCTACCGCCGGATTTTTATGAAGCCATCATTCTTGAGACTGGACTGAAACCGATTTTTTTTGGTGAGATTGATGGTAACTCTTATAGCGCAGCTCTAAAAGAACGATTCCCAACGGCTAATTTTATTTCTGGGAAGGATGCAATACATGATTTTCTTGTCTTGCAAAGATCATGTCATATCGTGCCGAGCATTAGCACATTCTCATGGCTCGCAGCCTGGCTCAGTAAAGCTAAAAGTATTCACTTCGCAGTAGCAGGACTCTTCAACCCGCGACAGGCAAAAAATCATTTTCTTGTTCCTATAAAAGATACAAGATATAAATTCCATTTGTTTCCATTGGCATATGCAACGAATATCAGTCTTAATCTTGACAGGTTTAAAGTTGTGCAGAATGCGATGGCAAAAGCGATGCGACCTATTTCGGCATCAGACTTGCAATGCATCATCCAAAGCTCATACTACACGCCACGCATGATCGATGATTATCTCGAATTTTATGACGAAGACTTTTATCGTTCTTCTTACAGCGATGTCGGCTTTGCTGTAAATAATGGGTGGCTACCGAGTGCGCTTCATCATTACATTGAGCATGGGTTTAGGGAGGAGCGTTCGTGCTTCAGGTTGAACACCTCCTGGTATTCGATGCAATATCCGGATGCAGCGCTTGAAGTCGCGGAAGGAAAATATTTCGATTTAGAGCATCACTATGTCCAATCGGGACGCCGGTCTGGATATATGGCAGATGAGCCACAGAAGAGCATTAACGCAACTTAGTCGCTCCAAATTATATTTACAATTGTTTGTTCTTCTCGGCTCTTAATTTAAGTTATCGATATCGATACTAAATGTGTGGGATCTCAAACGACATGATCAACGATCTGATGCATAAACTCCACCGCCTCATCGATTTCCTTCTCGTAGGTAAATCCCCCGACAAATGTCGCCGCGTTGTCAGCGATTTCCTCTGCAACTTGAGGATGGTTCCGCAGAAATCGTATGATCGGCGCGAGATCGGAGAAGTCAGACCGAATTGGTACGTAGTGAATCCAGGGCGTCAGCCGATCGTAGTACCATTGCCTCCATCCTTTGATGGAATCAATTTTCAGCACAACACTTCGACTCAACAGTTTTGAAAAAAAGCCTGGCCATGAACTTGTCATCCCATCGATATCGATCTGGAACTTCCATCGATTGAACTGTTCGACCGGGATATAATCCTTCCTATAGATACCCAGATCAATCACTGGCCGATCCGATGATGCCGCCTGAGCCTGAACAATGCCGGTTAACCCGGCATCGATCAGATCGGAATTGCCGGCAGCGTATTCACACAGCTTGACTCGTGGCAGGCCGGACATGTCGTTATCCATGATTTCGCCGGTATTGCTGCCCCGCCACAAGGCGGTATCTTTCCGCTCCGACCAGGGAATATCGGTGGCTCGGTACTTACCACGCAGATGCTCATAGCCTCGCGATCTCATGAAGTAGGGATCGGGGATCAATTGGGTCATTTCGTCGCAGTTACAGAACGCCAGGCCATGATAGTGTGGATCATCGGCCACATTCAACCAGAACTCTGCAGAACCGCGCCCGCTCCGGGCATACGCCACAAATAGCGGTACCGAATGTACCCAATGCCAGATAATAAGGCGCGCAACCATGCTGAAGTTCATCACGAACGCCAGAATCGTGAGCGAAAACGTGAAAAGACACGATCCGTCGCCACGAATCGCACATTTTATTACGGAAGGATCGTTGATCTCATTATTAAAAAAATCGATGTCGAGCTTTTCGTATCGATTTCGTGTTCTGAGCAGATGCTTTAACTTCTCAAATTCGGATCGACCAAAGTATTCGATAATCAGGTTATCGTAGGCGTCATTGTCGAGCGTATCGATGGTATCGTGGTCTACATAATGCACCGCTGCCGCCCTGGCATCGAACGTTCCTGCAAATTCATCCATCATTTCGGCGTCCGGTTTCCATCGTGTGCCATGCACTGCATCTCAGGGGGCATCCTCGCAAGCATCTCAACGGTGCGCCACGATCGTCACCATGGGCGGCCGCGATGCCATGCCGATCGGTGAATGCAGTGACATCGTCTGGTTGGCGAACCCGAGCCGCGCCAGCATGGTCTGAAAGGCGCTGGCCGAATAATTCCACCAATGAATATGACCGATCGGCGGCTGAGATGTACCGATCTGCATCAATCCCGGCAATTGCGGCACCGGCGGCAGGGAAACGAGGTCGGTGATGATCATCGTATCCTTCGTCAATGCCGCCGCCTCGCGCAGCGCCTGAAATGGGTTGGACAGATGCACCAGGATCGCGCCGAAAATCGAGATATCGTAGGTGCCCATGTCATCCGGCTGACAGAAGATATCGCCATATACCGCACGCGCCTTAAATCCGAAAATCCGCTTGCTGTACCACCAGCTGTTCCGAAGTCGCCCGGCGGACCGGGCCCCGCTGATCGCGACCTCGCCCGCGGTGGTGTCACCGAACGGCATGATCTCCGGGCCATGCCCAATCGGCAGGTCGAACACGGTCAGGTCCGCCCCTGCCTCGGCGATCGCCCGCGACAGAAAGCCGCTGGCAGGGCCATATTCCAGAACCGATTTACCGGCGAGCGCGATGCCGCCGAGGTAATCCCCCTCGTGGCCGCGAAGATCCCATGCCCCCTCCTTCACCCGCCCATCCGGCATCGCAATGGTGTGATAGAAATCACAATCGGCTTCCTGGACATCGCAATGATAGGCGGCAAGCGCCTGCTGAAATGAAGGGGTCAGCTGACCACCATAGGGACGACGGCGGACCGCCTCGTTCCGGAAAAAGCCGTCAATGTCGAGAGACATCTGATCCATGAAGGTCCTGCCTGTGTTGGGTTTGCTGGAAGATCGAAATTATCGTGTTTGTATCGCATCAAGATTTAACTGGTCTAGAAGCAAGAATTATCTTAATTCCAAATGCAGCAATCAGGATTTTAGAATGACAGCACAATTCGCGGCTTTGCACGAGATATTCCGGTCCGAACTGGCCGATCCCGATCTCCCGCTCACCCCGGAGACGGTGCTGGCCGACATCCCCGGGTGGGATTCGGTCAATCTGTCCTGCGTGATCTTGGGCGTCGAGACTCGCTTCGGCGTGACGTTCAGCCCGGCCCAGATGGATCGGCTCGAAACCGTCGGTGACTTTCTCGCGGTAATCCCGGGAATCTAACACTCAGCGCCGTCCTGTCCAAACAGGGCGGACGCCGCGCGGCATATCGAAACCCAGGCGTCGAGCGCAATCTGTGCCGCATCGTCATAGGGTGCCAGGGCATCGATGTACCCGTAAGCCAGCGCGTCGGTCACTCGCCTGACCGACCCCGCCGGGTTGGCGGCATCCGCAAGGCTTACATAGAGCAGGCGGTTGGGCCCAAAGGTGCGCAACAACAGCGACAATGCAATGACGTCCGCCTCCGGCAGCGGTTCGTTGCGCTTGACGACATAAATCCGCCGGGCCGATTGCAGGTCTTCGACCATGCGCCGGGCAAGCAGAGTCAGTTTCTGACTTTCGCGGTGTTTCACACGGGCCTGTGGCATCTGATCGGCATAGATGAACGTGTGATACGTGAGCCGATACCGCAGTTCGGTCAGAATGTATTCTGCGGGCGTGCCGCGCAGGTCGAGTTCGATATTCGCGGGGTCGCCCACTCCCTGGCATCGGTGGAGCAGCAGATCGACCAGTGACTCGAAGCGCGTGGCGGTAAACCGCAACAGCCCGAGCGGCTCACACCCGCTCAGGCGCTGCGCAATACCGAATTCGCAGTTGTCGCCAAGGCTTTCGAACGCCGCCATCAACTCGCCTGGTGGTGTCGCGTTTTCAACGACCGGTTGAGCGGATGGCCCGTGGGGCGGAATCATCCAGAATTCGAGCCGGTGGCAACCGAAAGCAAGCTGTCGCTTGTCGTCGAACAAGCCGAATGCTGCGGGCGAAAGCGCATCCGGGTGCTCGAAGCCGATCGCAAGGGGAAGATCGAGCATCTCAGGCGAGACAAAAAACGCGACGAGACCGATACCCGATCGTGCCGTCTCGTAAACCGTCGTCCCGTTCAGCGATACACTCAGCCGTTGCACTGCCTGTGGATTTTCCGCGAGATATGGCGCCGCCTGCAGGATCGCAAGAACCCGCGCACCCTCCGGCAGCTTCCAGCCAACCGCGACATTCACCGTCAGGTCGCTGCGCTGACCAAGGCACCAGCGTATGCCGCCGGGCTCGGGAGGGCCCCAACCGTTGCCAAAGCTAAGCGCGGGACGCGGGGCGCCGAAATCGAACGTATCGAGTAAAACCGGTACGTGGGGCGATAGGGCAGGGGCTACCGGCTGCACCAGCCGCAGCGGCATCGCACTCATGCCCACTCCCCCTGAAACACCGCCCGCTCCGCCACATACCGCCTCAGATTCTCCGCCCGCGAAATCTTGCCGCTGGTGGTCTTGATCAGCCACCCCGGCGAGACGATCAACGCCTCATAAACCGTCGCCGCGAATTCGGCGTTGATCGCGGATTTGATCGCGCGGCTCAGCGCGCTCCGGGCCGTCACATCCATCGTATCCGCCTCCGCGATCACCACGAGCGACTGGCTCCCGGTCTGCGGGTTGAACGGCGCAATCGCCACCACCCGCCCCGGTTTCACATCGCAATGAGTATTGATGCAGAACTCGGCATCATGGGCATAAATATTCTTGCCGTGAATGATCAACAAATCATCGGTACGCCCGGTAATGAACAACTCGCCCTGATCCAGAAAGCCCCGATCGCCGGTATGATACCATCCGGCCTCCAGCTTGCCCGGCGGCATCTCCAGCCGGAAATACCCGTCGAACATGGTCGCACTCGCAATCACGACAGTCCCGACCTCACGATCCGTACAGGCGGCCCCATCGGCATCGAGAATCCGCAGCCGCACCCCTGCCATCGGCGGCCCGCACGAAATCATATCACGTCCGGCGGCACCGGGTGCCGCAGCGCGAACCACCCCATCGCGATCCAGCGCCTCCGCGTCGGCACAAATTATGCGCGGCGCTTTGGCCAGCCGCGTCTGCGTCACCATGAACACGGTCTCGGCCATCGCGTAGCTGACCTGCGGGGCCGCAGCCGCCAGCCCGTGCGGTGCAAAATGCCTGACGAACGCCTCCAGCGTCGCTGCCTTGCACGGTTCCGAACAATCGATAACGGCCCGCAACGAAGACAGATCATACCGCGCCTCGGGCGGCGTCATCCGGATCAGATGGTGAAACGCAAAATTCGGCAACCAGCAGAGCGTCGCCCGAAAATCGCCGATCGCCTCCAGCAGGCTCGCCGGCCGGCGCACCCACGCGAACGGATCGATCGTCACCACATTGATGCCGAGCAGGGCGGGAGCGACGAAGCAGGCGATCAACCCCATGTCATGATAAATCGGCAGCCACGAGGCGATCACATCGCCCCCGGTCATGCCAAGGGTCTCCGCCATCGCATCGACATGATCGAGCACCGTGCCATGCGACAGCATCACCCCCTTCTTGAGCCCGGTGGTGCCTGAACTATGCTGCAGGAACGCAATGTCCCGCCGGTCGGATGAAACGACAACCCCAGGATCGAACGGCGGCAGCGGCGTTTCGATATCATGACAAAGATCATGAAAATCAGCCAGATACTCACCGATCAACCCGATATTGAACCCATCCGCGACAATCAGCGCAACCTCGATCCGCGCAAACAACGTCCCGTGCGACGCCCAGAATATCCCGGCATCCTGCTTGGGGCTGAGCGGCGGAAAGAACGCCGGAATCGCCCCGATCATCATCGCCCCGAAAAACGCCGGCGCCGCATCGCGATGAGTGGGCAGCATCAAAGCAATCACCTGCCCCCGCCGCACCCCCCGCGCCGCAAAAGCCCCGGCAAACCGCTCCGCCCGCCGATGCACCTCACCAAACGTCACCGGATGCCCGGGATCATCATGCAGAATGATGAACGGATGATCGGCCCGCTCGCGCGCGACATGGCCCAGCCGGTCGACCAAACTCCTCCCGCGGGTCAGAAGCTCGCCCATCACACCACCGCCGGTTCGCACAGCGACGAATGCCGCGACAGATTGGGGTTGTAATACGGATCGCGCTCGATCAGCGCCTTCCACCGGTTGGTGAACCGCTCGGTGTCGATCGTATCCGCCGCACTGCGTGGCGCACTCCGCGATTCGAAATGCCGCAGCCGGGCGAACGGCGTATAGACCACGCGCTCCCCGGCTTCGAGACCGCGCAGGCAGAAATCGACGTCGTTGTAATCGATCGGATAACGCTCGTCGAAGCCGCCGATCGCATCGAACAGCCGGCGGCGGAATGCCATGAACGCGCCGGTCACGGCAGCATAGTTGCGAATGATATGGGTAAACCCGTTATAGCCGATGTAATCATCGTTGCTGCCGGCGAATAAATGCCCCGCCGCCCCGTGCAGGCCGAGCACGATGCCGGCGTGCTGCACCGTATCATCGGCATAGAGCAACCGCCCGCCGACGATGCCCACGCCGGGGAGTTCCAGCGGTTCGAGAATCGCTGTGAGCCAGCCATCGTCGAGCGCTTCCATATCGTCGTTCAGCAGCACCACCCGCTCGGTGGTGGCCGATTCCACCGCGAAATTCGCCTTCGCCGCAAAGTTGAACGGCGCGCCGTTGCGGCGATGCACGAGCACATCGATCCGCTTGTCACGCTTGGCCAGCACGCTCGCCATCGCCTCGCCGCCCTCGTCGATCACGAGCGTCAGCCGGAACGGCGCGCCGGGATCATGCGCGAGAATGCTGTCGATGAAGTGTTCGGCGTAGCACACCCGTTTCGTCGTCCCCGCCGGCCCCTGGGCGAAGCGGGTCAGCATCAGCAGGGTCACCGGCTCCGCGGGCAATTTCGGGCGGACCCGGTAGCTCCCGGTGAACGCGCCGGGTTCGACCACGCCCTTGACCCCGAGCCGTTCGAGATGCGCAGCAACCGCGCGGCGCCCCGCATGATCGGCGGTGGGCTTCGCGGCCACGCTTGAAGCGGTCGAGCTTTCAACCGCCCGCCAATGATAGAGCGGCGCACTGACATGGGCGAAGGACGCACCGGCGCTGGCGGCGCGCAGGGCGAAATCGTGGTCCTGCGCACCATCGAATGCGCTGCGGTAACCGCCGAGGTCGAGAAACTGCGCCTTGCGCACGCACAGGCAATGCAGCACGTACATCACGCTCATCAAATGCTCGGGCGCGAAATCGGGCTTGAAAAAATGATCGCCCCGCCGCCCGTCGGACAAAATCTTGTCTTCATCGCAATACAACACATCCGGCGGCGCCGGGCGCGCGGTCTCGGCGAGGTAGGCCGCGAGCAGCCCGGGTGCCAGCCGGTCGTCGTGATCGACCATCACCACATAGGGCGCCGAGGACAGCATGACAGCACGGTTGGTCGCCGCCGAAATGCCACCGTTCCGGCTGCTAAACGAAACCTTGATGCGGCAATCCCGCCGCCGAAGATCGTTCAGCGCCGCAATCGTGGCCGGTTTGCTCGATCCGTCATCCGCGATGCACCATTCCCACGAAGGACAGGTCTGCGCCGCGAGATCGGCGTAGAGATCATCGAGCCAAGCCGGATCGGTATTATAGGTCGGCGTGATCACCGAGAAGGCCGGCCTCACAAGGTCTTCGGCAATGCGGTGCGCTGCGGTGCGTTGCTCCATCACCTGCGGCAAGGCCTGAAGCTCATCGCGCGGCGACGCGATCACCGGCATGAAGCCCGAAACATCGAGGCCGAACGCGCACCGCTCGGTCAGCACCCGGCGCAGCGCATCCCCCACCGCATCGAGCGAGAGCCGGGCCGCAACGCGCTCGCAGGTCTCCGCCATGGCGGATTTTGCCACGCTATCGCGCTTGGGAAACGCATGCAGCGCCGCGACGATGGCATCGATATCGGGCTCGAACCAGATCGCATGCGCACGGTAAGGCCCGCGCTCCTCACCCACCTCGCACGCCTGGCCCGGGATCAGCAGCGGATACTCCTCACCGAGCAATTCCGGCGCTCCGGCATGGGACGAAATCAGTGCCGGCACGCCCAGCACGAGGGATTCGAATATGTTGAGCCCGAACCCCTCGCTCCGATGCGGCGAGAAATACAGATCGACCGCCGATTTGAGAGCCACGAGTTCCGCCGCATCCATCACGGTATCGATCACCAGCGTATCCGGCGGAATCCGGGCGGCAGACCGCGCGCTGGCATCCCGCGAATGGGTCTTCAGCACGAACAGGAACACCCCCGGCGCTTCCGCCGCCACGCGCGTCGCGACGGTGCGGAAAACATCGATGCCCTTGCGCGCCGTGTAGGAGGACGCATCCATCACGAACAGCACCACGATGCGCGGCTGGTCGGACTTTCTGCGGCCGGACGAACGGGCACGCTCGATCCGCTCGACCCAGACCGAAGACCCCGCCTGATCGCGCCGGGCCAGGAGACTCGCGCGATCCACCACATACGGAATCGTCTCGATCGGCCGCGAGGTCACCGCGGCAAACGCCGACCGGCAGAAATCGCTGGGTGTGACAATGAGGTCGAACCCGCCCAGCACGACATTCCACTCCGGTCGCGCGACCGGCATCTCCCAAACCCAGGCCCCGATATTCACCCGCCGGTCGAACAAGGCGCTCCCGTAGCGATCGAGCAGCGTCGCGATATGATCGGGGTTGAGGCAGATGAAATTATGCCCGAACCGCAACGCCGCCGGATCGAACAGGTCGAACCCCTTGCCCGGTTGGGTCGCCCCCGCGACATCGTATTCATCGACGGTAATGCCCGCCGCACGCATGGCATCGCGATATCCCCGCGCGGCAGCCCCAAGCCCGCTCGCAACCGAGAGCGGCCCGAACAGATTGACCCCGCCCGCGCAATACCGGCCCAGATCCTCCAGATGCAGCACCCGGTTCGCGAAAATATTGGTCCCCGGCACCAGCCGCTGCTCGATGAGGCCGCAATCGCGCCAATGGTCCTGCGCCTCGTGCAGCGCGACATGACCCGCAAGATCGGGATTGGCCTTAAGATAAGCCAGCCCATCGATCGTACAATCCACCGCAGGCCGCGCCACCGAACGCCACAACGCCTCGTCGATCAACCGGGGCGGCGCCGTATGCGGCTGGCCACGCAGCAGCGCGGCGGTCGCCGCCGCCACATCGAGGCCGATTTTGCCGGTCGCCCGTGGCATCGCGGCCAGAGCCGCGCGCAGACCGACATCGGGTTTACGGGTCGCGAGGGGCGCGAGCGCCGGATGCGGCAACCTGCCCTCGCGCTCGCCACAGACCATGAAATGCTCAAGCCCCGAGCGAATGATCCCCCGCCGCTTCATGGCATGCACGTCGGGATAGACGGTCAGATAAAACCCTTCATCGAACCACCACAAAGCCTTGCCGATCTCGGCATGGTCGGACAGCACGAAGCTTTGCTCAGCCATCCACGCCCCGCCATATCCGAGAGGCTGCGGGTCGTAATCGGGCAGCGTCCCAGGTTGCGGCGGATTGCGCGTGGCGAAATGATAAAACCCCGATGACAGCTTCCCGGCACCGATCGCCGCCGCAACATCGGGATGCGCCGCCCGATATTCATCCTCGGCAAACAGCCCGTTCGGCGCGACCCGCTGGGCATAGACGTTTTCGAGATAAAAAATGAACGTCTGATAGTCGTTCAACTCCCTGATATCGGGAAACAAGGTCTGGATCTGACGAAACTGCTGCTTGTAGAGTTGTTTGAACGACCAGGGATTGAACCAGCCATTGGGGATGAACCGGTCCGCTTCCGGCAGAATGAAATAGGCATCGATAGCCGCGCGCCCGGTCACCCGGATTCCGAGCAGCCGCGTCAGATGATGCGTGACATGATGCGGATTGAACGCCAGCGACGGCACCCGTCCCTCATCGGCGCCATGGTCCCAGAAATGGCGTTCGACATCGAATCCCGGGTCCTGCTGCAACAATTGCCCGATATCGACATATCGGTCGATATAGAATTGACGATCGAATACATAAAACGGTCTTCCGCCCGACTTTTCCGTGGGCACCGGGTCAGTTTTCAAGGCCTCCACAACCGCAACTTTTGCGACGGACAGTTCAGTGACGTTGGAAGCAATCCCGTCCGCCCGGCGCTCGGGCACGACCGCATCCAACTCTTCCACCCGGACAGTTTTCTGCGATCCTGAAGTCGACGATCGACTTGGCAACATCAGCACCACGGGATCGGACGACGCCATCGGGGGATATCCCTTTCATCGCATAAATCGCACTTAATCAGGATCGCGTTCTGCGAGCGATACCCCCTCAAGTTGTATCATACTATGATCTGATTTCAATAAAATATTTATAAGTACCCCGAAATTTCATTTGAATTATTTTTTAGACAGATAAGCGTTATTTTTATACCACTCAGGCTGGGTTGGCGCTGGACGATTTTACGCGTTCTTTACGCCCCGCCCCGAAAACGATCTCCCGATTTTATGCCGCGAAGCGGACAAAGGGCCGCGTTCATCCCCGGAGCCACCCCATGCCCGATCTTCTCTCCCTGCTCGCCGCCATCGCGATCTTCGCGCTGTTCTTCGCCTACGTCCCCCTCTGCGCGAAAATCTGAACCCATGCCCGATCTCGTCCTCGCCGGCGCCGTCGCGCTCGGCCTGCTGATCTACCTCGTCTGGGCCCTGATCCGCCCGGAGGATTTCTGACCATGACCGCTCACGGCCTGCTCTTCATCGCGCTCATCCTCATCCTGGTCCTCGGCAGCGCCATCCCGCTCGGCGCCTACCTCGCCCGCATCCTCACCGGCAAAACCCGCCTTCTCGCCCCGATCGAGACCGGCATCTACCGGCTCTGCGGCATCGATCCCGCCCGCCCGATGGGCTGGACCAGCTACGCCATCGCCCTGCTGATGCTCAGCGTGATCCACTTCCTGCTGCTCTACGCCATCCTTCGCCTGCAATATTACCTGCCGTTCAACCCGCAACACATCGCCGGCATGGCGCCGATGCTCGCCTTCAACACCGCCGCCAGCTTCACCACCAACACAAACTGGCAGGCCTACGCGCCGGAATCGCAAATCTCCAACGGTGCGCAGATGTTCGGCCTCATGGTCCACATGTTCATCAGCGCCGCCGCCGGTATCGCCGTCGCCGCCGCCCTGATGCGCGGCTTCATCGGCGGCGGCCTCAAATCCCTCGGCAACATCTACGTCGATATCATCCGCATCACCCTCTACCTCCTGCTGCCGATCGCCCTCCTCGCCGCCACCCTCCTGCTGATCGGCGGCGTCCCCATGACGCTCGACGCCTTCGCCCACCTCCACACCATCACCGGCGCGCCCCAGACCATCGCGCGCGGCCCGGTCGCCCTGCAGGAAGCCATCAAGGAACTCGGCACCAACGGCGGCGGCTTCTTCAACGCCAACTCCGCCCACCCGTTCGAAAACCCCAGCGCACTGACCAACCTGCTCGAAATCTGGCTCATGCTGGTCATCGGCTTCGCCCTGCCCATCGCCTTCGGCCACATGATCGGCCGCAAACGCGAAGGCCTCGCCCTCTTCGCCGCCATGGCCCTCATCCTCGGCTTCGCCATGGTGGGGGACTACGCCGCCGAAGCCGCCAACAACCCCATCCTGATCCACGCCGGCATCATGGCCCACCCCGGCAACATGGTCGGCAAGGAAGCCCGCTTCGGCATCGCCCAATCCACCACCTTCAACATCGCCGCCACCGGAACCTCCACGGGCGCCATCAACTCCGTCACCGACAGCTACACCCCGCTCGGCGGCCTCATCCCCCTCTTTCTGATGCAGCTCGGCGAGGTCGCCCCCGGCGGCGTCGGCTCCGGCCTCTGCGGCATGGTCCTGTTCGCCCTCCTCGCCGTCTTCGTCGCAGGCCTCATGGTCGGCCGAACGCCCGAATACCTCGGCAAGAAAATCCAGTCCCGCGAAATCAAACTCGCCATGCTCGCCGTGCTGATCCAAACCCTGCTCATCCTCGCAGGCACCGGTTTCTCCCTGCTCACCAAATCCGGCCTCGCCTCGCTCGAAAACGCAGGCCCCCACGGCCTCACCGAAATGCTCTACGGCTGGACCTCCGCCACCGAAAACAACGGCTCCGCCTTCGCCGGCCTCGCCGCCAACACCCCACTTCTGGACTACGGCCTCGGCCTCGCCATGCTGTTCGGCCGCTTCGCCGTCCTCATCCCCGTCCTCGCCATCGCTGGCTCCCTCGCCGCCAAACCCAAACTCCCGCCCTCCCCCGGAACCTTCCCCACCGATACCCCCCTGTTCGTCCTCCTGCTCATCGGCATCATCATCATCCTCGGCGGCCTCCAATTCATGCCCGCCGATACCCTCGGACCCCTGGCGGAACAGTACCTGATGCTCAAGGGGACTGTGTTTTTGAACGGCGGGACAGAAGGCGAGGGGCTCTGCCCCTCGACCCCGCCAAAGGCGGAGCCTTTGGAATCCACCAGTTTAAGGCGAGAGGAGGGCGCGCCCTCGGTGGTTCCGTCGATCTCGCCTGGACAGCCCTCCTCCCGCCTTAAACTCAAGGGTTCCAAGGGCCGCGCCCTTAGCGGGGGTCCAGGGGGCAGCGCCCCCTGGCCTTGCTTCCCTCCCGTTCAAACCCCGTTCCCATGGGACATCAGCCAATGACCAGCCAAGTCGATACGATCCGCCTGTTCGATCGTGCCATTGTCGTGCGTGCCGCGGGCGATGCGGTTTTGAAGCTCGATCCGCGCCATCTGATCCGCAATCCGGTGATTTTCACCACCGAGGTGATTGCGGTTCTGGTTTCGGTGGTCGGTATCCATGAGGTTGTGGCCGGGCAGCCCGCGGCGTTTTCGCTGGTGATCGCGGTGTGGCTGTGGATCACCGTGTTGTTCGCGACGTTCGCCGAGGCGGTGGCCGAGGGCCGGGGCCGGGTCCGGGCGGATGCGTTGCGCCGTGCCCGGTCGGACACGATGGCGAAGCTCGTTCTCGACCCTCGCGACCGCACGATCTTCAAGCCGACCCCCGCGCCGGAGCTGCACAGGGACGATCTCGTGCTGGTCGAGACCGGCGACATCATTCCCTCGGATGGCGAGATCATCGAGGGGATCGCGAGCGTGAACGAGAGCGCGATCACCGGTGAATCCGCCCCGGTCATCCGCGAGGCGGGGGGCGATCGTTCGGCGGTCACCGGCGGCACCCAGGTGGTGTCGGATTTTCTGGTGATCCGGATCACCGCCGAACCGGGTTCGACTTTTCTCGACCGGATGATCGCGCTGGTCGAAGGGGCCGAGCGACGCAAAACCCCGAACGAGATCGCGCTCGACATTCTGCTGGCGGGTCTCACCGTCATTTTCGTGATCGCGGTAGCGACCCTGCCGGGGTTCGCGTCCTATTCCAGAACCCATCTCTCGATCGCGGTTCTGGCGGCCCTGTTCGTCTGCCTGATCCCCACCACGATCGGCGGCTTGTTGTCCGCGATCGGAATCGCCGGGATGGACCGGCTGATCCGCTTCAACGTGGTGGCCACCTCCGGCCGCGCGGTCGAGGCGGCGGGCGATGTCGATGCCCTGCTGCTCGACAAAACCGGCACCATCACCTTCGGCAACCGCATGGCCTCCGCGCTCTATCCGGTCCCCGGCGTCGATGAGCGTGTCCTCGCCGAAGCCGCCGCCTTCGCCTCGCTGGGCGACGAAACCCCCGAAGGCCGTTCGATCGTCACGCTGGTGCGCGACCGTTACCAGATCGACCTTCGCCTGCCGGCCACCGCAACGCTCGTGCCGTTCAGCGCCAACACAAGGGTCTCCGGCATCGAGTCAGGCGGCAGATCATGGCGCAAGGGAGCGGTCGATTCCGTGCTGAAACTCACCGCCAGCCCGCCGCCCGCCGCCTTCTCCGAAGCGGTCTCGCGCATCGCCCGCGCCGGCTCGACGCCGCTCGCCCTGGCAGTGGACGGAAAGCTGCTCGGCGCGATCGAGCTGAAGGACATCGTCAAGCCCGGCATCAAGGAGCGCTTCGCCGATCTCCGCCGCATGGGCATCCGCACCATCATGGTCACCGGCGACAACCGCATCACCGCCGCCGCCATCGCCGCCGAGGCGGGGGTGGACGACATGATCGCCGAGGCCACCCCGCAGGACAAGCTCGGCTACATCCGCAAGGCGCAGGAGGAAGGCCGCCTCGTCGCCATGTGCGGCGACGGCACCAACGACGCCCCGGCTCTGGCCCAGGCCGATGTCGGCGTCGCCATGCAAACCGGCACCCAGGCGGCGCGCGAGGCTGGCAACATGGTCGATCTCGACAGCGACCCGACCAAGCTGATCGAGATTGTCGAAATCGGCAAGCAATTGCTGATCACCCGTGGCGCGCTGACCACGTTCTCGATCGCCAACGACATCTCGAAATACTTCGCCATCCTGCCCGCGATCTTCGTCGCGACCTATCCGGGTTTGCAGGCGCTCAACATCATGGGCCTGACCTCGCCGGAAAGCGCCATCCTCGCGGCGGTGATCTTCAATGCGCTGATCATCGTCGTGCTGGTCCCGCTCGCCCTGCGCGGCGTCAGGTTCCGCGCGGTCGGCGCCGCCGCCCTGCTGCGCCGCAACCTGCTGATCTACGGCCTCGGCGGCATCGCCGCCCCCTTCGTCGGCATCAAGGCGATCGACATGATCCTCACCGCCTTTCACATCTTCACCTGATCGGACCCCGCGCCATGTACCGTGAAATCCGCCCCGCTCTCTCGCTCGTCCTGCTGTTCACCCTCGCCCTCGGCGTCGCCCTGCCCACCGCCTTCACCGGCCTCGCCCAGGCCCTGCTTCCCTTCCAGGCGAATGGCAGCCTGATCAGTCACGATGGCCAACTCATCGGCTCCGCCCTGATCGGCCAGAATTTCACCGGCCCCGACTGGTTCACCCCGCGCCCCTCGGCCCTCACCGGCACCGATGCCAGCGGCAAAACCATCGCCACCCCCTACAATGCCGAGGAATCCGGCGGCTCGGCTTCCGGCCCGACCAATGCGGGCATGATCGCCAACGTCAAAACCCGCATCGCCGCCTACCGCGCCGCCTACGGGCCGGGTCCGGTGCCGGATGATGCCGTCACCACCAGCGGCTCCGGCCTCGACCCGGATATTTCCCTCGAAAACGCCGCGCGTCAGGCCCCGTCCATCGCCGCCGCCCGCAAACTCCCCCCCGCCACCGTCACCGCCCTGATCGGCCGCCTCGCCCACCACCGCATCCTCGGCATCATCGGCACCGATCATGTCAACGTCCTGAAACTCAACCTTGCCTTGAGCCGCCTCGCCGCGCCATGATCGCCCTCCATGCCAACACAGAACACCGAGCATCGGCCTGACCCCGAAGCCCTGCTCGCCACTGCGGCCAACGAGCATCGCGGGCGGCTGAAAATCTTCCTCGGCGCCGCCCCCGGCGTCGGCAAAACCTGGGAAATGCTCGCCGCCGCCCGCCGCAAACGCGCCGAGGGCACCGATGTCCTCGCCGGCCTGATCGAAACCCATGGCCGCGCCGAAACCGCCGAACAACTCGCCGACCTCCCGATCCTGCCGCGCCGGAACATCCCCTATCGCGGCCACATCCTCGAAGAATTCGACCTCGAAGCCGCCATCGCCCGCCACCCGGCTTTGCTGCTGGTCGACGAACTCGCCCACACCAACGCCCCCGGCCTGCGCCACGCCAAACGCTGGCAGGACATCGCGGACATCCTCGATGCCGGAATCGACGTCTGGACCACCCTGAACGTCCAGCACCTCGAAAGCCTGAACGATCAGGTCGCCCGCATCACGGGCGTCCGCGTCACCGAAACCCTGCCCGATACCGTCCTCGGCCTCGCCGCCGAAATCGAACTGATCGACCTTCCCCCCGCCGAACTCCGCACCCGCCTCGAACAGGGCCGGATCTACCGCCCCGATCTCGCCCGTCGCGCCCTCGACGGCTTCTTCCGCCCCGGCAACCTCGCCTCCCTGCGCGAAATGGCCCTGCGCCGCGCCGCCCAGCACGTCGATCGCGACATCGCCAGCTACATGCGCGCCCGCGCCATCGCCGGCCCCTGGCCCGCCGCCGAACGCGTGATGGCGGTCATCGAAACCGGCCCCGCCGCCGAACAGGTGGTCCGCCACGCCGCCCGCCTCGCCGAAGCCCTCCGCGCCCCGCTGCTCGCCTTCCACGCCGAAACCGAGTCCGGCGTCGGCGTCCAGTCAGCCCTCGACCTCGCGATCCAGCTCGGCGGCACGGTCGAAATCACCACCAACGCCGATGCCGCGACCGCCGCCCTCGATGTCGCCTCCCGCCACAACGTCGCCCATATCGTCCTCGCGCGCCCACCCACCCGGGCCTGGCGCCGCCCGCTCGCCGCCAAACTCGCCCGCCGCGCCCGCGCCTACTCGATCTACACCGTCCCCGATCCCGCCGCCCGCACCGCCCAGCCCAAACCCGCCCGAACCCGCCAACCTTTGCTCCCCTACGCGATCAGCCTCGCCACCATGGCCCTCGCAACCGCCCTCGGCTTCCTCCTGCGCACATACGTCCCGCACGACGCCATGGGCTTCGTCTTCACCGGCATCGTGGTCGGCGTCGCCAGCCGCTACGGCCGCCGCCTCGGCCTGTTCGCCGCCCTCGCGAGCTTCCTCCTCTGGAACTTCTTCTTTCTCCCGCCGGTCTTCACCCTCTCGGTCGGCGACCCGCGCGACGTCGTCGCCCTCATCGTCTTCCTCGCGGTCGGCCTGCTCACCGGCACCCTCGCAGGCCGCGTCCGCATCGAAGCCGAAGCCGCCCGCAGCCGGATCGACGCCCTGCGCCGCGTTGCCCTGTTCGGCCGCACCCTCGCCCAAGCCACCGACGAACCAGCCCTGCGCACCGCCATCGAAACCGAAGCCGCCGCCCTCGCCAGCCACGCCATCGTCCTGATGGCCGCAAATTCCACCCTGCCACTTTCCCCCGAACTCGACGAACCAGCCCAGGCCGCCGCCGAATTCGCCTTCGCCAACCGCGTCGCCACCGGCGCCGGCACCATCACCCTCCCGCTGGTCCCGTGGCGCTTCCTGCCGCTCGCCACCGAAGCCGGAACGATCGGCGTGCTCGGCGTCCAACCCGCATCCCCCCTCACCGAACCACTCGCCCAGGCCCTCGGCGCCCTCGCCGATCAGGCCGCCATGGCCACCGAACGCCTCCGCCTCGCCGCCCGCGCCGCCGAAGCCAACGCCCAGGCCGCCACCCAGAAACTCCGCACCGCCCTGCTGTCGTCCCTCTCGCACGACCTGCGAACCCCACTCACCGGCATCCGCGGCGCCGCCGAAACCCTCGCCGTTCCCACCCTCACCGAGGCCACCCGCACCGACCTGCTCGCCAGCATCGTCCAGGACGTCGAACGCATGACCCGCTTCCTCACCAACATCACCGGCATGGCCCGCATCGAAACCGGCGAGATCGTCGCCCGCCGCGAAACCATCGACCTCGCCCCCCTGATCGAAGCCGCCATCGCCCGCGTCCCCGAAGCCTTCCACACCGCCGTCAACCTCACCGCCCCCACCGTCACCGCCGACCCCGCCCTGCTCGAACAAACCATCGTCAACCTGCTCGAAAACGCCATCAAATACGCCCCGACCGGCGCCGCCATCACCATCCGCACCAGCCGCGACGCCACCACCACCACCATCTCGGTCGCCGACGAAGGCATCGGCATCGACCCCGCCGACTTGCCCCACATCTTCGACAGCTTCTACCGCGCCGCCCACGGCGACCGCATCGCCCCCGGAACCGGCCTCGGCCTCGCCATCGCCCGCGCCTTCGTCGAAACCATGCACGGCACCATCACCGCCACCAGCCCCCGCCCCGACCTCCCCCGCGACAGCCTCCCCGGCACCATCATCACCATCAGATTGCCATGCCCATGAAGAGGGATGGGATGGGAGTGAGGGAAGGCCAGGGGGCGCTGCCCCCTGGACCCCCGCTAAGGGCGGAGCCCTTAGAACCCTGGAGTTTCAGGCAAGGGGAGGGCGACACAGGCGAGATCGACGGAACCACCGAGGCCGCGCCCTCCCCTTGCCTGAAACTAGTGGATTCCAAAGGCTCTGCCTTTGGCGGGGTCGAGGGGCAGCGCCCCTCGCCTTGCTTCACCCCACTCCCCATCCTCCCCGCATGATCACGGGCAATATACTGGTGGTCGATGACGAGCCGCAGATCCATCGGTTTCTCAAGCCGGCGCTGGAGGCGGCGGGGTATGTTGCGGTGCGTGCCGATACCGGGGTCGAGGCATTGCGGCTGGCTGCGTCCGCTGCGCCCGATCTGATTCTGCTCGATCTCGGATTGCCGGACATGGATGGTCAGGTGGTTCTCGCCCGTTTGCGTGCGTTCTGTGCCGCGCCGGTCATCGTCCTGTCCGCGCGCGACCGCGAGGCCGAAAAGATCTTGGCGCTCGATGCCGGGGCGCATGATTACGTCGAAAAGCCGTTCGCGCTGGGCGAGTTGCTCGCCCGGGTCCGCGCGGCCCTGCGCCATCACGCCCAACCGGCGGACTCCGGCCCGAAGCTCACCCTCGGCGCCCTTGCGCTCGACCCCGAGCGCCGCGCCGCGACCCTCATGGTCGAGGGCGTCCCGACCGATCTCGGCCTTACCCGCATCCAGTACAATCTTCTGGCATTGTTCGTCCGCAATCAGGGCCGCGTCCTGACCCACCGGCAGGTTCTCACCGCGATCTGGGGCCCCGCCCACACCGAGGACATCGCCTATCTGCGGATCTACGTGAGCCAGCTCCGCCGCAAGCTGATCGCCTCCGGCTTCACCCTGATCACCGAACCCGGTATCGGCTACCGTCTCGCGGAAGCGACCGATCGCGGTTGAGCGAGGCTGGCGAGCGCCCCGTCGAGGTCATCGATCAGATCCGCCACATCCTCCAGCCCGACCGAAAACCGGATCGTCCCCTCGCTGATCCCGAGCACCGCCCGGTCCGCCGGCGGCACTTTCGAGTGCGTCGTGGTCGCGGGATGCGTCATCATCGACTTGGAGTCGCCGAGATTGTTCGAAATCGCGATCAGGTCGAGTGCGTTCATCAGCCGGAACGCGGCATCCTGCCCGCCCTTCATCTCGAAGGTCACCAGCGTCCCGCCATCGCTCATCTGCGCCCGCGCGAGGGCCGATTGCGGATGATCCGCGCGGAACGGATACAGCACCCGCGCCACCTGCGCCTGCCCCGCCAGATGATCCGCGATCGTGGCGGCGGACCGGCAGGACTGCGCGACCCGCAGCGCCATGGTCTCCAGTCCTTTCAGGATCACCCAGGCATTGAACGGCGAGAGCGCGGGGCCGGTATTGCGGGTGAACGGCTGCAGCGTGGTCTCTATCCACTCCTTGCGCCCGAGCACCGCGCCGCCGAGCACGCGTCCCTGCCCATCCATGTGCTTGGTCGCGGAATACACCACCACATCCGCGCCGAATTCCAATGGCCGTTGCAGCAGCGGGGTGGCGAACACGTTATCCACCACCACGATCGCCCCGGCCCGATGCGCAAGGTCGGACACCGCGCGCAGGTCGATGATGTCGAGCATCGGGTTCGAGGGCGTCTCCAGCAGCACCAGCGCCGTCGGCACCGCCAGCGCTTCGCCCCACGCCGCAATATCCGCGCCATCGACCAGCACGGTCTCGATCCCGTAGCGCGGCAGCAGCGTCGTGACGATCCAGTGGCACGAGCCGAACAATGCGCGCGAGGCCACAACCCGGTCCCCCGCCTTCACATGGCACAAAATCGCGGCATGCACCGCCGCCATCCCGGTCGCGGTCGCCCGGCAGGCCTCCGCCCCTTCGATCGCCGCCAGCCGCGCTTCGAGCATCGACACGGTTGGATTGCCGAACCGCGAATACTGATAATGCGCAACCTCGCCGCGGAACGTCGCCGCCGCCTGCTCGGCATCGTCGTAAACGAACCCCGAGGTCAGGAACAACGCCTCGGCGTTCTCCGCGAAATTGGACCGGACCTGACCGGCATGAACCAGAGTGGTGGCAGGGCGATAGGTTCGTTTCATCCTCCCACTATAACCGGACCACTCTCATTTTCCCAAATCAGGCCCGGTATGCACGGCTTATTAACTGTCCGTTAAACAATCTGCGTTATCCCCGGTGGCATCGTTGATTTCCGGAGACCCCATGCAGCACATCGCACCCGTTCTCGAACCGTCTCTCCGTGCCGGCCTCTGGGCGTTCGGTCAGGCGGACGGCACGCCGATCGCCGATGCCATCGGGTTCGGCCCGGGCGGGCGCATCCGCGGCCACGCCGATAAAAACGAAACGGCGTGGCGGATCGAAGGCGGCCAGCTCGAATTCCTCAGCGCGGATCGTCGGATCACCGCCCGGTTCGACCGCTACGATCCCGGCAGCGACCCGATCTGCCTGCATGGCGTCGCCACCTCCCCGCTCTGGAATGAAACCCGCCCGGTCATGCTGCTCCAGATCGGCGCGCTCCCCGCCCCGGCACCCGCACCCGCCCGCAGGCGCAACCTCGTCATCATGCGCGCCGGGCCGCAGGGGCTGTTCCCGCGCTGGGCCGGTGCCGCAACCCGCGATTGGGATTTCGCCCTCTCCTGGTATGGCCGGGAGGACCCGCCCGATTGGGGTCAGGATTTCACGCAATGCGAGCCCGGTCCCAAACTCCAGCCGATCGGCCGCTGGCTCGATCAACACCGCGATCTGATCCGTCACTACGATCACATCTGGCTGCCGGATGACGATATCATGACAGACTGGTCCACGGTCGATCGCCTCTTCGCGACCTGCCGCGAGTTCGATCTGCAACTGGCCCAGCCGGCGCTGACCCGGCAGTCCTTCTCGGCCCACCTCATGCTGTACGAATGCCCCGATTATCGCCTCCGCTACACCAATTTCGTCGAAGGCATGGTCCCGGTATTCAGCGCGGCGGCGGTCATGCTCTGCCTGCCGGTCCTTCTCGAAGCCACCACCTATGGCTGGGGCCATGACTGGATTTTCCCCCGCCTGCTCGGCTATCCGAAACACCGCATCGCGGTGATCGATGAGTGCGCGGTCACCCACACCCGTCCCTGCGGCGTCAATACCGACCGTGATGTCGCGCGCGCGGAATTGAAGGCGATCGTCGCGAAATACGGTGCCACCCACATGGACCACCGCATCCACGGCTGCATCTTCCGCGAGCCGCTCCCCTGGCTCGACTGACCAGACGACCGCTCCCTACGTGACCAATCAGGGCGCGACCCATCAGGGCGTGACCCGTCAGCACGCGACCGATCAGGGCAAGCGACCGATCAGCGGGCAACCGGGCGGCGCAGCAACCGGGCGAGGGCAGGGGTTACGCCTGCCCGATACCCCCGGGCACGCCTGAAGGACGCATCTCGATCTGCGCGAGCGGCGACAATGAGGCGGCAACCGCGCCAGCGCCTGTCGGCAGAACAACCGTGTCCCCGCTCAGCCGCGCCTGCGGAAACAGCGTCACACCACGGAGCAACGCGGCGGTATCGCGGCAGATCAACCACAGCGGCGGCGGCGCGGCGGCATAACTGAAATGACCATGCGCGTAGGAATGAAAAATCTCCTGCCCCGCCCGATGAAAAACCGCAACCATCCCGCCCTTGAACAACGAGAGCAGATGCGCGTTCCCCCCCTGCACCGTGATATGGAAATGGGCATCGGCATACAGGCGCAGCTTGACCTCGTTATACGACAAAGCGGGCGCGAACGCCTCGCTCAACTCGTCGAAGATCACCACATCGGGGTGGCCGCGCAGCACCGCCAGATCGTCGAACGGCAGATCGGGCTGATGATCGACCGAATAGCCCGGCGGCGTTCCGCGCATCCCCGGACGCAGATAAACGATGCGAAACCACCGCCCGAGCATCCCGAAAATCCGGTCGAGCAGGTCGAGCGGCAGCATATTCACCGGTGCCTGCCCCCATTCCGGGGTCACCTTGTTATGAACCACCAGCAGGGGCCGGTCCGCGGCGAACATCCCCGAGCGGAACCGCGCCCGGTAATCGGGAAACACCTCGAACGGCGAGCGGATCGCGGCATGATCGTCCCGGTTCGGCAGCCAGGCGGGCCGCAAGGCGGGCGGCACATAACGGCGCGGTTCATCGCGAAATTCGATCTGCCGGTCATCGAGAAAAAAATAGAACGCGCGCATCCCGGCATAGGTCGTCACCACCCGCCCCGCCATCCGCCCGCTCCGATGCAGGAAATGGACGAACGGGATGAAGGAATTGATCTCGGCCCCGAACTCCCCGGCGAAATCGAGCCGTCGCGGCACATCGAGGTCACATGGCGCTTCACCCGCCCCCGCGACGATCAACCCCGCCCGATCCGTCCGATCTTCGATCATTCCGGTACTTTCGCAGCGACTGGTTAACGAAGTCTCAACCAGAACGGCCGATCCTGAAAAAAATCATGCCGCCCCAACGCCCGCAACGCCCCCTTTCATGCACACTTCGCCGCTCTAAACCCGTGACAATCTCGCCTCGACCTGCAACGCGATAACCCCGATCCGGCAGGGACCCTCTTTTCCCGCTTTCTCACCCCCCGCCCCATGTGATTAATGAAGGGCGTGTCCAGCACCGCGCCCTCTCACCCCACCCACCCGATCGCCCACTTCCTCCGGATCCTGCGGGATCTCGCGATCACCGTGACGCGCCAGCCACCCAGCCGAACCTTGTCGGAACATCTGCTCGAAACGCTGATCTGGCACCTCGAATATTTCATCTGCCGTCTGGTCCGGGCCGCCATCGCCCCCGACCGCGCCATGAAACCCCGCCCGAATCCCACCACCACCACCACCAACGCCCGCCGCCGCTCGTCCGCCGGGCCCGATGATGCGCTGTACCGCCTGGCTGGTGCACCTCGCCCCGATCTACCTCCCGGAACTCGTCACCGAAATCGAAGCCGCCCGCACCGAACTCGAAATCCTGCTGTCAGACGGCACCGTGCAAACGCTCGCCACCGAAGCCCCGAAAATCGGTCGCATCCTGCGCCCGCTCTGCCGCATGTTCGGCATCGAGCCGCCCGCCTGCCTCCGCCTGCCACCGCCGATCCGCAAACCACGGCCCCCGAAACCGCCGAAGCCGCGCCAACCCCGCGATTACGGGTTCACCCTGATCGGCTGCTGGGACGCGCTGGGCCTCCCGGCAACACCAACCCCGAAAAAAGCCCGCTGATCCGCCCGGCCCCCGCACGCCCATATCATTACGATATCATAACAAAATTCACACCCCCACTCACGAACCGGAGGTCGCCGCCGCCTTGCTCACGCTGGTCACCGAGGTGAACGGCACCGAAAGCGCCCCGAGATCGAGCGATACCGAATTCGTCCCGCTGGTCACACCTGTCGCGGTCCCGGTCACCGTGAACGGCAACGCCGTGGCGGTGCCGGTACTGCCCTGGCCCATCACCGCGACATTATAGGCCCCATCCGGCACCGTCGTGCCCGTCGCATCCTGGCCGTTCCAGGTCCAGGTATTGCTGCCCTGGGTCGCATTGATCGCGGTATCCAGAATCTGCGTCCCCGCACTGTTATACACCGCAATCGCAACCGGCTCGGCAGCAGGCGCGGTAAAGCTCAGGCTCGCCTTGCCGTTCTGCAACGGCAACTGGCTCGACGTCGCGCTGACCTGGCTGCCCAGCATCGAGCTCGCCTGGGTCAGATCTCCAGCCTGGGTCAGCTGGATCAACTGCCCCAGACTGGTATTGGTGTTGATCTGCTGCTCGACGCTCGAAAACTGCACGAGTTCCGAGGTGAACTGGCTGGAATCCATCGGGCTGGTCGGGTCCTGATTCTGCAACTGAGTGGTCAGCATGGTCAGAAAATCATTGTAATTGCTCGACAGCGCCCCCAGCGCCCCCGTGCTGCCTGACGTGGCACTGCCCGAAGAACTGCTCGAAGTCGTGCCGCTTGCGGACGCCGAACCCGCCGAACCGCTACTGCCATTGGTCGTCGTCGTATTGGTCAACCCCGCAGCCGCGGCATTGGCCGCCGCGGTCAACTGGCTCTGCTGATAAGCGACACTGGCGATACTACCCGACATCGAAAAACTCCTTCATCAATCCACTGATTTCACGCAATGACATCAAGCCCGAATCGTTGCATCCCCGCGCCCGCACCGAGCACCCCGGCCGCAATCACCGCAGCCGATGTCGCAACACCCTGACGGTCGTAACCCTGGGCCGCCTCACCCGATCCGAACGAACCGGACGCCGCCCGCCGATCGCCCCCGCCCTGACCCGCCCCTCCACCAGGCAAAGCGCTGCCCTGTCCGTACCAACCCTGGCCCCCTCCTTGGCCACCATTCTGTCCCGCCCCCCCCTGGCTCATGCCAAAAGACCCACCGCTCCCCCCGGTGCCCGACCCGCTCGCGTCCTGTCGCACCGGTTCGAGGTGAAAACTCACACTCCGATGATCGAGCGCCACCCCCGCCTGCGTCAGCATCTGATCCAAAGCCGAATGATCGGTCTGCAGCGCCGCCAGCGTCGCCGGATGGGTCGCACCGATACTCACCGCTGTCCCCCCCGCCGCCATGGTATCGATCTGCACCGTCACCGTCCCGATTGCAGGTGGCGCCATCATGATCGTCAAACGGGTCCCGCCGGTCGCCCCGGACGCATCGGCCGGAATCGGCCCGCTGCCGACGAGAGCCGCCGCCACCTGCGTCGCCGCAGCACTCACAGGGCTGCTCGCCACCATCCCCGAACCCCCGGAAGCCGTCGATGCCACCGCCTCGGTGCCAACCGCCAAACCCGGGGCGAGCGACCCGGCGGCCATCAATCCGGCGACATTGACCACTGTACTGGTCGGGGACGCGGACGCCGTCACCGGCGGTGCATGGCCCGGCGTCCCGGCACCTTCTCCTGCCGGCACCGCATCGACAGCAGGTCCGGCAGTCGCCACCGCGGCGTGCGCCGCCGAGCCACCCGAAACGACCCCGCTGACCGGCGTCCCCGGAGCCTGAATCGTCAACCCGTCCAGCGATGCGCCACCGGTCGTCGTCTTCGCGGCGTTTGCGGCCGCCCGACCAATATCCGCTTGTTGGCCAGTCCCGCTGTCCGATGGCGCCGACGCCGTCGCTCCCCCGCCACCGCCCGAATCCGGCACCGAAACAACCGGCGCCTCCGCCACAGCCCCTCCTGGCGCAATGTTCAGACCCAATGGAACGGCGAGCGGTGGCACAATCGGCGGCGCGTCCCCCGGCGCCCCGCTCGCCACCGGCGGGGCAGGGGTGGCCGACGTCGCGGACCGCTTGGTCTTGTCCTTCACCGTGCTCTTGTCCGACCCGGTGCCACCCGTCACGGAGGGCGCCTTCTCAGTCGCGGTGGCCCCGGCAGGATCAGCCGTTATCGCAACCGTGCCGACTTCAGCGGCGCTTGCCGTATCAGAACTCGCAACCAGACCGCCCTTAACCGAGGCGGCTTTCGGGACATCCGCAACTGCCGCGTTCGCCGATCCCGCAGCCGATACCCCTTTCGCGATCGACGAACCTGACCCGACGCGACCCGCCGCAGCCTGCGGCACGGCGACACTCAGCGCCTTCGCAAACCCGCCGCCAGCCTTTGTCACTGTCGCCGCAGGGGCCGCCACCGGCGCACCAGCACCGCCGTCCGGCGAGGAGGCCGCAACAACGACATTGCTGCCCGCAGGCGCCGCCGCAGATTGTCCGATCGAAGGCGCAGGTGAGATGCTCATGTCATCCGCCAATGCAAATCTCCTGCCAACGCCGATCCGGCTTCAACCGTCGCGCCAGCCCTCACCCCGCCCCCGAACCGGCAGAGTCTGCCGGGCCCCATCCGTCCTGTCGGCACATTTTGCCGGGTTGTCCCTCATGCTGAAGGCCCGATTCCAGCGATTCTCTGATCCCGCGGCCTTGGCACACTTCCTGCTTAACTGGTTCGCCCCACCGGATGCGGCAACCCGGTGCACGGCGGCACCCATGGGGGCCGGATTGCGGTGCCGGAACGGACTGAACGCGTATTTCATCGGAGCATGAGGACAGGATGTCGATTTTCGGAGCGTTGGATACCTCGGTGAGCGGCATGCAGGCGCAATCGAGCGCCTTCACCAATATCAGCGACAATATCGCGAACAGCCAGACCACCGGCTACAAGGGAGTCGACACCAATTTCATCAATTATCTGGTGCAGAGCACGCCCACCTCGAACGGTGCGGATTCCGTCGTCGCGCACCCCGACTATACCAACACCGTGCAGGGCACCGTAACCCAGAGCACCGATCCTCTGGCGCTCGCCATCAGCGGTCAAGGTTATTTCGCCGTCAGCGAACCCACCTCCAACACCTCGACCAGCAGCACGAGCCAGGCCTTCCAGGCCCAGCAGTATTTCACCCGCGCCGGGGATTTCTCGCTGAACAAGGAAGGCTATCTCGTCAACGGGTCCGGCGCCTACCTCAACGCCTGGCCGATCACGAACGGCACCGTCAACACATCGACCCTTGCGCCGATCCAGATCTCCGAAGGCGCGACCCCGCCAATCCCGACCGGCAACGTCACCATCGCCGCGGCGCTTCCGACCACCCCCGCAACCCCGACCTCGACCACGCCGGTCAGTACCCAGGTCGATGTCTACGATGCGCTCGGCAACATGCAGCAGCTCAGCCTGAACTGGACCCAGGGCACTGCGGCCAACAGCTGGAACCTCAACGTCACATCGCCCAACGCCACCGCCAACCCGATCGCCTCGGCCACCATGGTCTTCGGCCCGACCGGTGCCGATACCGCCGCCGCGAGCGGCACCCTCAGTACCCTGAAGACCAGCACCGCCGGCGCGAGCGCAACCGCCAACACCGATGGCAGCCCGGCCACCCTGACGATCCCCGCCGATTTCGGCAGCGGCGCGCAACCGATCACCCTCAATTTCGGCACCTATGGCGGTACCGCCGGCCTGACCCAGTATGCCGGGACCAGTCTCAACCTCCAGGGCGCGACCCAGGATGGTTCGCCCCCCGGCAATTTCAGCAATCTTTCGATCGATACCCAGGGCAACATCACGGTGAATTACAGCAACGGCTTCTCGAAATCGGTCGCCCAGATCCCGATCGCGACATTCGATGCGCCGGATGCGCTGCAAAACCAGAGCGGTCAGCTCTACACCGCGAGCCAGGGCTCAGGCGCCGCGACGGTCAATGCGGTTGGCAGCAACGGCAGCAGTCTGGTCACCGGTTCGATCGAAAGCTCGAACGTCGATATCGCGACCCAGTTCACCAACCTGATCACCGCCCAGCAGGCCTATACCGCCAATTCCAAAGTCATCACCACGGCGCAGCAGCTCCTCCAGACCGTCGTGAACATGGTCCAGTAAATAAACCGAGCCTTAATCATTTCAGCGGATACTTCCCATCATGAGCATCGCATCCGGTCTGTCCATCGCCAATAGCGGCCTTGCCGCGATCGAGGCGCAACTCTCGGTCGTCTCGCAGAATGTCGCGAACGCCAACACCGCCGGCTATTCGGCCGAGTCGGTCTCCCTCTCCGCCACCTCGGCGCAGGGGCTCGGCACCGGCGTCAGCGCCGGGCCCGCGATCCAGCTGGTCAACACCAGCATCCAGTCCCAGCTCAACGCCTCGGTCGCCGATCAGTCGTTCCAGCAGACCACCGCTTCCGCCCTCACCGGGATCGATCAGGTCATGGGTACCCCCGGTCAGGGCAACGATCTGTCGAGCCTGCTCGGCAATCTCCAGTCGGGGTTTACCACCCTGCTGAGCGATCCCGGCAATACCGTCCAGCAATCGGCCGTCGTCGGGACGGCGCAGAACCTGTCCAACCAGATCAACACCATCGCCAGCGCGCTGGGCAGCGCGGTCACGACCTCTCAGGGCAATGTGGTCGCCGGGATCAAATCCCTCAACGCGTCGCTCACCCAGGTCGGCACCCTCAACAACCAGATCATCAGCCTCGCCCAGCAAGGCAGGAGCACCGCGGATCTGCAGAACCAGCGCGATGCCCTCGTGCAGACCATTGCCGGGCTGACCGGCGCGAAATCGATCGCGCAGCCCACCGGCGCGATCGCGCTCTACACCCCGTCGGGCCTGCAGTTGCCGACCTCCGGCGCCCCACAGCTGAGCGTTTCCGGAACCGGGGCGGTGATGCTCGGCACCCAGAACGTGACCGCTAGTATCACCACAGGGTCGATCGGCGCCAACCTGCAGCTTGCATCGAGCACCTTGCCCAATCTCCAATCCGGTCTCGACAATGTGGCCGCCACCCTGGCCAACAGCTTCACCGCCTCAGGTCTGACCCTGTTCACGCCTGCGGGTGCCAGCGCCACGGCGGCATCCGGCTTTTCCAGCCAGATCACCGTCAATCCCGCCGTGACGCAAAATCCGGCTCTGATCCGCGACGGTACGCCGGCGAACGTCAATACGAGTGGTGATGCGGGGTTCACCGGCCTGATCGGCACCATTCTGTCTAATACCCTCAACGGCAGCACCGGCACCCTCGCCACCACGACCACCGGATTCACCGCTCAGGAAGCGTCGGTCAGCAGCGCGGCCCAAACCGCCAGTACCGCCGCCACGTCGCTCACCAGCGCGCTGACCACCCAGGCGTCCACCACCAGCGGCGTCAGCGTCGATCAGCAGATGGGCCTGCTGGTCACGTTACAGAACGCCTACGCGGCAAATGCAAAAGTCGTCAGCATCGCCCAGCAGATGTGGCAGACCGAGGAGGCGATGATCTCATGAGCAGTTCAATTTCCGGGCTGACCGGCGGCAGTTACGGGCTGATGCAGCAGCTGATCGCCGATTCCGGGGCGACTTACGCACGGCTCAGCCAACTCACCACCCAATCATCCACCGGATACGTCGCGGGCACTTATGCCGGGCTCGACAACGCGACGACCGGCTCGGCTGCTGGGGCACTCTCGATCGCGCCACAGATCGCCGGGATCAATAACACGGTCTCCACGCTCAACGCGGTCGCCGGCCAGATGGGCGTGCAGCAATCCACGATCACCACGATCAGCCAGATCGCGACTGCGGCGCTGAGCCAGTTCCAGCAAGTCAACGCCATCAGTCCGCAGAGCATGACGACGGCGGCGGCCAGCGCCAGGCAGGCGATGGTGCAGATTGCCGGGCTGCTCAATACCCAGGACGGATCGACGTATATCTTCGGCGGTCAGAACAGCGGCACCGCACCGGTCCCGAATGCGCCCGCCATCACGAGTTCCAGCTTTTTCACCGCGATTCAGAGCGCGGTATCGGGGCTTGCGACCAGTGGCGCGAGCGCGACCACCGCGGCGATATTCAGTGCCGCAAGCACCCGGAGCCCGTTCAACGCGCCGATCGGCACGAATACGCCCTTACCTCAGGTCGCAGGCGCTGACGGGGCCATGATCACGACCGGAATTTCGGCCACCGCGAATGCCTTCGTCCCATCCACCGGACCTGACACGACCGGGTCCTACATGGGTGACATCATGACCGCGCTGGCCACCATCGGCAGCATGAGTACTGCCGATGTCGGGACCTCGGGCTTTGCCGGCTTCGCCGCCACCACCGCGAATACGTTGAGCAGCGCAATCGGCACCATGGCCCAGGATGCCGGGGTCCTCGGCAACAACCAGGCCTCGCTCGCCACGCAATCGACCAACCTGCAAGCGACCTCCACCGCGCTCAGCACCCAGCTCGCCAGTTTCGATCAGGTCGACATGACCAGCACACTGGCCAATCTGTCATCGACGCAGACGCAGTTGCAGGCATCGTACCAACTCATCGCCGCGATGAAAACAATGTCCCTCACCCAATATATTTGAGGGATTGTCTTCACCGGGCGTTAATCTGTTCGGCGCAATATACGTCATCCCCGCAAAATGCGGATCTACAGTTAAAATATATCCAAGGAAAATACCATGTCTGGTGTTATCAGCTCCGTCATCACCAACTCCGCCGCAATGGTTGCGGTCGAGTCGCTCAACTCGATCAACACAGCGTTGCAGACCACTCAAACCGCGGTTTCGACCGGTTACTCGGTCAATCAGGCGTCGGACAATGGTGCCGCCTACGCGGTCGCCCAGTCGATCCGCACCAATATTTCGGGCCTCACCGCCGCCAACCAGCAGCTCGGCGACACTCAGGGCCTGCTCGCGACCACCAACACTGCCCTGACTCAGGTTTCCGACCTGATGCAGAGCATGGATCAGACGCTCGTCAATTTGTCGAGCGGCACGTTGTCGAGCTCGCAGCGCACCCAGTATGCAGCGCAATTCTCCTCGCAGCTTTCGAACATCAAATCGTTCATCACCGGTGCCAGCTACAACGGCACGGCTTTGATCGGCAGCAGCACGGGCACCCTGACCCCCACTTCGGCCACATTCAAAACCGGCATCACTGTCTCGATCGACGCTTCGGGCAGTACGCTGGGAATCGCTGCGACCAGCCTGACGGCCGTTTACACCGCAATGAGTACCATCAACACCGGCCTCGCATCGGCGGCGTCCTCCACGGTCGGCAAATTCCTCTCGGCCACCGGCGGCTTCACCACGGCGGTCGCCTCGGTTGGGGGCTACATGAACACCTACGGTAATCTGACCAACCAGATCAACAGCCAGATCACCTACAACCAGAACAAGATGGACGCGTTGAGCAACGGGCTCGGCGCGCTGGTCGATGCCAACATGGCCGCCGAATCCGCCACGTTGCAATCGCTCCAGATCCAGCAGCAGCTGGCCACCTCCTCGCTTTCGATCGCGGATCAGTCGCCGTCGCTGCTGACCAAGCTCTTCCCGTAATCCAGTCCGCGTCTCCGGCCCGCCAGCGGCGGGTCGGAGCTCGTTTCATGAAAGCGCCAGGAAAATCCGATGTCGGTGTTGGTACTCGAACTGCGTCAGGGCGATGTCATGGTCCTCAACGGGGCACCGATCCGGTTCCGGACCAAGTCGCGGATCGAACTCACCGCCAAGGCGCGGTTCATGTTCGGCAAGCAGATCCTCCGCCCCGACGAAGTCGATTCGCCGGCGAAGCGGATCTATTTCGCCCTGCAGACGGCCTATATCGGCACCGAAGACGAACGCGAAGTCGCGCTCGTGCGCGCCCAATCCCTCATCGAGGAGTTCAAGGCGGCGACCACCTCGGCTCTCGCCCGCGAAATCCTTGACAAGGCCCTCGGCTTCGCCCGTGCCGATGATTGCTACGAAGCCCTGAAACTCGCGCGCCGGATCATGCGGCACGAAGCCGCTGTCCTGCAAGCCAACCAGTGATCAAAAAGGATCGAACATGTCTTCAACCTCCCGTGTTCTGAAAGCCTACGGTTCCGCCTCCGCCCTGCGCAGCCAGCGCGAGCAGGACGCCGAAATCTTCCGCCGCGTCAGCGCCGGACTGCGCTCGGTGTCCGACGAAATGAGCAAGGTCCGCGCGATCGCGGATGCGCGGCGGCTCTGGCAGACCGTTCTCGCCGCCAACCACGATCCCCTCAACCCGCTGCCCGCGCCCCTGCGCGCCCAGATTATCGCGGTTGCCAACACAGCACTCCGCACCACCGATGATGCCCAGCCCAACCTGCCGTTCCTTGCCGAGATCGCCGATAATTTCGCGGCTGGTCTCAGCGGGCAGCGCTGACCGGTCGGCATCATAATGCATCATGCAATGACGGCCAGTTAGAGGAGGCGGCATCGTGTCGGTCAGCTTCACAGGATTGCCCACCAATCTCGCCAGCCTGTTCTCGCCCCTCTCGGCGACCGGGGCGAGTTCTGCTGCCAGCATCACCTCGATCCTGAACGCGGCCTACGCCGGCACCACCACGGCCGCGACCGGCGCCGCTTCGGAAAATCCGATCATTGCGTTGCAGATTGCGCAACGCAACCAGACTGCGGACGTCAAGGCCGAAACCCTGCAACCCGCAGTCCAGCGTGACATCGCGGCATTCACCAAAGCCGTGCAGACCGCCAAAACACCGCAGCAGCTCCTGTCCAATCCCACCGTGCTGACCGTGCTGCTGACCGCCAACGGACTTGGTTCCGATGCGAGCTATCCCGCCCTCGCACAGAAGGCGCTGATGTCCAACCCGTCCGATCCCAACTCGCTTGCCAATCAGCTCTCGGGCAGCAATTCGCAATGGCTTTCGGCCGCTCAGACCTATCAGTTCGCCACCAAGGGGCTATCGATCATCCAGGACCCGAAAGTGCTCAGCACCATCACCAACGGCTATGCCGAAGTCCTCTGGCGACAGTCGCTCGACCAGCAGACCCCCGGCCTGTCCAATGCCCTCTACTTCATCCAGAACGCCAGCACCTTCACATCGGCCAACCAGATCCTCGGTGATTCCGTCGCGCGTTCGGTCGTCACCACGGCCCTCGGCATCCCTCAGCAACTCGCCTACCAGCCGCTCAGCGCGCAACAGCAGGCCATCACCAGCCAGTTGACGATCTCGGATCTGCAGAACCCGAAATTCGTTCAGTCCTTCGCCGACCGTTATCTCGCCGTCATGCAATCCACCGCGCAGAGCAGTTCCGGATCGGCCTCCAGCCTCTCATCCCTCGCGGTCCAGTCTCAGGGACTGATCGCCTAACCCACGGTTAAAGGACATAAAACATGACCGCCGTTCCCCATCTCCAGGAAGCGACTCCCCCCGATTTTTCAACGACGCTGATCGAGCGCATCCGCAGCCTGATCGGGCGGGGCCAGTTCAACGCCGCATCCCTGCTGCTTCCCACGCTTGAGAAACTCGGGGTTCCGGCGGAACGGATATCGTTTCTGCGGGTGGAGATCGCGCTCGGTCGCGGTGATCAGGACGCGGCGCGCAGCGCGATCGATGCGGGCCTCGCCCGCGATCCGCACAGTGCCGATCTTCTCGTCCTGCGTGCCCGCTTCGCGCTCGCCAACCGCGATCTGGTCGGTGCGGCGCTCGCAGCGGCGGACGCGATCACCGCAGCACCCGATCATGGTGCCGCGAAATCACTTCTCGGTCAGGCTCTGCTGGCTCTCGGCCAGACCGAACAGGCCGTGATCTGCCTGCGCGAGGCCGCCGATGAACTCCCGGGGGATCCCGGCACGATCGAGGCGCTCACCACCGCAGCGCCGCGCGAGGCCGTGGCAGCGATCCGTGAGTGGATCGCGGGTGGTCACGCCGGAACCCCGATCCGCAACCTTCTGATCAATGCGCTGCTCGCCGCCGGTGAAACCGAGATGGCGACGGCGGAAATTCGCACCCTGACCGCCGCCGGGCTCGGCGACGGCCAGACCAGCCTTCTCGCGGTCAAGGCTGCGATCGATGCGGAAAACTGGTCCGAAGCGACCACCCTGTTCAACGCCACCACCCGTCATCTGCCCCGTCATGCTTGATGCGGCGTCATCGCCCGCCGAACTCACCGACCCCACCGCGATTCTGACGCAGGCCATCCTGCTCGATCAGGAGGGGGAGGCGGCAACGGCCCGGGCGCTGATGCGCTCGGTTGCCGCACTCTGGCCCGATTGGGACGAACCCTGGCTGCGGATCGGCCAGAGCCTGCGCCGGGACGGCGCGCCGGATGAGGCCATCCGTGCCTATGACATGGCACTCGCCCGCAATCCGGCGCGGGTCGAGGCCTTGCTCGCGCGTGGCACACTGGCTCTCGGCAATCAGGATCCGAGCGGCGCGGTCGACTTGCTGTGCCGCGCGACCACGATCGACCCGAACTGCCACGAAGCCTGGCACGCCCTGGGATACGCCTATTTCGCGCGACAGCTGCCCGAAGCGGCACTTCACGCGCTGGCCACTGCGGGCCGGTTGGCACCCGACTGTTTCCGCTATGCGTGCGATCTCACCGAACTTGCCGAACAGATCGGTCCATCCGTCGCCGTCACCGTGCCCGACTGGTCGGACGGCGTCGGCCTCGCGCTCGCGGGCCGCGCCGCCCGACGGCGTGGCGACCTCGACGAAGCGGTGGATACGCTTGAGGCCGCGTCGGCCCTGATGCCCGATGAGCCATGGGTGCTCAAGGAACTCGCCGATGTCTATCTCAGCGCGCTGCGGCCCGAAGCCGCCGAGCCGGTCCTGCGCGAGGCTCTCCGCCGGGAACCCGGTAACCTGACCCTCTTGAATGATCTCGGCGTGTGTCTCGGCCGCCAATACCGTTTCGGCGAGGCGGAGGCGGTGCTCAACCGCATGCGCGATACCGAGCAAATGTCTGCCGTCATGCTGTTCAACCGGGCGATGATGCGCGCCTCCGCGGGCGATCTCGCCGGGTCCTGCGCCGATATCGAAATCGCCAAGGGCCGCTCGACCGATGTGGTCGCGGCCCTGATCGCGGAATGCACCCTGCTGCCCTATCGCGGGGGCATGACTGCCGCCACGCTGCGCGACGCGATGACCCTGCTGGGCAATGCCTTGCCGCGGCCCGGCCGACCGGCTGTGCACAGCCGAGCCGTCACGCAGGCCGATCGCGACCGGACGCTGCGGGTCGGGCTGCTCTCCAACACCTTGCGCCAGCACCCGGTCGGCTGGCTGACCTTTGCCGGATTTCAGGTGCTCGATCCGGCGGATTTCGCGCTGCATTGCTTCGGCAAGTACGACGAAAACGACCGGTTCGCGCAGGATTTCGCCCGCCATGTCGCTGCGTGGCATTCCATCGCGAGCCGCGACGATGCCGCGATCGCGGCACTGATCGCCGATCAGCAGATCGATATCCTGATCGACCTCAGCGGCTTCTGCGATGGCGGGCGCGTGGCGGTGCTGGCCCAGCGTGCAGCGCCGGTGCAGATGAAATGGGTCGGTTCGCAGGCCAGCACCACCGGGGTTGCCGAAATCGACTGGATGATCACCGATCGGTGGGAGACCCCGCCCGGCTTTGAGACCTTTTACACCGAAAATCTGCTCCGCCTCGCCGATGGCTATGTCTGTTACATGCCGCCCGCAGCCGCGCCCGAGGTCAGCGCCTTACCCGCTCTGGCCAATGCGCATATCACCTTCGGCTGCTTCAACAATCTCGCCAAGCTGACCGATGACACGCTGCGCCTCTGGGCCGCCGTGCTCGACCGTGTGCCCAACGCCCGTCTCACCTTGCGCTGTCCGCAATTCTCCGAGGTCAATGTGCGGGACCGGTTTCCTGGCCGCGCGCAGGCGCTCGGCATCGACCCGTCCCGCCTCACGCTCGAAGGTCGCGCTCCTCATCGGGAATTCATGGCGGCCTATCGCGGGGTGGATATCGCGCTCGACCCCTACCCCTATTCCGGCGGCCTCACCACGTGCGAGGCGATGTTCATGGGGGTACCGGTGATCACTCTGGCGGGCGATTTCTTTGCTGCCCGCCACTCGGTCAGTCACCTCTCCAATGTCGGTCTGTTCGACTGCATCGCGACCACGCCGGAGACCTATATCGATCGCGCGGTTTCCCTCGCCGCCGACCTGCCCGCCTTGGCCCATCTGCGGGCCGATCTGCGCCGGCGCATGCTGGCCAGCCCCCTGTGCGACGCCCCGCGTTTCGGTCGGAGCCTCGGCACGGCGCTCCGAAGGGTCTGGCATGACCATTGCGACCACCACCTCGTCGCCCACGAACCGGAGCGGGCTTGATCCGTCGGGGCCGATGTGGTCCTGCACCTGCATGTCAGGTTTCACCGCACGGATCCGCCGCACCCGCCCGGCCGCCACCTTCGCCATGGCCGCCCGCGCCCGCGCCCTGCGTGGCGCCGGGCATGACGTGATCTCGCTCTCGATCGGCGAACCCGACCTGCCGACCCCGGATCATGTGATCGCCGCCGCCCACGCGGCCGCTTGCGCGGGCGAAACCCGCTATCCGCCGATCGCCGGCACCGAAGCCTGCCGCGCCGCCGTCGCCCGTAAATTCACCCGCGATCTGAACCGCCCGGTCGCGCCGAACCAGGTGCTGATCACCAACGGCGGCAAGCAGGCGATCTTCAACGCCGTGATGGCCCTGATCGAGCCGGGCGACACCGTGCTGATCCCGGCCCCCTGCTGGGCCGGCTATATTCAGGTCGTCGAATTTGCCGGCGGCACGCCGGTTTTTCTGCCGTGCAGCGCCTCATCGGGTTTCCGTCTCGACCCGGCCCGGCTCGAAGCCGCCATCACCCCGGCGAGCCGGCTGCTTCTGCTCAACTATCCGAACAACCCATCCGGCGCCGTTGCCGATCCCGCCATGCTCGAAGCCATCGCCGGTGTGCTGCGCCGCCACCCGCATGTGCACGTTATCGCCGATGACATCTACGAACACCTGATCTTTGAGGGTGCCTATCACACAATCGCCGGCATCGCGCCGGACCTCGCGGATCGCATCGTCACCCTCAGCGGCGTATCGAAATCCTACGCGATGACCGGCTGGCGTCTCGGCTTCTGCACCGGTCCCGCCGACTGGCTCGCGGCGATGGGTCTGGTGCAGGGCACCGCCACCGCCGGTGTGTCCACCATCAGCCAGGCCGCCGCCGTCGCCGCGCTCGATGGCCCGCAGGACCTGCTGGTCGAACGCCGCGCGATCTATCGCCATCGGCGCGATCTCGTTCTCGCCGGCCTCGCTGCCGCGCCGCATTTGACCTGCAGCAGGCCGGACGGGGCGTTCTACGCCTTCCCCTCGATCGCCGGGTTGCTGGGCCGGACCTCGCCGGCGGGCCGCCGCCTCGCCACGGATGACGATGTCGCCGATGCCCTGCTCGACGAAGCGCTGGTCGCCACCGTCCCCGGCTCGGCGTTCGCCATGCCCGGCCATATCAGGCTTTCCACGGCTGCGAGCGATGACGCGCTTACCCGGGCCTGCACCCGCATCGCCCAATTCTGCGGCGCGGTAAAATGACCGGGGCGCGCTGCGAAATCATCGACGCGACCATCGATGATTTCGCAGCGCATCGTGCGTCATTCGCCGTCCTCTTTGAGCTTTGCGTCGCCGAAGGTCCGGCGCTCGGCTATCGAGCTCCTCTGACATCCACCCGCCGGGACGCAATCCTCGATTTACTGTCGCGGAGCCTCGCAACCGGTCAGGGCCGGCTTCTCCTCGCGCGGATCGATGATTGCGTCATCGGCAGCATCATGATCCTCGACGATCGTGAAACCGAACCGCATCTCGGCCAGATCGCCAAACTCATGGTCCATCCCGCCCACCGTCGGCAGGGTTTCGCAACTCGCCTGCTCGCCGCCGCCGAATCCGTCGCGGCCGCGATCGGCAAGACCCGGCTCTATTTGTTCACCGGGGATGACGGCACCGCCGCCGCCCTCTACGCCAGCAACCGCTACGAACTCTGCGGCCGCATCCCGGAAGGTGGCACAAGCGCCGAGGCCACCCGGATCGATGCGCTGATCTTCACCAAGGCCTTGATCCGCCCGGACCTTTAGCCACGTGAAGCGCCGGCTTGTTATCGAGCGAGAGATTCATGGCGGAAATCACGTCGGTCAGGCCGAGACCGGGGTGATGCGCCATCGGACAGCCGCCGCAGAGCGTGCAGAACCGCCGCTCGCTCGCCCGCGTTCTGGCGTACCTGTCGGACGTTCGGCACCTTCGGCGATCTTCACCACGTCCGCCTGATCAGGCCCTGACTTGACAATCCCGTATCGTCCCCGCCTAAAAACCACATCACGGAGATTGAATCTGCTTACAGTCAAGTACCGCCTGTTCGACCCCCGGCTCGCCCCGCGGCGTACCAAGCTCATGGTGCCGGGCTGGGGTGGTGAACCGCAGCCGCGCCGGGACGGGTCGCTGGAACAGGCATGGCACTGCATGCCGTTCGTCGAATCCGCCCAATATGGCATCGAGTTATTCTACCCTTACGACAATGAACTGCATGTCACGCGCCGTGACGGCAAGGTCGTGCTCGAAGGCGACTTCGGCGACGCTCCTGACACCGGCCTGCAATGGCCGCCGTTCCGATCGTTCGGCGATGCCTATTACACTTATCAGCTGCTTCTGGACCTGATGGTGGAACCCGAAGTCGCGGTGCGGACCGAGCCGCACCCGCGATACTATACGAGCTTCGAGGACGACGTGCCGCTGGCGGTCCCGGCCCTGTTGCGAACGAGCTGGTGGCCGATGATCTCGTTCGTGGTTTTCAAGGCACCGCCGGAAGGCCGCACCCATGTCTTTCGCCCCGGCGAGCCGTTCATGCAACTGGTGATGCTGCCGGCCTCGCCGGATTTCACGCTGGTCGAGATGAACGAGGACGACGCGGCCGAACGGGAATTGCGCAGCCGGCGCATTCACGCGAGCCGCGAAACCCTGGGGGCGGACTCGCGATGGCTGTCATCGTCGGACACGGTGTTCGACGCCACGTATCGCAGGCTGCTGCGTGCCGCCATCGCGAAGTCGCGACAATCCTCTGACTGATCGACCCCGACCCACTCCGGGGTTCGCCACGCTCCTGCTCAGCGCTGCTGGTATCCATGATGGTGGTGGTGATGGTGATGATGGTGATGATGATGGTGGTGATGGTGGTGATAGTAGGGGCCGGGATAGGGCGAGACCGGATAGGGATAGGCCGGCGGCGGCGGGGGAGGCGGCCCGTACTGGAACTGCAGATAGGCCTGGGCCAGCTCGATTTCGGGTTCCGGGCGTTGCCGCGCCGACTCTGCCTTCAGCAGGGCCGCCGCGTTCGGAATCGGTTCGAGCAGTGCCGCGTACGAGGCCGCGCTGACCGGCGCGGTCGTGCCCGGGTCCTGGGCTGCAGCAGCGCTGCCCGGGGTCGTCAAAGCCGCACCGGCGAGGGCGCCGAGCAGGCTCAATGCCATTTTGTCCATAGACTCCTCCAATCGACAGTCACGCATCTGTGCAATCGACCGCGGCAAATTTATGGCTCGACCATGCCGAAGATATGACCGGTTCGAAGACCGCTTACGAACCGCCGAACCAGTTATAGCCCTGTTTTTCCCAATAGCCGCTGGCAAACTGATTGGTCACGCCCAGCGCGACGATGGATTTGGCATTCTTGTAGCCGAGCTTGGTCGGTATCCGCAGGCGAACCGGGGCGCCGAAGGGAGCGGTCAGCGGCGCGCCGAGGAAATCCAGCGCAAGGATGGTTTGCGGTTGCAGGGCCGATGCCATGTCGATGCTCTCGAAATACCCGTCGGCGCATTGGAACGACACGTAGCGCGCCTTGAGATCGGCATTGATCCGGCGCAGAAAATCACCGAGCCGCACACCGCCCCATTGTCCGACGACGCGCCAGCCCTCGACGCAGATCAGCCGGGTGATCTGGCTTTCCTGCGTCATCGCCCGCAGCTGCGCCAGCCGCCAGGGTTGTTTGTTGCCGATCCGCCCGGTGAGGTTCAGCCGCCAGGTCGCGGGATCGACCTGCGGGGCGCGATCGATGCCGTAGAACGCATTGAACCGGGGTGGCCGGGTGATCTGCGAGGGTTTGAACGTCGGGGCCAGGGTATTCGGATCGAACAGCGCCGCCTGAACCTCGTTGTTCCAGCCCGACATCAGGCGCAGGAACTCATCGGCGAGGTCGGGATGCCGGAGATTGTCGAAGTCGCAACCGGCCAGGGGTGTCAGGGCACCGAGGGCGAGGGCGCGGCCGAGCAGCTTGCGGCGGTCGAGAGTGAGCGGTTTCATGAATGGGCCTCCGGCAGGCGCCCGCCGGTGATCATCGGCGGCAGCACGCGCGGCACCAGGGCGACCAGCAGCACGTGCACCGCGATGAACCCGACGATCGCGGTCATGGCGATGAAATGGACGATCCGCGAGATGAAAAACCCACCGAACAGATCCGATAGCGGCCAGAGCTGCACCGGCTTCCACACGGCAAGTCCGGACAGTACCGCGAGGATGCCGGCGGCGATGACGCCGAGATAGAGCAGCCGCTGCACCGAATTGTACATGCCGACCTGATGCGGCAGGCGAAACCGCATCGCTGCCCAGATATCGTGGATCACGCCGCGCGGGGTGACCGGCAGCAATTTGCGGCGAAGATGGCCGGTGGCGAACCCCCAGACCAGATAGGCGAGCCCGTTGAGCATCAACAGCCAGATCGCCGCGAGATGCCAGGCGATCGCGCCGCCGAGCCATTGGCCGATCGTGGCCCATTGCGGAAAGCTGAACGGCAGGAACGGGGACGCGTCATAAATCTCCCACCCGCTGCCGATCAGGATGACGATGGCAAGGGCGTTGAGCCAGTGCATCACCCGCAGCGGCAGGGGATGGATCGGGATGCGTGGGTTCATGGCGTGTCTCCTCGGATCAGGGACGGTCCGGTCATGGACGATCCGGGGCGATTCATGCGCGCCGTTGCCATGGTGCGTCGAGGTATCGAAACGATGCTCAAACGGCATTGGCGCGGCGGCGGCTGTTGCGTCACATCATCGGGGCATCGGAAGGCCGGCCCGGTCGTCCGCAGATGCAAAACCCACCATCAAGGAGACCGCCATGAACCGCATTCTGCTCGCCACCACCCTCGCCCTCGGGTTCGCCGCGACCGGCATCGCCCATGCCCAGAGCACCGGCACGATGGCCAAGCCGGACACCATGAGCCACAGCACGATGACCCACAGCACGATGAAGCATAGCGCGATGCAGCATCACGCCATGAAGCACGTCATGACCAAGCCCAACATGATGAAGCACAACGCCATGAAGCACGATGCGATGAAGCACGACACGATGAGCCACACGGCACAGTAACCGCCAGCGTGTCCCGGCCGGCCGGTGTCATCCCGACGGCCGGGGCCCCCATCGAACCGGAAGGGCGAGCTATGGCAGACCTGCGTAACGCGTTATGATCCGCCGATGAGCCTTCAGGACGAGCTCGATGCCGAACGTGCCCGCCGCCTCGCCGATCAGGCGGTGCGGGCGGCATATGAGGAAACCGTGATCAGCCTGAACCGCAACGGTTTCATGTCCAACGTGCTGGCCGAAGAGGCGCAGTTTCCCGATTTCATGCTGCCGAATTCCGAGGGTCGGCTGGTGTCGCTGGCCGGGCTGCTGGCGCGCGGGCCGGTGATCGTCCAGTTCTTTCGCGGTGAATGGTGCCCCTATTGCCGGCTGATGCTCGATGCGCTGGTGGCCGCGCTGCCGGAGATCGAGGCTCTCGGTGCCACGTTGATCGCGCTCACGCCCGATACCGGCCCGTGGGCGCATGACGCCAAGGCGAATCACGGTGCGGCGTTCGATGTGCTCTCGGATGTCGATTGCGGGGTGGGGCTGGCCGCCGGCGTCGTGTTCCGGCTGCTGCCGCTGTACAAGGCGCGCCTCGTCAGCGTCGGTCTCGAAATCCCCGAGCGGCATGGCAACGACGCATGGTTCCTGCCGATCCCCGCGGTCTTTCTGCTCGATCGGAGCGGCAAGGTCGCCTGGCGCTTCGCCGATGTCGATTTCACCTATCGCGCCCCGCCCGAACGGATCATCGCGGCACTCCGTCAACTCGCCGAGGCCGGTTGATCGCCGATGGAACTCAGTCAGGTCCGGTATTTCGTCACCCTCAGCCGCCTGTTGAATTTCACCCGTGCGGCCGAAGCCTGCAATGTCAGCCAGCCGGCGCTCACCCGGGCGATCCAGCGCCTCGAAGACGAACTGGGTGGCGCGCTGCTGTTTCGCGAACGCAACACGACCCAGTTGACCGAACTGGGGCGGAGCATGCTGCCCCATCTCGATGCGATGCTGATGGCCGCCGACAGTGCGGCATCGCTGGCCGATGCGCGGCGCCGCCAGCCTGTCGCGAGCTTGAAGATCGGGCTGGCACCGGGGATCGGCTGCGGCGCGATCGCTTTCGCGATCGGGGAGGTTGCCGCAATCCTGCCCGATCTCATGATCCGCTTCGAGGAGGCCGCACCGGGCAGCCTGGTGGAGGCGATGCTCGCCGATATGCTCGACTGCGCCCTGCTGCCACAGGATTGCGACCTGCCTGACCGGTTCAACCATTGGCCGCTCTATGAGGATCGGGCCGTCGCGGTACTGCCGGTGCACCATGCGCTGGCCGACCGTGCCAGCCTGACCGGGGACGATCTGCACGGCGAGACGCTGCTGCACGGCGAACGCTGCGGCGGGTTCGCGGCGAAGCTCGATCATCTGCAAACCGCCCGCTACCGGTTTCGCCGCTGCGATGGCGCCACCAGCCACCTGCTCGATCTGGTCGTCGCCGGAATCGGCGTGGCGCTGCTGTCCGAGCGCATCGCCCTGCCCGCACCGGTCACCGCCCGCCCGATCACCGATCCGGTGCTGACCCGCACGGTCCGGCTCGCGGTACTCGCGGGCCGCCCGCAGGAGCCTGCCGTTTCCGGGTTCATCAAGCTGTGCCGGGCGCGGCGCGGACATATCGGTGCGCCACGAACGGCATAATCGGCTTCCCACCGGGGCGCCGCTGGTCAACCGTCGCGGATTGGGCTGTTATCGCGGCATGAACGCCCATGTCGCAACCCTGGTCGCCCGATTGCAGGAGCAGCCTTCGCATACCGGATCGCTCGTGCTCACCCTGATGGGCGACGCCATCATGCCGCGTGGCGGCTCGGTCGCGCTCTCGACCATTCTCGATCTCTGCGCCGGGCTCGATATCGGCCCCGGCGTGGTCCGCACCGCCGTCTCACGCCTCGCCGCCGATGGCTGGCTGGTTGCCGAACGCCAGAGCCGTGCCAGTTTCTATGCCATCGGCCCCGACCGCCGGGGCGAATACGTCCGCGCCGCCCGCCATATTTTCGGACCGGCGCGCCATCCCCAGGTCGACCGCATGACGCTGATCCTGCTCGACCCCGGCGACTCCCGCGAATCGGTGCGCCACCGGCTGACGCGGCTCGGCTTCGTCGCCTGGCAGAATGTGATGATCGCGCCGGAACGCCCGCTGCCGCCCTCGGTCGCCGCCAGCGTCCTCGCGGTCACCGCCCAGGCCAATGCGGCGACCCTGCCGCGCCTTGCCGCCCGGGCCTGGCGGCTCGAATCCCTCGCCGGCCATTACGGTGGCTTCATCGAAACCTTCGGCCCGATCGCCCGCGCCGCACCGGACCTCGAACCGCGTGACGCCATCCTCACCCGCATTCTGCTGATCCACGATTACCGGCGGATCATGCTGCGCGACCCGCGCCTTCCCACCGCCTTCCTGCCGCCCGGCTGGATCGGCGATGGCGCCCGCCACCTCTGCGCTACTCTTTATGCGGCCCTGCGCCCCGCATCGGAACTCTGGCTCGACCGGGAAGCCATCACCCGCGCCGGGGGTCTGCCGCCGCCCGATTCATCGCTCGCTCATCGCTTCGCCGACGTCACGCTCTGATCCACGCGGCAACGCCCCCGCCAGAAACAGCTCGATCGCCCGCGCAATCCGCCGGTCGAGCGCGGCCTTGCCCGGGGCCTTGCCGATGCCGAGCAGCAACTCGATGTGAATATTGCCGATCGTCATGCCATACAGCATCTGCGCCGCTTCTTCCGGATCGGCGATCGCGAGCCGCCCCTGATCGCGGAGGGCCGAAAAATACCCTTGCAATGCATCCCGGCATGGCTTGGCGCTCTCCCGGTCGAGCAGCCGCGACAGCGTCTTGCCATGGATATATTCGGCCATGATCAGCCGCAGCAGCGCCACCAGCGGCGGACTCAGCACGTGCTGCGCCCAACCGCGCAACATATCGTGCAGCACATCCTCCATCCGCCGCCCCTCGGTCTCGACCGAGAACTCGAACGGCTTGCGATGCCGCGCGAGCAGGGCAGTGAACAACTCCTCCTTGGATTCGACGAGCTGATACAAGGTTCGTTTGGAAATCCGCGCTGCCGCCGCAACGTCGTCCATCGTTGCGGCATGGTAGCCCCGCTTGCAGAACACCCGCTCCGCCGCCGCGATCAACGCCTCGCGCCGCGCCGCCTCGCACACCGGCACCCGGTGCGCCCGGCCCGGCGAATGGTCCTCGATAGTTGCGGCGGGCATTCCCATGAAGTGGTGTCCTGGACGATCTCGCGAACGGCGATTGGTGGAGCCGGTCTTGGCGAACCCTTCACACATCGCAGAGACCCCCCCCGATTTCAAGCGGCTGGCGGCGGCACGGGATGCAGGTCATCAAGGATAGGGGGAAGACTTCCTTTTGTGAACAAAAAGAAGCAAAAAAACTTCGCTCCACCGGGACTGTGCATGAGAAACGCCCGTGCCCCCCGGCAGAAAGTTTTTTGCTTCTTTTTTACAAAAAAGAAGCGATTGCTTCGCTTTCTTCCTCGCGCTCCGGCCTTGCGTTCACGACCGCTTGACGGCTCCCCGGAAAACTCGGTAGTTTCCTCGCAGCACTTCAGGAGGCTGAGCCGCGCAGATGCTGGGACCCCGTTTCCGGGCCGAACATAGCCATGCGCGTCACAAGTATCATACGGCATGATCGAAATCCCCCCCACGTCGCGGCGCGCCATGCGCCTTGCGTCCCGCCTGCTCACCACGATCGGCGGGGCCGCCCTGCTCGCCGGCTGCGCGGTCGGGCCGAATTATCATCGCCCGCCCGCGCCGGTGGTGAGCGGCTACACCGAGGCACCGCTGCCGGCCCGCACGGTCGAGGCCGCCGGCGGCGCGCAGCATCTCGTGGTCGGGGCGCGGATCGAGGGGGAATGGTGGAACCTGTTTCATTCGCCGCAGCTCGATCGGCTGATTGCGACGGCGCTGACCAACAACCCCAGCTTGCTCGCCGCCCAGAACGCGCTTCTTGCCGCGCGTGACACCACCCGCGCCGAGCAGGGGTCGTTCTTTCCCTCGCTCAGCGGCAGTTTCCAATCGACCCGCGAACGCAGCCCGTTCGGCTCTACCGGCTCTACGGCCGCCAGCACCGGAAGTTCGCCGTTCACCCTGCTGAATACCAGCGTTTCGGTGTCCTACGCGCCGGATATTTTCGGCGGCGTCCGCCGTCAGGTCGAGGATCTTCGCGCCCAGGCCGAGGATCAGCGTTTCGCCCTCGAAGCCACCTACCTGTCACTCACCGCCAACATCGTGACCGCCGCGGTCACCGATGCCTCGCTGGTCGAACAGATCAAGGCGACCGACCAGATCATCGCCGCCGAGGAAAAGGTGCTGCGGGTGCTCCATGCGCAGGTGGCCCTCGGCGGCATTCCGGCCGCGAACGAACTGACCCAGGAAAGCCAGCTCGCCCAGACCCGCGCGACCCTGCCGCCGCTGCAGAGCCAGCTTGCCCAGGAGCGCAACCAGCTCGCCGCCTATGAAGGCGTGCTGCCGAGTCAGTTCCATCTTGCCAATTTCAACCTCGCCGACCTCGCCTTGCCGCACGCTTTGCCGGTCAGCCTGCCCTCCGAACTGGTGCGCCAGCGCCCGGATATCCGCGAAGCCGCCGCCGTGCTGCACGAGGATACCGCGCTGGTCGGGGTCGCGACCGCCAACATGCTGCCCCAGATCACCTTGAGCGGCAGCGTCGGCCACGAAGCCCTTACCGCCGCCTCGCTGTTCACGCCGCAGACCCTGCTCTGGAGCCTCGCCTCGGGCATCACCCAGCCGCTGTTCCAGGGCGGCACCCTGCTCTACAAACGCCGCGCCGCCCTCGCCACCATGCGCGAGGCCGCCGCAAATTATCAGAACACCGTGGTGCTGGCGTTCCAGAACGTGTCGGACACGCTGCTCGCCCTGAATTACGACGCCTCGACCCTCGCAGCCGACCAGACCTACGAGCATTCGGCGAAACAGGCGCTCGCGGTCGTCGAGAACCAGTACCGTCTCGGCGGCGCGCCCTACACCTCCGTCCTCACCGCCGAGCAGACCTATGAAACCGCCGTCATCGCGCGGATCAAGGCAAGCGCGCAGCGCTATGCCGATACCGCCGCCCTGTTCCAGGCCCTCGGCGGCGGCTGGTGGAACCGCCAGGATGTTGCGAAAGACGTACAAAATTGCTGTGGAGTTCTCCCATGACCGCGCAGGACCTTGAGCCGACATCGACCGGCCCGCTCGAACCGAAACCCGCGCCGGTCCGCGTCGTCGGCGCCAGGCCGCCGCGCCGCCCTTCGGTCACGCTGCGCATGATCATCATGCTCATCCTGGTCGGCATCGTGCTGTTCCTGATCTTCGGGTTCGGGGCCTTCCGCACCATCATGATCGGGAAATTCCTCGCCACCCTGAAAAACCCGCCGCAGACGGTCGCGACCATGGTGGCGAAGGCGTCCAGCTTCCAGCCCGAACAGAATTCTACCGGCACGCTGATCGCCGAACAGGGGGCCAATCTGTCCGCCGAGGTCGCCGGTATCGTCGATACCATCAGTTTCAAATCCGGCCAGGACGTCAAGAAGGGCCAGGTTTTGCTCACTTTGCGCCCGAATAACGACCAGGCCCTGCTCGCCCAGTTGCGCGCCACCGCCTCGCTCGATCAGGTCACCTACCAGCGCGACCTCGCCCAGTACCATGCCCAGGCGGTCAGTTTGCAGACCGTCGATACCGATCGCGCCAACCTCGCCAGCGCCCAGGCCAACGTGAACAGCCAGCTCGCCCTGATGGCGGAAAAAACCGTCAAGGCGCCGTTCTCCGGTCGTATCGGTATCCGTGCGGTCGATCTCGGCGAATATCTCGCCGCCGGCACCACCATCGCCTCGCTGCAGAAACTCAACCCGATCGACATCGATTTCTACCTGCCCCAGGCTGCCCTGCGCACCATCCGGCCCGGCATGGCGGTGCAGGTCACGATCGATTCCTTCGGCACCACCCCGTTCGACGGCAAGATCATCGCGATCGACTCGGCGGTGAGCGCCACGACCCGCATGATCCAGATCCGCGCCCAACTGACCAACCCGCATGACGAACTCCGCCCCGGCATGTTCGCCCGCGTCGCCATCGCGGTCGGCGCGCCCGAGCAGGTGGTGACCCTGCCGCAGACCGCGATCGCCTATAACTCGTTCGGCGACACCGTGTTTATCGTCAAGCGCGACAAATCCGCCCCGGCCTCGACCACGAAGCCCGCCCCCAAGGCCAAGCCGGGCAAGACCGCCCCGCCCAAGGCGACCCACTATGTCGAGCAGGTCTTCGTCACCCTCGGCCAGACCCGGGGCGATCAGGTCGCGATCCTCAAGGGTGTTTCGCCCGGCGATCAGGTTGTCGTCGCCGGTCAGGTCAAGCTCCTGAACAAATCGCCGGTGATCATCGACAACAAGATCATGCCCTCGAATTCGCCCGACCCCGTCGTGCCGAACGAGTGATCTGAGATCATCATGAAGAATTTCACTGCCCTGTTCATCCGCCGGCCGGTCCTGGCCATCGTGGTCAGCGCGATCATTCTGGTGCTCGGCCTGAAATCGGTCGGTTCCCTGCCGATCCTCGAATATCCGAAGACCGAAAACGCGACCATCACCATCACCACGACCTATCCGGGCGCCGACCCGAGCACGATGGCCGGTTTTGTTACCACGCCGATCGAAAACGCCGTCTCGCAGGTCAACGGCATCGACTACATGACCTCGACCAGCCAGACCAGCACCAGCACCATCGTGGTCAACCTCGTGCTGAACTACAACACCAGCAAGGCGCTCACCGAAATCCAGGCGCAGATCCAGTCTGTCCTCAACCAGTTGCCGAGCGGCACCCAGCAGCCGCAGCTCGTCCTGCAGGTCGGACAGACCCTCGATGCCATGTATATCGGCTTCAAGAGCGACGTGCTGACCACCAGCCAGATCACCGATTACCTCACCCGCATCGTCCAGCCCCAGCTTCAGTCGGTGCAGGGTGTCCAGGCCGCCACCATTCTCGGCGCGCAGAACTACGCCATGCGGATCTGGCTGGAACCCAACAAACTCGCGGCTTACGGCCTCACCGCCAGCTCGGTGTTCACCGCGCTGAGCGGCAATGATTTCATCAGTGCGCTCGGCAACACCAAAGGCACGATGACGCAGACCTCGCTGACCGCCTCGACCAGCCTGCACACCGCCGCCGAGTTCCGCAACCTGATCGTCACCCAGTCCAACGGCGCCATCGTGCGTCTCGGCGATATCGCGCATGTCGAGCTTGGCTCGAACACCTATGATTCCGAAGTCGCCTTCGATGGTAAATCCGGCGTCTATATCGGCATCGAAGTCGCCCCCGGCGCCGACCTGCTCACCGTGGTCGATGCCATTTCCAAAAAATTCCCCGGGATCAAGGCGCAGCTACCCTCCGGCCTTCAGGGTTCGATCGTCTATAACTCCGCCGAATTCGTCAATTCCTCGATCCACGACGTGATCGCGGCCCTGATCGAGGCTCTGCTGATCGTCATCGTCGTGGTCTTCGCCTTTCTCGGCACCCCGCGCTCGGTGATCATTCCGGTCGTCGCCATCCCGCTCTCGCTCATCGGCACTTTCGCCGCGATGGCGATGCTCGGCTTCACCATCAACCTGCTCACCCTGCTCGCGCTGGTCCTCGCGATCGGGTTGGTGGTGGATGACGCCATCATCATCGTCGAAAACGTCAACCGCCATCTCGACATGGGCGAACCCCGCATCCAGGCCGCGATGAACGCCGCCGGCGAACTCGGTGGCCCGATCATCGCAATGACCGTGGTGCTCGCCGCGGTCTATGCCCCGATCGGCTTTCAGTCCGGCCTCACCGGTGCGCTGTTCACCGAATTCGCCTTCACCCTGGTCGCCGCCGTCACCATCTCGGCGATCATCGCCCTGACGTTATCGCCGATGCTCTCCTCGCGCATGCTCCGCCATATCCCGCGCGAGGATCACGGCTGGGAAGCAAGGCTGGTCCATTTCATCGACCGGCGGTTCGGCGAGGTCCACCGGATCTACATGCGCCTGCTGCGCGGCAGCCTCGCCACCCTGCCGGTCACCCTCACTTTCGGCCTGATCATCCTGTGCAGCATCTATTTCCTCGCCGCCGGCTCGAAAAGCGAGCTTGCGCCGCAGGAGGATCAGGGCGTGGTCATCATGTCCTCCACCTCCGCCCCGAACGCGACGCTCGACCAGAAAGTGATGTGGGGCAAGGAGGTCAACCGCCTGATGCTGACCCATAAATCGGTCGCTCACACCTTCCAGTTCGAAACCACGACCTCCTCGATCGGCGGCATGGTCCTCACCCCGTGGGACGACCGCACCAAATCCGCCGCGGTGCTCCAGAAGGAAATCCAGCAACAGGTCGATGACAACGTCGCCGGCCAGCAGGTCGTCGCCTTCCAGCCGCCATCGCTGCCCGGCTCGCAGGGCCTGCCGGTGCAATTCGTCATCAAGACCACCGAGCCCTTCGGCGCGCTCAACACGGTGTCGAAAAAAGTCCTCGCCGCCGCGCTCAAGACCGGCAAATTCATCTTTCTCCAGTCCGACCTGAAAATCGATCAGCCCCAATCCACCGTGGTGATCGACCGCGCCAAGGCCGCGACGCTCGGCCTCACGATGAGCCAGGTCGGTGCAGCACTCACCCAGGCGCTCGGCGGCCTCTACGTCAATTACTTCAGCCTCGACGACCGCTCCTACGAGGTTATCCCGCAGGTCTCGCAATCGAACCGCCTGAACTCGTCGCAATTGCTCGATTACCCGATCACCTCGGTCAACGGCGTGCCGATCCCGCTCAGCGCGGTCGCCCACATCACCAACCAGGTCATCCCGGAATCGGTCAACCACTTCCAGCAGCTCAACTCGGCCACCATCCAGGGCGTTGCCGCCCCCGGCGTCTCCCAGGGCGAAACCGTCACCGTGCTCGACAGAATTGCCAAAAAACTCCTGCCGCCCACCGGCTACGACGTCGATTACGGCGGCCCGATGCGCCAGTTCGTCGAGGAACAGAGCGGCTTCCTCGGCACGTTCGGTTTCGCCGTCGTCGTGATCTTCCTCGCCCTCGCGGCCCTGTTCAATTCGTTCCGCGACCCGCTGATCATTCTCGTCTCGGTCCCGATGTCGATCGCCGGGGCGCTGATCTTCATCTATCTTGGCTTCGGCCTCAGCCTGAATATCTATACCGAGGTCGGCCTCGTCACCCTGATGGGCCTGATCAGCAAACACGGCATCCTGATCGTCGAGGTCGCCAACGAAGCCCAGATCGCCGGGATGACCAAGCGCGAAGCGATCGAACACGCCGTCGGCATCCGGCTCCGCCCCATCCTCATGACCACCTCGGCGATGGTCCTCGGCGTCGTGCCCCTCATCATCGCGACCGGTGCCGGTTCCGCCGCCCGCTACAATATGGGCATGGTCATCGCCACGGGCCTCGCGATCGGAACCCTGTTCACCCTTTTTGTCCTTCCTGCCGTCTATCTCCTCATCGGCCAACGCCGTGTCAGCGCAGTGGATGTCCAGGGGCCGGTTACCACTGGAATCGGGACATGACGGTGGTGGGGCGGCAGGCGTAGCGGGTCATTTCGGCGGCGAGTGCGGCGTCGGAGGCGTGCGCGATGATGCCGGTGCGGGTGAGCACGCTGTTGCAGCCACGGGCGGCGGCACCGGCGACATCGTGTTCGATACTGTCGCCGACGCCGAAAATGCGCGGACGCGGGATGCCCGGAAGCAGGGCGAAGGCGGCGCGGTAGAGGCGGGGGTAGGGTTTGCCGTACCAGCGGACGTGACCACCCGCGTTGCGATAGGCTTCTGCAAGGGTTCCGGCACCGGGATGGAGTTGGCCCCCGGCGAGCATGAGCCTGTCGGGGTTGGTGCAGATCAGCGGGATGTTGCGGGCAATCCCCGGACGGATGCGGTCCCAGAGCGTGTCGTAGCCATAGAGGTCGGTCTGCGAGCCCGCGAGCATGATGAGGTCGGCGGACGCGACGGTATCGACCGGTTCGATGTCGAACCCTTCGAGAATGTCGAGCGAGGGGTCGCGGGCGAGGAGCAGGATGCGGCAATGTTGCCGCAGGCAGGGCAGCGGGTCGGCGTGCAGGTCGACCCAGCCGACTTCGCCGGAGCAGAGCGACGCGTCGTAGCAATCCGTGGTGAAGCCCATGGCGGCGAGGCGGGCATCGTTATTGGTGGCACGGCGGCCCGAGTTGGACAGGAGAATGACTTTCTTGCCCGCGCTGCGGATGGCGTGAAGGGTTTCGATGGCATCCGGATAAGGGCGTTCACCGTCGTGGATGGTGCCGAACTGGTCGATCAGGAAGGCGTCAGCATCTTCGCTGAGGGCTGCAAGGCCGGGTATTTCACTGGTGCGGCCCAGAAACGGGTTGGCCGTATCGGGTAAAGGTTCGCCGTGGGCCGTGTCATCGGGTTTCATGCGATATCCCGTCTCGTGATGCCGATGCGCGCAAGGCGTGCGGTGCCGACCGCGGCATCGGTCTGCGGAGCGGGAGCGATCGGGACGCCGAGGATACGGGAGCGCAGCGCGGTCCAGACGGGATTGATCGCACCACCCCCGACCGTAAGGACACGGCGCAGCGGCGGCGCGCCGAGTTCGGCGAGGCGCTGGTAGCCGAGGGCTTCGATCCGGGCGAGGCCTTCGAGCATGCCGTGGAGGAAGCGGGCATCGTCATCCGGGCGGGGGGTGAGGCGGGGCTGCATTGCGGGATCGTTGATCGGGAAGCGCTCGCCCTGGGCAGGGAGCGGATAGTAATCGAGGCCGGAATCCTGGGTCGGGTCGATGGCGTGGCTGAGTTCGGCGATCCCGGCGGGGGTGAAGTGTCGGGCGAGGATGGCCGCACCCGCGCTGGAGGCCCCGCCGGGCAGGAAGTTTCCGAGCAGCCGGTGGCTGTAGATGCCGTAATCGGGGGCAAAGACCGGCTGGTTCGACAGGAGTTTGATCGTGAGGGTGGAGCCGAGCGCGGTGACGCCATCGCCGGGCTGATCGGCCCCGGTGGCGAGAAAGGAGGCGCAGCCATCGGTGGTGCCGGCGATCAGGCTGGTGGCGGGGTCGAAGCCGAAGCGCGCGGCGATGGCGGGGTCGATCGGGGCGAGATTGGTGCCGGGTTCCACCACGTGCGGGAGGGTGGCGGTGAGGCCAAGTCGGTCGATCCAGCCGGGCCAGGTGCCGGTGGTGGAATCGTAGCCGGATTTCAGGGCGTTGTTGGCATCCGAGACGCCGAACGGCCCGCCGAGACGGCAGGTGATCCAGTCCGCTTCGTGTAAGGCGTAACGCGGGCTCGTGGCCGGAGGCAGGTCGAGCAGCCGGGCGAGCGGCGAGGCGTTGCCGTGGGCGGCACTGTCGCGCGGGGCGATGGCCGCGATGCGGGCGACCGAGTTCGGGGTGGCGCGGTCGCTGTAGAGCGTGGCGGGGCCGATCGGCGTGGCCTGATCATCCGTCACGATGAGGGTGCCGGAAGTGCCGTCGATCGCGATGGCGCGGATCGCCGGCATGTAAATGTGGGCCCGGAGCGCATCGAGCGCCGCGACGACGCCCTGCCAGATCGCTGCGGGATCGCGGCGATGCTCTGGCGCGATCCGGGCGGTACCCTGGCCGTGGATGGAGTCGCTCCCATCGATCGCGATGGTGCGAATGCCGGAGGTGCCGAGGTCGATGCCGAGGGTGAGGAGGGCGGGCATCAGCGGGCGGGGGAACAGGAAAAGGGAGGGAAGGGCTTCTTTTTTGTAAAAAAGAAGCAAAAAACTTTTTTGAGTTGGGGCACGGGCCGTTTCGAGGGCCCGGGCCAGATTAAACAGAGTTTTTTTGCTTCTTTTTTTGCAAAAAAAGAAGTGCTTTGCTTGCCTTCCCTGTTCAACATGGATGCAGCGCCGATCGCCCCGCAACGCAGCGCCGGATTTCCGTTTCGAACGATATATCGGCGATGGTCGAGCAGGGGTTAATCCTTCGATCGTGGGTCGCTATCGTAGCAATCGAGGGCGGGATCGCCAAGAAGGCCCGATTGCAGGGCGCCGTCAGGGGCGTCCCTTTCGTGTCGACCGGAAAAACGAAAGGCCAGGAGGCGGTGCCCCCTGGCCTGTGCTGAAAACCCGTGACGGGGTCAGCGCCCGGTCATGATCCGTTCGAACAATTGCTTCACGGTGGGGATGAAGCCGTTGGAGTAGAACGGGTCGGTCGCGAAGCGGTAGCCGTTATGGCCGCTGAACATCAGGTTATGATCGACCGAGGCGGGGTTTTCGCCATCGTGCGCGATGTCCTGCAGGGTTTTCTGGATGCAGAAGCTGCGCGGGTCGGCTTTCTTGCCGGTCGAGAAATCGG
>Ga0315298_1000223_pt1 | contig 115354 bp, 135 predicted proteins | sample WHS_1_MG_FD_203077 | JGI IMG/M metagenome (GOLD analysis project Ga0315298, IMG submission 203077) | Extremophilic microbial mat communities from Washburn Hot Springs, YNP, Wyoming, USA - WHS_1_MG | ecosystem: Environmental > Aquatic > Thermal springs > Hot (42-90C) | place: USA: Wyoming...
GGGTAGGTTAGCCACGTGTTACTGAGCTGTGCGCCGCGCCTCCACCGTGGCTTGGAGGCGCACGACTAGCATGTCTTAGTCTCATCCCGATAGCAGTGGGGTCCGGCAGGATCAACCGGAGTTGATGCGCTGCCGTTTGCGCTTTTTGGCTTATACGGCCGCAAAGCCGACTGGATTTGGAGGGGAACTGCCTGCTCCCTTTTTGACGCTGAAGCCCCTTTCAGACCTAACGCGTGTAAGCATGTCAGGTCCACATTTTTGTCCCCGCAATTGGAGGCCAACCGTCCTCATCCTTTAGGGCGTTTGAACGCCTTTTTAGTTGGGGTTGAGCCGCCGCCGTATAATTGCGGGCTACTTTTCATTCGCCAAAATGAATTTGAAGGCGTCAAAAGCAATATAAATGTTTCTTTTCTCTCTATTATAGGTTGTTGTTTGTGCGTCAACAACTTTTGAGTGCTGATGGTTTCCGTTTAGGAGTGTGCTTGAAATTTTGGATTAAAGCTTTTGAAATGGTTTTTGTTTTGTATGCCAGTTTCTTTTGTCGCCTGTTGCGTAGTAGGCTATGCTTGTTAGGCGGGCTGTTATGTTGATTAACCTTATTATCGGGTAGAATGGCGTGTAAAAGAGTAAAGCCCTATGATTGTGGTTGTTGTAGGCGTATTTTAGGGCGATGGATTGGTTTATTACGCCTATCATCAAGCCGTAGGGCGCGAAAATTAGTAGGTTTAGGATGAAGTTGATGCGATCTGGGGCGAACCAGAAAATGAATGGGAACGCTGTTATTGCGGCTAGGTCTATGAATGCGCCTCCATATTCGAATATGTAGCAGTACCACAAGAGTAGCGTCAACCAAGACCTTTTCAGGAGCAAATCCTTATGAATTTCAAGTGTGTTGTGAAGCCATCCAGTAAACCACCTTAGCCTTTGACTCCATAAAATGCTTAGCGTTGTTGGGGCGACTGTTATGCTTTTGGCTGTGCTCACATAGCCAACGCTTGCGCCTCTCTTATGCATTTCCAATGTTATTTCTAAATCGTCAGTGACCGAGCGCAGGTTTTTCTCGGCGAAGATTTTGCGCAAAGTTTCCGCGTCATACAAGCCTATTGCCCCAGAAACGACGAGAACTTTGTCGCCTAAAGATTGGGCGCAGCGTGCTATTCCCAAGCCTTGGCTGTATTCGAGCTGTTGGAGGATGATGTAGGGACTTGTTTCTTCATCACCATCTGTTGGGTGCACATAGCCAGTTACAGCCTTTTTTCCATTCAACAGCATGTAATCAACGAGCTTGACAAGCGTGTCCTGCTTCCAGAATGAGTCAGCGTCGACCACGGCTATTAGGCTTCCAAGCGCCTTGCTCACGCCAGTTTTTACGGCTTCAATTTTGCCGAGGTTCGATGTGTGCCTAACAACTTTTGCGCGTGTTGCTGGATGCTTTTTGCGGTTTAATTCTGTTGTTGCCCATGCGATTTCGTATGTACAATCGGTGCTTCCATCATCCACAACTATGATTTCGCATAAGCCCTCGTATTTTTCTGCGCATTTGAACAAGCTGTTTATGCAACGTGAAACATTTTTCTCCTCGTTGTAGGCTGGAATTATAAAGGAAACCATTGGGTAACTGGGCTTTTTTATTGTGCTCTGTTTGATTCGTGTGTATGTTGCTATTAAAGCCCAAACTCCAGAAATGCCTATGGCTAAAAAAGTGTACCAAGCATAGAAAAAGCCTGTAACGGCAAGCCATAACGGGTTTGGAGGCTGCTGGGATGCTGGATAGTTAAATATTTGTGCTACAAGCCAATTGGCAATTAGTGGAAATAATCGCCACGAGGCATAGGCTAGAATAAACGGTAGGCAAAGCGTCAGATAGAAAAGCACACGATTTTCCAGCAGCCTCAACTTCATTTGGCTTGTCCTCTAAACGCGTTTAAAGAGGGTGAGAGTCTTCTCCTTCCTCAAGAAGCAAAAACGCCTTACATGGATAAAGCACGTATTTCCGTTCAGACAATATTCCAGAAAGAGAAAGCCTAATCACTATTCAAATTCTTTATGGACCTTTAAAAAAGCATAAATACCCACCGCCAAATCATAAGCTCAAATTTATGGGTGAAAAGCATTTGACCGAGGATTTGTCTAGGTATTACACGCTGTTGCGAGACCCAGCGAGAAGAAAAATAATAGAAATCCTCGGCACGCAAGAAAAAATAGGATTCAAAGAACTTCGAGAAACGCTTGGGCTAGGCGTTGGCACGGTTTACTATCACCTAGACATGCTATCAGACTTTATAACACAAGACAAACAGCGCAAATACAGGCTTAACGATCGCGGAAAAGTCTTGTATCAAGTTTTGAAAGAGGGTAACGTTCCAGCATCTTTAGGTATTAGTGAAGCTTTGAGTCATCGTTTTGCAAAGTGGATTTTTCTTTCGCCTGTTTTTGCGAAAACCGTTAATCCGCTTTTATTATTGCCGCTTGCTTTGGCCATTTTTCTTATCGGTGGTTTTGGCGCTGCTTTCGCTGGGCTTGATTCAGCCTTGTTCTTCTATTTTCCCTATTCTGCGCGTGACTTCACAAGCTTAATTGCCTTATACATATTTAACTGGATAGGCTTATTCTTATTCGCTGAAATCATCACGTATCTCGCCTATAGACGGGTCGGAAATGACCTTCAACTTTTAACATGCATTCTTCTAGCCTCTTTTCCGCTGGCAATTTTTCCGTACATTTATCCCTTTACTTCGGAATTTTTTTTGGCAATTTTTGGACTAAAAATGTCCGTTTCCACAATAGCCTTGTTTATACTCCAAATTTGGACGTTGCTACTACTATCTGCAGCTTTATGCTTCGGGAAAGGCCTGAGACTTGACAAGGCGATAGTCATAAGCCTAACGGCAATATACATAAACATGGCTGTGCTCTTCTTCACTGGACATTTCGCGTAGAATTCCACACAAAGTTCGAGTTTTCTAGAACTTTTAAAAGGAGATATTCGGGTTTTTTCGAAACGATTTTCTTAATAAGCCGTTTATCAAAGTTATTTTTCGGTGAAAAGCATGAAAAACGTGAAAAAAACAATAATGACAATTTCGCTGGCGTTTCTGCTAATATCCATAATCGTTCCAACGTTTCTAATAGGCGACGTCAAGGCAGTAAGCACCATAGAAGCTAATTACGGACTTTGTAACAATAACAAGTGGTGGAGAATTCAAACCGACCTAATAACAATATTGTTCCCTGCAAGCGGGAAACCAATGTTCCTATGGTGGTACAAGAATGACACAAGCAACGTTTACGTCGTCAAATACAAGGGCTTAATCGAATATATGACGCTTGACTACGAATACTACAGGGACGCATACGAAGCAAATGCCCTAACAGTCCGCGAGCGGTTAATGGCAAAATACGCGGCTGCTGGTACACACCGAGAAAGGATTGCACAGAAAATAATGGAAGAATACTGGAAATGGATTTTGGGATTTCATCCATCTTTTCTGCCGTTCAGTGCTTGCAGTTGGAACTTGACGGGTCCAGAAGAGGTTACAAGGGAAGATGGCGTTTCATACATTTCCTTCAACTTCACACTTGTGAATGCGCCTAAACCGTTTGATTTTGCTGATGGCAACGTGGTGATTCGATGTCGATTCTATAAAACGGATGCCACAGAGGACGTGTACGGCTTGTATACTTATACGGTGAAAGCTGGAGAACTCAAAATGGACTTGGTGATACAGAACTGGGAGTGGAACATCGACAAACTTAACAACTTATTCGAATTCCTTGCAAGTTACAATCTATCGGTGCCAAAGCTACGCGCTGGGTTAGCCCTATGGGTTGACCTAGCATCAATAGAGATTGAAGATGTTCAAGGTGTTCCGGTGGCAGCAGAGGAAGATGCCAATATGTTCCTACCAAGTGTACCGGAAAATAGCACTTTGGCTCAGATAGAGCCTGTTGAAGGCAACTCCACACTATCCGACATAATTGCTGGAAACCAGAGAATTCAAGTGCGCAACAGAATAACCAGCGAAACCGTGCCACTAAACGTTAGAGCCCGCCTGCGCGAGCGCTTCAGACTTCGCTTTGCCAATGAAAGCCAGACATTAGCGGGATTCTTTGACTTCGTGAATACAGCCGTAGTTATCAATGCTACAAATCCAGAGGATAAGACTGTAGTTGATGTAACAGCTGCTTACAAGCTGGCTGGAAATCACATGCGACTATTCATTGGTTATCCGTACTTTGGCAGTAATATACTGGAACATGACCCGTCGATAGGCGTTGAAGAAGTCGTCCCATGGCTACCAGCCCCAATAATACTAATCCTAATAGGCGCTACAGTAATTATTGGCGTCGCTGTAGTTGCTGTTAAAATGCGCAAAAAAACCATAAACATCGTCAATGTCCAATAACTCTCCTTTTTTTTGTTTGTTGTGTTTTTTGGGAATAAAAGTTTATATGGCGTATTGCTATACAATACTTGGAAAGGAGCTTCAACAAATGAAACGCCACAAAAACACTGATGAAATCAGATGGCAAGTAATAAAAGCTATGCTTGAAGAATTCCCATCCCTAAGAACCAAAGTAAAAGAATACCTTAAAAGCGAAGAGAAAAAGGAAAAAGCTTATTCTACCCAAATTTTGGCTTTAATTCCCAAAGACAAAAGCGAGAAATAATCGCCTTTTATGCGGTTCTTGTGCGGTAATCGCTGAAGTAGGGAATTTCCTCTTTAACATCAATTTTGAAGCCAGAATCCGCCAAAAAATCTTTCACTTTGTTGGCGTAGGCTGAATGAGCGCTATACGAGATTCCAGCAAGCCCCGCGCCGCCGGCACAAGAAATAATTTCAACTTCCGTCTCCTCAGTTGAACGTTTTTCCAAAATGATTAAAATTGCAACGTCACTGTTAACTCTAAAGAAGTATTCCTCACCCAAAATGACTCCTCTGAAAAGTTCACGGTAATCATCAAATTTTTTGGCGTACACGTTGCCAAAAGCTCTTTTCAAAACCTCAAAAACGTTTTCAAATGAACCCTTAACAAAACACCTAACGTAGTGGGATGTCACGCTGCACCCTCCGAAAGTAATCTTACATAGACTTTCTAATAAAGCTGATTAGTTCTTTATTGGCTTTTGCCTTATAGCGAAAAACTTTAAAACAAGTTTATGCGGATGCGGTTTTGGATGAAGCCATGAAAGAAAATTTGCATCCCTATGTAGTTTTTCTTCCATCAGAAGAAAAAGGAAAAATCTTGCACGCAATATTCGGTTCAAAAGCAGCCTTTGACATCCTAAAATTCTCACTAAAACAAGGAATATCAAGGGAAATATACCAGAAAGAGCTTATGCAAAAACTGCCATACTCAAACAAAACAATAATTGAAAACCTAAAGACACTAACAAACCTCGGAATAGTCGAAGAAAGCATGAAAAAAACAGAGAAGGCTGGGCGAACAATTTGGGCTAAAGCCTACACGCTTTCAGACATTGGAAAATGGTTCGCGCTTTTAATCGCCGAAGAAAAGGATTTATCACAAAAAGAAAAGGCGGATATACTTCAAACAATATTTAGAACATACGTTAAATGGGTGAAAGACCTATCCGAAAAATTACACGTTGATAAAGACGCTCTAACAAAAATCTTTATGGAAGAAATGCGGTAGGAGAAGAGGCAGCAAAATGAAAAAACCAGCGGTAATAGCAGTCGTTGGAAGCAAAAGCTCTGGAAAAACAACAACAATAGAAGCCCTAACAAGAGAACTCACAAAAAGAGGCTACAAAGTGGCGGCTGTAAAACACATCCCAGAACCAAACTTCACAATGGACACTGCTGGAAAAGACACTTGGAGATTCGCCAAATCCGGAGCAAAAACCATAATCAGCGTGGCTTCAAACGAGATAGCAACAATAGAGAAGACTGAAGGAAATTTTACGCTAAATGAAATTTTGAAAAAATGCGAAAACCACGATTTTGCTCTAATAGAAGGATTCAGAAATCTCGTAGGCGAAAACAAGGCTATACCAAAAATTGTAACGGTTAAATCTGCGGAAGAAGTTTTAGAAGCTCAAAAAATTTTCAGCCCAATAATTGCTTTCACTGGACCATACATGCCTAAAAGCCTACAAATAAAAATTCCATATGTTGACGTGATTAAAAATCCAGAAAAAATTGCGGATATCGCCGAGGCGGTTGCAAAAGATTTTTGAGGGCTTCGTGAAACTACGTTGGGTTTGTGGGGTTTAGAGATTTTGTTGGAGGGGAGAAAGGAGAGTTGCAATAAAAAGAAGAACAAAACCCTCTAAACCTTTCCACCCAACATCCAATTTCACACAAGCCCTCCCCTAAAGTGCTTTGAAAGCCTCAAACCATCTATTGTATAAGCCTAGCATTTCAAGGGAAACGCTTGGCTTTCTATCCTCCAATATTTGTCTGAAATCTTCCATTGTTAAAGCTCTAGGCTTGGCTTGCTTGTTTATCGCTTGGCCAGACTCGAAGAATTCTCCTATAACCTTTAACTGGGCTGCTTGGCAAACATCTCGTATGTCGCTTCCAGAAAAGCCTTCAGAAAGCCTAGCTAACTCATGCAAGTCAACGTCTTCCGCCAGTCTCAAATTGTTTGTATAAAGTTTAAACATCATTAAACGTGTGTGGTGGTCTGGAAGCGGTACAAGAATTCTTTTTTGAAATCTTCTTATGAAAGCCCAGTCCAAATCCCAAGGCTTGTTCGTGGCGCCAATAACGTAAACATGAAGCTTCTTGCCCTTGTCAACAACCCCATCCATTTCCTTTAAGAACTGGTTTCTAACGCGAACTTCTCCTCCAACTTCGTTTGAGTGCTTGCCCATCAAAGAATCCAACTCGTCAATAAACACTATTGCTGGCTTTCCATTATTGGCTGACTTTCTAGCAGAATTGAAAAGCTTAGCAACATTCTGCTCAGCCTCGCCCAACCACTTAGACATTATCGAGGCAGCGTCAATAGAAATAAACGTTGCATCTATCTCCGTGGCAACAGCAGCAGCCAACAAAGTCTTTCCACAACCAGGAGGACCAAACAGGAGAATTCCTCTGGGCCATCCGAGCGGAAACAAGTCTGGTCTTTGAACTGGGTAGACTATTGCTTCTTTTACAGCTTTTTTTGCGCTTTCAAGTCCAACAACTTCGTCCCATTTCACATTCGGCTTTTCTGTGACGACAAGTTCTTCATAGCTTGATTTTCCCTCTTCAGTTTTTGCACCCTCAACGCCTTTATCCTCTTGAGGTTGAACTGGTGCAACCGCGCCCTGCAGTGCCTTTATTCGTTCCTGGTAGGCTATTGCCCTTTGTATGTAAATCTTGTTTAGGCTGTATTCAGGGTAGAGCTGAACAAGCTTTAGAAGGCTTTCAATTGCCTTCTGATACATTGTTATTGCCATGCCCTTGGAACCTTGCTTGTCAAGCCTAACAGCTTCCAATGCATATGCAGTTGCATTTTTCTCCAGTTCTTGAGAAGCGCTCATGATTTTCACTCCTCAGCCTTTAACTCAATTTTAATCTTGCCCTTAGAACCTAAACTTTCAAGAGCCTTCTCGATTTCTTCACGTGAAGCCTTCAAATCAACAGAGCATCTTCTCATATCGATTTCACCATTACACTTCTTAATGTATTCAAGAAGCAAATCTTCCAAAGACGAGTTTTCCACCTTGAGAGAAATTTCCTGAATTTCAGCTTTTCTAAAAGAAAGGAGGGTGGAAGAGTTCTTATCCGCCTCTTCAACGTTTTCTTGGCTTACCGCCTGTGAACAACTAGCTGTTAAAGCAACAAGCTGTTTTAATGCGGTTTTCTCTTCTTGTGGGATTTCAAGGGTTGCGGGCGGTTCGGGGAGCTTCTCCGCAATTTTTCTTTCAAGGAAACCAGAAACTTCTTTTAAAACTTCTTCGCCTTCCGGCGTCTTTATGTTTACTGGTATTATGGCTTCGTCGGCGTTTATGCGCGTTGAATAAAGTGTTTCATTTATTTCCTCGCTAACCTTGTTCAATTCAGCGCTGACATCGGGCAATAAATCAAAAAGTTGCTGTGAGACTCCTTGAAGAATCTTTAAAGCTGGCTTTAAGTCGATAACTATGTCGCTCAACTCCCTTATTGTTTCAAGCCTAAGGATGACACGTTCGATAGCTATTTCCACGTTATGAAGGAACTTCAGAAGCTTCCGAACCTCGGCAATCTCGTTAGCGCAAATAGCCGCTCTTTCCCTATTCTTATTGTTTAAGGCGTTAACGCATGTCTGGAAAAGTATTCTGTCCCTCTCTTTAAGCCTAAAACTTGCCTGTTCAAGCTTTCCATGCTGAACTTTAAGTGTTTGTATTGACTTAACAATTACTTCGCGGAGTGGAGGGTTGGAACGCATAAATCCCCTAATAGCTTTTTCCTCCGCCCGCCCTACCCTCTAATTACATGCCCACTTTTCCGATTTCCTTCACGTAAACGACAACCGGCGGTTCTGGTAGCTCAGGTGAAGCCTCTGTTATGCTAGTTTTTGTAGGTTCTTCGACTTTTGGGTTTGGTTTTTCTCCAAGCACAATGTTTGAAAGCTTGCTTTTCATTTGCTCTAAATCGCCTTTTTCAGTGTTAACTCTTCTCAAGTTCTCTTGTATCAGCGAGAATGCTGCACTATAAGATTGGTCGTTGATTTGCCCTATTTCATGTTCAATTTCGAGGTTTACAAGCGCGTAGTTGAGTTCCTTTGTTGCTTCGACGCACTTGGCAATTTCTTTGTCAATTTCATTTATCAACGCTTGCGCTTCGCTTTTGAGCTGGTTTAACGCTCCTTCAAAGTTGTTGTGAAGCTCCTGATAGAGTTCCTCTGAAATCTTTTTCTTTTCAGCTAGTTCCTTAAGCGCTTGGTCTTTGCGCCACAAAAGCGGAATTTGGTCGCATAGAACGTTCGTTCTCAACTTGATCTTGGATATTAATGTGACGTTGTCACCGTCAAACTTCAAATATTCAACAGAGTTTTTCAAGAATTTGCCGTCTCCGAGTTCAATATAGACAGCATCAAATTTTCCGCTTGGGGTTAAGGCAAAAGAAGCCACTTTGCCAACTATACGCCCGTATTCATCTTTAACTGGCTTTCCAATTGAAAGAAAGAAATTGGGGTTTTGTGACATGCCATAAATCCCTCCAGTTTTAAGAGGTTTCTGTAGGCTGCTTCTCTCCTATTGGGACTGTTGGTATCCCAGGCGGTAGCTCTGGAAACTTCTCCTTGATTCTTTGCTCTGCAACTGTTGCTGCTTCTGTGAGAATTTTCTGTGCATCCTCGTTTACTGCGTCAAAGTTAAGTGTCATCCCTGAACTTTGCCCAGCTTCGATCATTATACCGCTTAGCAAGTTTCCTATTTCGCCAAGTTCATTTTCTGCTTCTGGAAAAACGCTTGCAAGTCCAGCTCTTACAGATCTTAAAACGCCAACTGCTGGTCCAAGTGTTGATACTACATCTCCAAGTTCTGATACTGTTCGTAATCTTAACACTATTTGTTCAAGTGCGAGTCTAGCGTTCATAATAAGCCTTTCCATTTTACGAATTTCCGCCAACTCATTTGCAAACACATTTGCGCGCGCAGTGTCATGCTTGGTGTAGGCGTCAACTATCCTTGCAAATATCGCCTTGTCTCTCTGGCTGAACCTTTCCGTCGCTTGGTCCAACTTCTGGATTTGTAATTCAATGCGTCTAACAGCAAAGTCCAAGCGTGGCTTTAGCGGACCTGGTGGCCTCACAGCCTCTTTGATGCGGTTTGTCAGTGGTTGCTCGTCTTTCTTGCTTTCCCATTTTCTACTAAATCGTTCAGACAAGTTTATTCCTCCGAAAAGAGAGAGGGTGCGTAAAGTTGTCTTATACATTTTTAATATGATGGAAATATGCACGTATATACGTAGAGCTATATGTCAAAGCAAAATCCTTTTTAGGCTTTAATTTTCCAGATTAAAGGCTATGTTGGCTATTTTTTGGTAATAAACAAAAATGTGTAAGTTAAACTAAAAAGAGGCTTAAATTGATTTTAAACAAAGGTGAAAATAAATGGGTGAAAGACTTAAAGTATTCGCGTTAGTAGCCGTTTTAGGATTCATCGCCGGAGTAATCGCAGACTTGACAGCAACATACGTTATACCAGCGCTTACAGCCATACTGCCCGCTTTCCTCAATGCAAGATATCTCCTATCAGGATTTGCCGGTGCAGTTCTGACGCTCGTGCTTGTCAGCGTTTGGGCCTACATAACAGGTCCTTCGGAAAGGTAACTTTCTCCTCTCCTCCTTTCTCTCTATGTGCAAAACTTTAGCTTTAGCTATGTTTTGGACTCGGGAGCGGAAAAAGCAATCACCCGCTCAGTAGCGTCAGCGTACCTCGATTTCTTCATAGTCCAATATTTAACTAGTTAACTCTAAAATATTTGCGTTTACGGTAAACTGTTAGGTATGATGAAAAATGTGTGGCATATTTGGGTTTGTGCTGAATAGGCCAGTTCCGCTTGTCAAGGTTTTTAAAGTTCTCGCGAAACTGGAGGTTCATCAGTATCCGCATGAGCCAAAGCCTGTTGGTGGTTTTGGCGCTGGCATAGCCGTTCTTGGCAGTAACGGAAAGGTTTTGTTTGAGAAGGTTGGTCATGTTGGAGGTTCTCCAGTTAAGCGTCTATCCCAAATTGTTAATGTTGATGTGGCGCGTGTTTTGGTTGGGCATGTACGCATGCCAAGCCCACAGTTTGTGGAAACTGCCAAGTTCAAAGAGACAGCGCAGCCATATGTCACACGATGTTTCGATGAGTTGACGTTGGTTTCAGCTCACAACGGGAATGTGGCAAACTATAAGGCTTTAAGGGAAAAAATTGGCACAAGACACTTATTTGAATCGGAAAAAATAGAGCTTATCGATTCAGAGATTATTCCACACTTGTTTGAGGAACTCCTATCAGAGAAAACCAGCCCAAACGAAGCAGTTGAAGCGCTTTTCCAACTCTTAGAAGGCTCAAACACAGTGAGCGTCCTGCAAATTGAAAGGGATAGTTTGTTATTGCACTTTATCCACAAGGGGAAAACAAGGGGACTGACAATATGGAAGAATAATGTTGGAGAAATCATCTTCTGCTCCAGAAAAGAGCCTTTGATGGAAGAGTTTAAAGATATCCTCAGTGAAGGCGAATTTAAAGAACATATTTCCATTCCATATGGCGAGGAAGGAAACTTGAAGACGACTTTATCTTTTAAACTTCAGTGTAAATCCTAAATAGGAATGCTTATACCTATAGTTTTGGAGAATTAGCCATGTCGCGGTTAAGCATGCACCTACAACCTGACGAAAACGTTTTGTGGAGCGGGAAACCAGTTCTAACACCTTTCATTTTGTCTGGTCTTATCGTGATTCCCGTAGTCGCGGTTGTATGGCTGATTTTCGCGATGTTTTTCGTAATGGCCGCTCTTTCGACTGGTGTAGGAAATTTTCCATTTTTGTTCTTCAGCCCTTTTATCTTGGTAATCTTTTTCATAATAATGATTCCGCTGCTCGTTGAATATTTAAGGTATGGCAACACGGAGTACCTGATCACTGACCAGCGTATAATCACACAGACAGGCGCCATAGGAATAGACACACGTTTTGTTGAACTTAACAAAATTCAAGAAGTTTACGTGACGGTCGGCTGGTTGGACAAAATTTACGGGACAGGGTCAATAATCGCTGTAACAGCGGGCTACGTTCCAGTTGGAGCGCCCAACTCATATAACCCAATAGTGCGCCCAGCCTTTAAGGCTATAAGAAACCCATATGAAGTTCAAAGGATACTCCAAGAAGCCATAAGAAAAGCAAGTGGTTCTCAAGGAAAAGTTTAGCCCTAGTAAAGGATAAGTGTAGTTTCCGTCATTTAAACATCTGGCGACACTTGATAATGGGGAATCAGTCGGAACTCAATGTCTTTGATCTTCTTGCAGAACCAGTTCGCGGTGGGTTGGCTGAGCTTGGATTTTCCAAGCCTACCTTGCCTCAAGTTATGGCTATCCCACCAATCTTTGCAGGAGATAACGTGCTCTTGATTGCGCCAACTGGAACTGGAAAGACTGAGGCTGTTCTTCTCCCCATATTCTCAAAACTTGTTCAAAATAAATTGAAGTGTGGCATAAGAATAGTTTACATCACGCCGTTAAGGGCTTTAAACCGTGATTTGCTTAAACGCCTCAACTTTTGGGCTAACCATTTGGGTATAACAGTCGAGGTTAGACATGGCGACACCGAACTGAAACTTCGAAGAAAACAGGCTGTTTATCCTCCGCAGATGCTTGTGACAACTCCTGAAACGCTTCAAGCGATTCTTCCAGGCTCTATGATGAGGCGCCACTTGAGCAATGTTCAATATGTTATTGTTGATGAGGTTCATGAGTTAGCGTCTAGCAAACGTGGAGTGCAGCTTGCAGTGGCTTTGGAGCGACTCCTCGAAGTTGTTGGAAAAGAGTTTCAGAGGATAGGCTTGTCTGCAACTGTGGGCAATCCAAGCGAAGTTGCAAGCTTTATAGCTGGAGCACATAGGAAAATTAGGGTTGTTCAATCAGTTATTCCTAAAGGCTACAAATATTATGTGGAAAAGCCAGAGCCAACAGACGCTGACTACGATTTGGCTGAGAAGCTTGGAACATCGCCCGAAGCAGCAGCTAGGATAAGACGTTTAGCCGAACTTGTCGACGCTCACAAGGCAACACTAATTTTTGTTAACAGTAGAACAAACGCTGAGATGCTTGGGCACAAGTTCAACCAGCTTGGAAGGCTTGACATTGCCGTGCATCACGGTTCTTTATCCAGGGAAGAGCGCACCCAGGTAGAGGATGACTTTAAGAATGGAGTTTTGAAGGCGATAATCTGCACAAGCACATTGGAGCTTGGCATAGACATAGGCACAGTGGACATGGTCATACAATACCTTTCACCTAGACAGGTAAGCAGTCTAATCCAAAGGGTTGGACGCAGCGGACACCGCCTAGATATGCTTTCAAAAGGCACCATAATAACAGCGTTTCCAGACGACACTCTTGAATCAATTGCCTCTATTAGAAGCGCTTACGAAGGAAAGATTGAACCAGTTCTCATTCATGAATGTGCATTAGATGTTTTGGCACATCAAGTTGCTGGTGTACTTATGGACAAGGGAACAGCAACCACAAAAGAGGTTTTGGAAATTGTGCGTAGGGCTTATCCCTACCGCGATTTGCGGGAAAATGCGTTTTTGGATGTGATACGCTTTTTAGACAGCTTGGGCGAATTAAGATTTGAGGAAGAAGGTAAAGTTTTGAGGAGAACACGGAAAACTAGGCGTTACTACTATGAGAACTTGTCGATGATTTCAGACGAGAGACGCTACCCAATAATAAACATAATAACGGATAGAAAAATCGGCACTCTAGGCGACGAGTTCATGGCGCTAAGAGCCCGAGTGGGCTTAAACTTCATATGTAGGGGAAAAGTTTGGCGCATAGTCCAAATAGAAGAAGAAACTGGAACAGTTTATGTTGTCCCATCAGAAGACCCATTGGCGGCGATTCCAGGATGGGACGGTGAACTTCTACCAGTGCCATTCAACCTTGCACAAGAAACTGGCAAACTGCGAAGAGAAATCGAAAAGTTGCTCAAAGAAACTGGTAATGCTGAGGCTGTAGCGGAAAGGCTTGCGGAAATGTTCGCGATAGACAAAGGCGTCTTGCTTGATGCCGTGTGTGAGGTTGAACAGCATATAAAAGATGGAGCACCGCTACCAACCGACAATCACATCTTAATTGAGGCTTTCGGCAAATACCTAATAGTTCACGCGTGTTTTGGCGAAGTTGTGAACAATACTTTAGGCGGAATCTTTGACGCTATACTTTCGGACAGAGAATTCATAACTGGATGGTGGAATGATGGCTACCGCATACTAATAGAAGCTCCAAGAGAAGTAACCCAACGTGAACTCGAAAAAATGCCCAATACACTTTTTGCATTATCAGACGAGGAGGTGGACAAAGCCTTTAATGAGTACTTGGAAGCCAAGTTTCCATTCGCCTACAAAATGAAGTTTGTAGCCGAAAGATTTGGAGCTTTGCCTCGAGGAAAAACTATGGGACCTGAAAGGCAAAGTCAACTGCCTTCTAGGTTTGCTGGAACACCAGTTTATGATGAAACTTTGCGTGAGGCAATGTTGGAAAAGGTTGATGTAAAAAGTGTTAAGGAAATCATACGTGGAATTAAAGATGGGAAAATCAATGTTAGCGTTCTATACCGCAGCGAAAAGCCAACGCCGTTGGCGTATCATATTCTCGCAAAATATTCAGATGTTTCAGAGCTTATGGCTCCAGAGAGAGTTTTACTAAGCAATATAGAGAGAATGAAGCGCGCAATAGAAGCTAGAACAATAACGCTTTTGTGTATGATATGTGGCGAATGGAAGACTGAAAAGAAAGTTAGGGACATGCCAGAAAACCCCGCATGTGAGAAATGTCAGTCGAGGCTTCTGGCGCTTCTGTACAAGAACCAAGATGCAAGGCAGATGCGTGAAATTTTAATGAGGAGGCTTGAAGGTAAACCGCTAACAGAAGAGGAGTTGAGGGAATTAGCTCATGCGAGGCGCACAGCCGATTTAATTTTGAGTTACGGCAAAAAGGCAATTATAGCCCTAGAAGTAAAGGGTGTGGGGCCAGAAACAGCTTCGAGAATTCTTGGGAAGATGCATCCAAAAGAGGAAGAGTTTTACATGGACCTTTTAAGGGCGAAAATACAGTATCTGAAAACGAGGGAATTTTGGGAGGACAAGGAAAAACGCGTGAAAGACTTCTAATTAAAATCTTTTTAATGATAAAAGAACAGTCCTTAAAGTTTTAATAGTTGACCATTGAGAACTGTTCCCTTAACGCGTGTTCGGCATGAATGAAGAAGAAACTCGACAATCAAAGCTTAAGCCAACCTTAGGATTATTTGATGCGACAGCCATAAGCGTGGGTGCAATTGTAGGCGCGGGCATATTCGTTGTCACGGGTATCGCGGCGGGTTTGGCTGGTTCAGCCGTTGTTATTTCCATGCTACTGGCGGCGGTGATTGCCCTATTCACAGCGTTAAGTTTTGCCGAACTTACGGCTTGGCAACCGAGGGAAGGCAGCATTTACGAGTATGCCTACCAGTTGATTTCACCTTTTGCTGGCTTTTTGGTTGGGTGGATGTGGATATTATCAAACACTTTTGTGGGTGCTGCTGTTTCCCTCGGATTTGCAAACTACTTCACAGCCATATTTCCAGCCTTGCCAGCTAACTGGATTGCGGCTATCCTCTGCATGTTTTTCACTCTGCTGAACTTTTTTGGGATCCGTCAATCCGCAATCCTCAACAATTTCTTGGTTGCCGCAAAACTTCTTGTACTAGCCTTCTTCATAATCTTCGGCTTAGCATACATTAAACCCGAAAATTACATGCCATTTGCACCTTTAGACATTGGAATGCTTTACGGCACATGCTACATCTTCTTTGCATACGCTGGCTTCGCAAGAGTAGCCGTTGTAGCCGAAGAAGTTAAAGACGCTAGACGGAATGTTCCAAGGGCAATACTGCTTTCGCTTGTTGCATCAGCCGTCATTTACATGCTTGTCGGGTTAGTGGCCGTTGGACTTATAGGTGCATCTATGCTTTCGGGTTCAAATTCACCATTAACCGAAGCAATTCGCGCAACAGGAAATACGGTTGCAGCTTACATAGTTTCTGCTGGTGGTTTACTAGCAACGGCAAGCGTGCTATTAACTGCTATTCTGGGCGTTTCCCGCATGGCTTACGCAATGGCGAGGCGAAACGATATCCCACAAGCATTAGGAAAGCTTCACTCAAAATATAATACGCCGCACCTTTCCATATGGACTGTTGGCATTTTGATGGCTCTTCTCGCCTTGTCTGTTGACCTTTCAAGCGTCGTGGTCATAAGCACGTTCGCTTTGCTTTTCTATTATACAATGGCTAATGTGTCTGCATTAAAATTGAAGGTTAATAATAGGTTGTATCCGCGTTTTATTCCAGTTTTGGGTGTACTCACGTGTGTTGCATTATCGGTCTTCATTTTCTTTGCTTCACCGCAAGCTTGGATTATAGGTGCTGCTGGGCTAATGGCTGGTGTGATTTACTATTTTGTTAAAAAAAGGTTTAGCTAAAACTACTTTTTCTCTTTCCGCTTTAACATGTTCTCCAAAACTGGGCGCAGCTTCTCATTTTCAGCTTTAATTCGTTCCTTTCCAAGCGCTTGCATCTGCGCGGTCATTTCCCTAATAATTTCTGCAAACTTTACGCCTTCAGCTGCTGAAACATATTCCACACGGAATCTTTCCGGGCTTAGTCCAAGCTTGTGAAGCATGGGTGCCAACGCGTCCATCCTAGCTTTCATCTTCCAGTTTCCGCTTATGTAGTGGCAGTCGTATGGCAAGTGGCAAGCGCCAACAAGAACCATTCCAGCGCCAAGTCTGAAAGCTTCTAGTACAAAGTCGCGGTCAACTCTCCCAGAACACATGACCCTTATGGGGCGTATCGTCGGCGGATACTCAAATCTGCTTGTTCCAGCTAAGTCTGCGCCTGCGTAGCTACACCAGTTGCAGAGAAAAGCCAAAATTTTATCTTCTGGGTTCGTTTCTAGCGCAGCTCTTATTTGAGCGAAAATTTGTGCATCTGTGAAGTGCATCTGTTGTATGGCGTCTGCTGGGCATTCTGCTACGCATGTTCCGCAGCCGTGGCACATGGCAGTTATCACTTGAGCTGGCTGTTTTTCTTCAACTTTTATTGCGCCGTATGGGCATCTTTCAGCGCAAATGCCACACTTTGTTGTAACGTTTCTGCATTTTGTTGCGTCAACAACAGCCACTATTGGTTCAATCTTCCACTTTGGCTTGGAGAGAACGGTTGCCGCCCGTGAGGCTGCTCCGCAACCCTGCGAAACACTGTAGGGTATGTCCTTCAAGCCTTGGCATGCCCCTGCAAGGAATATTCCATCCGTTGGCGCATCTAGAGGTTTGAGTTTCGGGTGGCTTTCCATGAAGAAACCGTCTGCGCCACGTGTCAAGTTCAAGATCCGCGCTATTTCTTCTGAATCCTTCTTTGGTATAGCTGCTGTTGCCAAAACAACCATTTCTGCTTCGATTTCTATTGGCTGCCCAAGCGTTATGTCCTCAGCGTGAATAAGCAAATTCTTTGTTTCAGGAATCTCTAAAATGCGGCTTACCCTTCCCCTTATGAAGTTTACGCCTAATTCGCGTGCACGTTGATAGAATTCCTCATATCCCTTAAAGTTGCTGCGCATATCCATGTAGAAAACGTATACTTCCACGTCTTCCTTGTACTTCTCCTTAAGCTGTACAACATGCTTCAAGGTGTACATGCAGCAGAAATTCGAACAGTACGGATACTTGTTTGCGTCTCTTGAGCCTACGCATTGAATGAAGGCAACGCTGTGGGGCTTTTTTCCATCAGAAGCTCGAACAACCTTTCCGCCCGTTGGTCCAGCAGCTAGAATAAGCCTCTCGAACTCTAGGGAGGTTATCACGTTCGTGTATTTTCCGTAACCGTAAAGTGGCATGTCGTAGGGTAAGTAAATGTCATAGCCAGTTGCAACGATTATCGCACCTACTTCCAATTCTATTTCTTCTGGTTGCTGCTCAAAGTTTATGGCTTGCCTAGCCCCGCAAGCATCAACACATTTGTAACATTCAATACAGTAATCCTTGTTTATCGTGTAAACAAGCGGAACAGCTTGGTCAAATGGAACTGATATTGCTTTTCTCACGCCCAGATTCATGTCCCACTCGTTTGGGTACTCTATTGGGCAAGCGTCTTTGCATTCTCCGCATCCAGTGCAGTTTTCGGCAATCACGTAGCGCGGGTTTTTCCTAATCTTAACCTTAAAGTTTCCGATGTAACCGCTAACGCTCAATAAATCGGCATAAGCAATTATCTCTATGTTCGGATGCCTTCCAACATCAACCATTTTTGGTCCTTCAATACATATTGAACAGTCCAATGTTGGAAATGTCTTGTCCAACTGCGCCATGTGTCCGCCTATGCTCTCGCTTTTTTCAAGCAAGTAAACCTTAAAACCCATCTCTGCCAAATCCAATGCAGCATTCATTCCAGCGATTCCGCCGCCAATAACAAGCGCCTTATTCGTAACTGGGACCTCTATGGTTTGTAGGGGCTGAAGCAGCCTTACTTTGGCTACTGCCATCTTAATTATATCCTTGGCTTTTTCTGTTGCCTCTTTAGGCGTGCTTGGATGACACCAAGAAGAGAATTCGCGGATGTTCGCCATTTCGAAAAGGAACGGGTTCAAGTTTACGTCTGAAACTGTCCTTCTGAAGGTTGGTTCATGCATCCTCGGCGAACATGCGGCAACAACAACGCGGTTAAGTTTGTGCTCCTTTATGGCTTTCCTAATTTCCTCTTGACCAGGGTCTGCGCACGTGTAGCGGTTATCCTTTACATAAACAACGTTTGGCAAAGTTTTTGCGTATTCAACAAGCTCTTTTATGTCTAGGACTCCCGCTATGTTTAGTCCGCAGTGGCATATGAAAACTCCAATTCTTGGTTCTTCCGCCATTTATGTGCTCCCCCATCCAAACCTTTTTTCCACGGACTCCAAAACTTTCTGCGAGCTTTTTGCTTTCAACTCTTTGCTCATTTCAACTGGCGAAGCTATCCTTTCTAAAACTTTGTTCCACGCTCCAGAACGAATTGGCGTGTGAAAAACTTTAGTGCGTTTAAGCTCTAAGGCTTCTTCAACTGGACATACGACTTTGCATGCTCCACAGTAAATGCAAAAAAGCTCGTTAACGTGTACTTTCTTGTCTTCTTCTGAAAGGTAAAGCGCCCCCGTTATTGGACAAACATCTAGGCAGTCCGTGCAGCCCTCTGGACACTTTTCTTGGTGTATCATAATTTTTCCTTGAAGGAACTTGTGCACTTGCATAACTCCTTCTGGACATTTGATTTCGCATATTCTGCAGCATGGGCAATGCTCAATGTCAACATTAACTTGCACTTTAAGCTCCTTCTTCTCTTTTTCAGTTAGTGACTCTAAATCGTTAACAATTTTTCCGTCGGGACTCAACATTGTAATCTTGATTAGGTTTAGTGGACATGCTTCCTCACATTCAACACAGTCTACTGGACATTTGCTTGCATCCACCTTTATTTTCCGTAGAAGCTGCGGGAAGCTTTCCTTCTCAACAACTGATAGCGCATGTTCACCGTTAACCGTTACTCTTATTGCTCCATATGGGCAGAGTATGTCACATATTCCGCAAAAATTGCACTTTTTCAAGTCTATGTCGACTCTCGCCCTTTTCGCTTTTTCTCCTTTGGCTTTCGGCTGTTTTTCAACTTTTATTGCCTCTTTTGGGCAAGCTAATGCGCAGATTTGGCAGCCAACACACAGGCTTTTGTCAAGATTAAGCTTGTAATTTTTTACGTGTAAAATCCATTCTAGTGTTAGGGCTTTCGCCGTTTCGGTTTTTGCTGTTTTTAGCGGCATTTTAACACAGCCAACCTGCTGTTGATATGTTATTTATAATGGAAATATAGCCTATGTTGAACATTCATATATAGTTTAGTCTTAACTTTGCAAAATTTTCACATTAAAGTTTGACGCAAACAGCTACATAACACTTCAAGCTTTCAGCTTTAACCGCTACACTTTCCAAGTTTGCGTTAGACAGCAACTGCTGAAATTGTTCTGGCGTAAAAGCCTTCTTCATGCCAGTGACAATTATTTTGGCTTTTCCCTCTGCAACACGCCTAATTTCCATCAAGGTTTTGGCTGGTTCTGGCATGTTCTGAAGAACCGTAACACCAAAAACGTAGTCAAAAAGGTTTTCTCTAAAAGGCATATTGTCAGCATCAGCCAAAACTAAATGCACATTTTTAAGGTTTTTAGCCTTTTTCTTTGCCTCTCGCAAGATTTTTCTCGAAGTATCCAACCCCACTATGCTCTTTGCTTTGTCAACAACGTAGTTAAACAAAATTCCAGTTCCGCAGCCGACATCCAAAATTGAGGAATGGTTCGCAATTTTCATCTCTTTAAGTGCAGCCTCAATCTTTTGTTTCTGTTCCTCAGCGTAACGTATCTCATACAAGCGCGCTGTTACGTCGTAGAGTCGCATTATCTCGCGTTTTCTGTCCCACTCGCTCATGAGCGCTCCTCTCAGAAGTCTTATGTAGTTAATGTTCTTGTAAATTTATTGGATGCGTGTTGACAGAACAAAAGCCACTAACAGTTCTGGTAAACCCAAATGTTACAGAAGCCGAAAAAGTTGTTAGAGAGGCTGTTTCCCGCCACAAAACACTTCTTTTGGTTGGCAACTGCTGGGCGCACTATGTTGGCAGAGCAAAATCAAAACTTGAACCAGGAGAACGCATACTAATCATAAAAGAAGACGGCTCGCTGCTTGTTCACCGTTCAGTTGGCTATGAACCAGTAAACTGGCAACCTCCAGGATGCATCTTCCACATCCAAACCCGAAACAATGTATTAGAGGTTCATGCTGTTAGGCAGAAGCCACCAGAATCCGTTAAGGTGTTTTTCGACGAAATCAAGCTAGTTTCAGCCCTAAGTCTAGTTGATTCTGGAGAATTTGCACTTTATGCAAGCGAGGAGGACATGCATAAAGCCATACTATCTGAACCCTCAATTTTGGAGGAAGGTTTCAAACTAATAAGCTACGAGAAAAAGGTTGAGCCTGGCTTCGTAGACGTTTACGGCGTGGACAAGAACGGAAAACTCGTTGTTGTGGAAATCAAGCGCAAAACAGCTGGCAAAGAGGCGGTGCTTCAACTCGCCAAATATATAGAAGCGATTAGGGCTAAATCAAACAGAGAAATTAGAGGAATTCTTGTTGCGCCGAACATTGCAAAAGACGTTCAAAAGTTGTTGTTTACTCTTGGGCTAGAGTTTAAGGCTTTAGACCCAAAGAAATGTGCAGAAATCTTGAAAAGGACGGAAGCGCGAAAACTGGAGTCGTTCTTTAAGGAGGAAGCCGCATAATGATTCGCAGAATTGTTCCATTAGCCTTTGACAGTTTGGGCGTCCGTTCGATGGCAACATTTGTGGAAACAGACGACTTGCGGGTTCTCATAGACCCTGGCGCTTCTCTTGCGCCTTTGCGTTATGGTTTAGAGCCTCATCCGATTGAGTGGCAGAGGCTTGACGAGGCTTGGGAAACCATAAAGAGTTTTGCAGAGGACGCTGACGTGTTGGTGGTTACACATTACCATTATGACCATCATGACCCTGACCATCCAGAACTTTACGGGAACAAGACTGTATTCATAAAGCACCCGACAGAAAACATAAATAGAAGCCAGAAGGAGCGAGCTGCATTTTTCCTTGAAGCGATAAAGGGTATGCCTAAAAAACTTGAAATTGCTGATGGTAGAAGCTTCCAGTCTGGAAAAACCAAAATAAGTTTTTCAAGGGCTGTTTGCCATGGAACGAATCCGCGCCTTGGATACGTAACAGAAGTCAACATTAAGTGCGACGGCGAAGGTTTTCTGTTCACGTCTGATGTTGAGGGTCCATCGCTTGATGAGCAAATACGCTTCATTCTTGAAGAGAAGCCCGAAATCCTATTTGTTGACGGTCCAATGACTTACATGCTTGGTTATAGCTATTCTTTTAAGAGTCTTGAAATCTCAAACAGCAACCTTGTTAAAGTCATAAAGCAAACGCGTGTTCACACGCTTGTTTTGGATCACCATTTTCTTAGGGATTTGAATTACAAGTTGAGGATTAAACCAGTTTATGAAGAAGCGGAAAAGCGCGGTGTAAGGGTTTTAACTGCCGCGGAGTTTTGCGGAAGAAATATTGAGATGCTTGAGGCTTTGAGGAAGGAGTTATACGTGAAGTATGCTGAAAAAGAGTTTAAATTTGAAAGGCGAATGCTTAAAAGCGACTAGAGCCCTTTTCGAGGAAAAAGGGTAATTAGTAGGTTCAGCAATTTGTTTTTGGGTTTGCACATGAACGTTTGGAAGGATGTTCCACCAGGCGATAAGCCGCCTCAACTGCTAAACATGGTTGTTGAGGTCATAAGCGGTTCGAGGGATAAGTATGAATATGATCTCCAGTGGGAAACGTTCGTTCTAGACCGCATAATACCATCATCCGTAGTTTTTCCAGTAGATTACGGCTTTGTTCCGCAAACATGGTTTGACGATGAAGACCCGCTTGACATCATGGTTTTAAGTTATGAACCGTTGGAAGTTGGATGTATAGTTAAGGTGCGAGTTATAGGTGCACTGGTGATTGAGGACGAGAAGGGTGAGGACCCAAAAATATTGTCTGTTCTTGTTAACGATGCCAGATTCGACGGCTACATGGATATAAGCGACGTTCACAAACACCAGCTTGTTGAAATTCAGGAGTTCTTTGAAACATATAAGCGTCTTGAACCGCACAAGTGGGTTAAATTTAAGGAATGGAAAAACGCCAAGCAAGCCATGGAAATTGTGAACTACGCCATTAATAAATTCAAGGAACTGAACAAAAAGTAGTCATCTTCAAGTAAGCTTTTGGCTGAAACTTTCATATTCTTTCTCCGAAAACCAACCCTCATCTCTAAACTGTTTTAATACAGGGGCAATTTTTTCTCGAATTTCACTTCGCTTCAAAATGTTGAGTCTGCTTCCCTCTTCAAATATCTCCCTTTCAAAGGCAGCATTCTGCTCAATCACTGCTGGAAGCTTACTTAAAAACTGCGTCAACGCGTTAAAACGTGGAGTAAGAAGTTGTTTTATTTTTGCAATGCCTAGCGCTCCTTTTATTTTTGCTGTTAGGCTTATACTGTTTGCGAATGAAGGCGCGAATATGACATAACGGTTTTTCAGTTCACACTGGTAGCAAGCCATGTAGAATGGCACATAAACTAATGTTTTCGTTCTCATTTTCTGTTCCATTCCCAAGTTTTCAATCTCATTAAGATTCACTATCCTTGCCTTTGCTACTTTATCGATTCTTTCGGTTATCGCCGAAGTCAAGCTTTGAAGACTTTCCGCTTTTTGTCTTAAAAATTCGACCTTCGCATCTCGTGTTGCCTCAAGTTCAAGTAAATCCCTTTTTGCCTCGTTAACCTTGTTTTCCCATTCTGATTTTAGCCTGAAAGTCTCTTCAGACTTGTTTTCTTCAAGTTTTCCAATCTCTGATTTCACATTTTTTATTTGCTTTTCTATTTCAGAAATCTCCTTCTTGCTATGGTTGATTTTTTCTTTCCATTTTCTCTCGCCAACAATATCCTTTTTTGTGGCGCAAGTTTTTGCATCAATCTTGTAGCGTTCAATTCTGTTTTTCAACTGCTCCTTTGCTCTTTCAAGTTTAATTTTCTCTTTTTGCAGAGGAAGAAGCTTTTTCTCAAAATCTTTAGCGAGTTTCTTTATCTTCTCGTCGAATTCCTCGTTTACGCCTTTAACTTTCGACTTTGTTATAGCCTCTTGCTCTTTTATTTTCTTGCCAAACTCCTCCTTTGTAACTTTTATTTGTTCATGGAGCTCACGAGTAAATGCTTGTGATTGTTTGTTTAGAAACTTCATACTTTCATAAAGGGATTCAACTTCTTCCTTAAACAAGGTTTTCACGTTTTCAATTTCTTGGACTACCGAATATACACGCGATTCATCCATTGCTAATGGCAATTTCAGCATGTCCATTGATGGTTTTTCAATCTCCTTTGCTTCACGAAAATGTGAGGAAAATTCAGTGAGGATACCGACATCAGTAATCAAACCGTTTAACGTTAATTCCTTCTTAGCTGGGGACTGCTGAAAATAGTTTAAGTTTTCGGACAGAAAAGAAGTGTATGTTTCCAAATCCCTAGCGCTTCTTTCGGCGCCTTCAATAAAGTTTTTTGCATCCGGCAAAACAGTATATGCAAAATTGTAGCTTGTCTTGCCTAGTCCATCAAAGAGTAGGCTTCTCTTCTTACATGGAACAAGCCAGAATGGATAAACGCCTTCAACTATAAAGGCTAGTTTTTCCTCTGGCTGTTTTAGGATTAAGCCCCCACCCTTTGCTCTTTCCAGTTCGGCGAAACATGAAATTGCAGCTCTTTCCATCTCTTCTGTGAATGGTTCTTCGCGACTTTCAGAATTTATGGAAAATGGAAACAATAAATGTCTAGTTTCTTGAGACAATTGTTCACCATTCTAGATTTTAAAAGCCAAATAATAATTTAAATGTTTACTGTTACAAGGTATTATGCTCTTTTAGGTTGTGATAAAAGAAAAATGGGGAGTTCCAGACCGCCGCTGCCAGCATTCTATTTGGTTTTCTTTTCCTTCCCCTTTTGTTTCTTTGCCTTCGGTTTGGCCACTGTATTGACCTCGGATTTATAATTGCAGTTTTTTGTATAAAAATTTTGCCCAAGCAGACTTAAAACGAGTCTCCTATAGCCTCTTCTTCTGTTTAAAGAACGGAATTCCTACAGTGGCTATTATTGCTGTAGCGAGAATTATTATGACTGCGAGATTTATGTAAAGCGGTCCTAAGTCTTGGAATGTCGGACCAGCCTCTGGATAAAGTATTGGGTCGGTGTATTGCATTGGTAATGTTGCCAAGACAGCTGCAGCCAATCCTCTTGTCAATAGCACGCTCATTATTGGACGTTCGCATGACAGTTCGCTTGAGCCTTTCGTTGCTATTGTTACTGCGCCGAATCTGGTCAAAAGAAGTGCTAAAGATAGGATTATTCCAATTATGATTGTTGTGATGTCGCTTATTGTTACTATTAAGCCTATGTAAACGAAGAAGAATGTTCTTAAGAGAAAGGCAATTTCAGACTCAAACCTTTTTAATCCAGCATCGACAACCACGCTTTGAGTTCTCTCCATCTTTAATATGCGATAAATTTCCTTTTCATTGCCAAGCACTATGCCAAAGAGGAGCGAGCAGAGTGCACCGCTTCCGCCTAAAAATTCCGTGAAAGCGTATGCCAGGAGCACCACTGCTAATGTTAACATGTAGGCGTAAGATGCGATGGCAACTTTTCTGAGTATGGTAAGCCAGATTAGCCCAAAAATTAAGCCTAATACGATTCCTGTTGAGAACCTGCTTGCTATGGACTGGGCGATTGCTGTCAAATTAACGGTTCCCCTCAGTATTATTTCAATTATAACCAGCGAGAAGACTATGCAAAAAATGTCTGTAATTGTAGATTCGAGGCTCAATACTGTGGAGCATTTCTCGCTTAAACCAATCTTTGAAGCTAAAGAGATTACCACTATGCTGCTACTGCCTCCGAACATTGTTCCAAAAAGCACGCAATAAAGCAGCGGAATGTCCGGACGGGCAACAATCAAAACTAGAGTTATTGCGAAGACGCTGAATGCGAAGCCCACCATTGCGAGAACGGCAGCCCTTGGGCTTTCCGAAAATACTCGGTAAATGTTCATCGCCATACCACCATCAAACAAAATGAAGACAAGTGCTAATGTAGCCAAATATGGAGCTAGACCCATTATAGATTCAACGTTAACAATACCAGTTAATGGTCCAAGAAGCATTCCCAAAGTTATCAGTATGAGCATGTCTGGAAAACCTGTTCGTTCAAAAACATAGTTTCCTAAAAAGCCAATAACGATTATTGCTCCACTAAGTATCAGCGCAAGCGTAACAGGATCCATGTTGCAAAACCTTTTATCCCCATAATTTAGCGGAAGCGCTTAAAGGATTTTCGTTTAACATGAAAGCGAAAAATAAAATAGAATGTTTAATATGCTCTTGTAGTTGCGCGTGTGTCTCATGTTTGATCTTGTAATCAATGTTTTGGCGCTAGCCCTTTCGCTGGTTATGTTAGCTGTGGCTAGCCAGTTCACTATAAAATCAATTGAAAAGTTGATTGAGCTTACGCGGCTTAGCGAGGCTTCTATTGGTTTTGCCCTAATGTCTGTGATGACGAGTATTCCTGAAATTTTTGTGGCTATTTCTTCTGTTTTACATGGTAAACCTGCATTTTCAGTAGGCGACATATTAGGCTCTAATGTCTTTAACATAGGGATGGTTGTTGGAATCTTGGCAACGATGGGTTTTCTTAAAAAATTTTCTTCAGAGGTTTTGACAGAACTTGTTGATATACTATTTCTTTCATCTATAATTCCCTTAATTCTTGTAGTTTTTGGGGCTGCCCATCCTTTTGTGGGATTGGCGCTTATATGCATCTTCATATTTAGCGTTCGCGAGATGACAAAGAATAGGAAGCAACCAGCACCGCTTGATGATGAGGCTGATGGCAATAAGGAAGCGATAAGTAAGGCGAGTGTAATTTTTAAAATAATTGTTGGAATCGCCGTAGTTATTGTGGCGGCTGAACTTATAATTATGTCAGCATCCAACATTTCGATAATACTTGGGGCTGCACCTGTACTTATAGGCGCAAAAATCATCGCTATAGGCACATCTATGCCTGAACTTGCCCTTGATTTGACGGCTGTTCGTAGGGGTCGAGTCAACCTTGCCCTTGGAGACTTAATTGGCTCTAATTTGACAAATATAACGGTAATATTAGGAACAGTTTTGTTGTTATCTCCAATAGAATTGATTGACCTTTCAATCCTTGCTGAAATTGTTCCATTTGTTTTAATAACAACGCTTATTCTTTGGCGTTACCTTACAAAAGGCGGCGTTTCACAATTTGGCGGGTTAGCATTAATAATTGTTTACGTTATATTCCAAGCAGTTATAACAGCATAAAATATGTCTGCTTACCAGATTTTGTCCACCTTCAAATGCGTTAGGTATCCAGCCATGCCATAAAGTGGTAAAGAGAGAATCTCTATCAAGTTTCCTATGGAAATTGGATTTCCAACGAATACAAGAAACCCAACTAAAAGAAGAAATATGCCATAAATCGCGAGTGAAGTAAAGTTATGGAAAGTTTCAACTGTTTTCCATTTTAGTCGCACTCCAGAAAATAAAACCCAAATTACAATGGGTGCGGACAGCAAAAGTAAGTATTTCTTGTACCATGGTGGGTCTTTATAATCGGAAATTTTTCCCTTCTTCCTGTATATTGACGGCAAGTCTGGTAAGAAGTTGCTGTAGAAGAATACGAGTATGCCCCACAGCATGGGTGCAACGGAATTTTCGCCTAAAAAGTAGAAATTCGCAAATACGAAGATTAGGCTTGCTGGTAAAACCACAAATTTGAAAACCTTAACAGCACCTTGCACGTGCTCGGCTGTTTCCTCCTTCATACGCCAAACTGGAAACTTTGACCTTACTTTTCGGTTTATACTCTTAAAAGAGTGCAATACAAAACCGTAAATGACGGTGTATAACCCCTTCAGCACATCACGGATTGCTTTTGAAATTCCGCCCTTTTTCTTCCGTGTGATTTCCTGCCACCTCAGTCATTAAACGGCATTCGGCTTTAATATTTTGCTCAAGCATTCGACTGTGCAGTAGGCTGTTTTGCCAAAAAGTCCGTTATCTTCTTTTGGAAAAGTGCGTTTTTCAAAAGTACGCTGCGCATCACCCAACGTTGGATTGGAATTTGGAATCTACCCGCGATAAACTTCAAGGCTTCATTTAAACTTTTAAAGGTGTAAGGCTTCTGTCGCATGGCATTTCTAACGTTTTCCCTAACTTGCCAGACGCCAACTGGCATTATATAGCCTGGATGAGCCTCACGTAAAACAATAACCGTTGCTTGTCTTTGCTCCTTGACGAGTTGTTCGCAAACAGCCAAGCGCGCCGCGTAATAGCATCCGCCTATTTCCGCGTATGTTGTTCTTCCATCGTAGCCCTCCCAATCCGAGTACATGACGACGCTTTTGCCGCTTGGGTTCCAAACGGTTCCAGGATACCAAGCCTCAATAGCCTCATAGCTCCACGAGTTTGGAATCATTAAAACTTCAAAAATGTTGTCTAGGTAGCGCGATTCGTAAACGCGGTATTCGCTTATTTCTGGAAAAGTCTTCACTTTGTCCATTAGCTGTTTTGAGATTATGCTGTCAACGGCTGTTATGCTCCAACGTGTTGGCACAAGCCGCCTATTACTTTTTAAGCCAAAAGCGCCGACGCTGAAAGCTCTCTGAATTTTCGTTACAAGAACGCCTTTTCCGTATAGTTCCGTAACAGCCTCTGCAGCCTTCAAATCAGTGTCATAATACGCCTTCTCAATCTGGTGGTCCCATCGGGCGTTGCCTACAAGCATGTTTTCGATGGGTGCTGATGGACCGAAGGGCTGAACCTCATCATCTAAAAGTATGAAGCCTCTCGGCTTCTTCTTTAACATTAACTCAACATCAACTGGGTTAACAGCCAAAGCCAGTTCACGGGTCTTCTCAATTATTTTGCCTGCCACCTCAAACTTTCGCACGTGAACGCGGTATTTGCCCCTTATGAGTAAGGAGCGGAAACCAACAATGTCGTCTATGGATTTTCCAAACCAGAATTCTGGCAAATCGTATAGGCTTGTGTCTTCCCTAATTGGCGGCACAAGCGGTCCAGCGTAAACGTATGGATAGCCAATTCTTCCAACAAAAACGCTTGGAGGTGAAGCTCCAGCGACTTCTTCGCTCTGCATTAGCGGTATACTCTTCAAGAAATAGTTAGCCCTAACAATTATTGGGCATCGGGTTTTCCCGCAGAGAAAACGAGAACCCTTGCACGCCACGCACAAGCCGCTTCTTGAGGCCTTAGCCGTTATCTGACTTTCGTCATAATTAACTTCAGAAACCGCGCTTGACTCCTTCAGAATGTCAAGTAGCCAAACATTTGGAGAACTGCCATCCGCTTTCCTATGAGAAAGCCTCAACTTTTATCATCATAATTTTTGGTTTAAACATGCTCATAATGCTTTCTCGAAAACAGACACTATGTTTATGGCGCCCTGGCCGGGATTTGAACCCGGGTCTAGCGGGCGACAGCCGCTTATACTAGACCGGACTATACTACCAGGGCTAGTTGTGGTTTGAGACGCCAAAAGAATAGGTTGAAATAGCAAATTTAAACCTTATCTTCTAATGGTTATTTTTTGAGTTTGTTGCTGTTTGGTTCTTGTAAATGTTCTTAATTTTTTCAAATTCCTCGTCTTCTAAACGTTTTCTTCGTAAGTGCAAGTCTAGAATGAGCATTGAAACGTATGGCATTGAGAGATAAAGCAAGGCGAAGATGGGATTTTCAAATAACACGCATAAGTTGAACAATTGGCTTAAAGGTTCCAACTCATAAAACCTTAAAATGTCTTGTATTATGAAAGCCAAAAAAGTCAATGTCAAGCAAACTGCAAACTGAGCAAGAACGCTTCTATACTTTCCAAGCAGAACTGAAGGAATGACTGATGATAGTAGGAAAATCCAAGCGAAAGCGTGAACAAAAACCATAACATCCATCCTGTAAGATAGCCATTCGCTAACTTGAGGCCAAAAAACCTTAATATAAGATACAACGGTGGAAACAGCCGTCTGAGTAAACAACTGGTAAGTGATAAGCAGAATCCACGCAACTGAAATGTATAAAGGCGTTACTAAAGCACTCTTTCCCATAACCCACCCACTCCACGCTTTTATTAACTTAAAATTTACGATTCAATACTAAATATTTATGCGCAATTGAGCAAGCCAAATTTTGCATGGCGATTTTCCGCAAAATCCTTTTCCCAGTTTATTCACATGTTTCGTGAACAAGTTAGCTTAGCCGTTTTGCAAGGGTTTTCTCATGCAGCTTTATGGCCACAGATGCAAATGCTGCTGTGAAGGCTATAATTGCCAGAAAGTCCAGCGTTAGCGGATAAAAGCCAATGTTTAGGAATAACTGCCTGACCATGTCTGTGAAGTATGTTAGTGGCGAAATGGAAGCTATGGCTGTTCCCCATGGTGGCAACTGATCCACTGGTATGAATACTCCGCTTATAAAGACAAGCGGAAACTTGACTAGGGATGAGAGCATCATTGATGTGGCCGGTATGTCTGTTGGCGGGTAAGCCGAGAGCAAAACGCTTAGAGCTGCGAAGCACAAGTTTGCAATTATTAAGCCGAAAAGTAGTATTACAAATTTTAATGGCTCAATTGCTAGCGCCAGTGTCAACGTTAGAGGAATAACCGATATTATAAGCCCAAAAAGGAAGGAGGAAAGCATATCACCAACAATTATAGTCCATAAGGCGGTTGGGCAGCATAAAAGCCTCTCAAGAGTTTTCGAGCGGGTCTCCCAAGGCACAATTGAAGGACCAACAGACGTGGCTGTAAAGAATGTTGTCATGCCAATCAGTCCGGGTAAAATCTCTTTAAGCGGTATGTTACGACCAATAACGTAGGCTAAAGCCAGAAAAAGCGGGAAAACAAGCCCAAAAATTATGACGGGTCCTTTTGAGTAGTAGATTTTAATGTTCTTTTCAGCTATGACTAAGGAACGCTTAAACTGTTCTGTAAGACTGCTCATTGGATGATTGCCTCCTTTCCCTTTATGAGTTTTAGGAACACGTCTTCTAGGGATGGCATCATGGTGTTTAGGCTTAAAATGCGTAGGTTATTCTTCTTTGCATACTCCACTAGGAACTCTATTACCGTGGATGGGTCAACTGTGTAAATGTGCACTTTATTGCCTGCAGGCACAGCCTTGGTGATACTTGGGTTTTCTGAAAGTTCCTGTGTGTTAACGGTTTTGTTGAAGGCTACTTCGATGTATTGGAGTTCCATGCTTTGGGCTCTTAGGTTTTCAGGAGTATCTATGGCTGCTATTCGCCCATGGTTTATTATGGCTATTCTGTGGCAAAGCTGGTTTGCCTCTTCCATGTTATGGGTTGATAGGAAAACAGTTTTCCCATCCTTATTATACCGAGCTATTTTTTCCCGTAGAAGTCTTGCACTTTCAACGTCAAGCCCCGATGTTGGCTCGTCCAAGAACAGCACTTCTGGGTCGTTAACCAAAGCCATACATAATAGGAGCCTCTGCTTCATTCCTTTGGAGAAGGCTCTGACAAGCTTGTCCTTAACCTCGTATAATCCGAACTCTTTTAGAAGACTTGTAGCGTTTTCCCTAAGTTTTTGTGACTGCACACCGTAAAGCTTGCCTATTAAGGCTAGGTTTTCCCACGCTGTAAGGTCCACGTAGGCGTTTGAAACTTCCGAAACAACCCCCATGCACTGCTTTGCCTCAATAGGATTTTTCAAAACATCATAGCCAGCCACGAAGGCTTTGCCCCTATCAGGCTTTATTAAGCCCGTTAATATTCTGATGGTTGTTGTTTTTCCAGCACCATTTGGCCCTAAAAAGCCGAAGATCTCGCCTTTTTCAACTTCGAAGCTTATGTGGTCCACTGCCGTTACCTCTTCATAACGCTTTGTCAATTCTTGAACTGCTATTGCATACTCCATGCGTATAGCCTTCTAGTGGGGTTCTTGTATGCCTAAAACAAACATTTGCTCTTTGCATCTTATCCCTCTGGAAATGTTTGCAGGAGCAAAAACAATCTCGCCAGCTGATAAGTCGGCTTTCTCGTCGCCCACCGTAAATGTCCCTGAACCTTCTACAATGTAAAAGCAAACGTCATAGGGTTCTGGACGCGGCGGAATCTCTTGGTCTCTCTCAAGGCAGACAAGCACAAGGTTAAAGCATCGTGTTTTGAGCAAGTCCCTCTTTACACGTCTACGTTTTTCCATAGTGTCCAATAATCCTTTGTCCTCTGAAAATTGCACCAGCCTTTTCAAATTTATTACATCCATTTTCCATAACCTTTTCAAGTTTTAAATAGGAAAAAAGGAAAGGGTTGATGGTTTTAGCGTTTTAGTGTTTTAGGGCTTCTAACCGTTTGTTAATCTTCTCTAGCTCTTTTGTTAGGGCTTCCTTGTATTCTTCCAGCATTTTTATTTCTTCTTCCACGTCCATCATTGGCCATGGGAAGCCCATGTGCATGTGCTTGTGTTCATGTCTATGCTCGTGGTGTGGATGATGCCCTTCCATTTCACAGCAACATTTACACATTTGGCTTTTCACCTCCTTCTTTCACGGATTTTTCAAAATTTTCATGATAGAAGTTTACAAGGTCTTCAAACAGCCTTTTGCGTTTAACTATGGAGGCTAGTCCCATTTTTAGGGCTTCGACTCCTTTGCTTGTCAACCTATAAACACGTCTGTCTGGTCCTCCTTCGGTTTTCTCCCATCGTGACTCTAGCAGGCCACGTTCCTCCATCCTTCTTAGGAGCGTGTATACGGAGCCGGGTTCAAGTTTGTGGCATCCTTGACTTCTTTCCTCGATTTCTTCTAGGAGTTGGTAGCCGTGCATTGGCTTTTCATAAACCACTCTCATGATGAGGAATTGTATCCATCCCCGTTCTGGGTACTCGTGCCAGCATCCGCAATGGCTTCTTGGTCCACACATTGTAATCGCGCAATATAGATAACAGTGTTACATATATAAGTGTTACGCATTAAAAACAATAAATTTAAATTCTTGAATATGAAGTTTATGCTGAGGAACCGAAATGAACGAAACAAGAGAGGGCAAAGCTCAATGCGCCCACGAATGGAAGGCCGAAGGGCTAACAGAGGACAAGTCCCATGTTAGGCTTGTCTGCGTGAAATGCGGTGCCAAAAAGGAGATAGAGCCCTTCCCATAAATAGAGAATAACCGTTATTCAGAGGAGCACGTTAATGCAGCCAAAAGAAGGCTCAGGCGGCGAGGGCGTTGTAAAGCTTAGAAGCTGGGCTAAGTTTAAGCAGTTAGCCGAAAGCCTAAAGCCGAAAGCCATAGTCTACAACATTGAGCAGAACGGCTTGTCACCACAAAGAGAACTGACCAATTTGAGGCTTATACTTCCAGCCGGACCAGCCTACTATGTTTTGATAGATTCTCCAATGGGTGGTGAAAGGCTAAGAGAGACAGGTATCTCGTTAAGAAGGGACGGGAAGGGAAACCCCTACCTGGAAGAGGAAGATGTGATAAAATTTCTTAAGGAGCAGTTTAAACGGAACGACCTAATTATCTGCTCATACTGGTCAATCTAGTAGATTAAACATGCCCCCGAGGTAATAGGTCCGTTAAACCTTATCAAAAAACTTTAAAACTGCCTTAATTGTTTCTGGATCTTTAAGGCTATAGTAAACCCATTTCCCCTCTTTTCTGCTTTTTACAAGCCCGGCGTTTTCCAGTATTTTCAGGTGATGTGAAGCCGTGGGCTGTGTTAGATCTAGTGCTATCATGACTTCGCAGACGCACATCTCTCTAACATCCAAAAGTTTCAAAATTCTAAGCCTAGTAGTGTCTGCCAACGCTTTAAAAACCCTGCAATGTTTCTCTGCTTCATCAGCTCCCGCCACTTTATCTGCAAGCTGTCTTAACTCCACCGCATATTTCGCCGGGTCCTCATGAGGGCAAATTCCAGAACTTAGAAGGCGCATAAGCCTTTTATCAATTTTAGATTCGGACATTTGCTGGTTCCCAAGAGTTATCTAGTGAAATTAAAATATTTAAATATGTTTTAAAAGCTCTTTACATAAGCTTTATAGGATTCTTCATCTTTTCTATTTGGAGCTTATTCATGGAGTATTCGCTGGAATCTAGTGGCGGACAGTCCTGCAATGTTTTTTCGCCGTTTAAGAGTTTAGCTGCAAAAGCGAAGCAGCTTTGTTCACCGCACATTTTACAGTTTGTTTTTGGCAGTAGCTCGTAAATTTTTACTGGTGTTAGCTCTTTCTTAGCTTGAACTGTTTCAGCGCTGGGTTTTCCATGAGTTTTTAGGTATATGATGGCGCGGTTTATCAATCGCCTAGCTTCTTCAACAAGCTGGTCTGCTTCGTCTCTGTCCTTAACATAGGTCATGGCGATTCTGCCATTAGCAAAAATTGTTATCAAATGCTGCTGATACACATAGCTCAATGCGCCGAGCTTTTCTGAATATTTTGCGTTTGGAATAGCCAAATAAAGAATTGGCAAAACATCCTCCAAGGGCTTATCTGCCTGAGCCAAAAACTTAATCCTTTCAGGATCAGCCGTGCACAAAGTTATCTCTTTAATCTCAATCTTTTTGACAAGGGCATCTGCAAAAAGGAGTTCGGAGAAATCATCATTCACCAAGATTTTCCCTCTGACTGCGCCATGTAAGCTTTGTATACGCGTTTCTCTCTAACAGTTTGCATTGCCTTCTTCGATAAGTATTCTAAGGATTCACTAATTTCTGGTATGAGCTTTGCTGGAATTCCCATGAACATGTGTTCTGGCGGTGTGTCTGTGGCTTCGCGGCATCCGTAACAGCCTGGGCTTATGTTTACCTCGCCTGTTATGTATGGAACCACTGTTACGTCTACGCAGCAGCACTGGAAAATGGATGAGTTGAAGTTGAGGCGCCCTCCTTCCTTGAAGTTTCTGGCTAGGCAGAGCCACATTATTTGTTCTGGAAGCCCCTCAACTACAATAACATCTGATGCTAAAGGGAAATCCCTTAGAGGCCCGGCGACCACAGCCCTTGTTGATCCAAGCCTTATACGGGGTATCATGCTCATTGTTTTTGCTGCTGCCTCCTTAGTCATGAAAAGGCCTAGGGAACAAAGCATCTCCCCGCTTGCAATTTTCTCCGGTAGGGGGGCAAAGCCTAATGCTGCTTTTGCCGCTGGGCATGCTAAATCCTCAGCCGTTAACATTAGGGTTTGCCCTTTTCTAGCCAGCATGAGAAGCTGGCAATAGCGGGATTTCTGCGGTGGAGACTTTAAGTTTGGCAACGTCTCCTCCATTTTGACTATTTTAACAGCTATAAGTGATGTTTCTAACCCCAAAATCTGCTCAATTTTTTGGTTGGCCGCTTCTCTTTCCATCCTTAAAACCTCAAGCTTCGTCAGAGTTTCGCCTCTTCTATGATTATTTTCGCTATTTTATTGACATCCGCAGCGTATATGTCGAGTGTGGGCACCTTCTGCAAGTACTTGGATATGTCAATTTCATAATCTATCCTTTTACAGGCTTTCTCCAAAACTTTCGAGGCACATCTGTTGCCGCACCCGTTTATAACTATGTTTTTCATCGCTTTTTCCGCTATTTCTAAATGGGGTTTTGAGCCTGCCGCAACAGCGGTTGTACAGCACATTCTGGCCTTATCCAAGTTAGTGAGCAAAACGCCAACTGCATGTCCTATTTGGCCGACGTTGGCTGCTCCATCACAAACCCAGATAACATTTGCGTGCTCGGCAACTTTATAACAAAGGGGAAGAATCTTGGGTTTTTCGGCTGCATCTTCAGACATATCTTTATACTGGCTTCCTTTAGTTGGTGTTTGCATTATTTTTCACCTGTTAGAAATTCAAGGGCTGGTGTAGCAGTTGCAAAGATTGTTGATGCTACTGCAAACCTGGCGATGAGAAGTGCCTCTGCTATTTCTTTGTCGCTGACTCCGTTCCTTTTGGCTATCTTCACAAACATTTCAGTGCACATTTCGCTTCCGAAAGCTGCTGCAGCTGCAACCATTATCAAATGTTTGTATTTGTCGGGTATGTTCGGCAGGCCCATGACAAATTTTCTCTCGTTCATTTGCCTCTCAAGCCACTCTGGGTAAACCTTGGCGAACAACACCTGCGGCTTCGGCTTTTCGCCAATCATTTCCTCCATTTTCTTAAAAATCTCTTCAACATCCATCTATACACCAGCCTCCCTTAACGCTTCTTTGAAGGTCTCTTCACTTGGGCAAACGCCTATAATGCGTATGTCACTGTCGATGATTACGGCGGGGCTTGCGTTTATGCCATACTCGCTTAGTTTCGGGTTTACCCCGCGGTAAATTTCAATTTCGATTTTGTCCTTATACTCATCCTTGATCTTCTCTACGAGTTTCAGTAAAAGTCTTCCACCTGAGCATGGCGGCTCAGAAGTGAATATTTCAACTTTTACTGGCATGTTTAAACCCCCATCTCCATAAGTGCCGCTTCGATAGTTTGCATACTCGGGCAAACGCCCATAATCTTTATCTTTCCTTCGTTGAAGACTATGGCTGGAACCACTGTTAAGCCGTATTTGCCAAATTCTTCGCATACTCCAATATGTTTTATCACTTCTACTCTATCGCCATACTTCGCCTTAATCAAGTCCGCGTACTCCAAGAGTTTTAGGCAGCCAGCACATGGCGGTTCAGCCGTGAAAGTTTCAACCTTTACAACCATTTTCTAGAACCTCCTAAACTATTTGCTCAACAACTTGCTTTACAAGTGCATCCACAAAGTTAGCGTCAACAGCGTCAATCACCTTGAAAACGGCTGGGTTAGTTACGGAGTAGAATCGTTTGTTCCCCTCCTTTCTGTCCCTAACAAGCCCACATTCCTTCAAAATAGCCAAGTGCCTAGAAACTAGTGGCTGAGCTATCCCCACATAGGGAACGATTTTGCAAACACATTCTTCGCCATCACGCAAACATTCGAGAATTTTCAGCCTCACAGGGTCGGCGAGCGCATTAAAGACCTTAGCCCTAAACTTTTCAAGGTTTTTCATTTTTGATGCACGTTTAAAGCAAAGTCTATAACAATATTTAAATATTGCTATATTCACTCACAATTCTTCAAGGTGAAAAGAAAATGAAAGAAGTAAAAGTTGAAGTTATAGGCCCTGAGCCACCTTGCATGCGTTGCCAAGCAGCCAAAAAAGCTGTGGAAAAAGCCACAGAGAAGCTTAAACAAGCTGACATAATGGTTGACATCAAAAAAATTAACATAATGTCAAAGGAAGCTGTTCAAAAATACGGTGTTTTAGTTTCGCCAGCCATAGCCATAAATGGCACGATCAAAATTATGGGACGAGTTCCAAGCCCAGAGGAAGTTGAGAAGCTGATAATGGAAGCAGCCAAATAGAAGGCGAAAGGGCATATGGAGGAAAAAACTAAAAGGGCTATCAGAGCGGGCGTAATTCTAGCCTTTATAATAGTCGTCATAAGCCTCCTAATCTACAGTCGCATAATGGCGTATTCATTTGCGCCGCAGTCAAAACAAGTAGATTTACGTGGGCTTCCAATATGGCAGATCCCCATAACATACCTGATAGACTATTTTAGCCATGGAACCGTTTGCTTGCTCTTCGCGTTCACAGTTGCAGGCTTAATCTACGAATTTGTGCCAAAAGAAACAATTACAAAATACATGGGAAGCAGCAAAGCAGTGGGCTATGTACTTGCCCTTGCAATGGCACCTTTCCTAACAGTTTGCTCATGCACGATGGTTCCCCTCTTCGGCGGGGTTCTATATGCTGGAGCTGGAATCGGCCCAGCGATAACATTCCTTCTAATGGCGCCAGCCGCAAACATTCTAACAATTCTGCTTACTGGCGAGATGATTTCTTGGGAAGTCGCTGGTGTTCGCATCATAGCGTCAGCGACAGTGGCTGTGGCTGCGGGCATCATTATTTCAAAAACGCCGTGGGGCAAAGCCGTAGAAGAAGAACATCAAGTAGCCAACGCTGCTTCAGCCTCAGCAAAACTAGAAATTGTTAAACCTCCCTTGGATGAGCGGCTCTGGGCGGCTTTGAAGTTTGCGGGATACTTGGCAAAACAGATTCTCCCATTCTTCATACTGGGCTTAATTGCAGTAAGCTATGTGGAAGCATTTCTACCAGAAGACATTGTTGGAACATACCTAACAGGAGTTACGGGAATACTGATTGCCTCAGTGCTCGGCGGACCTTTGTACACGCCTACACTTGTCGAGGTTGTCTTGGGCAAAGCAATGTGGGATCTGGGCATGTCAAAAGGCGCTTTGCTCAGTTGGCTTATGGGACAACCCTATGACGTAGCCAACGCATTGGCAGTTTCAAGAATAGCCAAATGGAAAGTTGTCCTAACCTACATGCTTATAGCTTGGGCTGGAAGCGTAGCCTTTGGGATTCTTTACGGCATTTTAAGCGGGTCGCTGTAGCCCATGACAACAAAGGATTTGGAAAGTAAACAACCTTGCGCATGCACTCAAGCAGCAACAGATTTCTTAAAGATGGTTTCGCCAATAAAAGAGGGCATGCTAAAAGAAGTGCGGTGTAAAGGCTGCGGCAAAGCCTTCCTAACAAACTTTGAAACAGAATACTGTTATGACTGCCGCAAAAAACTGAAAGCAGAAGCGTGAAAACGCCATGGCGCTGGCTAAGGCTTGCACTCCATGGTATCCAACAATTTTCCCAGAAAAATGCGATGGCTGCGCACCTTTTGGCAAGCCTCGCTGTGTGGAATACTGCCCAAACGGCGTTTTCTCATTCATAGATGGAAAAGCTGTTGTAGCTAACCCGCACAAATGCGTGAACGGCTGCACGGCGTGCGAACCCCTATGCCACAAAAAAGCCATAACCTTCCCAAAACCCCAACTCGCTCAAGCAGTGAAAACAGAGGAGAAGGGCTTACTGCGAAAAACTACATGCAGGAAATGCGGCAAAGTATTCTGGACAAACAGAGAAAAAGACCTATGTTTCGATTGTGACGTTTGAGGCGCCGGGGGTGGGATTTGAACCCACGCGGCCCAATTGGGCCACAGGCTTAGTGGCGTTTGAAGTTTTTTGGGTCTCCAGGCCTGCTCCCTACCTGACTAGGAGACCCCGGCGCTCATGTTTAATTTGATTTTTTAGTTTATTATGATTTCTAGCAAGGTTTTGTTGAATTATGTTCGAAAAGGTTTATATTTTGGGTTTTTGATGTGTGTGGAAAATTGGGCTGTGTATGGAGTCTTTGATTTTAGGCGCCGTTGCCTTTGTCGTGAGTTTGTTGCTCTTGTATGTTGGCGCCAAGAAAACGTTACAGGGCGCCGTTTGCCTAGCTGATAGTCTGTGCATTAATAAGGTTGTTGCTGGCACTATTATTGTAGCGTCTGTTACTGCTTTGCCAGAGTTGATGAGCTCGCTTGTGGCGGTTTTTTGGGAATCCTCTCATTTGGCGCTTGGTAATCTTATAGGCTCGAACATTTACAATGTGCCATTAATTATTGGGTTGTGCGGTTTAATCAGAGAGTTTAAAATGAAAAACTCCTCGGTTGTTACTGAAAGCGCCTTCATGATTGTTTTAAGCGCAATTTTCGCCGTAGCCATAATTCTAACTGGTCAGGTTACTTGGTGGCTGGGGCTAGTTTTCCTATTTGCGTATTTGCTTTTCATTTACTATTCAATTCGAAAGTCGAACAATGGGTATGCGAGGGATGGAAACGGCAGTTCAAGGAAGGCTTGGGTGTACGTCATCCTTGGTGGTTTTGCCCTTTTGGGTGGTACTGCGTTGCTTGTCCGTAGCGCTTTGCTCATTAGCGAGGTTTTTGGTTTGAAGGAGTTTTATGTTGGGCTCACAATAACTGCCTTTGGATGCATTATTCCAGAGGCAGCAGTTTCCGTAGTCGCCGCTTTGGAGGGAGAAGAGGAAATATCCATTGGCAACGTCATTGGAGACAACATCATAACAATTTCTTTGGTTTTCGGATTAATTGCGATAATCGTTCCGCTTAAGGGGTATTCCTTCACAGTGGCTCCCCAAGAAATCCTCACCACTGTACCTTTTATGGTTCTTGTCACTTTCATATTACTTGTCATGAGCAAGACGCATCAAAGGGTTACACGACCATTAAGCATTTTAATGTTGATTGTTGCCGCGGTAAGCTTCATAGTTCAAACAGTATTCCTAATTTAAATACGCGTATAGTATTATTGTGAGCGTTTTGAAGGGTAATAAGAAGTACGCAACAGTCTTGTTTGGGAGTTTTGAGCGCTCTTTTATTGTTTCTGTGCAATTAAGACGCGGTAGCCACTTTTTCTCGCGTGAACTTTAACGTTTCCAAATGCCTCAATGAATATGCCGTGTATTCTTTCTCCGCAGACTTTTGATTTGAGAACCATTTGGAAGGTGGCTTCATGCGCCATGTGTTCTGGAGCTTTCGAAACTATTTCCTTAACAGTTTTTACTCCAGCGCTTACTGGCGGATTCGAGAGTATGCAATTGAACCTTAAGCCTTTAACCGGCTCATATAGGCTACCGCGTTTAACCATGGCATTGTGAACTCTGTTTACTTGAATGTTTTGTCTTGCAAGCCAAACAGCCCTTTCGTTTACGTCAACCATTACCACGCGCAATTTTGGGTTGAAAACTGCTGCTGCTATTCCAACAGCACCGTAACCGCATCCAACATCCAAAACATATCCCTCATCTGGGAGAAACATGGACTCTATCAGTAACCTAGTGCCCAAGTCAACGCGCCTCTTTGAAAAAACGCCGGGAGCTGTTAAAAATTCGAATGTTTTTCCGCGGAGATATGTACGAATAAGCCCGAGCTTTAGTTTTGACCTTTGCTCAGAGGTGAAATAGTGGTTAAACGCTTTTGCTTTATTTTGCATTTATATTTCTCCGCTTTTCCAGCATTTTGGATATGTGCCCCTCGGCATAAGCACCCTTTCAGTTTTCGCCACAATGCCATGATTCATGTTTAGGATTTCCTCTGTGGGTGTCGTTGCCCTAGCCAATGCTACGGCTTCACCCTTTAATGTTAAGATGACTACAATTGAACCCATTTTTATTTCAGTTTCAAGTGATAACACGCCTGGCGCTGTTAGGCTTGCGCCGTGGCAGATTGCGTCCACGGCTGAATCTCTAATGTAAATTTTGGGAATAAGCGCCAAAGCCTTTTCCATTGGCTGTATAAATTTCCGTAAAATCTCGTCGTCTTTTCTTTCTTGCCATTCTCTAAACCAATACGCAACCTCGTGTAGTGTGGCTATTCTCTCGTTTTCAGTGAAGGGGCCTGCCCTTGTTCTGCGTAGTTCTTGCATGTGCGCTCCGCATCCGAGAACTTCTCCAATATCGTAGCATAGTTTGCGTATGTATGTTCCACCTTCGCAGCCAACCTTGAAAAGAACGTTTCGCCCACTCATCTCTAAAAACTCATTGTAGTAGATTTTCCTTGTTCTAAGCCTTCGCTTGACAGAAGCTCTTAATGGCGGTCTCTGGTAAATCGTGTCTTCAAACTCCTTCAAGACCTCTTTAACCCGCTCTTCTGGTACGTTTCCATGCAACTTCATTAGGCAAACGTACTCTTTACCGCTGTAGAGCAAAGCCTGAACAACCTTTCTTGATTCCTCAAGCGTTATTGGCAGTACGCCAGTCACGTTGGGATTTCTCTGGCGTCTTTTACGCTTCTAGAGTCCCGCCGTGACCGACTTGCTTAAGATTTAGGATGCGTTTAACCCAAGCGGCGATTTCGTGGCTTGTTGGACCTGCTGGCTTGTCGAGGTTTATTACGCCATAGCGTATGTATTCTTCAGCTGGTCTTTCTTCTGGTTTGTGTCCATATTTTGGGTCTGTTTTGTCTTCGGCTTTGACTATTATTTTGCGTTCAATTTCCCATGGTGGGGTACTTCTTGGCATAAGGTAATGCATCACTCCCTTTTCTAGTATTGAAGATAGAAATGGAAGTATAATAGTTTAAATTTAAACTGGAGCTATTTTTGGCTTAACGGTTTGTGTCATCTCCTCGATTTTGCCTGCTTCCTTGAGTGCTTCGGCGACTTCCTCATCTGTTGCGCCTCTCTTTATGTTTATCTTCTCTTTCAGTGGTTCAATGTGGTTTATGTTTACTCTTCGCCTTTTTACGCCAGTCAAATTTTTGGGTCCAGTGATTAAAACGAAGCTTTTGTCTATAACATCAACTATTACGCATTTTCTCCCAGCCTCTCGTCCAGTCAGTTTAAGGCATATTCTCCCAACTTCTATTGCCGGCATTTTCCTAATCCACTCCAGAATTGTTATAGAAACCGTTAGAAGACATATATTTAATGATTGCTCAATTATGGGTTAGGGTTTGGATGAATTTGACGAAAAAGAAAACGTGGTTTGAAAAGCTTGAGGATAACAAGGGCCTGCCGAAAGTGCAGAAAATTGGAGGAAAAATGAGCAAACTTGGAGAGGGCACCATGGTTATTCCAGCGCCGATGGAAGTTGACGAAATTATGAGGAAAGTGCCTAAGGGAAAGCTAATAACGATAAACGAGATTCGCATAGCCTTAGCCAAAAAGCACAAGGCAACAATTGCTTGTCCCATGACAACTGGCATGTTCGCATGGATTGCCGCAAACGCTGCTGGGGAGCAAAGACGAAATGGCGAGAAGAATTTTACTCCTTACTGGCGCACCTTAAGGGCTGGCGGAATTATAAACGAGAAATATCCAGATGGAGTTGATGGACAAATACAACTTTTGGAGATGGCAGGACATAGAGTGGTTAAGAAAGGAAAAAATTACGTTGTTTTGAATTATGAAGAGTCATTAGTGAAATTGTGACGAAGTGCTGTAGCGTTGAAGATAGGATTAATAACTATTGGGCAATCACCCAGAACAGATGTAACGCCAATCTTAAGAAGTATGCTAGGCTCAAGTATTGAACTTATCGAAAAAGGCGCCTTAGACGGCTTGACAAAGAAAGAAATTAAAAAATTGACTCCTAAGATGCGCGATTATGTGTTAGTTACACGATTAAGTGATGGAACATCAGTTAAGGTGGCAAGAAAGCGCATTGTTCCTCTAATTCAAAAGTGCATAAGAGAGCTTGAAGATTTTGGTGTTGATTTGAATCTGCTTTTATGCACGGGAGAAATTCCAAGCTTAAAAGTAAAAAAGCCTTTGTTAATGCCAGACGAACTAATTTCTAATATTGTTCGCTGTGTGAAAGGTGGAAAAATTGGCATAGTTGTTCCAGAAAAGGAACAAGTACCACAGATTAAGAGAAGATGGGAAAGCAGAGGCTTATCTGTTGTTATAACCAATGCGAACCCTTATGGCGAAAGCAAGGCTTTTGAAAAAGCCGCCAAATTTCTGGCAAAAGAAAATGTTGATTTGGTGGTTCTTGATTGTATCGGTTTCACCCCAAAAGTTAAGGAATTATTTAGACGCTTAACTGGAAGGCACATCTTGCTTCCACAGACAGTTCTTGGAAGTATATTAAAGGATTTGATTACGTCATGAACTTTTCAACTATAGCGTATAGGACGCTTGTTCCAAAGATGAGGTTTTCTATGGAAATTCTTTCATCTATTCCATGAGCCATTTTCAAAATCTCACCGTAGGGTAAATCGGAGCGCATTGGCTCTAAGCCATAGCATATACTGCCAGTCCTTCTAAAGAAGCGGGAGTCTGTCCCACCAGTAAGTAAAAATGGCACGGCAGAACAGTTAGGCTCAAACTCTTTCAGAACATTTACAATTAACTCATAAAGTGGTGTGTTTGCTGGTGATTCTGAAGGGTCATTGGCTTGGATTATTTCAAAATCCAACCTCTCTAGGCCTACATCCTTTAGCAAGCTTTTGATATACTCAAAAGCTTCTTTGGTGTTCTGTCCTGGAAGTATTCTACAGTCGAAAATGGCTTCACATTCTGATGGGATAATGTTCTCTTTGACTCCGCCGTGGATTACTGTTGGGGCTATTGTCATTCTGAGCATGGCTCGAAGCTCTTCAGCCATAGCTTTGTCTTGTTGAGCGAACATGTCCAATATTTGGTCACCCATGTCTGGGTTTTGGAGCAAAAGCGAAACACCTTGTTTTAACATGGGGTTTTCCTTTGCCATTTCGTTTAGGAAACCCTTCATTGTTGGCACTATGGAAATTTTTGCCCTATGACTTCCAAGTTTTTCAACAACCTTATTCATGCGTAATATGGCGTTGTCAGCTGCGCCTGGCACAGAACCGTGTCCTGGACTGCCCTTGGCTTTAACTTTGAACCATAAGATTCCCTTTTCCGCAGTTTGTATTGTGTAAATGTTTTTGCCGTTTATTGGGATGGCGAGTCCTCCCCCCTCGTTTATAACATAGTCTGCCCTAACCTTTTCTGGATGGTTGCGTACAAGCCATCCGGCCCCTGCTTCTCCGCCTTTTTCTTCGTCTGCGGTTGCAGCCAATATTACTTCGCCTTTGAGTTTTACGCCATTTCTTTTTAGAAGTTTCATAACCATGATTTCCATGGCTGTCATGGATTTCATGTCTATTGCGCCGCGTCCCCAAACGAAACCATCCTTAACAAGTCCAGAAAATGGGTCAACGCTCCACTCTTTCGGGTTTGCCGCAACAACATCCAAATGCGAAAGCAGTAGTAAGCTTGGTTTTTCGCCGCTTCCTTTTAGGCGTGTTATTACGCTTCCCCTTCCAGGAGCAGATTCAAAGAGTTCACATTTGAATCCGTCCTTCTCCAAAATCTTTGCCACATATTTTGCTGCTTCAGTTTCATTGCCAGGCGGGTTGGTCGTGTTTATGCGAATTAAGCCGCTTAAAATATCTGTGACTTCACCTTCAACTTCTCGAATTAATCGCATGTACACGCATCTCGCTTTTTCTTTCAACTGTCCTAATGTTTAGGCTAGCTAACCGTTTAAGCTTTAATGTTTAGCATGTTAAATGGAAGGCTCCAACCACACGCTTTTTAGATTTTAAAAGTTTGTTGAATGTTTGGCAAGCTTCCTTTGTTGGTTGAGCTATTATCGTGATTCCGTGAGATTTTAAGGCGTTTTCAACTTCTGGCAAAACTTTTACCATCCCGTAATAGCCAGTTCCAATTACGAGTGTTTCTGGTTTTGGTTCGCAGTTAAGAATTTCCCTCAAATCTTCTAGGCAAATTTTGTGTCCTTCCTTTCTCCACCAACCGTCACTAACTCTGTCTGGGAAAACTATAACGTCGCTAGCGTAACTTTTGCCGTTGATAAATATAACGCCGAAATCGTAGGAATCTATCAACGCTTACACCTAATGAGATTTAGGATGATAGAAATTTAAATTTCTAATCGCCATCATGAACTTGTTGTTGAAAAGGGAATATGTAATGCGCGTGCTGCAACGAAGTTTTTACGAGAGAGACCCAGCGCTTGTTGCAAGAGAACTTTTAGGAAAAATACTAATTAGAAAACTGAATTCAGAAACCCTTACTGGGAGAATTGTTGAAACAGAAGCCTACTACGGCGAAAGAGACCCTGCCTCAAAAGCGTATAAGGGCATGAAGAGGTTTAATGAGCCTATGTTTCTTGATGTCGGTAAGACGTTTATTTACATTGTTCATGGAAACTGGCTTCTAAACATAGTTGCACATCTGAAAGACGATGTTGGGGCAGTTTTGATAAGGGCTTTAGAACCATTAAACGGCATAGAACTCATGCGAACAAATCGAAAAGTAAAGGATTTATACAAGCTGACCAGTGGTCCTGGCATGTTGGCAAAGGCTTTAGCGATAACTAAAGAGCTAAATAGTGTCGACGTAACTAAAGCGGACAGCCCGCTGTTTATAGTTGAAAGTGGAGACGTTATCCTTGAGATTGGTTCTTCGCGTAGGATAGGCGTAAAGGCGGATTTGCCCCAAAACTTAAGATTTTTCATTAAAGGAAACAGGTTTGTTTCAAAAGTTTCCTGAAAAGGGTTTAGAAGCACTTTTATTTTCAAGGCTACAAAAAGATTCTTTGGGACTTCGGATGGCAGTTCAGCAACCCCAACATTTTCAGCTCCGCGAATCCACACCAACAAAAATTGTTGGGTTAATATCAGACACGCATATACCAGTTAGGGCTAGAAACCTTCCAAGAAGAGTTTTCGAAGTTTTTGAAAAAGCCGATTTCATAGTTCACGCTGGAGACTTGGTTGATATGTCCGTTTTGGACGAGTTGGAGCAACTTGCACCTGTTCTGGCTGTTTACGGAAACATGGATGGACCAGAAGTTCGCGGAAAACTGCCAAAAATAAATTCCTTCAAAATTTTTGAGTGGAAAATTGGGGTTATGCATGACCCTGGAACGCTTTTTGGTATGAGTAAGATGCGTGAGGTTGTTAAGCAGAATGGCTTTAACGTGCTGGTCTATGGGCACACGCATAATTCTAGCATAAAATGGGATGGGGCACTCCTATTCATAAACCCTGGAAGCCCGACAAACCCAGTTCCACCTTTCATAATAAAGCCTAGTGTGGGCTTGTTGAAGGTGACAAAGGAGAAAATTGTGCCAGAAATAATTCACATCTAAAATTCAGCGAATAGCCCTAACTCACTTTCTTGTAGATAAACGCCTATATTCTTGCATTATGCATTTGTCCATGACAACAGTCAAGCCTGCCTCTTTGGCTATTTTAGCCGCCTCTTCGTTTATGATTCCAAGCTGCATCCAAATCACGTGTGGCTTTCCAAATTTTTCCTTTAACCGAATCGCCTCATGGACTATTGGCAAAACTTCTCTTGCTGGTCGGAAAATATCAACAATTTCTATGGTTTTCTGAATTTCCTCTGGCATTTCCAATAGGCTTTTATAGCATTTTTCGCCCAAAAGCTCTTCAGCAAAGGGGTTTACTGGTATAATTTTGAAACCTTCCTTTTTCAAGTTTTCAGCAATAACGTAACTGTCCTTTGATGGGTCACGGGACAAACCCACAACAGCAACATTTCTATAACGCGAAAGAATTTCCTCAACTTCTGCTTTTTGAAACTTTTTCACTTTAACTCATCTCTCTCCACCGTTGACGAGTGTCGTATCATGAACAACCTTAAAAGTAGACTTTGCGCAAACCACAAATTAAGGCTTATTAGCGTGGGGGTTCGCTTGATGGAACGCTGTAAAAATCCTTGGAACAAGGAATGCAAAAGTGACGACATAGAAGTTTACATTATGTTTAAGGGAGAAAAACTTCCCATATGTCGGCGTTGTTGGAGCAAAATTGCAGTTAAAGATTTGGAGTGGTAATGTATGGAGCGGTTTAACTTGAACATAGCTAGAACTTTCTTGGGCAAGAATGTGAATCTCCATTTAAAAGATGGCTCCGTAATAGTTAACGTTCAGTTTTTAGAGTTTATGAAAGACAAGTTTGGCAAAGAAACCTTTGTTAGGTGTGTTCCCTATGGGAAAAGGGACGAGATTAAAGTGTCTCTTAGAAGCATAGCGTGGGCTGAACAATTAAACCTAAACCTGATATTGCCAAAAAGCGAGGATTAAAGCAAAATTTTCGTTTAGGAAGCCTTTTTACACAAACTTGGCAAACAATCTTAAATAAGGCTAAAGTAATTTTCACAACGGTGATATACGTGCCTTGCATGGTCATTGCTGGAGCCTTTTGGGGAGATGAGGGAAAAGGCAAAATAATCTCCTATTTAGCTTTGAAGGATAAACTGGATGTTTGTGTTAGGACTGGGTCTGTTAATGCTGCCCACACAGTCTGGTTTGAAGGAAAACGTTACGCGTTGCACATGGTTCCAGCAGCATTCGTTTATGAGAAATGCCGATTACTAATTGGTGCGGGTTCAAACGTTCACGTCGCCCAGTTCCTTAAAGAGGTTGAAGAGACAAACGTTAAGAATAGGATAGGTGTGGATGCACAAGCCTCCATAATTGAGGAGAAGCATTCAATGCAAGACAAGACAAGCGCGCACCTAAAGGGAATTGGAACCACTGGTTGGGGTGTTGGTCCAGCAATAGAAGAGCGTGTACGCAGAACAGCAAAGCTTGCAAGGGACATACCAGAACTAAAGCCCTACCTAACAGATGTCGCCGAAGAAACTAACAACGCGATAGACGCGGACAAAAAGGTTTTACTTGAAGGAACACAGGGCTTAATGCTTTCGCTTTTTCACGGAACATACCCATACGTGACAGGAAGAGACACAAGCGCCGCAGCAATATGTTCTGAAGTAGGCGTTGGACCAACAAGGGTTGATGAAGTACTAATAGTTTTTAAATCCTTCATGACCCGTGTTGGCGCTGGTCCGCTTCCAGGCGAGCTTACAAAAGAAGAAGCTACAAAACGTGGATGGTTTGAGACTGCTGCTGGAACTGGACGCGACAGACGTTCTGCCCCATTCAATTTTGAAATTGCCAAAAAAGCCGTAAAAATCAACGGCGCCACGCAAGCAGCACTGACAAAGCTTGATAGCGTTTACCCGCAATGTAAGGGTGCAAGAAGCTTTGACGAACTCCCAAGTGATGCAAAGGAGTTTGTGTGGGAAATCGAGCGGCAAGTTGGCATTCCAGTTGTGCTTATTGGCACTGGACCAGAAGCGCTAGATATAATTGACCGAAGAAAATGATGTCGAAACTCTAGTCTTTAAAGGCTAAAATATTTATTTGCATTTTCTGGGAATGGTGTGAGAGGAGTTTTGCCTTGATGTCCACCATTGAAGCAAAGTCGAGAACATGTAAGATAGAGTATTCGCCGAAGCTAAAGTCCATGCTTAGAAGAGCTTTGGAGAATACTGAAGATTTTTGGGGAGAAATCGCCTCGGAGCTGCACTGGTTTAAGCGTTGGGATAAGGTTTTCGAATGGAATTACCCAAACTTCACGTGGTTTAAGGGTGGGATAACAAACATAGCCTACAATTGTCTAGAAAGCAACATAGCGAAGGGCAGAGGCAATCATGCAGCAATAATATATGAGAATGGTGAAGGCTTACCAACACGCGTATTAACATACAGCCAACTTTTACACGAGGTTAAGCGTTTTGCATCCGCCCTTAAGGCTTTAGGAGTTAACAAAGGCGACAGAGTAACAATTTACATGCCTATGATTCCAGAAGCCGTCATCGCAATGCTTGCATCAGCCAGAATTGGTGCAATTCACTCTGTCGTTTTTGGTGGGTTTGGTTACGGCGCCTTGGCGGATAGAATTGAAGATGCAGAGCCAAAGGTGATTGTGACTGCGGATGTTGGTTATAGACGTGGTGGGACAGTTAACCTCAAAGAAGTTGTGGATGAAGCCGTAAAAGCCGCTGGAAAAAGCGTTGAAAAAGTCATCGTTTTAAAGAGAAACGCGAAAGACTTGCCTCTAATTTCTGGTAGAGATTTGCTTTGGGAAGAAGCAGTCGAAAAGGGCAGCGGCGTTGGCGAAGTTGAAAAGATGGGTGCTGATGAGCCTCTGTTCATTTTATATACTTCTGGCACAATGGCTAAACCAAAAGGAACAGTTCAGACTCACGGCGGATATCAAGTTTACATTTACGCAATGGGCAAATGGGTTTACGGCATGAACGAAAACGACATGTGGTGGTCAACATCAGACATAGGCTGGATAGTTGGACACAGCTACGTCGTTTATGCGCCATTGCTTTTTGGTTGCACAACAATAATGTATGAGGGAACGCCGGACCATCCAACACCAGACGTTTGGTGGCAAATAGTCGAAAAGAACAATGTTACAAAACTTTGGCTTTCACCAACAAGCTTAAGAGCCCTAATGAAACACGGCGAAGAATGGCCTAAAAAGCACGATTTAAGCTCAGTTAAAGTTGTATTCTGCGCTGGAGAAGTTTTAAACCCACCAGCTTGGGAATGGCTCCAAAAGAAGGTGTTTGAAGACAAAATTCCAGTTATAGATCACATGTGGCAAACAGAAAGCAGCGGACCAATGGTCGGCAACCCCTACGGCATAGAACTGCTACCAATAAAACCTGGCTCAGCCACGATTCCGCTGCCAGGAATAGACGCAGAAATAGTTGATGATGATGGAAAACCAGTTCCAGTTGGCGTTGAAGGCGCATTTGTGTGTAAAAGACCTTTTCCAGGGTTAACGCCGACGCTTTGGAGAGACCATGAACGTTACGTGCAAGACTATTGGAGTAGAATTCCAGGCTTTTATTATACTGGCGATGCAGCCTTCAAGGATGAGGATGGCTACATATGGTTTCTGGGAAGAAGAGACGAAGTTATCAAAATTTCAGCTCACAGAATCGGTACAATAGAAATCGAAAGTGCGCTTCTTCAGCATCCTGCTGTTGCAGAGGCGGCGGTTGTTGGGCGTCCAGACCAGGTGAAGGGTGAAACGGCATGCGCATTAATTGTTTTGAAGGGCGGGTACAAACCAACCGATGCGCTTAAGCGCGAACTTGTGAATTTGATTAAAAAAACCCTTGGTCCAATAGTTGTCATAAGCGAAATATTCTTTGTGGATAAGCTTCCAAAAACCAGAAGCGGCAAGATAATGCGTAGGCTTATAAAAGCTTTGATAACAGACGCGCCCTTAGGAGACTATTCAACAATAGATGATGAAACGGCGATAGAAGAGGTGAAGAAAGCCTTAAAGAAGACGTAGAAAAACATAATAATTTTCTCCCAATTGTTTAACGGAATCTCGAGGTTTCGAGGCTTGGCAACAAACCAAAGCATAAAAATTTCTAGAATATACTCTTCATTCAGATTTTTAAACAGGGATTTAAGGCTAATTTTCGCATGCAACTTAATCGGTTCTTTTGGTGATGGACTTTACGCCTATACGTTGCCAAAGTATTTGACGGGAAGGCTTGGAGCAGACTCCGTTGAACTCGGAATACTTTATGCCGTAATGAGCCTAGTTGCAGCCATAACACTTTTCACGGCTGGAATGCTAGCCGACAGATATGACCGAAAAAAGATCATGGTTGCAGGGTGGGTCGCATGGATTCCAGCACCAATAATTTTCTCCGTTGCTAATAATTGGGTTCATGCGTTGCCTGGAATGGTTCTTTGGGGCTTCTGGCTTGGCGGTCCAACAACAACAGCTTACGTTGTGACATCCGCGGACAAGAGTAGGTTATCTTCAAGTTTTATGGCGCTTTCTGCGGCATGGTCTCTTGGGTACATCTTTTCTCCAGGTATTGGCGGTTACCTATCTGAAGTTGTGGGGTATCACATTGTCTTTTACTCCGCCGCTATTCTTTACACTTTAGCGGCTTTAATTCTCGTCTTCACCAGCAGCCAAAAAGGAGTACAGCATAAGATTGAAAATGCTTGTGGAGATGTTCTTCCCCTACGTAGGCTAATTCGCTTTAGGAAACTCCTAATTTTTTCAGCTTTTTTCGCTTCAGTAATGTTCACTGTAATGCTCTTCAGACCTTTTGTTCCAAGCTTTCTTTCGGACATTTATGGCTATCAAGAGTTTGAAATAGGAATTTTTGGTTCAATTTCATTTTTTGGTTCAGCGGTTCTGGGAATACTCCTAGGTAAGGTTGGCGACAAATGGAAAAAAGCCTATGCGCTTGCCGCATCACTAATTCTTTGCAGCATTTCGCTTATTCTGCTTATGCTTTTTGGCGATTTCCAAATACTAACACTGGTTTTCTTCTTAACTGGCGGCTCCTACATGACATGGTCTTTAATGAGTGCAATTGTTGGGCCGACAGCCCCTGAATCGAGTAGGGCTAGGTGGGTGGCTGTTCCACAAACTATAAGTATGTTTGTTTCTGTTTTGGCGCCTTACATCGGCGGTTTTCTTTACTCAATTTCACCACATCATCCTTTCATCATAGCCATAACAGCCTCGCTTTTACTCGCTGCATTTGCATTATGGCTGCTTAAGGAATAACTTTGGTAGGGCGTTGTTGCTTTTCTGCAGAACTTTTATTTTTAAGGATCATTACTTCATTCCTCACAAATGTGAGGTGAATAATTTGAGCGATGAGTTTACTAGACATCATGTTAAGTCTTCTATGTCTTTTCTGACGGCGGTTTTCCTAATAGGGTTACTCGTTGGAAGCTTGGCGACGTACTATGTCGTTTCCACACAGATCAAAAGTTTGAGAAATGACATTTCAAATCTACAGAATCAAGTTTCTAGGATACTTGGCAACCAAACAGTTGTTTACGAGTACGTGAACATAACGCAGGACGGTGTGGACCTTTCGGAGTTATATCGACAAGTAAAAGATTCCGTTGTTATGGTTCGTGGAAAACTGGCGAACGGTACGACTGTTCAAGGTTCTGGTTTTGTATATAACTACTCGGGTTTAATGGTTATAATCACAAATTATCATGTTGTGCATGACACCGTGAGTAGAAGCGTAACCTTCTCAAGCGGAAATGGATACACTGCAGTGATAAATGGAACAGACCCATACGCGGATTTAGCCGTGTTAATAGTGCCCGATGCTCCAGAAAGCGAATTCAAACCACTAGAAATCGTCAGCTCATCAACATTGAGGGTTGGAGACCCAGTCATAGCCATAGGCAACCCCTACGGCCTATTTGGTTCTATGACGACTGGTGTGATAAGTGCATTAAACAGGACAATTCAGGAAACTTATACTGGAGGCTTCAGCATAGCGGGCATAATACAGACAAGCGCACCCATAAACCCTGGAAACTCTGGTGGTCCACTCCTGAACTTTAACGGTAAAGTTGTTGGAGTAACAACAGCAATAGTCAGCGACTCGCAGGGACTTGGGTTTGCCATACCGTCAAGCACCATAATTAGGGAAATAGCCTCTCTAATACACAACGGCTCCTATGATGGGCACTCTTATTTGGGCTTGCAGTTGATGGACATGAATTACGATTTAGCACAGCAAATTGGTGCAAGCGTAACCTATGGAGTCCGAGTGGTGGGATATTTAGACCCAAGTCCAGCGCGCGACGGCGATGTCCGCATAGGCGATATAATAATTGCCCTAAACGGAACACGCATTATAAATATAGATGATTTAGCATGCTACCTTGAAGAAAACACCTCACCTGAAGAAACGGTAATAGTGACTGTCATTAGAGGAAACCAACAGCAAGACTTGAGAGTGGTTTTAGGAAGAAGACCGCCACCATCCTAGCCCTAACAGCGTTACAAGGTGAATTTGTAAGAATTTTATAATTTAGCGATGGGGCTGCCCGGATTTGAACCGGGGTCTAGAGCGCCCGAGGCTCCAAGCCTAGACCAAGCTAGCCGACAGCCCCTCTTTTGGAAAGCATTTTAAATAAAGTGCGTCTTAACCTTTAAACCCTTACTCTGCACCTTATGCTTGAGGGGTTGATTGGAGATGTCTGCTGGTCAGCGTGTGCGTGGAGTTAAGGTGCTCAAGGCTGTTTCTTCGCCTGTTCGACTGCAGATTTTAAATTTGCTTTTTGATAAGGGTTCACTTTCTTATACCGAGCTTATGAACTCGCTTAAAATGAGTCCAAGCAGAGATGCTGGCAGATTCGCTTACCATTTGAAGTTTTTGCTCAGGGCGGATTTAGTTGAGGCGGATATCGAATCAAAGAAGTATTGCCTAACAGACTTGGGGAAAATGGTTCTCGACGTTGCAGAAAGAATCGAAAAGAGAGCCATAAAACCAAGGGGACTAATTGTTCGCACTTCACGTTTAGCTCTAGAAGAGTTTGACGCTAACAAAATTGCAAACGCACTTGTAAAAGAGGCGAAAATGCCAGACGACTTAGCTCAAAAAGTTGCCAAGGAAGCTGAAAAGCGTCTGCTCAAGTCGAAAACAAAGTATTTAACGGCGCCGTTGGTTAGGGAATTCGTCAATGCAATCCTAATAGAAAAGGGCTTAGAAGAATATCGCCATAGGCTTACGCGTTTAGGGTTACCCATCTACGACGTGACAAACTTAATAGAATCAAAAAGCAAAGGTTCCCAAAAAACGGCTTCCATACACGAAAGTGCTGGTACGGTTGTTTTGGAGGAGTATATGCTTCTGCATGTTTTTCCAAGAGATATTGCCGACGCACACTTGTCTGGAGCGCTTCACATAAAAAATTTGAGTTCATGGACATTAAAGCCAAGCGAAGTCATGCATGATTTAAGGTTTTTCTTTCAGAAAGGTATAAACCTTGAAAAATTAGACGTGAATAAAATTTCCTGTCCGCCACCAAAAAATCTCCATTCCGCCTTGTCTCTAACACTCAACGTCACTCAAAACTCGGCTAAAGAAATCGCCGGAAACCAAACAATTGATTACTTCAACGTTTTCTTAGCGCCGTTCGCGAAGGGCATGAGTCCGCATGATGTTAAGGAGGCGCTTAGGATTTTCGTGTTGAATGCAAGTCAGATAGAAGATTTTTCTTTAGGCTTAGAACTTACCATTCCAGAGTTTTTAAGGGAAAAGCCAGCAATCGGCGCAGATGGAAAACAAACTGGCAAGTATGGCGATTTTCATGATGAAATTCAGCTTTTGGCTTCGCTTCTAATTGAAATATTCGACGAGGAGAGCGCCCAAAAACCACTGCTTAACCCGAAATTAATAATAAAGCTACGTTCAGAAGTGTTTACAAACGAGGAAGCACACGAGTTACTAATTAAAGCGCACAAACTTGCATTAGAGCGCAGCCTACCCTACTTCGCCAACAATTCCACAAAAGACCTAGAAACCGCCGTCTTTTCGCATTCTGGCTTTAAGTTAAACACAGACATAGAGGGCGACTGGGAAATCGACACTCTGCGTACTGGATGCTTGGGATATGTCAATTTAAACGTGCCACGCATAGTTAACGAATCTGAAGGAGACAAGCGAAAATTCCTTGAAATTATGAAAGAAAAGCTGGAGATGGCTACAAGAGCCCTTGAAATTAAGGATAAAGCTTTAAGGCAGAGATGCAGCGGCTTATTGCCGTTTCTCACGCAAGACATTGATGGAGACCATTATTTTAGGCTGGATAGTTGTTCGCGCATAATAAACATGGTTGGACTGAGGGAGGCGGCAGAAGCATTCTGTAAAACACAATTTGCAGACGAAAAAGCCTTGGAGTTCACCGCCGAAGTTCTGCAAGTAGCCACAGACTATCTAAATAAGATTGGAAGACGCAAAAAGCGATTGTTTATGGCTTTACTTCCAGATTTTGAGGCTTCAGAACGCCTCGCACATTTAGACATTGAAAGATATGGCATTGCTAAAGTGCGGTTTTCTGGGACTAGAGAAACCCCGTTCTACTCTACAGTTAGTAAAGTAAGCTTTGACAGCGGAAAATCTGCCGAAGAGGCAATTAAGCTCAAGCATGTCTTCAACAAGCTTGGTGGTGGAAGCCTAACCGTGATAGAAACTGAAGATTTCAAGGGAGGCGCTGAAGAGCTAATGGCTATAACAAAAAACATAATCGAAAAGAACACCCACGAATTCTTCACATACAACCACAAACTAACCTATTGCACACGTTGTAAAAAAAGCTGGCATGGGCTTCAACACAAGTGCCCATCCTGCGAAGCCACAAGCACTTTAACAGTCTTTGACAAGTTTACACGTGTTTAGAGGCCTATTTCACTGCCCCCAATATCAGGGCTAGAAGCGCCATCCGCGTTACTATGCCGTTCCAAACTTGCTGGAAGTACCGTGCATGTGGCGTTTTGTCAACTTCTGCGGCTATTTCGTCAACTCTTGGAAGAGGATGAAGGACTATTAAATCCTTTTTTGCTCCGCTTAGGGTTTGCAAGTCTATCTTGTATGAGCCCTTAACTTTGATGTATTCCGCGGGGTCTGGGAAACGCTCCTTCTGTATCCTTGTGACGTATAAGACGTCAACTTGTGGAATTACGCCTTCAAGACTTGCTTTTTCCGTGACTGGAATTCTCTCCTTTATTGTTTGGAGCACCTCTCTACGCATTTTTAGGGTTTCTGGAGAAATCAAAAACAGTTCAATGTCGTATAGGCTTAATGCATAAGCCAACGAGTGCACTGTTCTCCCATATCTCAAATCGCCCACAAAGGCTATTTTTAAACCGTCAATCTTACCCTTCTCTTTAACAATTGTGTATAAGTCCAGAAGTGCTTGTGTTGGATGTTCTTCAGCCCCGCTTCCACCGTTGATTATTGGAACTTTTGCGAATTCTGCTGCGAGTCGCGCTGCGCCTTCCAACGGATGCCTAATGGCGATTACATCCGCGTAATTCTCAACTGTGCGGACAGTATCCGCAAGATTTTCGCCTTTCCTAACAGAGGCAATTTCTGCTTCTGCAAAGCCTATGGTTGAACCTCCAAGCTTGTGCATTGCCGCCTCAAAACTTAAGCGTGTCCGCGTGCTCGGCTCGAAAAACAGTGTGGCTAAAATTTTTCCTTTAAGCATGTCTGAGCCTTTCTGGGCTAGCGGCTCCATGGCTTTGGAAATCCTCAAAATGTAATCGATTTCTTCTCTTGAAAAATCCTTGATTGAGATTATGTCTATTCCTTCAAACTTCATCTTAGCACCCAAAACAGATTTGCACAACTACTAAATAACCTTTTTATTCGGATGCAAAAGGGCGGATACGTTAAATTAAAACCTTTTATCCCTGTTTCGATATAGCGTTTCTCCAAAAAGTGGGATTTAGTATGAGCGAAACAGTATTGCACGTTTCAAAAATTAAGGATGGAACGGTCATAGACCATATTACTGGTGGACATGCACTGGATGTTGTTAGGATTTTGGGCATAACTGGTCGGGAGAAGCGTGTCATTACAATAGCGATTAACGTCCCCAGCAAGCGTTTCAAGGTTAAGGACATAGTGAAGATTGAGGGTAGGGCTTTGAACCCTCAAGAGGTGCACAAGATTGCTTTGGTTGCTCCGCATGCGACTATAAATATAATACGGGATTATAATGTTGTTGAAAAGCAGAGGGTTCAACTTCCAAAGGTAATAGAGGATATTATTAAGTGTGCGAATCCCGCGTGCATAAGCAACAGTAATGAGCCTGTTCAAGCGAAGTTTTATGTTGAAAGCGAAGATCCGCTGCTTTTAAAGTGTCATTATTGTGGTTATATTATGGAGAAGAAGGATGTGCTGGCGCAGTTTTAGGGTTTGACTATTCGGTTTTTTAGATAATGCTTATATCGTAAGAAAGAATATTCTTAGCGTAGATATGTCCATCAATGGACATATTGTACACGTGTAGAACACAAATACACATGGTGAAAAACGTGTGGGAAATAATCGCATCAATAATATGGGCGTGCTTCACAATCTACGCAATATGGTACTTCGCATACGCAAAACACTTCGCCCCAATAACCTACAACGAAGCAAGAATCCTATGGAAAATCCACAAACAAAACACAAACTGCAATGGACGAAGATGGAGAGAAATCAAACGCAAAGACACAATAATAGGTTTTGAATGTGAATGCGGATACAAACACATACAAAGAAGACCAATAGTCAGCGAACTACCAGAGCTACCAAACAAAGAAACCCCACTAGGAAATACAAAAAACATAGCAATCAAAAAACTACACACCACATACGAATCAGCATAAAACCCAACTAAAAATTGAATAATCCTCCTCATTACTTACACACATAAGAAATGAAAATCTAGAGAGGCTAGGATTGTATTAACTAAATTTTCAAACCAAAAATCTTAATTCTTATTAGGATTAGTCACATTGAAAATGACTAAGAGAAGAAATTTCACAGAGCAAATGATGGGAAAACCTTAAAATCAAATGAAGTTAGGAAATCAATGCGGGGTTGCCCTAGCCTGGTAGGGGGCAGGCCTGCTAAGCCTGTGGTCAGCAATGGCCGCGCGGGTTCAAATCCCGCACCCCGCGCCTAAGTGTGCTTTTGGTTTTGTTTTGTGTTATATTCTTGTTAGTGGGCAGAGGGTGTAAAATTTAAAATGGCAAATTGAAATCAATAGTGCTTTGGTGTTGCCTAATGGACGTGTTTGAGGCGGTTCAGCGGAGGCGTTCGATTCGCGCTTATGGTTCAACGCCTGTTCCAAAGGATAAGCTTATGAAGCTTCTTGAGGCTGCGCGGTTGGCGCCTTCCGCTGGTAATGTTCAGCCTTGGCATTTTGTTGTTGTAATGGACTATGAGAAGAGGCGGAGAATTGCCGAAAGTGGAAGATTTGCACGTTTTCTCGCTGAGTCACCAGTTGTGATTGTTGGTTGCGGTGATGAAAGGGCTTCGCCGAGGTGGCACGTTGTTGACGTTGCAATAGCCATGCAGAACATCGTTTTAACAGCCACAAGCGAAGGTTTAGGCACATGCTGGGTTGGAGACTTTGACGAGAAACTTGTTAAGGAGCTTTTGCGCGTCCCGGAAAACTATCGCGTTATTGCTTTGCTGGCTGTTGGTTATCCACGCGGAAAGTTTGACGTTCAAGGCAAAATGCTTTACCTAATAAGAAGAAGAAAAAAGCTTAAAGACATCGTGAGCTTTGAGGAATTCGGAACAAAATACGCAAATAATTTGAATTTGTAAAAGCGTTTTTTTAGTTTTGCTTTAAGGCATTTGTGTTTTTGTCATTTTAGATTCATTTTTTCTTTCTATATTCTCGCTTCATAATTGTTATTGGTTTTGCTGTTTAAAAAGTGTATATGAATCCAGTTCGGAATTCGCTGCCTCATCTGACTTTGTTCTTCACGATTTTGTTTATGTCCGTTCAGTTGGCGGCAGCAACCTCGACAAGCTTCAATGTGTGTGGCGGCGAAGAGGCAACGAGGGTTTTGAAGCTTGCGGTTGAAGACCGTGTTTTGATAAGTTTTACAGTTGTTGGGGGTGATAATGCGATACACTTTTGCTTGGTTTTTCCAAATGGGACTGTTAGGGATTTTGGAGATTTAGGTTATTTTCATTATACTTTTGTTTGCGATTTTGAGGGCGACTGTGTTCTGCGTTTTTCTAATGTTGACTCTTCCGTGGATAAGCTTGTGACTTTGAATTATGAGGTTGAGCATTACATTTTTGGGGTTCCACAGATGCTCTTTCTCACCATAGTTATTGCCACAGTCTGCGTGGTTATGGTTGCATCCTTCATTTTCCTAGGTAAGCTTCACTAAAAGGGCAGTGGGCACGATTTTGTTGGAATTCTGATATGAACTATGGATGCAGAATCATGTTTTAGGGTATGTAAATCATTTATATGATTCAGAATTAATATCACAAGGCAGTGAACTGTATGCTTGTCACGAATAAGGAGTTATTACTAAAGGCTAAAAGTGGAGCGTATGCCGTGGGCGCTTTTAACATTCAGAACCTTGAAAGTTTTTTGGCTGTTTTTGAGGCTGCTGTTGAGGAAAAATCGCCAGTTATAGTTGCTGTTACGCCAAGCGCCTTGAAATATGGCGGTTTAGCCTACCTGTCAAAAATTGTTAGGACTGCGGCTGAATCCGCTTCTGTTCCAATTTCGCTTCACCTTGACCATGGAGAGGATTTCGATACTGTTTCGCGTTGTGTTGATGCTGGCTTCACTTCGGTTATGATTGATGGTTCATTCTTAAAGTTTGAAGATAACGTTGCCATAACTAAGCGTGTTGTTGATTTTGCGCATCCGCGTGGCGTTTCTGTTGAGGCTGAGCTTGGTAGGCTTGCTGGCGTCGAAGAGAAAACCGTTGAGGAAAAGGAAGCTGTTTTGACAGACCCTGATGCTGCGTATGATTTTGTTAGGCGTACTGGTGTTGATGCGCTTGCGGTCGCCATTGGGACTTCGCATGGCGCTTACAAGTTTAAGGGCGAGCCGAAACTTGACTTTGAGAGGTTAAAGCGCATTAGGGACAGGGTTGATGTGCCTCTTGTTTTGCATGGTGCCTCAAGTGTTCCACAGTGGATTATTGAGAAAGCCCAAAAATATGGTGCTGAACTTGAAGGTGCAAGGGGCATACCAGAAGAGCACATAAAGAAGGCTATATCATTGGGCATAACGAAAATAAACATTGACACTGACTTGCGGCTTGCATTTACAGCCACGATACGCGAGGTTTTGGCAAAGTCGCCGAGAGAGTTTGACCCTAGAAAAATTTTGGGTCCAGCGAAAGAGGCTATGAAAGAGGTTGTTAAGGGCAAGATGCGCCTTTTCGGAAGTTCTGGAAAAGCCTAGCCTTTCAAGGTGATGTAAATGAAGATTGGAGTTTTAAGCGGTGGTGGCGACGCGCCTGGCATAAACGCTGTTATAAGGGCTGTTGTCAGAAAGGGCATTAGGCATTATGGCGACGACATTGTCGGCATAAGGGATGGATGGCGTGGGCTTTTAGAAGGCGAATATTTGCCGCTTGACCTGCATTCTGCTTCTGGTATTCTTCCGCGTGGAGGCTCGATTCTGGGCACTTCTAGGACAAACCCGTTTAAACATGAAGGCGGACCAGAAAAGATGATGGCTAATGCGGAAAAGGCTGGGATAGAGGCTGTTGTTGTTATTGGTGGCGACGATACGCTTAGTGTGGCTCATAAGATGGGTGAGTTTGGGTTAAAGTGCGTTGGCGTGCCCAAAACTATTGATAATGACTTGTCTGGAACGGATTACACGTTTGGCTTTAACACTGCGGTTTCCATAGCCACAGAAGCCCTTGATAGGCTTCATACAACGGCTGAAACCCACCGTAGAGTCATGATTTTAGAGGTTATGGGGCGGTACACGGGTTGGATAGCCCTGGAGGCGGGGATTGCTGGAGGCGCAGACGTTATACTAGTTCCCGAAAAACCTTTTGACGTGGACGAGGTTTGCGATTACATAAGGCAGAGACATGAACGTGGACGAAACTTCAGCATAGTTGTTGTTGCTGAGGGCGCAAAACCAAAGGGCGGCGAAGAAATCGTTTACAGCGAAAGCATAGACGAGTTTGGGCATATCCGCCTCGGCGGCGTTGGCTATTATCTTGGGAAGGAGATTGAAAAGCGTTTGGGCGTAGAAACACGTGTTGTTGTTTTGGGTCATATTCAGCGTGGCGGTTCGCCAACAGCCTTTGATAGAATATTGGCAACGCGTTTTGGAATAGCTGCAATAGACCTTGTTCACGAGGGTAAGTTTGGGCATATGGTGGCGATTAAGGGTAACCGCATAGTCTCTGTTCCATTGAAGGATGTTGTTGGTAAACGCAAGACAGTTGACTTGGAACTTTATGAGATAGCAAAGGTGTTTTTCGGTTAAAGAAGGACGTTATGTTGCGAGAACCCTAGCCAACCTTAAGAGGTTAAGGTCTAAAGGTTTTTCTTTGCTGCATGATTCTTCCAGTTTTACGTTTGCTATTTTGCCGTTGTGCAGTCCAACAATGTTGTTTCCTTCGCCTTCCAGCAAAAGCCTAACAGCCTCGTCTGCGAATAAACTTGCGAGAAGGCGGCTTCTAGCCGTTGGGTTTCCGCCTCTCTGCGCATAGCCCAAAATGCTTAGTCTTACCTCTGCACCCGTGTTCTTTTGAATTTCTTTTGCAAGTTTGCGTGTGTCGCCTATGCCTTCAGCAGCAACAATTATGCCTGAACGCTTTCCCTTGGCGGTGTTCTCGCGTATAACCCTAAAAATTTCTTCTTCCTTCACTTTTTCTTCTGGAACTAGGATTACCTCTGCGCCGACTGTTAAGCCCACTGTTGCGGCTAGAAAGCCTCTTGTTCTTCCCATAACCTCGACTATGAATACTCTTTCATGTGATATTGCTGTGTCGCGAATCTTGTCAATTTCAGAAACAGCCGTGTTTACGGCGGTGTCAAACCCTATAGTTTCGTCAACACCATACACGTCATTGTCTATTGTTGCTGGAACCCCAACAATAAGCGTCCGCGTAAATTCGCTAAGCTCTAAAGCGCCCTTAAAAGAGCCGTTACCGCCAATAACGATTAAGCCGTCAACCTTGTTTCTCGCTAGGGTTTCAGCCGCCCTTTTAAGCCCCTCCTTCCTCTTGAATTCTAGACACCGCGAAGTTCGCAATATTGTTCCGCCAAGCTGGATTATTCCGCCAACAGAACGCGGCGTCAACCTCAAAAAAGTGTTTGTTAACAAGCCCTCCCAACCCCTCTCGAAGCCTAAAACTTGCAAGTTTTCTGAATGGGCAATGCGCGTAACCGCCCTTATGGCGGCATTCATTCCAGGAGCGTCTCCACCACTTGTAACCACGCCAACAGTTTTCAAACGCATCACTCCGCCACAAGCCACGTGTTGCCAATCAAGGATAAATGCAACCTTCAAAGTAAAAAGCTTGTTAGAGAGGTGAACACTGTTTGGAAAGTGAACACATACTCGTAATCGTGACAGCAGCCAACAAAACTGAAGCCGAAAAAATCGCGTACGGTTTACTTAATGAGAGGCTTATTGCATGTGCCAACATAATTGGTCCAGTGCACTCGCTTTTTTGGTGGCAGGGAAAAATCGAAAGTGCAGAAGAACACATAATCCTAATGAAAACCAGAAAAAACCTATTCCAAAAACTCAGCGAAAAAGTGAAAACTCTACACAGCTACGAAGTCCCAGAAATAATAGCAATTCCAATCGTAGAAGGGTTCAAGCCTTACATGGAATGGCTGGAAAAAAGCCTAGGGTAAAGTTTTATAGTTTTGAATGGCTCTTGAATGTTTGGCGGTGGGTCTTAGGCGGGGGGCTAGGGGTCCCCTGTACCGTAAACCCTCTATACGACGGGCCGAAAGCTGGGGCTGAGGCGCCCGTGGACGCTTAAGCTCCCACTTTCCGAAGCCTTGACTATCCGTCCCTTGGGGCTGGCGGTCGCTGGGCTGCTTCCGTAGGGAAGCTGTCTCCAGCGTTTACCAGGCGAACCCGGCCAGGCCCGGGAGGGAGCAACCTAAGCTTGGACGTTCGGCGCTCAAGGGGGTGCGGGTACGAGTGTAGGGTTTGGGGGTTAGGCGGATTCTGGGCGTCGAACCCCAGTGACCCGCCGCCTTTTAAATATTTATTGTGCTTTTATTACTGGTGTGGGAGTGGTATGGGTTTTCGTGAGGGCTTTCTGTGGGGTGTTTCATCGAGTGGTTTTCAGTTTGAGATGGGTGATGCTGCTGGGCGAAACGTGGATGCTAATACGGATTGGTATGCGTGGGTTCATGATGCCGAAAACATTAGACGTGGCATTGTTAGCGGCGACTTGCCAGAAAACGGCATAGACTATTGGAGTTTGTACGCGAAGGACCATGATTTGGCTAAGCGTTTAGGGTTAAACGCCTATAGGCTCGGCGTTGAGTGGAGCCGAATTTTCCCAGAGAGCACAAGAGCGGTTGATGTTGGTGTTGATTTGGCTTCTGACGGCAATTTTTCAAAGGTTGATGTTGACGATAGGGCTTTGGAGGAGCTTGAAAAATTGGCGAGCAATGAAGCATTAAATCATTATAAAGCCATTATAAGCGATTTGCGAGAAAAAGGCTTCAAGGTTTTCGTTTGCCTAAACCATTTTACGCTTCCCTTGTGGGTTCACGACCCAATAACTGCTCGTAGCACGAAGCTGAAGTTTGGCGCAGTGGGATGGCTTGACAAGTCCACAATCGTCGAGTTTACAAAGTACGCGGCTTATGTGGCTTGGAAACTGGGCGACATCGTTGACAATTGGGCGGTTTTTAACGAGCCTATGGCTGTGTGCGAAGCGGGCTACATGCTTTCGGAGTCTGGTTTTCCGCCTGGAGTAAGCAGTTTTAGAGCCGTCAAAGAAGTGGCTAAAAACTTGGCTGTTGCTTATGCTCGTGCATACGACGCCATAAAAAAGTTGGACACTGTGAAGGCTGATGGCGACAGCCAAAGTTCAGCAAACGTTGGACTGATACACAATGTTATACCAGCAAAGGCTTTTGACGAGAAGGATGAAGTGCACGTTAAAGCAGCCAAGTTTATGGATAACATGCACAACCACTTTTTTCCGAAAGCTGTGGCGGATGGCTGGCTCGACGAAAACTTTAACGGCGTAAAGGAGAAAGCCGAAGAAAAAAGCTATCTGGGAAGGCGTTTAGACTGGCTTGGCGTAAACTATTACACGAGGTTTATGATTAAGGGAAGAAAATCCTTACTGGCAAAAATTTTCGCTGGAATACCCGCTATACCAGAAATAGTGCAGAACTACGGTTTCGCATGTCAGCAAAACAGCAAATCAGCCGCCGGCTTACCTACTTCAGACCTCGGATGGGAAATCTACCCAGAAGGAATCGTCGAAGCCCTAAAAAGTATGCAGCGTTACGATTGTCCACTTTACGTAACGGAAAACGGCATAGCAGACGCGAAGGACGAGCTTAGACCAAACTTTATCGCTGAACACCTAAAAGCCATCGAAAAGGCTGCTAATGAAGAGAAAGTTGACGTTCGCGGATATTTCCATTGGGCTTTAACCGACAATTACGAGTGGGCCAAGGGTTTCAAAATGAAGTTCGGACTGTTCGCCGTTGACCTCGAAACCAAAAAACGCATAATGCGAGAAAGCGCCAAAACCTACAAGAAAATAATAGCGGAAACAGCAAAAACCTAGAGGGGCTAGGTCCGTATTGGCTAATTTTCAAACCAAAAAATGTAGGAAACTGGAAAATGCTAAATCCACTAGACGCATATCCCTAAACCGTTGAGGTTCAACATGACCCACAACGAATTACGAAAGGATTATCTCCTTGACCGATGGGTCGTAATCGCCACAGAACGCGGAAGAAGACCAACAGACTTCGCCAAACAAGAACGCCAAAAAGCAAAAGCCGCCATCTGCCCGCTATGTCCAGGAAACGAACACATGACCCCGCCAGCAATCCTCGTCTATTTAAAAAGCGAAAAAGGCGTGAGAAAAAGCGCTGACGAAAACGGTTTTAGACATAAAGATTGGCTTGTTCGGTGCATCCCAAACCTTTATCCAGCCTTCACACCGCCAAAAGAAGAATCCAGTTATGGAACACCCGGCGTGAAAGGGCACTTAAGCCCAGCTGTTGGGCATCACGAAGTGCTTATCGAATCGCCAATGCATGACGAACATCCCTCAGACGCAGAAATCCCGCAGCTAATCCACGTTGTAAACGCTTACATTGATAGGCTTCGCGTGCTTTCGGAAAAACCATACGTGAAGTACGTTTCAATCTTCCGCAACCACGGTTTAGAGGCTGGAGCGTCGCTTTCTCACGCGCACAGTCAAATAATAGCAACACCCTCAATTCCGAGAATCTTAGAGGAAGAGCTTGTCGCAAGCAGAAAATTCCACAAAAAACATGGAAAATGCGTCTTCTGCCACATCCTAAAAGAAGAAACCCATGGACCTAGATTCATCTTTGAGAATGAACATTTCGTTGCGTTTGCTCCGTGGGCAAGCGTCCACCCAATGGAGTTTTGGATTATCCCGAAAAAGCATGAGGCTACGCTTCTTGGAATGGAGAAAAGCGAAGTTAAAGCATTCGCAGAAACATTAAAAGCTTGCTTAAGCGCGTTAAAAATGCTTGCAAATGACCCGCCATACAATTACGGCTTTCACCTAGCCATAAACAAGGACTCACGCGAATATTATCATTGGCACTTGGAAGTCTACCCAAAACTTGCAATATGGGCTGGATTCGAAAAAAGCACTGGAATGTACATCAACACTGTAACGCCAGAAGTTGCCGCACAAAGCCTAAAAGAAGCCATTTCACACTAGCTCTTTTTCTGCATTATCTCCCTCTCATGTTTCGGTCTAATCTGCAAAACATCTTCAGCATAAGCCCTCAAAGGCTCGGCCACACTCCACGCTTGAGCTATGCATCCACGCGGACTATGCGGAGCATCACCATCAAAAATTTCACTTACAACGCCAACCCCAGCCCTATAAATTTGCTCCGTAAACAAAGGCAACAAGAAACTCAAGGCTTGCTCTCGCCTATATTCCGCGTAACCCTTGGCCTTCAAGAACGCTGTTGTAAACGGACCCAGAAGCCAAGGCCAAACAGCGCCATTATGGTAGGCTTTATCTCTGCTTCGCCTATCTCCAGCATAAAACCCAACATACCTAGGGTCGTTTTTCGCCAGTGTTCTTAAGCCGTATGGTGTTAAAAGTTCACGGTGCACAGCATCAACAATTTTTTCGTTTTTCGCCGCGTCAAGCATCGTATAGTCCAATGAAACAGCAATTATCTGATTAGGCCTAAGCGAAGCATCCTTTGCACTTTCGCTCACAACATCGTACAAGTAGCCTTTCTCTGGAATCCAAAAACTTTCAGTGAAGCTTTTCCTAGCTTTCTCTGCCATGCGCGTGTATTTTTCCGCCATGTTCGTTTCCGCGTATTTTAGTGCTAAAAGCTCCATGATTTTAAGTGCGTTAAACCATAAGACTTGAACTTCAACAGCTTTTCCGCGTCTTGGAGTGACTGGCTGCCCATCAACAGTCGCGTCCATCCACGTTAGTTGCGCATCATGCCAGACAAGTCCATCGTCGTCTGCGCGTATGCCTCGCGCTTTTCCCTCAATAAATCCTTCAATAATCGCTTTTAATGTTTCCCACAGCTGTTCTTTGACGAATTTGAAGTCTCCAGTGTACTTTAGATACTGAAGCACCGCGTTCACAAACCACAATTGAGAATCAACCGAATTGTAGACTGGCTGACCATGTGCATCTGAAATAAAGTTTGGAATAAGCCCGTCCTTGCAGTGGGCGTTAAAGTTTAGGAAAACCTTTCTTGCGTCTTCAAATCTTCCAGTTAAAAGCATAAGTCCAGGCATAGAAATGAACGTGTCTCTCCCCCAACACTCAAACCAATGGTAACCAGCTATCACAGATTTAAGCGTGCCACCAGCACTTTGCACTATAAACTTGTCTGTTGCCAGAACAAGCCACTTAAGCCAATCACTCACGCCAACAGTCGGATGCTCCTCACAAAACTTCAAAACCAAATCTTCAAGGCGGTTTTCCTCGCGTTTCCGCAACATCTCCAAATCATACGCAGTCAAAGGCGTATTCTCCAAAAATTTGCTAACACAATCTTCTTCCTTGTCCGCAACGGCAACAACAGCAAAACTTTCAGTTTTATTTGCGTCAACAGTCACCTCAAAATATCCGCTTTGGTAACAGTCTTCTCGGCAACTTTCTCCACGCGCTGCTTCTTCACGGTAATATACGCCTTCAATCCACTTTCCGAATGCTGAGTAGCATCCATCCGAAGCGGCAAGAGCAAGCGCCAACGTGCACTGTGGAACTTTGAAGCGCAGAACTGTTTTTCTTTCATCGTGTTTTTGGGTGAGGTCCCATGAATTATGCCATCTGCTTGTTACAGCGTGTATGTGTCTACAATTAACTAGCGGGAAAATTCGCATCTTAACTTCGTTTTCGCTTTTATTTGAAAGGTTGTAAACCGCCACAACCACGTTTTTCCCGTAAGGCATAAAAATCGTCTTATGAACTTCAACGCCATGTATTTCGTAAACGTATTCTGGCATTGAAGAAAGAGAAAACTCTTTTAGGTATAGGTTTCCACGCGGAAAAATTCTGTCCTTAAACTCGGTGACAAAGAGCGGATAAACGCTTTTCGCAACATGTATTTCCTCATCCAACTTTGATAGGCAAACTGTTCGCTCGCCAGGTGGGTTAAGCGCTGCAACCAGTAAGCCATGATATTTCCTCGTGTTTAGTCCTAAAACTGTTGATGAGGCGTATCCTCCTAAACCGTTTGTTATAATCCACTCTTTCTGTAAAGCTTCATCAAATTTTGAAAGTGCTTGACTGTTGAAGCGTATAGCTGGCAAGCCCATCTTACAACATCAGCTTTGCAACGTTCTTCTCTCTTATTACGCCAAAAAAGTTCGCAACTGGATTGCATTTCGCTCTAAAAAGCAGAACATGCGGCTTATTAAGCTTATATTCGGTTAGAGTTTCAGCGTAACCCATTCCCTTCGCAAAGATTATGTCGACAGAATTGTACACTTCAAGAAATTCCGCTGAAACCTCTTTTAAAGCCAAACCCACAGCGTCTGTTCCAGTCGTTATAACTTTATCGGCTATTTTATTTATTCCAGACGCTTCGGCATCCTCCAAAGTTGCATCGTTAATTATCGGCGCGCCCTTAACGCCAACAATAACATTTAAACCCATGTTTTTGAGCTGTTCAACCAAAAGTGTGTCAAAAACTATCTCACCAGCGTTATCAGTCAAGTAAAGCACAGAATGCGCCTTCTTGGCCAACTCGTAAACTTTAAGCGCGTCATCCACGGCAAGGTCTTTACTAGCGTCCCTAAGACTTTTCTTTAAACTGTTAAAAGAAAACTTGTGGTCTGGGATATCAAATTCTATGGCGTTACCAACAATAGCGCATAGACAAGCCTTCTTGAAACGCTCCTGCTGCGTATAACCTTCTTCCACTATTTTTCTTGCGTAGGGCAAAAGCCTTAAAGCCTTTTCATTGCTTATCCGCTTTCGCCTCTTGTAAGGGTCACTGTTGCCCGTAACCCTCTTTATCAAGCGGTCTCTCTTTGTGCCCAAATCCGCTGGAACCGCGCTCGGCCTAAACTCTTTTGTGAGTAAGCGTAAGAGTTCACTCATCGCCCTGAAACGCAGTGCTGCATTTGTTGTAGCCTCGATTGCTTCTGCTGCTGCCCTACTTATTATGCACGCGGCGCATTCTGCTTCGACTTTCAAGTTTTCTCCACTCACGTTTTCGCTGCTGCTTCTGCAAATTCAAGTAAAACTCTATATGGGTCTTTCGCCTCAACAATTCCGCTTGCAACAAGCACCCCTTGAGTGCCAAGCTTTAAGGCCACTGCGACATCTTCTCCGCGGCTTATCCCAGCACCACACAAAATCGTAACTTTACGGTTTAGTTCCCTCACAAGCTTTACCGTGTTCGTGACAACTTCTGGCTTTGCCTTTGAAACTGGGATACCCGTGCCAATGAGCTCTGGAGGCTCAACGGCAATTATGTCTGGCTTGAGCGCCGCCGCAGCAGCACTTATTGCTGGCGTATTTGCACACACAAGCGATATCAACCCTTTTTCGTTGGTGATGTCGATTATTTCGCTTATCTCAGAAAGTTTAAGCTGCCTTTCAGAATGGTTTATTAAAGTTCCAACAGCCCCAGCCTCTTTAACGGACTCAGCCAATACATGTCCAGTGTGGCTTCCAGGTTTTATTGGGTCAATGTGCTGGGCGAAAACTGGAATTTTCACGACTTCAGCCACTGCTCTTATGTCTGCAAACTGCGGGGCAACTCCTATGGTGATGTTTGTTTCATTGTTTACCTTTTCAGCTTTCTTTGCCAGTTCAACAGCTCTTTTACCAGTCCCGTTAAGGTAAGTCTTAAAGTTCACGATTATCATTGGCGTTTTAAACTTGGTTTTCAAAGTTTTCACCTAACACCTAGAAGTTAAGAGTAAGCGCTAAAGCCTTATATTATTTAATAAGGCGACTGCCAGAATTCCATTTATGCAGAAAGTTAAAATTCGCCGCGCCGTGAAAGGAGACTTTGAGACTATTCAAGACCTAATATTTGAATGGTTAAAGTGGGAAATCGAAAGAACAAAAGCATTCTTTGGCGTTCTAAGTGACGAAAACCATGTTGTTCTAGTCGCTGAAGTTAACGGAAAAGTAGTTGGTTTTCTACACTTGCTTTTCTACACGGACATTTTACATGGAGGCATCAACTCCCACGTGCTCCTCGTGTTTGTAAAAGAGGAACATCGAAGAAAGCATATTGGCAAGAAACTCTTGGATGAGGCTGTCAAGCAAGCGATTAAGCGTGGAGCCATCGAAATGCACGTGGACACAACGTTTGAAGAAGCTGCCAAATTCTATAGGCAACATGGCTTTAAAGACGACGGAGTAATGCTTGAACTTCAGCTAAAAACCTAGAGGGTATCAAATTAACAGCGCAGTCAAGCCTAAATTCGCGTTTCGACAAGGTAAAATAAGGTTTAAGTGTATAAATTTGTTGGAAAGCATTGCGTATGCAAAGAACTGGAATTGCAAGGTTACCGCTTCATTATGGCAAAGCGCCCAAATGGCTAGTTGTGAGAATGCGAAAACTAGCAAGGGAAATAGTCACAATAATCGTTGACGAGTATGGCGCAGGTGAGTTTCTAAAGCGCCTATCCGACCCATTTTGGTTTCAAGCTTTAGGTTGCGTCTTGGGTTATGACTGGCACTCTTCAGGCGTAACAACAGTCGTAACTGGCGTTTTGAAGCAAGCCATAATTCCAGGAGAACACGGCATAGCCGTTTGTGGCGGAAAGGGAAAAATTTCAAGACAAGCGCCACTGGAAATCGAGAAAATCGGCGAAAAATTCGGCTTTTCCACAAGCAACATTGAAAACCTACGTTATGCAAGCAAACTGAGCGCCAAGGTTGATAACACTGCCATCCAAGTTGGCTATCAGCTTTATCACCACGCCTTCTTTGTTACCGAAGACAGCAAGTGGGCCGTAATACAGCAGGGCATGTGCCCACAAGATCGAACAGCTAGGCGCTACCACTGGCTTTCAGAAAACGTCAAAAACTTTGTAAATGAACCACACAGCGCAATTGTAGGCGACGCAAAACGCGAAATCGCATTGGACATGACTGCAAAAGAAAGCGAAGGTTGCAGAAAAGCCTCTGTTGACATAGCCAATGAAAAGCCAAACAAAATTATGCGCTTAATAATGTCGCTTAGACCAGCCTACCAAAAGTCGCTTCAAGATTGGCTTCCAAAAACCTCAGAAACCGCGTGGCACGAATACCCAATAGACGTTTTGTCCATGCCAACAAACATAAACTGGAAAGCGCTGCAAGAGGTTTATGAATTTCAACCACAAAACTACGAAGAGCTTTTGGCGTTTAAGGGCGTTGGACCAGCCACAGTGAGAGGCTTAGCATTAATTGCCGAGCTTATCTACGGAGAAAAACCAAGCTGGAAAGACCCAGTAAAATATTCATTTGCCTACGGCGGAAAAGACGGAGTGCCATACCCAGTAAACCGCAGGGCAATGGACGAATCAATACAAATATTAAAGCGTGCAATAGAAGAGGCAAAAATAGGTGATAAGGAGAAGTTACAGTCTCTGCAAAGGTTACGCCAATACATACCAGAAAGTCGCAAAATATAACGGAGATAACATAGCTTTCGCGTACAGTGAAAAGTGCAAACCTTAACGAACAGCATAAATAGTTAAAAGATGTTTCTATGGAAAGTATATGGAGAACAAACGCATGAGCAAAAACGAAGATTTTTGGTTTAGAATCGCCGCTGTCTGCGGCATCCTAACTCCCATAATCGCTTTTACATGCATATCAACGGCAATAGCGTTATACCCGCCGTTCAGCTGGACTGACAATGCCCTAAGTGATTTAGGCGTTGTTGAAGGCACAGTGTCAATGATATTCAACGGCGGCTTAATGTTAAGCGGAATACTAGCCTTGGCATTTGCCATTGGAGTGCAGAATTACCTAAACAAGAGCGTAATGTGGAAGATTGGCGCCTTCTTGTTTGCGCTTGACGCAATAGCCCTAATCGCGATAGGCGCATTTCCAGAAGGCACAGCGCCGCACTATCCAGCATCATTAGCCTTTTTTGTGCTTTTTCCTTTAGCTATGCTCTTCATAGGTGCTGTCCTAATGAAAAAGAATGAAAAGCCCATGACGGTGTTCTCGTTTCTCGCTGCAATCTTCTCAATTGCCGTTTGGGTTTTCCAGTATACGGTAGGCTTCGGAAAGGGCGTTGCAATACCAGAAACTCTAACTTCGCTTGCTGTTTCTGCATGGGCGCTAGTTTTAGGATTCAAAATGCTTAAACAACAAAGAAAACAATAATGAAACGAGAGTAATGGCGAAAAATAACAAAAAAGAGAAGAGTTCAAGCATTGAAGAGATAAGCAAGAAGCTGGATTTAATAATAAAGAGGCTCGAGACCTTAGAGGCGATTGTTACAAACAACCCAGAGTACGAGCAGCTGGCGCCGTACTTGCGCTTGACACGAATAGGAATGGGCTTCTATGGCGAACCGCTAAAGGTTGCAGCTCGCCTAAAAACAGCTGAAAAACACCTTAAAAAGCAGTGGATTGCCCAAGACGACATTTCAAGATGTATTGTTCAAGCTTTAGCCCTTTATGAAAAACTAAACGTTTCGGCGATTACACGCCAAGTTAGGAAGATGCGTGGAAAAGCCTCCAGACGAATTGTCAGAGAGAGGCTTAAACGCCTAGAAAATGAAGGTGTCGTCAAAAACGTAAAGGGTTACGGAAACATCTATGAACTTGCAGAATGACCAACCGTTTGACCACTTTTTCCCATAATAAATAACTGTTTTAGCCAGACTATTAATTCTCAAAAGAGGTGATGTAAAATGAATGAGAAGGAAAAGGAAGATGTTGAAGAACTGAAGGAAGTTTTAAGCGTTGTCTCAAAAGAGGTTCCAAACTTGATAAAGTCGATAATTGCAAGCGTCTTCTCAGAAGAAGCGGGAAGAGACATGGGTAGAGCTGCTGCAGCATTCTATAAGGAATTGAAGGAGGCAGGCTTACCAGAGGAAATCGCTGTAAGAATGACTGAAAACTATGTTTCAGTTTTCACAAGCTTAGGAGACGTGATGAAGAAAGCTGTAAGTGGCAAAGAATCGATTAAAGGAGCAAAAATTAGTAAGGAGATGGGTGAAGAAATTTCAAAGAAAGTCCGAGAGAAACTCGCCGAAAAACTCAGCAAAGAAGTAAGCGAGGAAGTATCAAAGGAAATTGAAAAGGAACTAGCCAAACGCTCCAGAGAAGACGAAGAAGATGAAGATTAACGTACAAGCGTGGTCTAATGAAGATTCGAAGCATAATAAGCATAATCCTTTCCATATCATACATCCTATTTAACATCCTAATCTTGTGGGCTACACTAGGCTGGAATGTCCGCAAAGCAAGAAAAGCCTTTGAAAAGCAGCTAATCCGCAATGGAATGGCGAAAAAAGACGCGCAGAGGATAAGTGCCCAATATTCAAAACTGAAAAACGACGTAATGAATACGTTAAAACGTTCAATGAGGGGCGGAATCTAAACCCTAAGCGCATCAACATACACTTGGGCACAGCAGAAAGACGAGAAAACCTTACTATAACCCTCTTTTTCAGCAAATTTTATGGCTTCCTCCGTTGGAAAGGCTATTGCGTCTACACCCGCCTTTATGGCTAGGATGTCTGTTTCTATGCGGTGCTTGCCTTTAGGTCGCATGCAACCAAGAACTAAGGGCAAATTTGGAAACATTAGTCTTGCCATAGCTAAAACTCGCGCTATGTCTATTGGTTTCGGAGGTTTCACGTTTGCCATTTCTGTTCCACGTATGGGCATAAATGCGATTACCACGAGGGCTGAGGGCTTATACTTTGAAATCATTTTAAGGGCTTGAAGTTCGCCTTTCAGCGTTCCATAATGAAGACCCACGATAACGTGTGGAACAAATGGGATTCCAGCATCGTTCAAAGCCTTTAACGAACCATCATAGTCGCTAACAGTCACCTTCAAATTGTATATTTCCTCAATCGTCTCGTCAGAACCAATGATGTCGATTAGCGCTGCATCCACGCTGGCAAGTCTAAGCCTCTTAGCAGTGTAATCGTCAATTATGCCAGTGTGGACAAAAATCACTAAGCCTAAATCGCGTTTAATCCGCTCAATAGCATCCAAAAACTTGCCAAGAGGGACAGAACCGTTTGGCAAGCAGCCGCCACTTATCAAACAGCCAGAAGCTCCATCTTCTTTAAGTTTTGTGCACAGTTTAAGAAGTTCTTCTGATGTTGTAGCTGGATACATTGTTTCCAAAACTTTTCCGCCGCAATGCTTACATTTTAAAGCGCATCCACTTCCAGTTATGGATATTGTTGGAAAATTTCTCGGCGAAGAACAATAATAGCTTGTTTTGTAGTACATGAAACTTGGAGCATAAAACCTTATATGTTTAGGTTTAGCAACTAGCGCACCTGAATCTAAAAGCGCCATTAACTCGTCTTCATCGATTTGCCACAAGGTTTCTGGCGAAATTTCTGGCATAGACTTCGCTTTTAAGAAAAACCTCTAAAGACTGTTATAGTTTTCGCCTTTCCGCGGCGTGTTGTCTTCACTGTTTTTCATTATTTTTTGAAATTTTTGGAATAACCTCGAAAGCTTCGTCTAAAACCTTAACCTTGTTTAAAACTTTTTCAAGGTACTTCTGGAAATTCAACGCCTTAAAGACTGCAATTCCCCGCTCAGTAATTGCGTACAAAGTTTTTCTTCCATAAACTCGCTCTTCGACAAGCCCATACTTAAGCAGCGATTCCAGCCGCTGCTTAAGCACTGAACATTCCATGTTTGCCTCGTATGCCAGCCTATCCAAGCTTAGGGGTTTGTTCACAAGAACCCCTAGAATATCCTCGTAGCATTCAAGCTTTGACCTGCGCATTTCAAACGCCTTAAATACGTTCTGCTGAATACGGATAAAGCGTTTGTGAATTCAAAATCTTTAGTTTACAGAAACAATTTGAATATAACAAAGATTAAAAATAAGCCAGCAATGAGGAAATGCAGGAAATGACCTCTACAAACGAAGGAACACCACAAAAAATTCGTGTTTCACTAGGCTCCGCCATTGTCCTTGAACTTTTAAACGGCAAGCTCGATGCAGCGCCGACAACAGCTTACCTAATGACCTACAAAGAAGGCAAATGCACTGCAAACTGCGCCTTCTGTCCCCAAGCCCACGAAAGCAGCAGCAGAGCAGACATGCTCTCGAGGGTTTCATGGCCAACATTCCCAACAGAAAAAGTTCTGAAAGGAATCTCCAAGGCAGTTGTGAACGGAGCAATAAGGCGAGTCTGCATTCAAGCACTAAACTACCCAGAAGTTTTCGTGAACTTAACAGCCATAATAGAGGCGATTAAGCAGAACGCTAACGTTCCGATATCAGTATCATGCCAACCATTAAACGCAAAAAACGTGCAGTTGCTAGCCGAAGCTGGAGCTGAAAGAATAGGAATACCCTTAGACGCCGCCACAAAGGAGATATTCGAAAACGTTAAGGGAGAAGCAGTTAGAGGACCATACAACTGGGAAAGACAATGGAAAATTTTAGACGAAGCCACAAAAATCTTTGGAAAAGACATGGTTAGCACGCACTTAATTGTGGGTTTGGGAGAAACAGAAAAAGAAATGATTTCAACAATCCAAAAATGCGTTGACATGGGCGTTCTTCCAGCACTTTTTGCCTTTACGTCAATCGCTGGGACAAGACTTGAAGGCATGAATCAGCCAGCAATTGAGAAGTATAGGCGAATCCAAGTTGCAAGATATTTGATTGTGCATGGAATTTCAAGATACGAGAATATGGTTTTCAGCCAAATAGGCGAAATAATCAACTTCGGTATAGAAAAAATCATGCTAGATCAAATCATTGAAACTGGCAAGCCCTTCCTCACTTCTGGATGTCCAAACTGCAACCGACCATACTACAACGAGAAGCCAAGCGGACCAATCTACAATTATCCAAGATCGTTAAATAGGAAAGAAATAGCAAAGTTAACAAAAGATTTGACTCTAAGTATAGAAACTTATTAATTGAAACTTATTGAATAATAAACATTCGAAAGGTGGTTATTAGAATGGTTGAAGCTCCTGTTGAAGATAAAAGGATGACCCTAAAGGAAGCGGCAAAAGTGATCCACGATGGAGCACACCTCTTCTGGGGAGGTTTTGGTTTTCAGCGTCCACCAATGGCATTCGCTCACGAACTTGTGAGGCAAAAAAAGAGGAACTTAACGATTTACACATGCGGTTCGGAGATGGATATCGACATACTTTCAGGCGCTTATGTAGCTTCGCGTTTTGAACTGGCTTTCTTTGCGATTGAAGGAATAGGATTGGCGCCTAATATTCAGAGGAGAATCCGTGAGGGCGCAATTCAAATAGAAGATTATACGAATTTGGCGATGGCTTTACGATTCTTGGGCGGTGCCTTGGGGGTTCCATTTATGCCCTTGAAGAGCATGCTTGGTACAGATCTTATAGCAAAAACACGTTTCAGACAAAAAAAGGCTGAAGTTGTAACATGCCCTTTTACAGGAGAAAAGGTTGTTTTGGTTCCATCTGTGAGGCCGGATTTCAGCATAGTTCACGTTTCACGTGTTGATAAGGAGGGAAATGCGCAGATAGATGGCATTAAAGGCGAAGACGTCGAGGGCGCAAGAGCTGGCAAGAAAGTAATCGTTATAGCTGAGGAAATTGTTGACACAGAATTTATACGTTCACAACCAGACCAGACTGTTATACCAAACATTTACGTCACGCATGTTGTAGAGTGCCCATGGGGCGCTTACCCAATGATGGTTTACAATTACTACGACTACGACATGGAGCACGTTCGCATGTATTACGAACAGTGCAAAACCGAAGAAGGTTGGCAGAAATATTGCGAAGAGTACATAACGGGTGTGGACAATCATATGGAGTTCCTACGAAAAATAGGAATTGAGCGCCTCCTAAAGCTTAAGGCAAAAAAACCCCTCCCATATTAGGAGATGTAAGCATGGAAAGGAATTATGCGAAACTAGGCGAGTTCACAACTCTTGAATTGATGGCTGTTTGTGGAGCAAGAATGATAAAAAACGGCGAAGTTGTCTTCGTTGGAACAGGTTTGCCTATGATTGCTGCAATGCTAGCGAAAAGGACTCATGCACCAAAAGCGAAAATCGTTTATGAAGCGGGATTTATAGATTCAAATGCTATAGACCTAGCCCTTTCAATAGCCGATTCAAGACTTGGCTATCGTGCTTCAGCGGCAATAGGGCTAATTGAAACCTTGGGGCTGCTCTTACAAGGCGGGCGCGTTGATGTAGGTTTTGTTGGTGCAGCGCAACTTGACGAATATGGAAACATAAACACCACATACATTGGAAACTTCGAAAAGCCAAGCGTGAGGCTTCCTGGAAGCGGCGGTGGAAACGATATAATTTCATCCGCAAAGAGGATAGTTGTAATAATGACGCATGAAAAGAGAAAAATGGTGAAGAAACTCGACTATGTAACAAGCCCGGGATATCTTGATGGACCTGGAGCACGAGAAAAAGCTGGCTTACTTGGCGGCGGGCCCTCATTAGTGGTCACTAATCTTTGCCAGATGGACTTTGATCCGAAAACGAAGCGCGTAAGATTGGCTACGATTCATCCAGGTGTCTCACTACAGCAGGTTTTAGAAAATACGGGTTTCGATCTAATTATTCCTGAAAGTGTGCCAACAACGGAGTTGCCGACATACGAGGAATTGAGCATCTTGCGGGCTATAGATCCGAATGAAATTTACATACCACGACCTAAATAGATTGGAACTTTGGCTTTTGTTTCGTTACTTGTTCCACTATCTTCCAGAACTCTTCCTCAGGTAAGCCTCTACGTAGTTCTTTCATCAATTTTTTTATTTGGTAAAACGTCATTTGCGCCCCGCCCTTGTCCGTGCTTTCTTGCATGCTCCTAATCTTTCTTATTATTTCGTTAATCTGCATGGGTGTAGATTTAATTCCAGCCATGTTCAAGTACTGTTCAACGATTTCTCTCGCAGTTTGTCTTCCAAAATAAAATGTAGTCTGCCTTTCTATTATCTCTGGCGGGAAAGGTTCATATATCATTGGATGGGCTATCATTCCTTGAATGTGCTCCTCAGCCTCATAGGAAAAAACGTTCTCGCCAACTATTGGTTTATGAAGTGGAACTGGCAAAGCAAAGGCTTTTTCGGCTAACTGTGCAAGTCTATAAAGTTTTTTCAAGTCTAAACCAGTGTCTATGTCATAAAGTAGTTCAAGCGCCACCGCAACCTCTTCCATTGACGCCACTCCAGCCCTCTCACCAAAACCAGCAACACACGTGTGCAAGTTTGTAACTCCTTCCTCTACAGCTGCGAGGGTGTTTGCCGTTGCCAATCCGAAATCATTGTGACAGTGAACTGAAAGTGGGAAGTCCCTCTTGGCTATTTTTGTGATTCCTTCGCGTATATGAGCGATTAAATAGCGCATTGAGAGAGGTCTAAGAAAGCCGACAGTGTCGGCGATTACGAGTCTATCTGCTCCAGCCTTTATTGCGGTTTCGAAGATTTGTAGAATCTCCTCGATTGGTGTTCTGGATGCGTCCTCTAGTACGAAGTTCACTGTTGTTCCATGTTTTTTGGCGTATTCAATAGCCTCAAAAGTTTTTGCCAAAACTTGTTCTTTGCTCATTTTCAGTCTATACTGGAGATTAAGTCCATTAAAGGGTGTGACAACCAAAATTTCTTTTATGCCGCACTGTAAACAAGCGTCTATGTCGCTTTTGCTTGTTCTCGCTGAAGCTGCCAAACGTGCTTGCTGGAAGCTTTCGTTTGCAATCTTTCTAACATCATTTTTTTCCTCTTCAGAAAGCGCTGGAAAACCAACGTCTATGACAAAAACGCCAGTTTCGTCGAGCATTTTAGCCAATTTAACTTTCTCAACGTATGTCAAATAGACGGTTGGTGTTTGGACGCCTTCTCTTAGGGTTTCATCCCATATGTAGACTTTTTCTGGAAGCTTAGGCGGCAAATTCTTTCTATAACGGTTATAATTTGCTATTAACCCTTGAGCTTCAAGTTTTTTAAATACTGTCTTTCTCATTAAGCTCACAGCCCAAATAAATCTGCGACAAAGTACACTGTGTTATTAGTATTCAGCAATATAAAAATTGATATTTTTGCAAAGTAAAGGAGCATCTTAAATGCTATCCTAAACATGGTTTTATCCATAAAATTGGCGAAAGTTTAAAATTAGTAATGGCAATAAGCCAATACAATCCGTGGTGAACAAAAATGAATTTTGAACTAACCGCCGAACAGAAAATGATAGTTGAGACTGCGAAGGAGATAGCCCGCGATTTCGGTCCAGAATATTGGCGTGAAAAAGACAAAAAACACGAGTTTCCAGAAGATTTCTGGAAGAGCCTAGTGGAGGCGGGATTTACTGGCATAGTTATCCCAGAAAAGTACGGCGGTGGGGGCATGGGAATGTTTGAGATGCTCTTGGCTATGGAAACACTTGTCTCCGAGGGCTGCGGTTTGGCTGGCGAATGGTTCTTGTGTTTATCCGCGATATTCGGGGGCTTATCAATTGTTAAGCATGGAAACGAAGCCCAAAAGGAAAAATATCTGCCACAAATAGCAGGGGGAATGGAGTTCTGCTTGGCACTGACAGAAGCAGATGCCGGAACAAACACCCTTAACATTAAAACAAACGCTGTGCTGGAAGGCGATGAATATCGCGTTAACGGACAAAAAATGTTTATTTCAGGTGCTGACCGTGCAAGAGGAATGCTGCTTGTAACAAGAACAACACCAATTGAGAAAGCTCCAAAAAGAACTTTTGGATTATCGCTTTTTCTAGTTGATTTGCCAAACCCAGCAGTTGAAGTTATCCCAATCGAGAAGCATGGAATAAACTATTCAAAAACATGCGAGGTTTACATAAGCGATTTGCGGTTGCCAAAAGAAAACTTGCTTGGCGAATTGGACAAGGGCTGGTACCTCGTTTTGGATACGCTTAATCCAGAACGGATGAGTTTTTCCGCTGCAGCATGCGGATTGGGGTTGTTAGCAATAAACAAGGCTGTCGAATACGCAAAAGAACGAAAAGTCTTCGACACGCCAATCGGCTCGCATCAAGCAATACAGTTTCCACTTGCAGAGGCAAAAGCCAAAATCGAAGCTGCAAGGCTTCTAAACTATAAAGCTGCTTGGCTTTATGACCAAGGAAAAGAATGCGCCGCAGAAGCAAACATGGCAAAAGTGGCAGCAGTAGACGCTGGCATATCAGCAGTTTACCATGCAATGCAAACTTTTGGAGGATATGGCTACGCAATTGAGTATGATGTTGAACGCTGGTGGCGCGAAGTAAACCTCATAAGGCTTGCACCAGTAACGCATCAAATGGCACTGGCATTCATAGGGCAACATGTCCTAGGACTACCAAAATCCTATTAGGATATGGGCTTAAAGCTGCGTCTATTCTAGAAACAAAACCTTTAAAACAAGTTGAAAAGCCTTGAACTTTACAAAGAGTCACGGATTGCTGGTTCTGGCAAGCTTTTGCTTTAGCTTTATCCTTGTCTTTTCAACGCTGCTAAAAAGCGTTGGAGTCTCAAGTCTTCAACAAGCCCTTTTTCGTGTAACACTATCTCTCCCGCTTATACTCCTGCTTATTAAGGGGGAAATCAAACTTGAGAAGAAAGATTTGCCATACTTCGCCCTGACAGGTGTCGCATTTTCAGCTTTCATCTTTTCAGCATTATCCTCAATAGTTTTCGGTTGTCCGATAGCCGTGTCAGTAGCTTTAATTTATACGCAACCCTTATTCACAGCACTGCTAGCCGCCTTCTCCAAAAAAGAAAAGGTGACTCCGAGAAAGTTTGTGATAATCTTGGTTGGAATGATTGGTGCACTTTTGGCAAGTGGAATATTAACTGAGCAACACTCGAACCTTAACATTACGGGGATATCGTTTGCGTTGCTTGCTGGTTTTCTTTATGCCACATACTTGTTCCTTAAAAGGATGCGTAAAACAAGTTACACGCCGCTTCAGGGATTATTCAACACTTTTATGTTCGCAGCTCTGTGTTCTTTGATTCTGGGTTTGACTTTGCGGCTTTTCATAACAGACACAAAATTGATAGGCTTTTCAATTCCAGATTCATATCAGCTTCTCCTGCTAAGCCTATTCGCTTTTTTCAGCACAACACTTCCATATGGCTTGTTAAACTATGTTAAGGCAGGAGAAGTATCGCCGACGACGGAGGGGACAATACTGCTTCTAGATCCGTTTTTACACAATGTTTGGGCAATATTCATTTTCCAACAATACATTTCTATTATTCGCTATTTAGGGGTCGGACTTACACTTTTAAGCGCGGCAGCGATGCTTAAAACGAAACACTAAACTTGGCAAGGCTAAAAGTTAAGCGGTAAACGTGCCAAATTAACCTTAAGATTTTCATTTTCCTATTGAAAACCTTTTTAACAAAACGTCAAACAAAATAACCTCACGTTTAAGGGTGAAAATATGGAAGTTAAAAAAATAGCTGTTTTAGGCGCTGGTCTAATGGGTCACGGCATAACGCAAGTGGCTGCTCAAATAGGCAAATATGAAGTTTACATGCGCGATGTTGAGCAACGCTTCATCGACAGCGGAATGAACATGATTAAGGCGAGTTTACAGAAATTCGTTAGCAAGGGACAGATAACTGAGCAGCAGATGAACGAAATCCTAGCGAGGATACATCCAACCCTAAACTTAAAAGAGGCTGTGCAAAACGCCGACTTAATCATAGAGGCAATTCCAGAAAACGTTGAATTAAAAAAGGCTACATTCCGTGAAGTTGACTCTTACGCGCCGCCACACGCAATAATTGCATCAAACACCTCAAGCATAAGCATAACAGAGCTTGCATCTGCAACAAAGCGTCCAGAAAAAGTGTGCGGAATGCACTTCTTTAATCCGCCGCAACTCATGAAACTAGTTGAGGTTATACGTGGAGCAAAAACATCAGACGAAACAATACAAACAGTTTTAGACGTAGCACACAAGATGGAGAAAGAAACAGTACTTGTAAAGAAGGATTGCCCAGGCTTTATAGTGAACCGCATACTAATCCCAGCCCTAAACGAAGCCGTAGCCCTATACTGGGAAGGCGTAGCAGAAAGAGACGACATAGACAAAGCCATAAAACTGGGACTGAACTGGCCTATGGGACCGCTTATGCTCTTGGACTACATAGGCGCGGATACAACACTATTCATTGCAGAAGTTCTTGAACGCGAAATAGACGAGAAGTTCCATCCACATCCAGGACTGAAGCAAATGGTTAGAGCAAACATGCTTGGACGGAAGACTGGAAAGGGCTTCTACGATTGGACACAAAAGTGAGGGGTGTGCTGAAACGCATGGCTTACCAGTACATAATTTACGAAAAAAGCGAAGGTATAGCTACAATCACGCTTAACAGACCAGAAGCATTAAACGCGTTCAGCAAAGAAGTCATAGAAGAAGTGTTAAACGCAATAGAGGATATAAAAGCTGATGAAAACGTCCGCGTAGTCATACTTACAGGAGCGGGAGAAAAAGCGTTCTCAGCAGGCGCGGACATAAAAGCCATGAAGGGAATGAACGCCTTAAAAGCGCGGGAGTTATCCCTAATGGGTGAGAAGCTTTGTCTCGCACTGGAAAACCTTGAAAAGCCAGTTATTGCGGCGATAAATGGCTACGCCCTAGGCGGAGGCTTAGAAGTTGCTATGGCATGCGACATACGGATTGCCTCTGAAAACGCTAGGATGGGGCAAACTGAAATAAACATTGGGCTTATTCCAGGATGGGGTGGAACCCAAAGACTGACGCGTCTAGTTGGAGCAACAAAAGCCAAGGAGTTAATATTTACTGGAAAGATGATTGACGCTAAAACTGCAGAGCAAATTGGCTTGGTAAACATGGTTGTCCCTCAAAGCAATTTTAGGGAAACTGTGCGCCAATTCGCTTTGGAACTAGCCCAAAAAGCACCTGTGGCGTTGAAGATTGCAAAAGCCTTAATAAACAAGGGTGCGGAAACAAGCCTTGACGTGGCTTTAGCCCTTGAACGCGAAGGCTTTGGCGTTGTAGCTTCAACAGAGGATTTACAAGAGGGCGTATCCGCCTTCACAGAGAAAAGAAAGCCAGTGTTTAAAGGCAAGTAAGCCTAATCTCCCAATTTTATTATTTTATTTCGTTGAGATTCGCCATCACAATAAGTTAGTTAATGTGATTTTTAACCAAAAGTTATATGTAAAAGCAAATAGCTAATGGAGACTCTGCTCCCTAGAGGAGAAGGAATTTGCCAAACCCGCAATTATTGTTAGAGGATAATCCAGAGAAAAAAGTGCTTCTGTTAGGCAACGAAGCCATCGCAAGAGGTGCCTTGGAGGCGGGCGTAAGCGTAGTAACTACTTATCCAGGCACACCAGCATCAGAAATAGGTGATAAGCTATCTGAAATAGCCATGGACGCTGGAATTTATATGGAGTATTCCACAAACGAGATTGTTGCGGTTGAAGTTGCCGCTGGAGCTGCAAACTGTGGTGTTCGTGCATTAACAGCGATGAAGCATGTTGGACTTAACGTGGCTGCTGACGCCGTTATGACATTAGCTTATGTGGGCGTGAAGGGAGGCTACGTTATAGTTACGGCTGACGACCCAGAATGCTATAGCTCACAGAATGAGCAAGACAACAGATTCTACGCGTTACTTTCAAACCTTCCATGCCTAGAACCTTCAAATTCACAAGAGGCAAAAGACATGACCATTTCAGCTATAGAAATAAGCGAAAAACTTGAGTTGCCAGTTCTATTAAGGACAACAACTCGAGTAAGCCACACAAGAGGGCCAGTCGTTTATGGCAAAGTTGTAAAGCCAAACTTGAAGGGCGAATTTGTTAAAGACGTAAAACGCATGGTTATGGTTCCAGCTAACGCGAGACTTATGCACACAAGACTTTTAGAAAAGCTGGAAATAGCGAAGGAAATAAGCGAAAAATCACCATATAATTTAGTAACTCGTAAAGGAAAAAGCGAATATGGAATAATCTCTTCAAGTGCAGCATACAATTACGCGGAAGAAGCAAGAGAACTTTTAGGTTTAGATGCAAGTGTCCTAAAGTTGGGCATGACTTACCCGCTTCCGGAAAAGGTGATTGGGGATTTCCTTAAAGTGCATGAGAAAATCATAGTTGTTGAGGAGCTTGAACCTTATTTAGAAATGCAAGTCAAAGCCATAGCTAAAGACTATGCCCCAAAAGTGAAGATTTATGGAAAAACTGGCGCTACATACTTCCCGAGAAAAGGAGAACTTTCTGTGCGCACAGTTTTAACTGGCATGTCGAAAATAACTGGTAAGGAAACGCCAATAAACTTTGACAGGTTGGATTCGGTTTACAAGGAAATTAGCGTAGATTTACCATCAAGACCGCCAATTTTATGCGCTGGTTGCCCGCACATGGCATCCTTCTACGTTATTGGAAAGGCAACTGGCAAAAGGGCTGTCTACTCAACGGACATAGGGTGTTACGCGCTTGGAGCGGCACCACCACTAAGCATAGGCGACGTGTTAATCTGTATGGGAGCAAGCATAGGCGTGGCTCAAGGGATAAGCAAAGTTGTAGACAAGGACGTAGTGGCAGTTGTAGGCGACTCAACATTTTTCCACGCGGCAATACCAGGACTAGTAAACGCCGTCTACAACAAGCACAAAGTTGTACTAGTCGTTTTGGACAATTTAACAACGGCTATGACGGGACATCAACCGCACCCCGGGACGGGCAGAACTGGAATGCAGATGCAAGGCGAAAGAATATTGGTTGAACGTGTCGCTGAGGGATGTGGAGTAAAGTACGTTAAGGTTGTTGATCCATTTAACGTTAAAGAGGCGGAAAATACGCTGAAAGAAGCGCTTAAACTTGAAAGTGAGCCTTCAGTCATTGTTTTTAGGGCTCCCTGCGCTCTTATGACCCTTAGGGAGAGGAGACGCAAGGGCGAGAAAACAGCGGCTTACAAGATAACGGAGAAGTGCACCAACTGCATGGTGTGCATAAAACTTCTGGGCTGTCCAGCATTAACATTAGAGAACGAAAAAGTGAACATAAACGAAACGTTGTGCGTTGCCTGTGGACTTTGCGCTACCGTATGCCCATACGGGGCAATAGAGAAGGGTTAAACCATGATTGACGAGTTTAACATAGTCTTGGCTGGAGTTGGCGGGCAAGGCATTCTTTTGGCAGCTGAAATCTTGGGCACAGCAGCGGTTAAAGACGGTTTGAACGCGCGTGTAAGCGAGATACATGGTATGGCTCAACGTGGCGGAGCCGTTGTCTCAAATGTTAGGATAGGCGCGAAAGTTTTGGCGCCAACGGTTTTGGATGGAAACGCAGACATAATTCTTGGTTTTGAACAAATAGAGACGCTTAGGAACATGAAATTTGCCTCAGAAAGAACAATAGTGATAATGAACAGTGAAAGGTTAATGCCGCCGGAGTTGACAGCGAAAAAGGCGAGATATCCAAGCCTAGAGGAGATAATTCGAAGAATAAATGCATTTACGAAAAATGTAATTGTTATTGAGGCTTCCAAACTTGCTAAAGAAGCTGGAAACATACTAGCGCAAAACACTGTTCTGCTTGGAGCTTCGGCTGCTGTTGGAAAAATTCCAGTAAAAGCGGAAACTATAATTGAAACTTTACGGGAGCTTATTCCACAAAAACAGTTAGACGTAAACATTAGAGCGTTTAACATTGGCTATGAAAAGGCAAGGGAAACCGCTAAACCTTAAAACCTTTATGGGTTTTCGCTTTTCTTATTCAAAATAGCCTTCAAAATGTTTTGGAATATGCGCATGTCTGAAGCGTTCACTATTGGAATTTGAAGGCTCTTATCAACTTCATACAGTTTCTCGTATTTCGGGAATTCTGCATAGCAAATTTGGCTTATTGGAAACTCTTTGCTTTTCAGTTCGTGCTCAAACGACTTCTCATAAACTTCTAGGCAAAGTAGGTAGCCGCTAACCCAGTAAAGCCTATTCACGCCGTAGGTTGTGGCGCACCATGCTATGTCGCCTACTGAACGCTTGTCCAAACCCATGATTGTGACTTTCCTTGTTGGAGCGATTTCTACGTCCATTCCTTTCATCTCTCAAATGGTGTTTTCAACACTTCTTTAACTTTCGCAGTTATTTTCGGTCCAAGACCATAAACCGTTTTGGACCAGTCGTCCACGCTTATTAAGGCGTTTAACGGCGTCTGGTATGATTTAAGTATTGCTACGGCTTTTTCCCTTCCAATGTTGGGTAAACTCGCAATAAAATAGATTTGGGCATCAGCAACTGTTTCGCACTTTTTAGCTGGATGAACCGTTGGAACCCTCTTTTCAACTATCTGTTCTTGGCGGGCTGCGACGTAAAGGAAATCTATTGTCTCCTTGTAAGAGGTCGTGTTCACGATGGCTACGCCGTTTTTTGCAAGGTTAAAAAGTGCACCCCAAACGGATACGGGTTGGATTCTGCTAAATTTGTAAATTATTGGCAGATAGCCCTCCAAAAGAATAAGCGCCTTGGGATAGACATCCTTCAAGGTGAAAAGCTGCTCGAAAAGATAGCGATGCGTAAGCGTGTAAACAAAGTCCTGAACAGTTTTCCTTTCAACGGCGCATTCGTCAGACAAAACGTAGTCGCCCTTATCCAACATTTCAATTCTAACGTTGACGCCGCGCTCCCGAAGCCCCCTAATAATCTTCGTCGCAGAATTAGCCTCACGGCTGTCAACAATTATGGTTGGTTCTTGTTCTTCGCACTTCTCTTTCAAGTATGGAACAAGACTTTCAGTCCCAGACATATACTTAGCTCCAATTCTCGTCAACAAACAGAAGCTATTAGATGCTATTACATAAAAATGATTGCGCTGACATTAAAAGGCAATCAAAAATAAAAATGAGAGAAAATGAGTTATGGTCCTTTCTTGGTTATTTCTTTGACAACCCCAGCAGCTATTGTTGTGCCCATATCTCTAATCGCGAAGCGTCCAATCTCTGGAAAGTCTTGATAGGTTTCGATGGCTATTGGGTGAAGAGGCTCCATCCGCACAAGCGCAGCGTCACCAGTCTTTAAGAAAGACGGTTTTTCTTCGACAACTTGTCCTGAACGTGGGTCAATTTTTCTAATAAGCTCTGTAAACCTGCATGCAACTTGTCCCGTGTGATAGTGCAGCACTGGCGTGTAGCCTGCCGCAATTGCCGTCGGGTGGTAAATCACGATTATTTGTCCAATAAACTCCTTAGCAACTGTTGGCGGATTATTAACGTGTCCGCACACGTCTCCGCGGCGTATGTCTGTTTTGGCTATGCCTCTAACGTTGAAGCCTATGTTGTCGCCTGGCTCTGCCCTTGGTATGCGTTGGTGGTGCATTTCTATGGATTTAACTTCGCCCTGCTTGTTGGCTGGCATGAAAATGACAATATCACCTTCTTTTAGAACACCAGTTTCAACTCTGCCGACGGGAACTGTGCCGACACCCGTAATGCTGTAAACGTCTTGAACTGGAATGCGTAGTGGCTTGTCCAATGGTTTTGGTGGAATTTCAAACGTGTCCAAAGCGTCAATCAGCGTTGGACCCTTGTACCATGGCATTTTATCGCTTGGTTTAACGAGGTTGTCGCCCGTCCATCCTGAAGTTGGCACAAATGGGATTTTCTCAACTTTGTAGCCGACCATCTTCAGCATTCGGCTAACTTCATTCTTAATCTCGTTGTAGCGTTCCTCGCTCCAATTAACAGAAGCATCATCCATCTTGTTAACGGCAACAACAAGTTGGCGAACACCCAAAGTGAACGCCAGGAAAGCGTGCTCCCTCGTTTGTCCACCAGGACCAATACCCGCCTCAAACTCGCCTCTCTTTGCTGAGACGAAGAGTATGGCGCCGTCTGCTTGACTTGCACCTGTAATCATGTTTTTAACGAAGTCTCTGTGCCCAGGCGCGTCGATGACTGTGAAATAGTACTTTTTGGTTTCGAATTTTAGGAATCTAAGGTCAATTGTTAAGCCTCTTTCTCTTTCCTCTTTTAGGTTGTCGAGTACCCATGCGAACTTGAATGTTTCCTTTCCAAGTTTTCTAGCCTCTTCTTCATACTGCTTTATTGTCCTTTCGTCAACAGCACCCGCCAAGTACAGCAAGTGTCCAGTGGTCGTTGATTTTCCATGGTCAACGTGTCCCATAATCACTAAGTTCAAGTGTGGCTTTTCTGGTCTGCTCATCTTCCTTTTCCTCCGTCATTTACCTTCTAAACCTAAACTTTTTAGTGAATTCGTTTACACAACTGTTCAATCAATTATTTAAATATAACCGTTTAGCGAAAATCAGAAAAGCTAATATTCTAACCAAGGAAACCTACGAGTAGGTGTGAAAAGATGCCCATAGACCCAGATTTCCAAAAAAAGCGAACAGTTGCAAGCCAACATCAAGGGCATAACGTCTGGGGACCAGTTGAACCGCCAACAAAGCTTGGCATACATGGAACAAACGTGGCTGTTGATTGGGACATATGCACAGGAGACGGCGTATGCATCGAAGTCTGTCCAGTAAGTGTTTTTGATTGGGCTGATGCTCTTGGACATCCAACATCTGAAAAGAAGTCTGACCCCGTGCGTGAAAAAGATTGCATCCAATGCCTTGCATGCGAAACGCAGTGTCCAACTCAAGCGATAAAGGTAACTCCGCCATGAAACCGTGGATTTCGCATACTATCTCCCCTTCTTCTATATGAGATGCCAAAAATGGGGAGGATAACGAGTAAGTCCGTTTATCAGCGTACAGTTTCTTCAAGTCTTTTGTTTACTGCGTCCCAGTTCACGATGTTCCAGAAAGCTTCAACGAATTTCGCTCTCTCGTTCTTGTAGTCTATGTAATAGGCATGTTCAAAGACGTCTAAAACCATCAGAATCCTAAACATGGGGTAAACATTCATGTTATGCTTCTCTATCTGCATAATTATAGGCCTACTTGTCTGTTTGCAGAAAGCCAAAGCAGCCCACCCAGAACCTTCAACGCTAACAGCCGCTTGCGTAAACTCCTTCCTAAACCTTTCAAAACTCTTAAACTCTTTTTCAATCGCGTCGCCTATAAGGTCTCCTGGATTTCCTCCGCCCTTGCCGGTTGGAGCCAAGTTCTCCCAAAACAACGAGTGCAACAAGTGTCCGCCGATGTTGAAAGATAACTCTTTCAATGTGGATTTGACGTCTAAATCAATGTTTTCTTTTCTTGCGTTGTCAAGTTTTTGAAGTATTGCGTTGGCGCCGTTAACGTATGCTTGGTGGTGTTTGCTGTGGTGTATACGTAACTGTTCCTCTGACATGTGCGGCGCCAAGTCTCCGTATCCGTAGGGCAGTTTTGGCAAAACGTAAAACTTGTTCTGTTCCATATGCACTCACACATTAATATCTAATCTTACTTGTTATATGCTTTTGCTAAATTCGCGGAAACCTTTTCAGCGGCTGGTTAGTTCTTCCACTTCCTTCTTGCCCTTCTCCAACTCTTTAACTTGCTCCTTGTCAAGCCTCAAGAGCAACGCTTGAAATTCTCCGAAATGAGTCTTCTCTTCTTTGGCAATTTCCAAAAACACTTTCTTCAAGTCTTCATTCTCGGTTGAGGCGGCTAACTGTTCATAAAGGTTTATTGCATCCAACTCTGCAATTATGCCTATGCGCAGTATCTCCAAGTCAACTTCACGTTTGCTCAATTTTGAAATTGATGACGGAATTGTTGACAACATGTTTAGTTCTAACACCTCTCTTTTCTGCTTAATAACGCGCATATCTTAAATAGACTGTGCTCATAAAACTTTACAATTAACTGTGGTGAAAACATTGGAGAAGTGGGAATGCACAATATGCGGCTACATTTATGACCCAGAAGTTGGCGATGAGGAACACGGAATACCGCCTGGAACACCATTCGAAAAACTTCCAGAGGATTGGGTTTGCCCAGTCTGCGGCGCGCCCAAGGACAAGTTTGTAAAGCGTGAGTAGAAACTTTTTATCTAGTTGCACTAACATTCATATATTAGTTGAAGGCGTTTTGTGAAGGATTAACCATGCCCATCGAAAAGATAAGGAAAAGGGATGGAAAACTCGCGGATTTTGACCCTGATAGAATTAAGGATGCTATTCACAAGGCTTTCATCGCTGTTGAACTTGAAGACGGAGAAAAAGCAGAAGCCGTAACAAAAGAAGTTGTCAAAATTTTAGAGGAAAGGTTCAGAGAGAGAATCCCATCAGTTGAAGATGCACAAGACATAGTCATTGAAGTTCTGAAGAAAAGCGGCTACGAGAGGGTTGCGGAAGAATACAAAGCCTATAGAGAAAAGAAAGATGAAATCAGAAGTTTAAGGCAAACTCTTGGAATTCCAGAGCCAAAACTAACCGTTAACGCCTTAGAAGTCTTGAACAGGCGTTACCTTCTAAAAGATGAAACTGAAAGAATTGTTGAAACTCCAAACCAAATGTTTATGAGGGTTGCAAGAGCCATAGCGAAAGTCGACAAAGAATACGGCGACAACCCAGAAGAAAGTGAAAAAACATTTTACGAAATGATGGCGCGACTCGAGTTTATACCAAACTCCCCAACGCTGTTCAACGCGGGAACAGACTTAGGCCAGCTTTCCGCATGCTTCGTCTTGCCGGTTGAAGACTCCTTAGAAAGCATTTTCACGGCAGTTAAGAACATGGCTTTAATCGAGAAAAGCGGTGGAGGCGTGGGCTTCGACTTCTCTAGACTGAGGCCAAACGGTGACATAGTAAGGTCAACAAAAGGCGTGGCATCAGGTCCAGTAAGCTTCATGAGGGTTTTTGACACCGCCACAGAGGTCATAAAGGCTGGTGGAAAACGTAGAGGCGCCATGATGGGGATATTACGTGTTGACCATCCAGACATTATAGAGTTTATAACGTCAAAGCAGAAGACGGGTTTTCTCTCGAACTTCAACATTTCAGTTGCGGTAACAGACGAGTTCATGTATAATGTGGAAAGAGATGAAGAGTATTGGCTTATTAACCCAAGGAATGGGGAAAAAGTGAAGAGGCTGAAAACTAAAAGCGTTTGGAGTTTGATGGCAGAATCAGCTTGGGCAAGTGGAGACCCAGGAGTGATATTCATAGATGAGATTAATAGGCATAATCCCACACCAGAAGTGGGCAGAATAGAAGCCACGAATCCTTGTGGTGAACAACCGCTTTTGCCCTACGAGTCTTGTAATTTGGGTTCCATTAACCTTTCTAGAATGGTTGTGAATGGTAAGGTGAATTGGGATAAGCTTAGGGAGACCGTGCGGAACGCTGTTCATTTTCTTGATAACGTTATTGACGCGAACAGGTATCCTCTTAAGGAGATAGAGGCTATTACTAGGGCTAATAGGAAGATAGGTTTGGGCGTTATGGGTTTTGCCGACATGCTGATTAAGCTTGGGATTCGTTATGATTCTGAAGAAGCCCTGCAGCTTGCTGAGAGACTTATGAAATTCATTGATGAAGAAGCGCATAAGAAGTCCATGGAAATTGCTGAGGAACGCGGTTCTTTCCCAAACTTTGAGAAAAGCATCTGGAAAGACAAGTATAAGGCCATGCGCAACGCCACTGTAACAACCATAGCGCCGACAGGAAGCATAAGCATAATTGCTGGATGCTCGTCTGGAATTGAACCAATATTTGCAATTTCGTTTATCAGAAACGTGCTTGGCGGAACAAGACTTTTTGAAACAAACCCGCTGTTCGAGTTAGTAGCGAAAGAAAGGAGTTTTTACAGCGCCAAACTACTTGAAGAAATTGCCAAAACGGGTTCTGTACAAAAAATTGACGAAGTTCCAGAAGATGTTAAAAGGCTATTTGTTACAGCACTTGACATTGCTCCAGAATGGCACGTGAAGATGCAAGCAGCCTTCCAAAAGTACACGGATAACGCTGTCTCAAAAACTGTTAACATGCCCACAGAAGCAACTATAGAAGATGTTAAGAGGGTTTATGAGCTTGCGTGGAAACTTAAGTGTAAGGGCATAACAGTTTTCCGTTACGGAAGTAAACCAGAACAAGTGCTTTATATAGGCGAGGTTAAGACAAAAGAGACGAAGTTTGTTGCTGCAGAGTCGGAATATGCTGGCGGCTGTCCAACAAAAACTTGTCCGTTCCCAGGTTAAAGTGCTGGTTTATTTCTCAATGTTGATGTTGTAGCTTGTTTTGACTCCAGCTTTTTCGAAGAGTTTTCCTACGGGGCAGTTTTCCAGCGTCAGTTTGAATATTTTTTGGATTTGCTCCTTTGTGGCTTCTGCCCTAACAGTGATGTTAAAGCTTACCTCTGTTACTGTCCCAGCCTCCTCTGACTTGACAGCTTCAGTTTTCACTTCCAAATCTTTCAATTGAACCCGCATTTTCTTCGCCATCAAAGCAAATATCGTTGCAAAACACCCAGCATAGCTCATTACGCCAAGCTCAAGGGCGGTTGGTCCCATATCTGTTCCAAGTTCTGGTGGAAGGTCTAGGCATACGCTGTGGGCTCTACCATTGTCAACGGCTATTCGCAAGTCCTTAACCAGTTTCGCGTTTGCATAAAGTTTCTGCGTCAACATTTTCACCTCCAACGCTTTTAGACGCCTTTGATTTAGGGAAGTTTCTTCTTGCACAAGAACCAGTCCACGCATTCATAGCCTTCTTGTAAGCGCTTTTCAGCTGCATCCTGCGTCGTTGGCGGCGGAACAATCACCGCGTCTCCTGGTCGCCAGTTTGCTGGTAAAGCTACTTTGTATTTGTCGGCTGTTTGCAAAGCATCGATAACTCTCAAGATTTCATCCATGTTTCTTCCAACATTCAAAGGATAGTATGTCATCGCTCGCAGCTTCATTTCTGGGTCAATGAAGAATACTGCGCGTATGGCGGCTGTGCTGCTCATGCTTGGGTGAATCATGCCGAAAAGGTTTGCCACTTTCATGTCTAAATCCGCGATTATTGGGAATGGAATTTCCACGCCGAGTTTTTCCTTTATTCTTCTTGTCCATGCGATGTGGGAGTAGACGCTGTCTATGCTTAAGCCTATTAACTGAACGTTTCGCTTTACCAGTTCACTGTAAATCTGCGCGAAAGCAACAAACTCTGTTGTGCAGACTGGCGTGAAATCTGCTGGATGTGAAAAAAGAATCACCCATTTACCCTTAAAATCAGAGAGTTTTATAACGCCATGCGTTGTCACAGCCTCGAAGTCTGGAACTGGTTCACCAAGCCCTAACATTTTAATTTTCTCTTCAACTTTCTCCATACATTATCACCTCACTACAAATTTTATTTACTTGCATACTAGAATTTTCTAAACTTTTCCTTTGGCGCACCGCATATCGGACAGCGGCTAGGCGCTTCACCTTCAACAGTGTAACCGCACATTTCGCAGATGTAGATAGCCCCAATCTTTAAGTCCTTACTATTTTCTACAGCTTGCTTTGCCTTCTGGTACATGCCAGCGTGCACTTTTTCAGCTTGAAGCGCCCAGTTGGTTGTTCTTTCCGCGCCTTTCTCATCTTGGAGTTTGGCAACAGCATTAAACGAGGGATACATCTCATTTACCTCATAGGTTTCTCCATCTATAGCTGTCTGCAGATTTTCCGCTGTACCACGAAGCATGCCTAAAACGTTGTAATGGTTTGCAGCGTGAATCTGCTCAGCATAGGCTATTGCCCTAAAAAGTCTAGCGACGTTTGGAAAGCCCTCCTCTTCAGCCTTCTTCGCAAAGATTAGATAGCGCATGTGCGCTTGGCTTTCACCTGCAAAGGCTGTTTTCAAATTTTCTTCGGTCATTTTTCTCATGGGATTGTTTCGCCTCCTATTTTTTGCCTAAACTTTACGATAAACTTATAAAATTGTCTGAACTTAAAAAAGTTTATGTACGAAAATCAGACGAAAAAATTGATGGAAAATATGAAAATCGCATTAAAAGAGGAAACCTTATGGTCGACAAGCTTGATATGAAAATTCTTCAAATACTCGAGGAAGATGCTAGTATTCCCTACACGGAAATAGCCCGCAGACTAAGGCTTAACGAGTCAACCGTTAGGAAGCGAATTGCAGCGCTAAGGCAGATGGGAGTGATAAGAAAGTTTACGGTGATAATTGAACCAGCAAAAATGGGATTAAACACTGTGGCAATAATAGGCGTTGACGTAGACCCACCGAAGCTTTTGGAGGTCGCGCAGAAACTCTGCGAAATACCAGAAACGAGGTATGTGGCAACATCTACTGGCGACCACATGATAATGACTGAGATATGGACTAGCGATGGAAAGGAACTGTCCAAAATTATTTCAGAAAAGATTGGGACGATTGAGGGTGTGAAGAAAATTTGTCCTTCGATAATACTGGAAAAGCTAAAAGTTTAAAACAACAATTTAGTTATGGCGAAGTGAAAGTCCATGAGCCTAATACCAGAAGAGCATAAGGGACACATTAAAAGCGAATTTGAAGAGAAGCTTGGAAAGCCAGTAAAAATTGTCATGTTCACGCAAGAGGTAGAATGCCAATACTGCGCCCAAACCAGACAACTACTTAGCGAGATTTCGGCTCTGAGCGACAAAATAAGCTTGGAGGTTTATGACTTTGTGGCGGACGCTGAAAAGGCTAGAGCGTATGGCATCGATAAGGTTCCAGCCATAGCCATTGTCGGCGAGAAGGATTATGGCGTCAGATTTTATGGGCTTCCTTATGGTTATGAACTGCAAACTCTGCTTGAAGGAATAATAACTGTTTCAAGAGCGAGAACAGACCTCTCAGAAGAGATAAAGATGAGATTAAGGGAAATTAGGACGCCAATTCACATTCAAGTGTTTGTGACGTTGACGTGCCCCTACTGCCCAATGGTTGCAAGCCTAGCCCATAAATTTGCAATAGAAAATGATTTGATAAGGGCAGATGTTATAGAAGTCAGCGAATTTCCACATTTAGGCTTCAAATACGGCGTCATGGGAGTGCCAAAAACAGTTATCAACGAAAAAGTGGAGTTTGTCGGCGCTCTCCCAGAAGACCTTTTCCTTGAGCACATAATATTAGCTACGGCTTGAAAAGCGTCATAAAAGTGTTCACATTGGAATTTACGGGAGAAACCAAAAAACCGAGTTTAATCTTCATCTACAGCGGAGAATTTGCGGAGAAAGTAATAAGAAACCTCATAAACGACCCAAGTTTCTGCAAATCCTGCGGGATATACTGCGACTCATGCAAATACAACGTTTACAGTTTTGTTCAAGACATCCGCGCGGCAATGCAACTTCCAAGCCCAGCGGAACTGCCAGCATTTATAGATAACCCAGAAAAATATATGCCGAGAAAAATTCCAAAAGCCGACTTATGCATAGCGTCTGGGCTTCATAAGGACTTGCTTCTAGAACTTCCAGCGTACCTACATAAAAATGGTGTTAATGGTTTAATTGTGCCCATAGAAAATTCCAGTGAGGTTCCATCCGGTTTAAGGAGGCAAGTTGAAGAAAGATGTATGGAAATTCAAATAGAAAGCGCCTTTCCAAAGCCATTTTGCTCCTTAGAGGCAGATGAAAAAGATAAGCCGCTGATTTCCAGGTTCGTGAACAGCTTTAATGTTGGGAAACCAGAATTGGACATTTCAACTGAAACGCGTGGAAAACACGATGTTATCGGCTCAGCGGTTGTTAGGCGAAGCGCACCATGCGGTTCAACATGGTATGTGGCAAAGAAAATTCTGGGAACAAGAATCGAAAGGAGCATACTTTATGACGTAATAGCGAAGGCGCACCACAGCTACCCATGCACTGCAACCATGAATGTTGACCCAGAACTTAAGGAGCCAATACTCCACATTGGAGGCTACATAATAAGGGAAACTGTGGAAAAAGCATTGGAAAAGCATAGGAAAAGCGTATGATTTGCGATATTTTTAAATTCGCCTAGGCGGTTGACTCTGCTATGCATGAATGGGCGCTGGCAGAATCTGTCATATCAACGGTTTCGCAAATTGCAAAGAAGGAAGGGCTAAAAGAAATCAGCGAAGTTAAAATTGTCGTAGGTGAACTACAGCAAGTTGAGCTTGACATATTTGAATTTGCGTTATCGCAGCTTAGAACACCCGAACTTGAAAAAACAAAGTTTAGCATTAAAGTTTCAAAGGCGCAGTTTCAGTGCAGAGTCTGCGGAAACAAGTGGAGTTTTGAAAAAGGAAACTTAAGTGAAGACGACGCTGAAGCAATACATTTTCTTCCAGAGGTTGCCCACACATACATTCGATGTCCAAAATGTGGCAGCCCAGATTTCGATGTGACAAAAGGGCTTGGAATATGGCTTGAAAGCATAAAGGGCGTGAAATAAAATGGTTGACCCTAGAGTAAACATAATAAATGAAAGACTTGCGGCAGTCCGCAACATAATCGCAGTTTCAAGCGGCAAGGGCGGAGTTGGAAAAAGCCTAACAGCGTCAACACTTGCCTTAGCTCTTGCAAAAAAAGGTTATAAGACTGGTCTCTTCGACTTGGACTTCACAAGCCCATCCACGCATGTGATTTTAGGCATAGGCAACGTTAAGCCAAAAGAGGAAAAGGGAATAATTCCACCGCAAGTCCATGGAATAGCGTACATGTCAATAATTTACTACTCTGGCGAACACGCAGCGCCGTTAAGAGGCGCAGACGTTTCAAATGCGCTAATAGAACTTCTTGCAATAACAAGGTGGAGCGAACTTGACTTCTTAATAATCGACATGCCGCCTGGAATAAGTGACGCAACGTTGGATATAATCCGCCTAATCAAGCAAGTAAAATTCCTCATTATAACTACGCCTTCGCAGCTTGCCTTCGAAACCGTAAGGAAGCTGGTGAAACTTTTGAAAGATTTAAAAGTTCAAGTTTTAGGCGTGATTGAAAACATGAAGATGAGTGATTCAAGCTTTGTTAAGCAAGAGACGAAAAAATTGGGTGTACCGCATCTGGGAGAAATATATTTTGACTCAAAAATTGAGGATGCAATAGGAAATGTGAATGAGCTTATGCTTTCTAGTTTCGCTGGGAAAATTGATGAAATAGCCTCAAAAATTGCCGTTTAATCTTTGCCTTTTGCTTTATTTACTTTTGGAAACATCCTTCCAAGCTTTTCTTCGCCAAGCGGTTTTGTTGCCAAACTTACCAGAAAATAGAGCAAGCCAGAACCTAGCATTAACAGAAAAGCCCAGTAACCCCAATGGTACAAGCCGACAACGCTTGAACAGCCTTACTTTCAAATCTGACTATAAGCATTTCCGGCACGGTTCGTGCTCCAAGCGTCACGTATCTACGCAAAAAAGCATGGCAACAAGCAGAATGTAAACCTTCAAATCGTGCCCTCTCCATGATTCTCCGTAGATTAAAGAAATTTGATATTTAAAAGCTGCTGTAAAAATTGTGACAATTATACCTTGTTATTTCTCTTTTTATGCGTTTTCCTAGCCGTAGCCTTTTCCATCATTGCAAGCTCCTCAATGGAACTTGCCTTACGCAGTTCCTGCATGTACCAGCTTCTATCCCTAGAATAACTTAAGCCCGCAGCCACTCCGAAAATTATGAGGGCTATTCCGCTTATGATGAAGGTTAATCCTACAACGGCTCCAGCTAGGGGTTCCACGTGGTATGGTATGAAAATGAACCATTGTGGCTCTCCTGGAAGGCTTAGGGTTTCAAGGAAGCCTCCTACGAAGAATATGGCTCCAGCTAGGAACATTAAGTAGGAAAGCGTTTCGTTATGTCTTGACTCTTCAGCTTTTTCGTGTAGGTATTCCCTAAATGACATTATGTTTTCAATATGTCAAGTTACCGTACATGTAAGTAAATTTTATTATAGTGGAATACTCATTGCAAAAACTAATTCAAAATAAGCGTCAGCGAGGAGTTTGCTTGCAGAAACTTGAGGCCGTAATCTTCGATTTCATAGGGACGTTGACGAACGTTAAAGGTTATAACTTGGAAAATTCAAAAATGAAGCTTTGCAAGGCGATAATTGAATCAGGCTTTAATGTTGAAGAAAAATGTTTTATGGACGCTTACAGCAATTCCCACGAAAAATATAGGGTTATACGCTACCAAGAACTTGTCGAGGTAACAAACGCCGTGTGGATTGCAGACGCCCTAAACAGCCTGGGATTCAAAACAAACCCGGAAGATGAACGCATAAAAACAGCTGTGAACATATTCTTTGAAGATTATGTGCGTTCGCTTGAGCTTAGACCATGCGTAAAAAAATTGTTAGACGAGCTATCGCAAAATTACAAGTTAGGGCTGGTCTCAAACTTTACGTATGCGCCAGTAATCTATGCTGGTTTGAGAAAACTGAACATAAACAGGTTCTTTAACGCCGTTTTAGTTTCGGAAGAGGTTGGATGGCGGAAACCACACACGAAAATTTTTGAGGAAGCCCTAAATAGGCTAAAAGTGAAACCGCGTAAAGCTGTTTACGTTGGAGACAGCCCGCAAGAAGATATAAAAGGCGCGAAGGAAGTTGGCCTAAAAACAATTTTTGTACCTTCACAGTTCTACTCGCTTAAAGATTTAAATGAAAATCAAATAAAACCAGAAATAATTGTAAAAAACATCTGTGACCTTTGCAGAAAATTTCCTAAAATACGGCAGTTATTAGAAACTTAATTTTATCAAAACCACTAATCACTCAAACAATTGACAAGAGGTCTTGTAAATTTCGTATTTTCCGTACATTGCAAGTTAACTTGTCCTCTCTGTCAATAACCAGTGCTCTCAATCCAGCCTTTTCAGCACCTTCATAATCAATTCTTAAATCGTCCCCAATGAACAAAACATCTTTGGGATTCAGACCCAACTTTTTAACAGCATATGTGAAAATTTCTTTCGCTGGCTTAGCTTTTCCAGCGGCGTCAACGCTAACTTCCACATCAAAGAAGCCTACAAGCCCCAACTTTGCTAGAACTTTTTCTACATCTGCTTGTAGGCTGTTTGTCACTATGCCAACCTTTAAGCCCCTCTCCTTCAATTTTTCCAGAACAAATAATGCTTCGGGATAAAGCGAAAAATTGGCGTGATCCCACCATTCTTTGTCAATTGCTTCTGCCAAAGGCAAAGCATCTTCTTTAATTCCCAAATTTTCTAAAAGCAAAAGGTTGAACTCAACCCAAAATCTTGTCCCAAACTCAGCCATTTTTTCCACACTCAATTGCTTCTTTGCCTTTTCCCAAGCCTCAGAAACTTCATTAATGGAATATTCTGCTCTATGCACCCTGAGAATTCTGCAAAAGATTTCTGGAGCAGATTCTACATGAACTAAAGTTCCGCCCATATCAAATAGAACAGCCTTAACCTGATGCATAGCAAACTTACCTTTCAAATTTGGTGAATATGCGGCCGCCGGGATTCGAACCCGGGATCGCAGGCTTGGAAGGCTTCCACGCGCTGTTTGCTTACGGCGTCTGTGTCCTAACCAGACTAGACGACGGCCGCATGTGTTTTGCACTATGTTATTTTCTAAGGTGTTGTAGATAAAACTTCTTTTATTGTGGTTTTTGGTTTGGCTTGAAGAGTTTTTTCTCGTGTGTTGGCTTTGGTTTGAAGCTTCCTGGATATTTTGGTGTTGCGGCTTTTTGGCGTTCGATGTTTTTTATTCGTGCGTAGAGTTTTGCTATTTTTGTTTTTGATGGAGTTTTTTGTTTTGGGAGTTTTGCTGGAATGGGTGTGAAGGGTTTTATTTCTTGGGTTTTGTGGCGCTTTTCGCGTTTGCGGCTTGTTGCTGTCAAGTCTTTTACTTTTTGGAAAACGACATAACCGTTTTTTAAGTCGACTTCTTGCACTTTCCATCCAGCGTCAAGCCATGCCTTGGCGTGTGCGTTAGTTGGCGAGTTGCTCCACCACTCTTCATGTCTGTACGCGCTTAATGGTAGGTTGTCGCCTATTATTCCGTCTATCTGTGCAAAACTGAGCCTTACAGTGTGTGTGAAGGCTGCCCTAAATTTTAGATGTTCCTTTAAACCGTCATATTTGCCCATAACTCTTGGCGAGACGATTTTTCTGGCGCAGTTTAGGCAAAACATTCTGCTCGTGTCGCCTGTTGAAACTTCTGGGACCATGCAGTCTATGCAGTATAGGCGTCCGCATCTTTGACATTTTCTTAAATGGCGGTACGGTAGGACTCTGCCGCAGATTCCACATTCATCTTTTATTGGCATTATACGCCACAACTGTTCGTGCTAGTTTATCTGGATTATTGATGAAGTTTTTAATATAGGTGATGTTTTTGTGTTTTGGTATTCGGAGTTTGCAATAAAACTTATAGAAGTGCAGTTTTGCTGCTTAAATCGTGGTTTCATGCTTTTTAGCGAGTACTTGCACGAGAAAGCTGAAGAATCAAGGCATAATGAGACCATAGGCTATTTGATAATCATAATAGGCTCTGTATTCTTTGTCGGCGGCCTAATCGAAACCGTTGTGATGGTTGAAAACCCAGAGTGGTTTCTGATTATTCCCTATCACTTGACGGCACATCCATATAGCCTCCTCGGCTTGTCGCTGACTTTAACGGGTCTTGTTTTGCTCTTTCTTGGAATTGCCATTAGCTTTCACTATGCTAGGGAACGAAGTTGGTACATGAAGGAACTGCATAAAACTCATGCGGCTGAAGAGCGGAAATTGCGATCTGAAAGGAAATCTGATTAACGGCTAATGTAAGTGTTACCAATGCTGTTTTTGCCCTAAACATTTAGGCTTATGGTTTCCTTGACTTCTAGTTGATGCTTTTCGCAAAGCATGTAAACGCCCTTGTAAAAGTTTTCGGGTTTGCATGGTGCTTTCATCAAGCAACCCTTAACATTGCAATGCCTCAGTCCTATGTTATGTCCAATTTCGTGGAGGCTTATTCCAACGCAAGCTCTAAACAAGTGCTTTTTATCAATGTTGTACGTTGAAACTATGGAAATGTTCTGTTCTGGAGTTAACCCGACAAAGCCTTCTCCGAGACCAAGAATGTAATGTGGCAGAATTGCAAGTAAAATCGTTTTTGGACTTGTGCCAAAAAAGCCTTTTTAACTCACCCATCAAATCGTTGAGGTGAACCATTCTTCTGTCTTTCATGAAAAACTTTGCCAGCATACTCTTTGGCTTTAGAAGAATTTTTTCGGGGAGTCGCCTTTCCTCTGCAATTTCAGCAACTCTTATTTTGTATATGGATTTGGCATTTGCAATGATATCTTCGAGGAAGTCATAACTGGAATCAAAAGGTTGAATAATTAACCTATACATCACTTTCAAAGGTGAATATGCAGCTTTATGGTTTAACTCTTTTCGGTTAAGAAGTTTGTTTGATAGAAAACGTGGGGTTTATCCTTTGACAACGGCTATTGGCACCATTCTTGCAACTTTTGTGGCTATTCCAACCCTGTCGCTTACATCCGCAACGATGTCAACGTTCTTGTAGGCTGGGTCAGCCTCCTCAGCTAAAACTACAGAACTCGCAGACCTAACGTATATTCCACGTTGCTCCAACGCTTTCTTCACGTCTCCGCCCCAGAACCTCCTTTTTGCAGCATTTCTACTCAACATTCTTCCAGCGCCATGTGCGGTCGAGCCGAAACTTATTTGCATAGCCTTTTCTGTGCCAACCAGCAGCCAAGAGCTTGTTCCCATGCTTCCAGGTATGAGGACTGGTTGACCAACCGCTTTATAGTCTGTTGGGATTTCTGGGTGGTTGGGAGGGAAAGCTCTTGTTGCGCCTTTCCTGTGAACCCAAACTTTCCTTTGTTCACCGTTAACTCTATGATTTTCTATTTTAGCGATGTTGTGGGCTACGTCATAAACTAGTTTTAAACCGAACTTTTCTGGGTCTTGTTTGAAGACTTGTTTGAAGCTTTGTCTGACCCAGTGCATTATTGCCTGGCGATTTGCAAATGCATAGTTTACTGCGCAAGCCATCGCCTTGTAATAATCCTCAGCCTCGTTGCTGTTTCCAGGGGCGCATGCAAGCTCTCTGTCTGGAAGAACAATTTTGTATTTGTGCACTGCCCTTTCCATGACCCGTAAATAATCGGAACATATCTGGTGTCCATAACCGCGGGAGCCACAGTGAATCATCACTGTTATTTGCCCTTCACTTTCGATTCCAAAAGTCTTGGCGGTACTTGGGTCGTAGATTTTATCAACTTTTTGGATTTCTAGGAAGTGGTTTCCAGAACCCAACGTGCCTATCTGAGTTAGTCCTCTATTCTTGGCTGTTGTTGAAACCTTGTCTGGGTCTGCGTTTTTCATGCATCCGCGTTCTTCGCAGTGCTCCGCGTCTTCGTCCCATCCTAATCCTTGGTCAATTACCCATTGGACGCCTTCTACAACAAGCCTGTCTAAATCGTGTTCTGTAACCTTAAAGTCTTTTCTGCGGCTTCCAAGCCCGCATGGAACATTATCAAAAATCACGTTTGTAAGTTCCACAAGTTTTGGTCTCAAGTCCTTCTCGAAAAAGTTTGTTGTTAATAGGCGAACTCCGCAGTTTATGTCGTAGCCAACTCCGCCTGGGCTTATTACGCCTTCCTCGTAGTCTGTGGCTGCAACGCCGCCTATTGGGAAGCCATATCCTTCATGTCCGTCTGGCAGTGTGATTGAGTGTTTGTATATGCCTGGTAAATGAGCAACGTTCACGCTTTGCTCAAGCGTCCTATCGGTTTGCATTTTTTCTAGTAGTTCTCTGTTGGCGAAAATTATTCCTGGAACTCGCATGCCCGGTTTATATTTTGGGATGCGCCATGTGTAATCATCTATTCTTTCAAGCGGAACTTTCTCTGTTGGTGGGCGACCTTCTCCTTCTTCCATTTTTTCACCTACGTTATGAAGTGAGTGTGCTAGGATATAAGGAATTTTGGTTTAAACACCAAAACACTCACTTTAACAAGCTCTTTTCTTTCTTAACAAAATCGATGAAGCCCTCCAAACTTTCCCCTAACGCTGTTTCACTCAGAATAGGATGCGTTGCTAAGTGTTCTAGCGCCTTCTTAACAGCATCATCCCGTTCAATTATCCTTTTCCTAATGGCTTCAAAAGAATCTCCGTTCTCAATGCCTTGCCTAGCAATGCTTTCCCAAAGCCGAATTTGCCTCACGTATGTTTGGAGTTTTTCAATAGCTTCTTCTGCCTTGCCAAAGTGGCTGTAATACAAAAACTTTGGTTTTAGGCGCATTATTTTGTTAAGAGAATCTAATGCAACGTTTAGGTAAAAGGGTGTGGGTGTTGTAGGCACAATTACGTCAAGCGTGTTTAGGTAAATTCCCGCTGCATCCCCAGTGAAAATTCCGTTGCTTAAAGGTTCATAATAGCACACATGATGTGATGCATGCCCCAACGTTTCAACAACTTTAAGGGCTATTCCATTTCCAACATCAATTGTTGCGCCGTCAACTGCTGGGATCACTCGCCCTTCTGGAACTGGTTCCGGTGCGCCGTAGATTTTTGTTATATCTCCTAAAACTGCTTTTGATTGCTCCCAAAGTTTTTCTGGATTAATTAGGTGCGGCGCCCCTCTTGGGTGAACCATGACCTTTGCCCTTGGCAAATGCCTTATTAACGCTCCAGCGCCTCCGCCGTGGTCTAGGTGAATGTGTGAAAGCGTCACATAAGCAACTTCTTCTGGTTTAATATCTAACTTCTTTAAGCCTAAAAGTAAATTTGGTATTGATGAGGCTGGGCCAGTTTCGATTATTGCTGTTTTTTCTCCCTTTAGGATATAGCTTGCCATGAAATTCTTTATTCCAGCAGTTTCCAAATCCACCAAGTACAGGTAATCTTCTAGCCTTGTTATTTGCATATGCCTCACATGCACTTTCTGGAAAACATGTTTTCAATCGTTTACATGTTTAAATGTTTTGTAATGAAGCCTTTTAAATGGTCATGAAGCATTTTCAGTTGTGGAATTATGCTAATCAAAATAGTTCGGGAATTAACGCCAGAAGAGGTTAGGGAAAGGATTAAAGGTTTTGAAAAGGATTTCGGCATGAACTTTGAGAAGTTTGAAGAGTCGTTTCTCAAGAAAAAGTTTGGCGGTAAACTTGCTAAAGCCTATTTTGAATGGGCAGAACTCGTAGACAGTTATAGAGGCTATGTAGAAGAGGGGCAACTTGACTACACGATTGAAGAAACTAGGGAACTAAAACCCGAACAGGCGGCTTTGCTTACGCCAAAAAGAATAGAGCTACTCTATCAACTTGCGGTTTTAAGGGTTGATTCAATTAATGATTTCGCCCAAAAAGTTGGACGCAACGTGAAAAACGTTTACGAAGATTTAAAAGTGCTAAGCAAGTTCGGCTTTGTTAGATTCAACAAGCGAAAAGGCAAAGCGCTTGTGCCAGAAACCCCGGTGAAAGAAATAACTTTTCTGATCAGATAATTGAGTTGTTCAAAAGCCTTGAAACACAACGCTTAATTATAATTCATATCTTTAACGGAAATACGCAAAAGTATTAGGATGAATGCATATGGTTAACGCAATAATTTTCGGTGCACCTGGCTCTGGGAAAGGCACGTATGCTTCGCGGCTGCAATCCAAGCTTGGTGTTGATGTCATCGCTACTGGTGATGTTTTCAGGGAGATTATGAAAGAGGATACGCCGCTTGGGCGTAAGGTGAAGGGTTATGTTGAGGAGGGGTTGCTTGTGCCAGATGAAGTTGTAATTGAAGTTCTACAGGAGCGTATGGCAAAGATTCCGAGTGGCAAGGGCTTCATTTTGGATGGTTATCCACGCACAATTGAGCAGGCAAAGGCTTTGGAAAAGATTACCAAAATAGACGTGATAATTCAGCTGATAGTTCCAGACTGGATAATCATTGAACGTTTGTCAGCGCGGAGAATTTGTAGGAAATGTGGAGAAGTTTACAACTTAAGGTACTTGAAGCCTAGAGTTGATATGGTGTGCGACAAGTGTGGAGGGGAGCTATACCAACGTTCTGATGACACTCCAGAAGTTATAAAGCGGCGCATTAAAGTTTACGAACAGCAAACTAAGCCGATACTCAAATATTATAGGGAAAAGAAAGTTCCATTCGTAGAGTTCAAAACGGAATCGCTAGAAATGCCTCCAGAGGTTGCCGTGGAAGAAATCATTAAAGGCTTGCAAAAACTGAAACTAGTTTGATTGGCACTTTAAATGTCAAGTATAAACTTTAAGATGACTTTTTCAGGTTTTTTGATTATTTCCATCATGTGATATGTGACGGCTTTTACGCCAACTTTTTGCGCGTGCTTTTCTGGGTTAAATTTTTCTCCCCAAACTTCAGCCTTGAGCCTAAAACCATTTGGCGTTTCACTTAAACTCTGAATCTTAAACTTGGAATATAGCATCTCTTCAAGTTCAAATTTTACAAGTAAAGCCTCGAGCCAATTGTAAAGAAGAGCATGCTCATCTCCAGCTTCAACTTCAACTTTATCTCTAATTTTTGGGTTAACTTTGTCCACCTCTGTCATTACATCAAACATTGCAAGAGCAGCGTTTTCAAAAGCTTCTGCTAAATTGTTTCCATAGGCTTCGATGTAAGCGTCTGCCATGTGCTCTAGGAACGTGTATCCTTTATCATCTGGCATGTCGTCAACCACGTAAATCATGGAACTGTTTATTTTAAAACCGTTTTGTTAGATGGATGCTAAAGGCTTTTCAAAATTATGTTTTAAAACCATGTGCCAGCGTAGCCACGGCTTTTCTTCATAAAACACTGATGAGGGTTCATTAGTTCCATACTTAACCCCCAGAGCCATAACACCGCCAGTTAAGGCTCCGCAAACTGAACCGCATCGTCCTATTCCACCGCCAAAACCCGTAGCTATTTTTGGAATTAGCGCATTTTCACCGTTCCAAAACTCGAACATTGTTAATAGGACACTTTGGGCGCAGTTGTAACCATCAAGGAAACGTTTAACTGCCTTCTCGCAGAGCGTGTTTCGATGCAAAATTTTGCCCAATCCTTCAAGTTTTATAGATATTTTGGAATCTTTTTTATCGCTGCGACTGTAAGTTTTACAGCTTTTTCCGCATCTTCTAGACTCAAGAGCGAAGTTGGACTGTGTATGTAGCGTGTTGGCACCGTTATGGCGCCGCTTGGCACTCCTTCACGTGTTAATGCGATGCGCGCGGCATCTGTTGAGCCTGGCAGCCCTGTTTCAAGTTGGTATGGAATCTTATTTTCTTCAGCTGCATCTATAAGCAAGCGTAAGACTTTTGGATGTGCGATTAAACCCATGTCCGCAACCTCTATTGATGGGCCTTTCCTAAGTTTTATTGGAGCTTCAACTTCCTTTACGCCTGGTATGTCGCCAGCCACAGTCACGTCTAATGCTATGCCAACGTCTGGATTTATTCCGAAGGCTGCTGTTGTTGCTCCTCTTAAGCCGACTTCTTCTTGCACTGTTCCAACAGCGTATACTGTGCATTCAGTGTCTTTGAGTAGTTTCATCGCTTCAATCATAACTGCACATCCAACTCTATCGTCGAAAGCCTTTCCAATAACAATGTCTTTGCTGATTTTTGCAAATTTTATGTCAAACGCCACGGGGTCTCCAATTTTCACGCCCATTTTTTTGGCTTCTTCTTGGCTTTCTGCGCCTATATCTATGAAAAGCTCGTCGTATGTTATGATTCTTTTTCTTTCCTCTTCCTTTTGTATGTGCGGTGGTTTTGAACATATAATTCCATGTAATGGGCCTTTCGCCGTGTAGACTAGGACTTTTTGGGCTAGTAGTATTCGGTCGTCTATTCCACCTATCTTTGCGAACTGCAAGAATCCTTCTTTTGAAATTGTCTTTACAAGTAAGCCTATTTCGTCCATGTGGGCGGCAAGCATTACTTTAGGCGCGTTTTTCTTTCCCTTCTTTATCCCTATAACGTTTCCAAGTTTGTCCTCTCTAACTTCGTCAACAAATTTTTCCAACATGCCTTTCATTAATTTTCTAACTTCTTCTTCCCTTCCAACAACTCCACACGCGTTGGAAAGTTTTTCCAAGGTTTCCGCAAGTCCCATGCTTTTCGCCTCGAAATAATAGGCTAGAATCATAAATCTTTATATTAAACAGTTGCGGTATACAAAACCCAAGATATGTATGGGCTTGCATAATTTGCGCCCAAAAAGGTGCAGAGATAATTATTGAACAAAAACAGGCTTTTAAACGTGCTAGGAGTGGTTAGCGGAATTGTCGTTTGAGATACAAGAGTTACCAGACATTATACGTATCATTGCGCTCTTAAGTCTCGGCAGAGGAGTTTATTTAGACAAGCATTGGCTAAAACGTAGAGTGGACAAGTACTGCGCTGGCTACGTTTGTGTCGACATTAAGGACATTGAAGAAGCATTGGAGGAGATGAGCAAAGAAGGCTTGCTAGTCAATGATGGCGAAATCATAAAGCCTACTGAAAAGGGTTTAAGGTTGAGTAGGGAATGGCGCAATCTGCTTTTGAAGAGGGAGCCAGTTTTAGAAGTTGTTGCTGGTTTGGCAGACGGCTCAATAACGGGGCTTGTGACTGTTCTTTCAGCCTTTATAGCCAACTTACCAATAAACATGGCGGCTTTCGCTGCAATTTTAAGCCTAGCAGCAGTCGCAATAACAAATTTTTCCAGCTTTCTATTAGGCGGAAAAACCGAGGACCTTGCAGACTTGCTCACGCTAAAAGAGTTGATGGACCATAGCCTAAGCGACATACCCGACAAGGATGAGAGGGACAAATCCCTAAAACTCGTTAGGCAACTGTTCATAATCTTGCGGAAGGAAATTAACAGGTCAAACATTTACGCTGCATTAATAGCAAGCACCACGACGTTTCTTGCGGGTATATCCCCAATAGTAGCCTATTTAACGCTTCCACAACCATTCAGCCTAATCCTCTCAATGGGAATCGTTGGAACAATAATAGGCGTTTTTCTCGTGCGCTACCGCTCACAAAGAACAAAGGTGCATTGGAAAGTAACCCTCGGCGAAACCATAGCCATAATAATAATAGCCGTCATCGCCTCACTAATACTCGGGGGAATCAAATAGCAAAATTTTTGTTAAGTTCAATCCACTTAAAAGCGTGGTCAAATGCGAAGCTTTCAGATAAGTCTAACAGCAATATTCGCGGCGCTACACGCAGTGTTATATTTTATGTCGTTTGGTTTGTGGCGCAACTGGGGAATATACCTAGAATCCATAGAAGGCATAATTCTAGGCCCAAAATTAGGTTTTACCACCGCGCTGATAGGCTCTTTAATTGCACGGATGATAAGGCCCGACGAATTTTGGATGTTCGGCATAATCGCCGAACCAGTAAGCGTCCTAGTGGCCAGTTTATTAGCAAAGACAAAATGGAAACCAGTTTTAGGATTGTATGCAGTAACTTTATTGACGTATTTCATTCACCCTTATGGAAATCCGTTTGGACAAGGCCTTCCCATATGGACAATCTTGGATGTGCTGTTCGCGTTTTTGCTCATTTATCCAGCAGCCAAGTTCGGAGGAAAATTGTTTAACATGAATTTTAAGCGTTTACCAATCAAAGTTTCTTTGATTTCCTTTGTTTGCATAGCAACAGACTCGCTGATTAGGATATTCCTTCTAATCCCATGTGGGCTTTACAACTTATTTACTTACTTTAGCACTTTTGAAAGCCTTTACACTATTTTTGTTGAAGCCGCTGCTGCCTCTTATGTAGAAGATTTAATCGTGGTTATTGTTTCATTTACTGTAGGCGTACCTTTGCTGATTAGCCTTTTAAAGCTTAAGCTCTTAGTAAACGAACAAAATGTGTAAGCATGCAAAGTGAAAATAATTCTATTGTGGTGGTGGCGGTGGCGGTTGCTGTTGTTGTTTTTGCAGTTCCAAATATTCCGTTATGAGCAGCACGCCTTCTATTATTAGGAATATGCCAACTATTATTCCAATGAGGGCCGGTATTACTATTACGAGTATGCCAAAGATTATGCAGAGAATCGCAAGAACTGGCTTTGAAACAGTAATGCCAATTTTCCTCAAGCCTTCCTCTACAACTTCAGTCACTACGCTCACCCTTTTATGCAATGTGAAAACTGCCCCTACCTTAATATTTAAGCTAATGAGTGTAACACTTAATCATGACAATTTTTAAACGTGACAAAAGCGTATAAGTGAGAGAGGTGTCAAGTTGCCTGAACAATTCAAAAAAGTTTTCATCTTCTTGGACACGGATAAACACGCAAGCCCATTCGACATACTAACAACAATAGATGTTTTCCCAGACGCCACAATATTAAAGTACGAAAGCGTAACTGCCGAGGATGCCGAGAAAATAGTCTATGACGCTATGTTTCCAAGAGGACCAGAAGGTGCAAAGCACACAAAAATTTTCATAAACGGACGTGATTTCAAGATGGTGAACGAAATTTTAGAAAGAGCCAAAAAGTGCATGTTCTCACCTTTCGAGCTTTCAGTGGTAGTTGACCCGAGAGGCGCATACACAACTGCAAGCGCTGCCGTGGCAAAAACCCTAGAACTTTCAATTGAAAAAGGCTTCGGAGGTTTGGAGGGCAAAAATGTTACAATTTTGGCTGGAACCGGACCTGTTGGTCAAACCGCTGCGAGGCTTTATGCTTCTGAAAAGGCAAATGTTGTTGTTACATCGCGTGAACTTCAAAAAGCTTCATCTGTAGCCGTAAAGATTAATGAGGAATTAGAGGAAGAGAGAGCGCGAGGCGTCGAAGCGCAAACTCCAGACGAGGTTGGAAAGGCTATAGCAAACGCAGATATAATTCTGTCTGCAGGCGCCGCTGGAACACAGCTGCTTCCAATGGACGTTCTTAGAGAGTACGGCAAAAAATGCAGAATAGTGGCTGACATTAACGCCATTCCACCGTTAGGTGTTGAAGGTTTAAAATCAAAGGCTGAAGGAGAAGAATTTCTGCCGAACATTTTCGGAATAGGCGCTTTAACGATAGGAAAACTCAAAAACAAAGTTGAAGTCGAGTTGATTAGAAGAGCTGCTGAAGAACCCAAGGGCATATTTGACTATAAGATGGCTTATGAAATAGCCAAGAAACTAGTAACTGAAAAGCTTAAAGAGCAAAGTAAGCAACCAGTTGAACCACAAAAACCTTGGCTACCATAGCGAAGTGGTGCTGATGAGCGAAAAAACCTTTCTTTACAAGGCTGAAAATGGCGTCACATGCGAGATTGTTGACACTTTCGCGGAGATGTTTCCACTTTGGGCGGGACGCGTGCTGATAACTGCCGACAATGAAAAGTGGGCTTTGAAAGCCGCCGAGGTTGCAACTGGTTTTGCCACAAGCGTCATAATGTCTCCTGCAGAGGCTGGAGTTGAGCGCGTCGTTCCAGCGGAAGAAACGCCAGACAAGCGTGTAGGCGTGTTGATTCAGATTTATAATAGGAATAGGTTTGAGTTGAAGAATCAGTTAATACTGCGTATAGGACAATGCGTAATGACCTGTCCAACAACAGCTGCTTTCGACGCAATGCCAAACGCTAAAAGACGCTTGAAGGTTGGTAGAAGCATAAGGTACTTCGGCGATGGCTTCCAAAAGAAAGGCATTGTTGGAAACAGAAAAGTTTGGAAAATCCCAGTTATGGAAGGCGAGTTCATAGTTGAAGATTCCTTTGGGGCTGCTGAAGCAGTTGCTGGCGGAAACTTCCTAATCCTAGCAAGCGACAAGACTTCTGGGCTTATAGCTGCAGAAGAAGCCGTTAAAGCAATAAAGGCAAAAGCCAAAGACGTGATTTTGCCATTTCCAGGCGGCATCTGCCGTTCTGGCTCTAAAGCCGGCTCATTAAAATACAAGCTTCGAGCGTCAACGAATCATCCATTTTGTCCAAGCCTAAAAACGGTTGTTCAAGGTTCACAGTTGCCCCAGAACGTTAATTGCGTTTACGAAGTTGTGATTAATGGTTTGACTGTTGATGCTGTTAAGAGGGCTATGGGCGTTGGGGTAAAAGCTGCTGCGGGTGTTTCTGGCGTCGTTAGAATTTCCGCTGGCAACTACGGCGGAAAGCTTGGTCCACACAAAGCCTTTCTAAAAGAAGTTTTGGAAATCGTCTAGCCTTTTTCTTCCTAAACTTTTATTTGACACAATGTTATCTAGCTTTTGGCTAAAGCATGACCAGTAAAAAAGTGAATAATAGTTGAGCACGACAAAGCGAACCTCTCTTGAACTGTTCAGACTCAAAAAGACACTGATGACTCTAGCCAACAAAGAAGGACGCGGCACAGAACTCGTATCGCTTTATATTCCGCCTGGAAAGCAGATAAGCGAAGTCATGAACATGCTTAGGGACGAGTATGGAACAGCCTCCAACATTAAATCCACGACCACGCGCAAAAACGTTCAAGACGCCATCGTGAAAGTTCAGCAACGCCTCAAGCTTTTCAAGGAAACACCAGAAACTGGACTTGTAATCTTTTGTGGAGCAATACCACAGAACGGTGCTGGAAGCGAAAGAATAGAAACGTATGTGATAATTCCGCCAGAACCAATACACATTTACCTTTACCGATGTGATTCGCGCTTTCACACTGAGCATCTGCAAGAACTTTTGCGCGAAAAAGAAACTTATGGCATAATCTTAATAGACTCTTCAGACGCCACGATTGCAACTCTTCGCGGAAGAAGACTCGAAATAGTTAGAGAGGTAAGCTCTGGCGTTCCTGGAAAAACCCGTGCTGGTGGACAATCCGCCAGACGGTATGAAAGGCTTAGGGAGATGCGCCTCCAGGACTATTTTAGGCGTGTAGGCGAACATGCGAACGAGACTTTTCTGCCCATAGAAGACTTAAAAGGAATAATCATTGCTGGTCCTGGACCAACAAAGTACGATTTTGAGAAGGGCGATTATTTGAATTATATGCTGAAGGAGAAGATTTTGGACATTGTGGACACGGCTTATGTTGGCGAGCAAGGCGTTAAGGAGGTTGTTGACAAGGCTCCTGAAATAATGCGCAAAGTTCGCTATATTGAGGAAAGGCGAATTGTCCAGCAGTTCCTATACGAGATTGGACATGACACTGGACTAGCAACTTACGGCGAAGAGGAAGTGCGAAAGGCTTTGGAGGCAGGCGCTGTTAAGACGCTACTTCTTTCAGAAGGACTTGACATTATGCGCGTCACGGTGAAGTGCAACGCATGCGGCTATCAAGAACAACAAACCATTAAGGGTCATATGTTAACAAGCTTTGAACAGAGCCTCGCTGGCAAGCCTTGTCCAAAATGCAATGCCCCGTCCTTGGCAATTGCTGAGACTCAAGAGTTGATAGAGAACTTTGCACAGTTGGCTGAGTACACGAACACAGAAGTAGAGATAATTTCAAACGAAACCGAAGAGGGACATATGCTTAAGAACTCATTTGGCGGAATCGCAGCCATTCTACGATTTAAACTACAAAATCATTAAGCTTCACTGCCACTGAACGAAGTCTGCAAATATTCTTTTGGGATTTATGAACCGCTTAGGAGCCAGGTGTGGTCTTGTTCCAATAAGCGAAAGGTCTTTATACGCATGAAGAAGAAGTTGATGTCATGTCGCACTGTCCAAATTGCGGTAAAGAAATACCTACAGATGTAACCTTTTGCCCATTTTGTGGAGCAAGCGCGACTGCTTTGCCTCCGCCCCCACCACCGCCACCGCCCCAGCAGATGCCAGTAGAGGAGCTTCCAATATCCTACATTGTCCAAACTGCAACTATACCCTTCGATGAAAAAGCCTCACGCATTGAACTGCTGGTCAGGATCTTTTGGAATATATTAACAGGGTTAATAGGCTTCGTATACTCTTTAGCTTTTGGAATAATCATACTATTCTATGGCATCGCGGCATTCATCCTGAACGTAATTAATTTCTTTGTAATTCTAATAACTGGAAAACGCTGGAGAACCGCCTTTAACTGGCAAGCAAAACTCATAACGAAAAGTGCAACTTATTACACGCGCCTTTACAATTACTGGATGCGAAGAGCCCCATACTTCGGACTTATGACAGACAAAAGACCAGCCCTAGAAATGGAGCCAGAAGCATCCAAGACGCCTGGCGGAGCTCCTGCTTAATCACGTAACTAAATCGCAGAATAGTCTCATGAACTCTTGAAAGATGTTTCGGTAGGAGTAGGAGTCATCAGAGTTGCCTTTAAATTTTGTTTCAAAAAGGTTATCTCTAGTAAACGTTCAAGCATTAGTAAGGTGTGGAGTATGAAGTGGCATTCGTTTTACCTCGAATGGTACGTGAAAGTGCCAGCCGTTAAGTTCGATTTCCGTTCGAGCGGACTCGCCCACTTAAAACTTGACTTGTCATTGGGCGAAGTTGACTTGAGCGTCAATTATGCTCACGGTAATCCAGAAGCAACGAAACTTTTGGCGAAAAGGTATTGTTTGAATTCGGGAAATGTTTTTGTTTCGAGTGATGGTGCATCTGGTCAAAATGTGCGCGTAATAAGAGTTTTGGCTGAAAAAAGTCGTAAAAGAGAGGCTGTTGTTGAATATCCAACATACGAGCCGTTGCTGCGGCAAGTTCAAGAACATTTCCCACGTGTAAAAAGGCTGGAAAGAAGGGCGGAAGAAGGCTATAGGCTTGACGCTGATTCTCTGCGAAAAATTACTTCGGATAAAACCGGACTGCTTGTCATCACGAATCCTCATGCGCCAAGTGGAGCGGTAGCCGCAAAAAGCGAGTTAGAAGAAGTTATGGCTGTAGCTAGAGAATATGGTTTTTACGTTTTGTGCGATGAGATATACGCGGAATTTGAAAGAGCAAGCATACCGACAATGTTTTCCGTTGATGAGGAACTTGGCATAGCGACAACAAGCTTCACTAAGGCTTATGGTCTCGGCGGATTAAGGCTAGGCGTGGCTCTAGCTTCAGAAAAGCTTGTCGACGCGTTTTACGCTGACACGTTGAACACTATTGGGAATAGCTCAAACATCGTGCAAATTGTAGCCGCAAAATTATTGAAAGAATACTTGCACAAACTTGAGGAGCACAAGCAGAAATGGACTGCATTTAAAAGAGAGACTGAAGAATGGCTTGAGGCAAAGAAACTCAAATACTTCCCAAACAAGTTTGGCGTCACTTACTGGGTGAAAACTCCAATAAAAGACACTTACAAATGGGTTAATGAAAAGGCAATACCCAAATATAGCGTGGCACCGGTGCCAGGCGCCTTCTTCCTCTTCAAGAGCGGCTACAAGATTGTTCGAACATGCATGGTTAGACTTGGACTCGGCAACATAAACCCCGAAAATCCAAAGTTGCAACTGGCGCTTGAAGCTTTATGGAAAGCCATCAACGGATAACACTTGAAGGCTTAACTGTTTTTCTGCACATTATAAGTTTTCAGCAGTTCTTTTAGTGCCCAGCTAAACTTCTTCTGTAAGGTTTTTGGATAAAGCTTTGCGGGGTTAAACTTCACTTTTGCAGCCCACTGTGCATAAACTCGTGGGTCAATGTAGGACTTAAGCGAAGTTCCCAAATTCCACTCTTTTGTCTCCTTCATTAAAGCGATGTCAAGCTTCACTTTTTCAATTCTCGCCGCAATTGCATCTGTGCTTTTTCCCTTTTCAATCCTCTCCTTCAGTTGAAGTTGCAGCTCTTTTAGTCTAGCCTCCTTTTTTGCCAGCCGTTCATCAAAGTTTGCTGGAACCTTCTTTTTGTGGTTGGCTATTTTTGCGCCTTCGAGGTTCGCCATTTTCGCGTGGAACTGCTTCAAATATTCTGGGTCTGTTTCGCTGACCCTGCAGTTTTCTAAGTATTCCCTAACAGCATTTGTTGTTCTCCAAGTCCTAAAAACTTTGGCTGTTAAGCCCTTCATCTTTTCTGAAAGGAACCGCGAAACTTTTTTCGAGTTTATCCCTTCAAACAAGTACTCCTTACACGTTTTCGCATAATATTCAATATTCCTTATCACAGATTGCGGCGCCTTAATGGATTTTTCCCACCTAACCGCGTCTTTTCCCAAAAAGTCAAAATGCAATGTATCCCCATCTATCTTGATGTGCTCTGGCCGCAATGTTATAGCGCCAACAGTATCAGCCTCTCCAGGGTCTTTTTCATCTCCGACACGCATGTTTAGGGCGTGAATTAACCAACTCACCGTGGCTACTTTGCGCCTTGCATCATCCTTCGCGTCAAGATTCTTCATTATGTGTTCCTCAATTTTTGGAATAAAATCGCCAAGCTTCTCAGCTTTCTTAAACTTTTCATATTCCCTTCTCTGTTTTAGGAATGTGGAATCAGAAAACCACACGTATTTTATTTTGCCAGTTAGCTTATCCTGCCACTTAGCAATATATAGCTTATCCGGCTCCCAAACAATATCCTTCCAGTTTCCAGGCGGTTTAGGCGCATCTGGCGAAAGGTTTAGAATAATGTCCTCTTGGCTTGGGCCCTCTTTCCATTTGCCCCTTTTCGGGTGGTCGCCCCTACCAACGAATATGCATGAAGGCTCCGCAGTCCAATTTGCAATTTCTATTCGCCGTCCATTCACAAGTGCGTAGCCAAACTTTTCCTTCAGCTCCTCTCTTTGAGCTTTTCGTTGTTTTGCAAGCCTCTTCTTTTCTTCCTTCGTCAAATTCTGTTTCTTCAACTTCTCCTGTTCCAGATATGAGAGAATCTCTGAAAAGTCGATTTCAGCTTGAATGGTCGCTTGAGGGTTAAAATCGTTTTCCTCCACGCTTTTTACGTGTTCGGCAAGGAAAGTTTCCAAAAAGTCTAGTTGCGGATTTTCTTTCTTGAGTTGCTGCAGAAAATCTTGGATGAAATTCTTGTAGGATACCTTATCTGGCGGCGATGCAGACTGCACTTTTTTGATTAACGCTATTGCCATCTGCTCTGTTTTTGGACCGAGCTTTATGGGATGTCCCTTCACCTTTATTGAGAAACCCCTGTATTCGGGTTGTGGAACGTAGACGCCGTTATGCCACAAACTTTTCAGTTCATGCTTAGCCGTAGTGCATCCCATCAGCAATTGTTTCTCTCTTCAATATCTTCGGATGCTTAAAAACATTCACCAAAGATTCTGCTTATTCCTATTTTGCTTCAACCTCTTGTAAAGCTGCTCCACCTTTTCTCGGCTAACGTAACCCTTATGCGGTCTGAAACCGCCAGAAAAACCATGCGGAATATGTAACAACTCATGAATTAGCGTCTTCTCTTTCTCCTCCTCGGACAGTCTATCATAACGTTCGGAAATAACCTCAATAATGTATGTTGGTGGAAGGTTAAGCGTTTCCTGCCAAATCTTGCCTAAACCGTGAATACGCGCTATTATACGTGTGGATTTTGAACCTTTGCTCCTCACACAGAAAACAAACTGCGGCGTTATGTGGAACAAGTTTAGGTTCGTGGCAATTTCATCAACAAGCTTTTTTACGTCTGAAGCTTCAAAGTACCTTATCGGCATAGGCTACCCCTCGTTAAATTTATTTGCTTCTCAAATTAACCTTTGCCGCTTTTAGTTTTTGCATAAGGAAATCCTAACTAAACAGTAAAACTGTGAAACTCGAACTCAAATTACCTCACAGCGCTATTCATTACAACAATGTTTTTATCATTATGGCGGGCCCGGTGGGATTT